>Ga0207643_10002113_pt1 | contig 10940 bp, 10 predicted proteins | sample KBSMisM62_FD_184313 | JGI IMG/M metagenome (GOLD analysis project Ga0207643, IMG submission 184313) | Miscanthus rhizosphere microbial communities from Kellogg Biological Station, Michigan, USA - KBS Miscanthus M6-2 (SPAdes) (version 2) | ecosystem: Host-associated > Plants > Roots >...
CAGATCCGCCACGAGATAGTCGTGCACCGAGATGCCGCCGTCGGTCGTGTCGATCGTCGACGACGCGAAGCCGATCTGTTGTCCCTGCTGCAGCACGGCGTAGTAGCTCGCGCCGGGCGAGACGCTGAATCCCGCCTCGCCGAGCTTCTCCATGTGCGGGCGGAACAGCTCCTTCTTGGCGAGCAGCGCGAGTCCGCCGACCCAGAGTCCGATCACCCCCGCGGCCATCCTGCCGCGCCGGCTGCCCACCGCGTTCACGCCACGCTCCGCGCGATGGCCGACTCCAGCGCCCGCGCTTCATCGGCCGTCTCGGCCACGAGGGTGACTCGCGTCGGAAAGGGGGCGGTGCCGCAGTGGCGGGCCAGCTCGTCGGCCATCAGGTGCGCGCTCTCGTCGATGTCCAGGTTTCCGGCGCCGAGGCCGAACGGCGGGATCGCGACCTCGGCGATCTGCCATGCAAGGACTCGCTGGAGCGCGCTCCGCAACGCTCGCCGCACCCCATCGCGCGACACCGCCTCCGTCGGGCTGCTGACGATCGCGTGCACGAGCAGCTCGACCGGCAGCTCCCCCGCTCCGGTGACGATCGCCGAGCCCACGGCGAGGGGCTCGGACAGCTTCAGCTGGTCGAGGAGCGACTTGCCGGCCGCCTGCTCGAGGCGGCGCAGGAGTGGTGTGGTCGCACCGAGGGTCGCCGTGGCCGGGCGCACGATCGCGTCGCCCGAGTAGAACGCGAGGTCCTCGACGCGGACCTCGATCACCGTCCCTGAGCGGCGCGCGCCCGGCGGTACGCGGCCGCCGCCTCCGCGTTGCGGCCCAGACGGTCGAGCACCACGCCGATGCGCAGCAGCGGACGCGCGTTCGTCGGCTCGAGCTGCGCCGCGCGCTCGTACGCGCCGAGCGCCGCCGGCAGGTCGTCCACGGCGTTGTACGCGTCGCCGAGGTGATAGTGCGCCGCCGCGTGCTGTGGATCGGCGGCGACCGCGGCACGCAGCGGCTCGATCGCTTCGCGCCAGCGAGCGCGCTTGCAGAACAGGACTCCGAGCTGCACCTGCACGTCCGGGTCGCGGTCGGCGAGCTTCACCGCGCGCTTGAGATCGGCCTCCGCCTGATCGTACTTGGCGCGCGCGACGTACAGCGCGGCCCGCGCACACAGGTTCTGCACGTCGTCCGGCGCGATCTCGAGTGCGCGAGACAGCTCCGAGATCGCGCCCTCCAGATCGCCCTTCTGCGCGATCAGCTCGGCCAGCACCTGCCGCGCGCGCACGTGCTTCGGCTCGCGGGCGATGAGTGCGCGCAGGATCGTGAGCGCCGCCGTCATCTCGCCGACCTGCGCCAGATGCCATGCGTGTTGGAGCGCGTCGGTCGAGCGGTCGGGGCGGGCCGCAGTATCGGCCCGCTCGTCGGCGGCGGGAACCGGCCGCTCGTGGTCGGAGCCGGCGGCCGTCGTCGTTCGCTGCGGCAGGGGCGTCTCGCCCGCACCGGTCGTTTCAGGATGCGTCATGCTGCGGTCCACTCCAACCATGGCTGCGGTGCTGCTGCTGGGGCGCTGCATCGGTGCGGCGTCCACGACTAGGCGAGGGCGAGTGTCGTCTCGCCGTTGATCCACTCCAGGTACTTCGCGTTTCCCGCGGTCACCGGCAGCGCGAGCAGCTCCGGCACCTTGTATGGATGCAGCTCGGCGAACGCGAGCTGCAGCGTCTCGAGCCGCGCCGAGCGCGTCTTGAGCAGCACGACCGCCTCCTGCTCGTCCGCGATCTTTCCCTGCCACCGATATAGCGACCGACCACCGGGCAATACCGTGCCGCAGGCCACAAGTCGCCGCTCCAGCAGCGCGCGCACCAGCTTCACGGCCTCGTCCGTTGAGGCGAGCGTCGTCATGACCACGATGGCGTCGGTGTGTGGCATCGGCGGAGCGGGGAGTCGCGCGACGTGCGCGGAGGATCGGCTCGCACGAAGCGAGCACGCAGGAGCGGCGAGCCTAATCTAACGCGCGCTACGCGCGTCTTGTCTCCCCCCGGTCCGGAAGCGAGCTTTCCCTGGTTATGGCAGAAGACGCACTGATCGTTCGCGGCGCGCGCGAGCACAACCTGCGCAACGTGGACGTCACCATCCCCCGGGACCGGCTCACGGTCATCACGGGGTTGTCAGGCTCGGGCAAGTCCTCCCTCGCCTTCGACACGATCTACGCCGAAGGACAGCGGCGCTACGTCGAGTCGCTCTCCGCGTATGCGCGGCAGTTCCTCGGGCTGATGGAGAAGCCCGACGTCGACGCGATCGAGGGGCTCTCGCCGGCGATCTCGATCGAGCAGAAGACCGCGGGCCACAACCCGCGGTCCACGGTCGGGACCGTCACCGAGATCTACGACTACCTGCGCCTGCTCTTCGCGCGAGCGGGCACACCACACTGCCCGAACTGCGGACGTCCCGTACAACGGCAGAGTCCGGCCCAGATCGCCGAGACGGTGCTCGGCTGGAAGCCGGACACCAAGATCGAGATCCGCGCGCCGCTCGTGCAGGGACGCAAGGGCGAGTTCCGCGATCTGTTCGAGTCGGTGCGCAAGCAGGGCTTCATCCGCGCCTACGTCGACGGCGCGCTGATCGAGGTGGCGGAGCCACCGAAGTTGAACCGACGCCAGAATCACTCGATCTCCGTCGTCGTCGATCGGCTCGTCGTGCGCACCGACGATCGCGGCCGTCTCACCGACTCCGTCGAGACGGCGCTCAAGCTCGCCGAGGGACTCGTCGAGGTGTTCAACGCCGAGACGGGAACCGTCGAGACGTTCTCGGAGAAGTATGGCTGTCCGGTCTGCGGCATCTCCATGCCGGAGCTCGAGCCGCGTCACTTCTCCTTCAACTCGCCCTTCGGTGCGTGTCCAACCTGCGGCGGGCTCGGCACGCGCCGCCGCGTCAGCGAGGAGCTCGTCCTCGGCGACCCGCGCATCTCGATCCTCGAAGGGGTCGTGCTACCGTGGGGCGAGCCATCGGGGTATCTGCGCAAGGTCGTGCTCCCCACGCTCGCGCGGCAGTTCAAGTTCGACCTCAACGCGCCGTGGGGCGATCTTCCCGCGTCGGTGCGCGACTGCCTGCTGCACGGAGACGCCGGCACCGGTGGCGGCAGGAAGAAGAAGAGCGACACGTCGTGGGAAGGCATCCTCGCCAACGTCGAGCGCCGCTACGAGGAGAGCGACTCCGACATGGTGCGCATGGAGCTCGAGGCGTTCATGCTCGCCGTGCCGTGCTCGGAGTGCAACGGCCAACGCCTCAAGCCCGAGTCGCTCGCCGTCACGATCGACGGTCGCAACATCGGTGCGCTCGTCGACATGCCGATCACGGAGTCGCTCTCGTTCTTCGACACCGTGCCGGTCAAGGGACAGGACAGGGCGAACGGGCTCGATCCGGAGATCGCCGGTCCCATTCTCAAGGAAGTGCGTGAGCGGCTGCGCTTCCTCGTCGACGTCGGGCTCGACTACCTCACGCTCGGTCGCTCCGCCGAATCGCTGTCCGGCGGCGAGGCGCAGCGCATCCGGCTCGCGACGCAGATCGGCTCCCGGCTCGTCGGAGTGCTGTACATCCTCGACGAACCGTCGATCGGCCTCCACCAGCGCGACAACGCGCGACTCCTCGCCACGCTCGAGCAGCTTCGCGATCTCGGCAACACCGTCATCGTCGTCGAGCACGACGAGGAGACGATGCGCGCCGCCGACCACGTCATCGACATGGGGCCCGGTGCGGGGAAGCACGGCGGCGAGGTGATCGCCGAGGGCACGGTGGACGAGATCGCGCGCTCGCCGCAGTCGATCACCGGCAAGTACCTCAGCGGCGAGATGAAGATCGCCATCCCCGACGAGCGCCGGCGCTTCGACCCCAAGAAGACGATCCGCATCCACAACGCGCGCGAGCACAATCTGCGCAACGTGGACGCCGAGATCCCGCTCGGGCTGTTCGTCGCGATCACCGGCGTGTCCGGCTCGGGGAAGTCCACGCTCATCGAGGACATCCTGCACCAGTCGCTCGCGCGCCACTTCTACCGGGCGCGCGTCATCCCGGGTCTGCACGATCGCATCACGGGCCTCGAGCACATCGACAAGGTCATCGACATCGACCAGAGCCCGATCGGTCGGACGCCGCGCTCCAACCCGGCGACGTACACGGGGCTCTTCACGCCGATCCGCGAGCTGTACGCCGAGCTGCCCGAGGCGAAGATCCGCGGCTACGGGCCCGGCCGCTTCTCGTTCAACGTGAAGGGCGGACGCTGCGAGGCATGCCAGGGCGACGGGCTGGTGAAGATCGAGATGCACTTCCTCCCTGACGTCTACGTGCCGTGCGAGGTGTGCAAGGGGAAGCGCTACAACCGCGAGACGCTCGAGGTGCGCTTCCGCGGCCAGAGCATCGCGGACGTGCTCGAGATGACGGTGGAGGACGCGCTCGCCTTCTTCGAGAACCAGCCGCGCGTGCGCCAGAAGCTCGAGACGCTGAACGACGTCGGGCTCGGGTACATCCACCTCGGGCAGAGCGCGACGACGCTCTCCGGCGGCGAGGCGCAGCGCATCAAGCTCGCGACCGAGCTCTCGAAGCGCGACACCGGGCGCACGTTCTACATCCTCGACGAGCCGACGACGGGCCTCCACTTCGAGGACGTGCGCGTGCTGCTGCACGTGCTGCACCGGCTCGTCGACCGCGGCAACACGGTGCTCGTCATCGAGCACAACCTCGACGTCATCAAGACCGCGGACTGGATCATCGACCTCGGTCCGGAGGGCGGCACACGCGGCGGGACGATCGTCGCTGCTGGTACACCGGAGGACGTCGCGCGCGTCGAAGCCTCGCACACCGGACAGTACCTGCGCGGCATGCTCGAGCCGCCCACGCGCCGCCGCAAGGCGGGGTAGTCGTGGTCTCGCTGCTCGACATCATCGGCCCGGTCATGGTCGGCCCGTCGTCGTCGCACACGGCGGGCGCCTGCCGGCTCGGACTGCTCGCGCGCAACCTCGTCGGAGGCACGCCGGAAAAGGCGCGCATCGAGCTGCACGGTTCCTTCGCGCGCACCGGCGAGGGACACGGCACCGACAAGGCGATCGCCGGCGGGTTGATGGGCTTCCGCCCCGACGACGAGCGCCTGCGCGACGCGCTCGAGATCGCACAGGGCGAGGGCTTCGACTACGTCTTCGAGAAGACGACCCTCGACGACGACGCGCACCCCAACACGACGCGCATCACCGTCGAGCGCGGCGACCGGCACGCCGTGATGACCGGCGCGTCGCTCGGCGCGGGACGCATCCTCGTCACCGAGATCAACGGCTACGCCGTCGAGGTCTCGGGCGCGTATCACACGATCGTGCTCATCGCCGAGGACGTGAAGGGCTCCATCGCCGCGATCGCGACGATTCTCGCCGAGCACGGCATCAACATCGCCAACCTCCGGTTGACGCGGAAGCAGCGCGGTGGCGACGCGTTCATGGTCATCGAGGTCGACGACGCGCCGGGCGAGCCCGTGCGCGACGAGATTCGCGCCTTGCCCTGGGTACGCTGGGCCTTCCGGCTCGACAAGGTCAGCGGCTGATGTATCGCGCCCTCGCCGACGCGATCCGCGACGCGGAGCAGCAGGGGATCTCCCTCGCGCGGCTGGCGCTCGAGACCGAGGCGAAGGATCAGGGCCGCACGGTCGACGACATCCGCGCCGCGCTCCGTCGCGCCCTCGACGTCATGCGCGGCGCCGTCGAGCGCGGGATGGTCGGCGATCTGCACTCCGCTTCCGGGCTCGTCGGAGGCGACGCGGCGAAGCTGCGCAACGGCCCGCCTGGACCACTCGCCGGCACACCCTTCCGCGACGTCCTGGCGCGCGCCCTCGCCGTGCAGGAGGTGAACGCCGCGATGGGCGTCATCGTCGCCGCGCCCACCGCGGGCGGGGCGGGTGTGCTGCCCGCCGTCCTCACCGGCCTCGCGCAGGCGCGCAGCATCGCCGACGACGCCGTCGTCGACGCGCTCGCCGTCGCTGGGCTGATCGGTGCCGTGATCGCCGAGCGTGCCTCGCTCTCCGGTGCGGAAGGCGGCTGTCAGGCGGAGACCGGCGCCGCGGCGGCGATGGCCGCCGGTGCCGCCACCGAGATGCTCGGCGGCACACCCGCGCAGGTCGGGCACGCCACGGCGCTCGCCATGCAGGGCACGCTCGGCCTCGTGTGCGATCCGCTGGGCGGGCTCGTCGAGCTCCCCTGCGTCTTTCGCAACGCCACCGGGTCGGCGATCGCGCTCACCGGCATCGAGCTCGCCATGGCCGGCGTCGAGTTCAAGATCCCCGTCGACGAGGTCATCGACGTCATGGGTGAGATCGGCGCGTCGATGGACGTTCGCTACCGCGAGACAGCTGGCGGCGGGCTGGCGGCGACCCCGACGGGACGCCGGCTCGCGCGGGAGCGGCTCGTGCAGATCAAGAAGCGCTGAGCACCTGGAAGCGGTCGGCGGCCGCCTTTACTCATTAGATGCGCGCTCGTAGCTTGGCGCACTAACCTCGGCGCTGAAACGCGACGGCCGAGCTCCCCGTAGGGTGGGCCAACCTAGAGTTCGCAAGGTGTGTGACCGATGCTCACCAAAGACGATATCGAGAGCTTCCTCGTCCGGCTCGGCGCAACCGGCGCCTCCTACTCCGAGGTCGAGCCGGGATTCTGGATCGTACGCCCCAGCGAGGAGAGCGATCTCTCCATCGCCGTGAACTACACTCCCCCCGTCGTGCTCCTCCGGATCGACGTCATGACGCTGCCGTCGAACGGCCAACAGAGCGCGACGCTCACCCGCCGCCTGCTCGAGCTCAACGCGTCCGACCTGCTGCACGGGTCGTACGGCATCCAGGACGATCGCATCGTCCTCACCGAGGCGCTCGAGCTCTCGGCGCTCGACTATGAAGAATTCCTCGCGAGCTACGAGAGCATGACACTCGCACTCGCGTCGCACCTTCGCGAGCTCGGCTCGTACCGCGAGGCACGCTGAATCCCATGGGCATCTTCGACCGTTTCTCCGCGCTCCTCAAGTCCAACATCAACGACCTGATCTCGAAGGCCGAGGATCCGGAGAAGATGTTGACGCAGATCCTCGTCGACATGCGCGGCCAGCTCGTGAAGGCCAAGCAGCAGGTGGCGTCGGCCATCGCCGACGAGAAGCGCCTGCGCGATCAGGCCGACGCCGAGTTCAAGCAGGCGCAGGACTGGGAGCGCCGCGCCATGCTGGCCATTCAGGAAGGTCGCGACGATCTCGCCAAGCAGGCGCTCGTCCGGCAGGCCGAGCACAACGGCCACGGCGAGCAGCTCGCGCACACCTGGGAGCAGCACAAGCTCGAGACCGACAAGCTCAAGAACCAGCTCCGCGACCTCAACGACAAGATCGAAGAGGCCAAGCGCAAGAAGAATCTCCTCATCGCTCGCCAGCGTCGCGCCCAGGCGCAGCAGCGCATCGCCGAGACGATGTCCTCGCTGTCCGAGAAGAGCGCCTTCGAGGCGTTCGCCCGCATGGAGGAGCGCATCGAGAACAACGAGCGACAGATCAAGGCGTCGGCCGAGATCGACGAGGAGTTCACCGGCGACACGCTGCAGCGCGAGTTCAAGCAGCTCGAGAAGGGCAACGTGAGCGTGTCGGTCGACAACCAGCTCCTCGCGCTGAAGCAGAAGATGGGAATGCTGCCCGCACCGGCCGCCCAGCAGAGCAAGGCGCTCGGCGCCGGACAGCGTGACGAGGAGACCGTGCACGCGGAGATCGAGCACCCGACGGAAGAGAAGGGTCGGTGAGCGGCGAGGGCGCGGCGCGCCGCTTCAAGTTCGCCCCCATCCTCACCGCGACGGTCTTCACCGTCCTCCTGCTGTGGCTCGCCGGGCAGGTCGCGCACGTCTTCCTGCTGCTGTTCATCGGCATCATGATCTCGGTGTACCTCGGCGCGCTGTCCGGGGTACTCCAGCGCCGTGCGCGCATCCCCGGCGGCTGGGCTCTCGGTGCCGCGGTGCTGATCACGCTCGGCGGGCTCGCCGTCCTGTTCTACATCCTCGTCCCGCCGCTGATCGTGCAGACGCGCGAGCTCGTGCGCGTCCTGCCGACGTACATCACCGGATGGGAGGCGGCGATCGATCGTCTGGTGGGGCGCGTTCCCGCGCTCGCCTCCGTCTACGAGCCCGGGCAGCACAAGCTGCTCCTCGCGCTGTACGATCAGGTCGCCGCGCAGTTCAACGACGTCGTGCCGAAGGTGTTCGGCATCGTCGAGGTGCTGATCAGCATCTTCTCCGTCTGCGTGATGGGGCTGTATCTCGCGATTCATCCCGCGCTGTACCGCGAGTGGTTGATCGCGCTCTTCCCGCCCATCCATCGCGATCTCGTGCGCGACGTCCTCACCGACTGCGCCGACTCGCTGCGGGCGTACATCGTCGGCCTGCTGCTCGCGATGAGCTTCCTCGCCACGCTCACCGCGATCGGGCTGAGCGTGCTGCACGTGCCGTATGCGCTCACCTTCGGCGTCTTCACCGGCCTGGCGACGATCGTCCCCTTCTTCGGGACGCTGCTCGCCACCGCGCTCCCCGTCCTGTTCGTCATCGGGGGCCCCGACGGCGGCACGCGCGCCATCTGGGTGGTCGTCGTCGGCATCGTCGTGCACCTGATCGAGGGCAACGTCGTCGCGCCGCTCATCATGTCGAAGAAGGTCGACCTGCCGCCGGTGCTGACGATCGTCTTCGTGCTCATCATCGGCGCGCTTCTCGGTCCGCTCGGACTCCTCGTCGCCGTGCCGGGTCTCGCCGTGATCATGGTGATCGTGCGCCGAATCCTGCTCACCCGCCTGTACGAAGGGCAGGGATTCCGCCGCACGACGCGCGAGCGACCGGTGGTGCTCCGGCTTCCCGCGAGCGAGGGCGGCATCCTGCTTCCTCGCACCAACATGGATGTGGTCTCGATCCTGGAGCGGCGCGCCGCGGCGATCCCCGTGTAGATTGTGCGTTCGTCACTGACGAGCCCACCCCCGCACGTTCCCGCCTCGCATGTCGCGTGACCAACGCTTCCTGATCCTCGCCGACGGCCTGTTCGGGCCCGACAGCTCCAAGACCGCCAACGCCTGCATCCGCTACACGCCCCAGCGCGTGGTCGGCGTCATCGACGCCACGCGCGCCGGCCAGACCGCGGGCGACGTCATTGGGTTCGGTGGCGACATCCCCGTCGTCGCCACGCTCGACGAAGGACTCGCGCTGAAGCCGAACGCGCTGCTCATCGGCATCGCGCCGGCGGGGGGCAAGCTGCCGGCCGAATGGATCCGCCTCGTCTCGCGCGCCATCGAGAACGGGCTCGAGATCTGGAGCGGCCTGCACACCTTCATCGCCGACGTCCCGGAACTGGCCGCGCTGGCCAAGTCCCGCGGGGTCGCGATCCACGACCTGCGCCGTCCCCCCGCGAGCCTCGACGTGTCGCGCGGCCGCGTCCGCGCCATCGATGCCACGATCGTGCTCACCGTCGGCACCGATTGCAACATCGGCAAGATGACGACACAGCTGCAGATCCTCGACGCCCTCCGTGGCAGAGGGATCCGCACCGCGTTCGCCGCGACGGGCCAGACGGGCATCCTCATCGAGGGCCGCGGCATGGCCGTCGACGCGGTGGTCGCCGACTTCATCGCTGGTGCGGCCGAGCGTCTCGTGCTCGAGAACGCGAAGGACGCCGATCTGGTGCTCGTCGAAGGGCAGGGGTCGATCATCCACCCGAGCTATTCCGGCGTCACCTACGGCCTGATGCACGGGTCGCTCCCGCACGCGCAGGTGATGTGCGCGCAGCCCACGCGCCGAGCGATCAACGGCTGCGAGTGGGTCAAGATCCCGCCGCTTCCGGAGTTCATCCGCCTGAGCGAGCAGGCCCTCGCGCCACTGCGCCCCTCGCCCGTGATCGCCGTCGCGCTCAACACCTTCGACCTCGGCGAGGACGCCGCGCTCCGCATCGTCGAGGAGACGCAGCGCGAGACAGGCCTGCCGACGACCGACCCGGTGCGATTCGACCCGGCCCCGATCGTGGACGCCATTGCGGCATTCCACGGCGCGCGGAAGGAGACGGTGGTGAACCAGTGAGTTGGGTGGTGAGATGGTGAGGTGGTGAGTCGACTCACGATCTCAAGATCTCACCATCTCAACTCGCCATCCGCCTCTCATCCGGGAGCCTCAACGACCACCCCGCCGCCACCAGCGCCAGCACGCCCGCCCACAGAAGCGCTTCACGATAGTCGTTCACCGGCGCGAGCAGCCCGAACACGATCGTGCACACCGCCGCCGCTACACGGCCGATGTTGTAGCAGAAGCCGGCGCCCGTCGTGCGCAGCAGCGTCGGGAACAGCGGCGGGAGGTACATCGTGAACAGCGCGAACACGCCCGAGAAGAAGCCGGCCAGCGGGAACCAGAAGAACGCGAGCGAGTTGATGCTCCTCGGCACGATGAACGCCGCCACGATGCCCAGACCGAGGCCGGCGAGGAACACCACGATCGCCCGCCGGTTGCCGATCGTACGCGCCAGCCATCCCGCCGCGAAGTTGCCGACGATCGCCATCGCGTTGAGCACGAAGAACGAGGCCGACACGATGCGCGTCACCTCTCCCGCATCGGTGCCCGCATCGACGAGGAGGCGGCGCAGATGCTGCGACTGCCAGAACTGGAACAGCCACCAGCCCGAGAGTGCCAGCGCACACGTCGTCGTCGTGCGCAGCGTGATCGGAGCGACGCTGCCGCGAAACAGGTCGCGTGCGCGCGGTCGCTCGATGACGCTCGCACGCTCGCGCTCCCAGGCTTCCGGCTCGGGGACGTGCCGGCGGATCCAGAACACCAGGAGCGCCGGTAGCACGCCGATGAGGAACACGTAGCGCTCGGAGTGGGGTGGCAGCACGAGCGAGAGTAGCCCGACCGTGATTGCCGCTCCCAGGATCCCGATGTTGACGCCGGTCT
>Ga0207643_10002116_pt1 | contig 10931 bp, 8 predicted proteins | sample KBSMisM62_FD_184313 | JGI IMG/M metagenome (GOLD analysis project Ga0207643, IMG submission 184313) | Miscanthus rhizosphere microbial communities from Kellogg Biological Station, Michigan, USA - KBS Miscanthus M6-2 (SPAdes) (version 2) | ecosystem: Host-associated > Plants > Roots > Rhizosphere...
TGCGCGCCGAAGTTTTCAACATCTTCAACCACCCAAACTTCTCCAATCCCCTCTTGCCAAGCTTCGCCGCCGACATCACTTCGTCAATCGATCCGGCGACCGGCCGCGGCACAGGCTTCCTCCCCATCACCGTCACCCCCGACGTCGGCATCGGCAACCCCTTCATGGGCGGCGGCGGCCCAAGGAATATTCAGTTGGCGCTGAAGCTTATGTTCTAAGTGTACGAACGTATATTTCGACCGTCGAAATTGCATGACATGGGATAACTGTGTAGACTCTTGTGCGAGGAGTTACACATGGCGACGAATCTTGCAATTGATCCAGACCTGCTCGAGCGCGCTGTAAAAGTCAGTGGTGAGAGAACCAAAAAGGCAGTGGTCACGAAGGCGCTTCAAGAATTCATAGCACGCCGGGAACAACGACGGGTGCTTGACCTGATGGGTAAGCTCGAGTGGGATCGTTCCTTCGATTACAAGGCGGAGCGCTCCCGAAAGTGACCCTTCTTGTCGACACGAGTGTTTGGTCGCTTGCGCTACGCCGTGACGTTCAAACAACCGAGCCCGAGGTAGATGCCCTTAAGGCAGCTCTTGCGGGTTCGGATGTGGTAGTAACCACCGGCATGGTGCTCCAAGAGCTTCTTCAGGGTTTCGCAGGTCCAAAGTCTCGGAAACAGATTATCGAAGGCTTCGCATCTTTGCCGCTGATTCAGCCGGACCGAGAAGACCATATTGCCGCCGCAGACCTTCGCAATATGTGTCGGAGAGCCGGAGTGCAAGTAGGAACCGTTGACTCACTGATTGCACAATTATGCATCAGGCATGATCTCATACTACTGAGCACTGATAAGGACTTTGCTCATGCGGCGCAACATTGCAAGCTAAAGCTTTGGTCCTATAAGTCATGACTAGTCACGGTTTCGCCTCGCCCGTGCGTTTGATCAACTCTGCGAATGCTTCATCACGAGTGCCTTTGCCATCGAGATAAGGCTTCCATGTTTCTTCAATCGGTTGCTTGAATTGCATCATGCCACGCTGCCAAACTCCGCCCTTCTCTGCATATGGCACGTGGCCCGGAATTACTCGTCGAACCGCCTCTCCCGCAGTAAAGAAAATCAGCGCATGCGACAAACCTCGCGGCACCAATTTATTCTGCAACCGCGCCTGTGTGCGTAATGCCTCGAAGACCTGAGAGTCCCACTGGTGCATGCCCTCGTGGAAAATGATTTCGAGGCCATACGCTCCTCCATTCGCTTCATTAAGACTTGAGAGAACGAGCAGGTCGCCTTCCGTCGAGTATGCGCCGGCCCAGTTTGAGTAAGCCGAGAGATGTACTGCGTATCCGGCTTCCGGCCAGGGAAGCTGATAAGCATTAGTAATAAAACTCAGGACCGTTGCTCCATGCTTATCGACGTACGGTTGAATTGAAGATCGCCATGCTCGATTCGCACTCCGGTGCGCGGGCCACCACGCTTTGCGATAGATCGGCTCGGCACGTTGAAGTATCGCAGCGGTGGCAGGATCGACTTCGACGCCAGCGAGCGAACGCGCCTCACCGGCTTGCGACAAAGCTTTTGTCACGGCGGGCAAAGGAGCGTCAAAGATAAGATCCTTCTTACTAAGTGTCACCGCATACGCGGAAACCGCTTCGTTCCAGACATTGCGCTCTGTCGCAGTCAAACCTGCCAACCCTTTCTCCTGGTCAGCGGGCGCTCCTACAACCGCCTCGCGCGAGGCGTCAGTCGTTTTGTTTTGTGCGCGGCCAAGCACGTATAGAAAGTGATGCAAGTTCAACCAGAATTCATCGGTGCGAAAAATGAAGATTGAATTGGCTGGCGCACGCGACTTCTGTTGCGCAAAGCCAACAGTGCAGGTGCAAAAAACAATAGCGAGGAATCCATATCTCAGTATTTTCATAGACTGATATTAGCCACAGATTATACGGATAAAATCCGGATTTATCAGTGCTCATCTGTGGCTTGCTTTTAAATCTTCATCCCTCTATCATCTGCCAACCCAGAAGCACCTCCCAGCTAACCACCCCAGATAGCGGACGCTCCCAATTCATACCAGGCAACTGTTTCGTAACTCACTGGAGGTTATATGAAGAAAACGCTTGTGCTGTTTGCTGTCGTAGCAATGTCGGTAGCGGTGGTGGTCCTCACCACTGTTCACGGCCAAAATCCTAACAGTAATTCATCCAAATTCCGTCGCGCCCGCGCGGAGAAACGCATTCCCAATCAATACATCGTTGTACTCAAAGACGACGTCGGCGACGTCGAAACTGAAGCTATTAATCTCGCGCGCGATTTCGATGGCGATCGCAACGGCGGCCACACCTACCTTCGCGCCCTCAAAGGTTTTTCCGTTCGCATGTCTGAACAACAAGCGCTCCGTCTCGCAAACGATCCGCGCGTTGAGTTTGTAGAAGAGGATGGTGTGGTCAGTCTAGGAACAACTCAAACAGGCGCCACCTGGGGACTCGATCGCATCGATCAACGAGATCTGCCTCTCAATGGAACTTACACCTACACTCCTACCGGCTCCGGCGTGAAGGCTTACATCATCGACACCGGCATTCGCGCGACCCACACGCAATTCGCCGGACGCGTGATTTCCGGTTTCACGGCCATCAACGATGGTCTGGGCACCAATGACGGTAACGGTCACGGAACTCACGTCAGCGGCACGGTCGGCGGTTCAACTTATGGCGTGGCGAAGAACGTTACGCTCGTCGCGGTTCGCGTGCTCGATTCCGCCGGAAACGGCACCGACTCCGGCGTTATTGCGGGCGTGGACTTTGTCACTTCGAATCATCTGGCCGGCGAGCCGGCAGTAGCCAACATGAGCCTGGGTGGCGGCATTTCATCTGCGCTGGATACCGCGGTCAATAATGCTATCAACGATGGAGTAACCTTTGCCGTCGCTGCGGGAAACGAAACTCAGGACGCTTGCAACGTGTCTCCAGCTCGCGTGGCGAACGCGATCACCGTGGGATCGACGACGACGAGTGATGCACGTTCTTCGTTCTCAAATTTCGGCACGTGCCTCGATATCTTCGCTCCAGGAAGCAGCATTACCTCGTCATGGAACACAAGCGACACGGCGACCAACACGATTTCGGGAACGTCGATGGCAACACCGCACGTCACAGGTGTCGCAGCGTTGTTCCTCGAAACAAATCCGACTGCCACGCCGGCGCAGGTCGCGGCTGCGATCATTAACAGCTCGACTCCGAACAAGGTGACCGGTGCGGGAACAGGATCGCCCAACCGCTTGCTCTATTCCTTATTGACGGGCGCTCCGCCACCACCGCCGCCGGGATCAGAATTGTTGCTGAACAAGGGATTCGAATCGGGCAATGTTACCTGGGTGGCGACCAGCGGTGTGGTTACTAACGTGACTCAACAAACGCCGCGAACGGGCGCGTGGTATGCATGGCTCAACGGCTACGGCGTCTCGCATACCGACACGCTTTATCAGCAGATAGCAGTCCCATCAACGGCGACGACTGTGACGTTGAGTTTCTGGATAAAGATCACGACTGCTGAGACCACGACGACAACGGCCTTCGATACCTTGCGAGTGCAAATTCGCAATTCCAGCAACACGGTATTGTCGACTCTTGCGACTTACTCAAACTTGAACAAGACCACGGGTTACGTCCAGAAGACTTTTGACGTGACTGCGTTTAAGGGACAGACAATCCGGATCTACTTCCTGGGCGTGGAGGATTCGTCTTTACAGACTTCGTTTGTGATCGACGACACATCCTGCGCGACTCAGTAACGACACATCCTGCACGACTCAGTAACGACGTGCGTAGTCCGTGCAGGAACGGGCGCGGAGCCCGCGAAGCGGGCGGCAGCATAAAGCCTGGGGCGCAAGCCCCAGGTTAGCCCACCACCAAAACGACGGGAGCCCGCGGAGCGGGCGACAGCGCTCAAACCTTGAACGCTGCCGCCCGCTTCGCGGGCTCAATTGTTTTTTATTCTCGTTCGATCCTGGGGCTTGCGCCCCAGGCTTTATTCTGCCACCTGCTTCGCAGGTTGCGCGCACAACATCCTTAGCGTTACTTGCTTCGCAGATTAATCTCTGCGCTGCCGTTTCGACATGAAAGATCTTCGAATCGATCGCAGTTTCGTGACGCTGTGTTTCGTGTATGGCAGGGTTGAGTTTTCCAGGACAGCGTAATAACGCTTTCGATCTGGATCACGTTCGGCTAGCAGGAACACGATCTTCTCGCCGGTGAAATACTCGCGCTTGAAACCCGCCTCAGCGCCGTGAACATATTCGATCGCATCGCCTTTCTTAAACTTCCCTTTGAACGACTCGAGCACGACGCCGTTAACCTTCCAGTTCTCGTAACCACCGATGCGGTTTGTTATCACCGCTTGCTCGATGCGGATATGCGCGACGACGGAAACCTCTTTGTAATCGCTTCTGAGATAACTAAGCGGCGGCCACTCGTCATCCTGGGCCGAAAGACATGCGGGCAGAACGAGAAGAACGATGCAGGCTTTGAGTAGTAATTTCACCAGTGTTTTGAACGATATGATAACCTACTTTTCACATCAACACAGGGGGGAATCAAATGCAGTCAACGCAAATGCCCATGCGGACACTGGGCCGCACCGGCGTACAAGTCTCTTTGGTCGGTCTCGGCGGTTGGCACCTCGGGTTCAAATCCATGGACGAGCAACTGGCCGTGCGCATCATTCGCACCGCCATCGATAACGGCATCAACTTCATGGATAACTGCTGGGACTACAACGAGGGCGCCAGTGAGATCCGCATGGGAAAAGCCTTGCAGGACGGCTATCGCGAACGCGTCTTCCTGATGACAAAGATCGACGGCCGCACAAAGCAGGACGCAGCCAAACAACTCGACGAATCACTGCAGCGCATGCAAGTCGATCACATCGATCTGGTCCAGCATCACGAGATCCTTCGCTTCGAAGATCCGCACCGCATCTTCGACGAGCAGGGCGCGAACGCCGCACTAATCGAAGCGCGCGAAGCCGGCAAGATTCGCTTCATCGGTTTCACCGGACACAAAGATCCACGCATTCACCTGCACACGCTGGAAGTCGCAAAGGAAAATGCGTTTGAATTTGACACTGTGCAGATGCCACTCAACGTGATGGACGCGCATTACCGTAGTTTTGAAAAACTGGTCCTGCCGGAGCTCGTCAAGCAAAACACCGGCGTACTGGGCATGAAGGCTCTCGCAAACGGAACGATCCTGGAATCTAAAACTGTCTCGGCGATCGAGTGTCTGCAGTACGCGATGAACCTGCCCACTTCCGTAGTGATCACCGGCTGCGAAAGCATGGAAAATCTGGAACAAGCATTGACCGCGGCGCGCACGTTCAAACCGATGACTGACGAACAGGTAAAGGCGTTGCTTAGCAGGACAGCCCAACCAGCAGCTCGCGGCGAGTACGAGCTATTCAAGACGACGTCGATTTACGACGGCACGGCCTCTCATCCCGAGTGGCTGGGCGAGGAACCTCCGAAAGTTCAGCGAGTCATGCAAACAGGATAAGCCGCAAAAAGGCACAGAAGGCACAAAAGAAAGTTAGAGCAATTAGGGTAACTCGAATTCATTTTGTGCCTTTTGTGCCTTTTCGCGGCAAGATCACTGAGATCTCAGCACGACGATCGGATCGACGCGCATCGCGCGTTGCGCGGGGATCAAACACGCCAGCAGCGCAACCAGCCCGAGCAGAAACACGATCGCCACAAACGTGAGCGGATCGGTTGGCGTAACACCGAAGAGCATGTGCTCGATAAAGCGCGTCAGACCAAACGATGCCAGCACGCCAATCCCAACACCGACACTAACCAGCACCAACCCGCGTCCCACGATCAGTTTGAGAATCGCTGCGGGTTGTGCGCCGAGCGCCATCCGAATTCCGATCTCGCGCGTGTGTTGCGCCACCGTGTAGCTCATCACTCCATAAACACCGATTACAGACAGCAGCAGCGAAACGCCGGCAAAAACACTCAACAACGTCGTGTTGAGACTCTTATCGCGCACGGTATTCTCGATCACGAGATTCATCGTTTGTACAGCGTAAATCGGTTGACCCGGATCGACTGCCTGCACTTCTCGTCGCACCGCCGCAGCGATGTTGTTGCTATCAAGCGTCGAACGCACCATCAATCGCAGGGTCCAGCGCATGTCGGGCCAGAAACTCTTCTGCGTGTATGGCGCGTACATTTCCGGAACGGGCTTTTGTAACAAACCATAGTTCTTCACGTCAGCCACGACGCCGATTACTGTCGCCCAGCCCTCGTCTTGCACTCGCTTTCCGATCGGATCTTCACCCGGCCAGATTTGCTGGGCCATCGCTTCGTTGATGACGACGACAGGCTGCTTGTCGTCGCCTTCCTGTTTGTTGAAAAGCCGGCCACGCAGCAAAGGAATGCCCGCGGTCTGAAAATAGTTGTCACTAACAACACGAAGCTCGACCAGCGGCGACTCGTTTGGCGGATAAGTCTTTCCCTCAACGCCGATGTTGGCATTGAAGCCACGTTCCTCGATCGGCAGGTGCGAAACAAGACCCGCGGCTTCGACACCCGGCAAGTTGCTCACGCGCTCGAGCATCTGCTGGTGGAAACGAATCGCCGACTCCGCGTCTTTGTATTTGTCTCGCGGCAACGAGAGTTTCGCGGTGAGCAGGTTCTGCGGTTTTAGTCCGGGTTCGACTTCGCGGATACGAAAGACACTGCGAATCATCAATCCGGCGCCGATGAGTAAAACGACCGCCGCAGCGACTTCGATCACGACCAGAAGCTGGCGCAGCCATCCGCCGGCCATACTTTCAGACGCTGCGTTGCCGCCTTCCTTGAGCGTTGTTTGCACGTCAGTCTTTCCGGCTTGCAGCGACGGAATCAGTCCGAAGACGATGCTCGTCAGTATCGACACGCCTAGCGTGAAGAGGAGCACGCGCGAATCAATCCGTATCTCCTGCGAGCGCGGCAAAAACGGAAACGCGATCTTGCCGAGCACGCCCATGCTCCACCACGCTAAAGCGACGCCCATCCCGGCGCCGATTACGGAGAGCAGGAGACCTTCCGCGAGAAACTGCTGGATCAACCTGGCGCGCCCGGCGCCAAGCGCGACACGAATGCTGATCTCGCGACGACGCACGGTTGCACGCGCGAGCAGCAGGTTAGCGACGTTGGTGCAGGCGATCAGAAGCACAAAGCCTACGGCAACCATCATCATCACGAGCGGCGAGCGCACGCCGGCAACCCACAGCTCCTCGATCTGTGTGAGTCGAATGCCGCGCCCGTTTTTGTACTGCGCTTCCAGGCGTTGCGCGATTGCGTTCATCTGATCCTGTGCCTGAGCGAGCGTGACTCCTGATTTGAGCCGCCCGATCACGAGATACTTGTGCTCGTCTCGGTTGAGGCGATCCTTTTCAGGAAAGACCAGCGGCGACCACATCTGCACAGTGCGATACAAAGACGAAAGCTCGGGCGGCATCACGCCTATGACTGTGTACTGGTGTCCATTCAAAGGAATCGTCTGGTTAACGATGCCGGGATTCGCGGCGAAGTTACTTCGCCAAAGATCGTCGCTGATTACGACTACGTGCTCATTGCCCGCGACATCTTCGCCCGGAAGAAAAGCACGACCGAGAGTTGGTTTTACTCCGAGCACGTCGAAATAGTTTGCACCAACGTTTAGGCCAGGAATGCGTTGCGGAGTGTCACCGGCTTCGAGATTGAAACTCGCGGACGAATACGGCGCGATGCCCGCGAAGACCGTGTTCTGACTCTTCCAGTCTTCGAGGTTGGGCACTGACACCGAACCGTAGCCATTAGGCTTGAAGGTCTCGGACAGATCGACGAGTTGCCGCGATTCGGGAAACGGGAGCGGCGTGAGGAGCACCGCGTTGACAGCGGAGAAGATCGCGGTGTTCGCGCCGATACCGAGCGCGAGCGTGAGCGCGGCGATCAGGGTAAAGCCCGGCCGCTTTGCCATCATTCGAATTCCATAGCGCAAGTCCTGGATGAAATGTCGCATGAATGCCTCCTTTAGCCGCAAACAGTAGCCACAAAAAGGCACAAAAAGCACAAAATGAATTAAGCAATCAGAATTGAAGGGATCAAATTCATTCTGCTTTGTCTTGGCTTTTCTTTTGTGCCTTTTGTGCCTTTTTGCGGCGCTATTTAACCTTCATCACCACGAACGTCAGATCATCATAAAGCGACATCCCCGCGCACCACTCCTTCACACGCCGCGCGATCACATCGCGAATCTGATCCGCCGACAACGTGGCGATCGTCTTCAACGTATCCATGATTCTGCTCGCGCCAAACTCCTCACCCTCCACATTCAGCGCTTCGCTTAGTCCATCCGTATAAAGAAACAGCAGATCGTTGCGGCTCATCTGCACCGTCTCCTGCTCGTACGCGGCGTGCTCGAATGCGCCCGCAACCAGCCCGCCGGAAGTGAGCTGCCGAAACTCGGAATTGGCATCGGCGCAAAGATAGAGCGGCGGATTGTGACCCGCATTCACATAAGTAAGACGCTGTGACGCCGGATCGAACGTCGCGTAAAAGAAAGTGACGTAGTGCTCGCCGTTAGTGGTATTGAACAGCAAACGGTTGAGCTTGCTCACGATCGACGACAAGTCATAACTCGCCGGAGCACCATTCCTCGCCGTCAGGCTGCGCAACGTCGCCTGCACTGTCGACATCAACAGCGCCGCCGGCATCCCCTTCCCGGCCACGTCGGCGATTGCCACTCCAAGCTGGTTGTTATCAAAACTGATGAAGTCGTAGTAATCGCCACCAACGCCGCGCGCCGGTTCACAGAACCCTGCGATCTCGATCCCGACACTCTTCGGAGCTTGCGAAGGAAGCAGACGTTGTTGCACTTCCGCAGCGAGTGCGAGCTCGCGACGCATGCGTTCCTGGGCCACCATGCGCTCAGTCAAACGCGCGTTGTCGATGATCAGCGCCAGTTGACCGGCAACGGACATCAGCAGCTCGCGATCGGCAACGGAGTATTGAAACCCACGACGCCGCGGCCCGAACGAGATTATTCCCACCAGCTCGTTCTTCTGTTTTACCTGGACCAGGATGGTCGACTTGATCGTGCGCAAGACTTCGTGTTCGCTCGCACGCTCTTCACGCTGCGAAGGCAACACGGAATTAAGCGCTTGCGACCACGTTTCGATCTCCTGCGGCTCGATCACGAGCGGAGTCGAGAGATTCATCAGGCGTCGCACGACAAACGCGCGCTTACTCAACTGCAAAGGCTTGCCGCCGAAATCAGTTTCCGCGGGGCGTCCCTGAGTCGCCAGTACGCGCAGGTTGAAGTTTCCGCTCTTCTCGTCAAGAGTGAAGATCGCAGCGTTGCCGGCGTCGAGCGCGAGACGGATGCGATCGGCGAGATGTTGATAAAGATGATCGACGGTAGCGACGTGCTGTGAGCCTGGTCCAAGGTCGAAAAAGATCTTGCGCTCATCGTACGGCGCGGGTGCGTAATAACTCTCGATTTTTGGCAGTAACCGGCGACGGGCCACGACGTGAATCACGATGAACGCCGCAATCAGAACCAGGGAGGCAATCGCGTCCGTTCTACGTCCGAAACCGTCGATAAACCGCAATCGACTGCCCGAGAAAACCAGCCAGTAAATCAGCACGAACAGGACAAACTCGACGGAGAAATAAACGCGCCTGAGCTTAAAGTGGCCCTTCGACTTGCGCCACAGGCGACGCGCCGCCTTCCTCTTCGGCAGATTGATGCGCGGCAAGATCCTCATCCTTCTGATAGACACCACCAGCCGCTGGTATCTGACAGGAATCCACAATTTTTCGGATCGAGATGACACGAAGCGCCGAGATTTTTCGCGATGTATAGGTGGAGGGCAGCTTGGTGCCGCCCGTTTGAAACGGAGAAACGTTCATGTATACAAAAAACCGGGTTTATAACTTGGTTGCTTTCATTGTCGCAGTAGTTGGAGTCATTATTTCAGTCGGGTACAACGCGAGAAAAGATTCAACCAGAGCCTCAGTCACGCCTTTGAAATTTGAGCCCACGGCAGCGCGTCTTGAGCGCGGTCGTTATATCGTCGAAGGGCCCGCACATTGTTTCCAGTGTCACTCGGAAGTTAATTGGGAGAAGCCCGGCGCGCAGCCGAAGCCGGAGAAAAAGGGCGCGGGAACGATCTTTATCGAAGATGGAATGGATTGGCTGGTCGCGCCGAATATCACGCCGGATGTTGAAACAGGCGCCGGTTCGTGGACAGACGAACAGTTTGCGCGCGCGATTCGCGAAGGTATCGGTCACGATGGTCGACGCCTCTTTCCGATGATGCCTTACATGAATTTCCGGAGCATGGCGGACGAAGATCTCGCGTCGGTGGTCGTCTACTTGCGCTCGATCAATCCGGTGCGCAACACGCTTCCGAAGACGGCGATTCCGGATCCTATAAAAGGCAGCTTACCGCCGCATCAGCCAATCACTGCGTCGGTTGCTGGTCCGGATATGGCGAACCCGGTTGAGCGCGGGAAGTATCTCGTGACGTTGGGCAACTGCATGATGTGTCACACGCCAATGAGGAATGGTCAGCCGATTCGTGAGCTGGCGTTTGCAGGTGGTCTAACGTTCACGGGACCGTGGGGCGTGGTCAGCAGCGCTAACATCACGCCTGATGCGTCGGGGATTTCTTATTACGACGAAGCGCTCTTCGTGAAGACGCTGCGCACGGGCCAGGTGGGCGCGCGGAAGTTGAACTCGATCATGCCGTGGGGTTACTTCCGCAACATGACCGACGACGATTTGAAAGCGATCTTCGCGTACCTGAGAACGTTGCAGCCAGTGCAACATCGTGTAGACAACACCGAGGAAGCGACGTCGTGTACGGTCTGCGGCGGACGCCACGGCTTCGGCGACAAAAATCACACCGA
>Ga0207643_10002119_pt1 | contig 10924 bp, 8 predicted proteins | sample KBSMisM62_FD_184313 | JGI IMG/M metagenome (GOLD analysis project Ga0207643, IMG submission 184313) | Miscanthus rhizosphere microbial communities from Kellogg Biological Station, Michigan, USA - KBS Miscanthus M6-2 (SPAdes) (version 2) | ecosystem: Host-associated > Plants > Roots > Rhizosphere...
GCGAGATCCGCAAACCAAAAGGACCGAGCACCGCATAGGAAGCGCCCCAGCCCTGGCACTGCCGCTCGACCATCGACTTCTGTGACTCGTCGTAGGAAAGCGCTCGCGTCCGGCCTTCGTCGGTCAGTGCCAGCCCGAGATAGTCCACCGGCACCGAGTCGTTCTGCACGTCTTCAGTACCAATCGGGGCCCATGAGCCCGCGAATTCGAATTCACTTGGCAGTACCGTCGGACCGGCCTGGGCGAACGCCACGCGAGCGACGAGCACGACAATCAGCGTGAGCGCAGACCGACGAATTACCAGGTCGATGAGCATGGCGTGGGATCCCACTTGGAACCGTCTGGTTCTCTCTTGAAGTGAGGACTCGTGACGTATGGCGCGTTCAGGTAGACAGGATCCTCGACGACGGTAGTGACCAGGAGAAGCTCGCCGCCATCAGGAAGCGATGTAATGTCGAAGTGCTCAGACACAGTGGCGCGCTCGCTGTAAGGCACGCCGTTCTTGCGGAGATATCCCGAGCGCATGTTCGACGTAACGACGCGGAGACTGCCGCCCTTCTCAGGCGCGGGGACCTGCTCCCAGCGTGCAGCCGACTCACCCTGCCACGTCGGCTTGGCTGCTGACGAAGCGCGCGCGGTGAAACGAAAGAGCCGCGTCTGCGTGCCCGCGTCAGTATCGACCCGCAGCGTGTCGGCATCCTGCCACGCGATGTGCAGGCGGCCAGGCACATTCATGATGGCAGCCGCGCCGTACGATTTGCACTGGTTGCCCGCGCGTGTGTCTGCGACGGGATCCCACGCGTTGATGATCGGCACTCCAGCCGGCGAGACGGGAATGCGGCGGTACTCACCTTTGGCAGGCGTCACCATCCGGTAGCGCCAGTTCTCGGTGACGTAGGACACCCAGTACCCCGTGAGATCGATCGGTGCAACATCGCGCGCTCTCGACGCGACGCTACCCTGCTGAGCATGAACTGAAGCTGGCCCACAGAAAGCAGCGAACACAACTACGGCGATCGCGAGGAGTCCGCGCCTCACGATTTCTCCTTCATGAGGCTTCGATACACTGCTTCGACAAACTTATCTGTCGTCCAGTCACCGCCAACATCGCCGTAGCGACCCGCGTACCCCTTTGCCGGTTCTGCGCTTTTGACTTGTTCGAGTGAGCGTCCCGCGTTGACGAGCCCGCGAATGCGATCGGTGATGATGGTGATCATGTCTCGGTATTCGATGACGTCGAACTGATCGCAGAGCCTGCCGTGACCCGGGATCACGATCGTGCCCGCCTCACGCGACACGACGGGCACCGACGCCACTGCGAGTTCACTCAAACGGTTCAGCGCCGCGATCTCGCCCTCGATGCTGCCGCCGCGCTCGATGTCGATGACGGGAAAGCGGCGCGTGTCGATCACGTCGCCGGCAACGACGACATCCGAGCGCCGGAAGAAGGCGAACACATCGCTGTCGGTGTGTGCCGCTGGCTGGTGCAGCACTTCGATCGCCTCGTCGTTCAAGTACAGGAACTTCCGAGCATAGTGAAATGACTCGGTCGGCAACCCGACAAGCGGGCGCGCGGGCGTCGATTCCGACGACTCCGTCATGTGCCGCACGACGCCTTCCGCCGCGAGGATCGCGGCAGACGCTCTCAAGGCATCCTGCCGCGGCCCAGCCGGCCTCGTCCCTGGAAAGAATTGATCGCCAGCCGTCGAAAGCACGTCGTTGCCACCGACGTGATCGGCATCGGGCCCGGTGTCGATGACGTAGCGAATGGGTTTGGGTGTGATCCGCTTGATCGCGGCGACAACAGCGGGAGCGCTGGCAGCAGACCCTGCGTCCACCACGACGACGCCGTCCTCGCCCACCTGGACGCCGACATTCGCTCCGGCACCGGCGATCATGAAGAAGTTCGACCGAACCTCCAGGACCTCGAGGCTGCCCGGCGGCGTGCCCGAGGCTTGATTCCCGGAGAGACCCTGGGGTTCGACAGCCGCACCGCGAGCGACGAACCAGAAGGCCGCCAATACGGCGATGGCGATGACGCGCGGAAAGCGGCGGGGATCGCGCAAGAGTGCGTCCTTACTACCGGCCGCGATCCTCGCCGTTCACGCGACCGAACACGCGCTCGGGTGGCGGCAGCCCCTTCGCCGCATTCTCGGCGGCCGCCTTCTCGTAGGCGCGCTCGGCACTGAGCGAGTTCGCGACAGAGTGGTTCCCCTCATGGCAGCCATACTCGAAGATTTCGTAGCCGGCTTGACGAGTAAGCGTCATGCGGAGCGTCCACGGCGCGACATAGGTCTTCGCATCGTCCACATGGAGCTCGTAGTCGACCATCTCGGGATCGATCCGGGTGATTCGCTCCGTCATCTTCATCGCCGTGCTGTGCCTGGGGCCACCACCATTGGGACCGATGGAGGTGCGATCGGTGAAGTTGGTCGTCTCGATGACGAGCGTGTTGCCGTCCCAGTGGCCACGCGAATCGCCCATCAACTGCTGGATGCCGCTGCTGACGTGCGGCCGGCCGTCGAGCGGGATGACGCGCGTGTCGTGCACCATCTCGTAGGAGATGATGACAGCGTCGGGCGTCTGTACGATTCGCGCGCCATTCCCGTAGACCACCGGCAGCCACGATCCTGCCAGGCCGCGCGTGATGCAACGGTCGTAGTTGTTGAAGTCCTCGACGGTGTTGAAGGGACCCACGCCGTTGGTACCTGGGATGGGGCGGCGCGCGCGTGCGTCAGGCGTGAGCGCCGGGACCCGGCCGTCCGCAGGATCGACGACGAGAGAGGTGTAGCCGAAGTCTCGTGATCCCTCTTCATTGCGGAATGTGCCTGTTCGCGCATTGTCGAAATCACGCGCCTTGCTGCGCTCACCCGCGCGCTGCGCGAATTCATCGTCGGTGAGGTACTTGCGCGTCCCAAACTGCGCCGGGCGTGACATCGGCACGCCGCGCATGTCGTCGCTCGTCCAGATGCCCTCGAGATCCGGATGGCCCCACGCCAGCTTCGGCGGTGCCCACTTCGGGTTGACAACGGCAGCGGCCGACGCTTCGGCCGATCCCTTGGCCTGCGCCATGGCGGGTACGGCCGGCCCCAGCAGTCCTGCGATTGTGACGACGCCTGCAATCAGACGATGCTGCATGGTTGGCCTCTTACCGCGGCACCGGGTATGCGAAGAGCTCCACGTTCGACATGTTCGCGGACCCGGCGATGCCGTGCCCGCCACCGGGCATGAGCATCGCGACGCCCACTTCGTCAACCGCGCGCAGGTTCGGGTTCACGACTTCAGCACGCACGGTGACCTTGGCGGGATCGAGGACGTACCAGCGCATGCCGGTGTATGCGATCTCGACGCTGAGGAACTCACCCTGCGTCGTGATTGTCCGGTCACCGACCAGAAGGCGGCCATCGGCGAGCTTCACCACTGGATGCAGCGTGTGAATCGCGTTCGTGCGCAGGATCCACCGAAGGCGTGCGGCACCGGTCAGATCGAACAGACTGCGTTTGTCCCGCAGCGTCACGGCCGACGGAGACGTCGTCATCCCATTCCACAGGTCGGTGCGCTCTTCGTGCGTAGCGGCGCGGACCACGGACGCATCAGCCCCGTACAGCTTTATCTCGAGATTCGGGTTGGTGACAACCGCTTGCGTGACACGCGTGTTCTCGTCGGTTTCCTCACCTGTGTGGGGCGGGATCCGGAAGGTCTCGCCGAACAAGAGTGGCGGCCTCGGCGCCATGCCCGGCTTCTGCGTGCCGGGCGCGGGGGCCGGTGTCTGCGCTGCCGCCGTCAGCGACCATACGACGAGAGCTGCCACCATGAAACCGGTTCGTCCAGTGAGTCGACCCGAAGCTGTGTTGCGCACGTGTGATTCCTCCTCGGAGGCCCAAGATGCTACCGCACAAAGACGGTACTACTTCGCGCGCCCCGTATACCCCTGCGCGATCGTTGGAATAGCGATGACCTGATTCCTCGCGCTCGCTGTCCCCCACGTGCCGTAGAAGACGATGCCGTAGAGCGTCTTCTTGTCGCCGCCACCGAAGAACGTGCCGTGCAGACCTTGCGGCCCGGGGATACTTCCGAGGAACTCGCCGTTCGCAGCGAACACATCCACCGACGATCCCGTCGCCACATAGAGCCGTCCCTCGGCATCGACGGCTGAACCGTCGCCCGCCTGACCACCGCGCAGCTTGCCGAATTCCCGCTGGTTCGCGAGCGCACCATCGGCCTGCACGTCGAATGCGATCACCACGGCGCCGTTCGTGACGTAGAGCGTCTTCTCATCGCGGCTCAGGATGATGCCGTTGGCCCCCTCGACGCCTTCACCGTACTTGGCGACGACGCCCTTTGGGTTGGCGTAGAACACGCCACTTCCCGAAATGGCGACATAGACGCCGCCGCGCGCATCTGCAACCAGATCGTTCACGACACCACCGACACACTCGATTGGCTCACCGTTGAACGAGCTCGCAAACATCTTGCGCTGCGGCTCGAGTTGCAGGATGCCGCCGTTCAATCCTCGCGAGGCAACAAACAGCGAGCCGTTCTTGCTGCGCGACAAGGCGCCACCTGTATTCGTGTCAGCGTGGATGATCGTGGCGAGGCCCGTCGCAGGATCGAGTTTCATCACGTTGCTCGCGTCGTTGTTGGCGAACAACACGGTGCCGTTGTCTCCGGCGATGGGACCGTCGGCATTGTTGCCTTCCCACGACCATACTGCCTTCCAGTTCTGCCCCGCAGCGATCACACCTGGAATCGCCGTCGAGGGGCGCGCGGTCGGCGCTGGCGGTGGCGCGGAGTTGGCGTCGGATGCCGCCGCGCCGGGAATGGAGAACGGTTGTGGAGGCGTCCTGCACTTGGCGAGCACGCTCTTCAGCCCGGGACTCTGCCAGGACTGCTGGCTGTTCCCTCGCGGAAACGATGACGACGGGCCCTGAGCGGCAACGGCGCCCACAGCGCAGGCCAGAACAACTGCGACAGCGAGTGCTGGTCTCATCGTCATTTTCGGGATCCCTTATCAGCCATCAGATGCCGAGCCACTGCATCGTAAACCGCACGAGGACCGTTTCACGTCGTGCCCGCGCCCGGCGGCACGCCGCAAGATGATCACACATGAGGCTCACGATCTGCCACGGCGCCGGTTGACGTGCTGGTGATCGATCGGGTGGCGCACCCGTCGCCGAATTGATCCACGATGGGTCCATGAAGCTGACAGAACAACTCCTCAGTGAACTCGACCGTGAAGCGGCGCGCACGCAGCGCGTGCTGGAACAAGTCCCCGCGGGCCGCGACGACTGGAAGCCTCACGAAAAATCGATGGCCCTCGGCCGCCTCGCCGGCATGATTTCGACGATGCCAGCCTGGGTCACGTTCATCGTCAAACAGGACGAACTCGATCTCACGCCGCCAGGCGGCGGCGAATGGAAACTCCCCTCGCAGAACGAGCTGGTTGCGGCGCACGACAAGAGCGTCGCCGACGCGCGCGCGACGCTGCAGGCGGCCAACGACACGTTGCTGCTGACAACCAACTGGAAGCTGCGTGCGGGAGGTCAGGTGGTGTCGGAGGCGCCGCGTCACATCGCGCTACGCGACATGCTCAATCACCTGGCGCATCATCGGGGCCAGCTGACCGTGTATCTGCGACTCCTTGGGGCGAAGGTTCCGGCCGTTTATGGGCCTTCGGCCGACGAGCAACGCTTCGCGTGACGTAACCGTCTCGAGTCGCTGAGGTCGCAGACTACCAAACACTTGGCATTGCGTTTTACCAACCAGATCATCTACACGTACGCCTCCATTCTGTCGGCGTCAGTGACAGAGGGCCGGGACGAGCCAGTGCGGACTCCATCGTTGGGACTCTTCGTGCGGACACATCGCAGCAGGAGACCGGGACATGAGAGCTTTGCGGCATCTGGGCTGGGGGTTGTTGTGCGTGCTCGCCATCTCTTCGACGGCCACTGCGCAGCAGAACGCAAGTATCAGCGGCATCGTGACCGACATGACCGGCGGGGTCTTGCCCGGCGTCACCATTGAAGCCAGCAGCCCGGTGTTGATCGAAAAGATCCGCACTGCGGTATCCGAAGCGAACGGCCGGTACCAAGTCCTGGATTTGCTGCCAGGCACGTATCGCGTGACGTTTACGCTGCCAGGCTTTTCAGTCGTGCGGCGCGAGGGCATCACCCTCACGGCCGGCTTTGCGGCCTCGGTCAACGTCGAGTTGAGCACCGGCACATTGACTGAAACGATCACCGTGACGGGCGCGAGCCCGGTTGTTGACGTCCGGAACGTGGCACAGACGCAGGTGCTGACGCGCGACGTGCTCGACAGCACGCCCAACGCGCGCGTGATTGGAAGTCTGATGACACTCGTGCCCGGCGTCACCATCACGACTGCCGGCGGACCGAATGTGGACGCCGGCGGCACTGCCGGTTACACGTACGCGGCGGCACAGATTCACGGGAGCAGCCAATACGACCAGACGATCGGCACCTACGGCATCCCGATGACGCTCATCGACAACATCGGCAAGTCGCGCATCAATCTTCCAGACGGCACGGTGCAGGAATACGACATGCGGTACTCGTCGCTGCCCGCCGAACTCGCCTATGGCGGTTTCACGGTCAACGCCATCCCGAAGGTCGGAGGCAATTCCTTCACCGGCTCGCTCTTCTTGACGGGCACCGGCAGCGCGCTTCAGGGCAGCAACCTCGACGACGAACTGCGCGCGCAAGGGCTGACCGCTGAAGCCAAGGTCAAGAACATGGTCGATTTCAACCCGGTCATTGGCGGCCCGATCGCCAGGGACAAGATCTGGTTCTTCGGAGGACTTCGCTATCAGTACACCGACAGTTACGTCGGCGGCATGTGGTACGACAAGAACCCGTCGGACTGGATCTTCGAGCCGGATCCGGACCGACCGGCCAACGCCGATCAATTGAGTTACGACCTCAACGTGAACACCACGTGGCAGGCATCACAGAAAGATCGGATCAACGTCCTGCTGATGCGGAACGTGACGCACTGGTATCACTCGTCGGTCAGCGGCACCGTGGCGCCTGAAGCCGGACAACAGTGGTACGCACCAGGACACGTGGAGCTCGCGAAGTGGACATCCACGAGGTCCAATCGCCTGCTACTCGATGTCACGGGATCGCGATACTTCCACGATTTCGTTCGCGATCCGACCGATACATCGACCCGCTCCCAGATCGTTGACCAGGGGTCGGGGATCACGTTCGGCGGCCTGGCCACGTCGGCATACACCGGACAGCTCGTATACACAGTGCGTGCGGCCCTCTCATACAGCACGGGCATGCACAATCTGAAAGCCGGATGGGACTGGGCGGCGCAGATCAAGCCGGACGACTTCATGACGTTTTCAATGCCGGGCACCCGCGAGCAATGCGGGACGACTGGCGCGCCACGCACCGACTGTCTGGCCGAAGACGCGAGCTACCGCACGATCAGCGGAGTGCCGAACCAGGTCACGTTCTACACGACGCCCTGGCCCGATCCGCAAACGATGAATCCGGCGGGCATCTACGTCCAGGATCAGATCTCATTGAACAAGTGGACCGTCAACGCCGGCCTGCGATTCGACTATCTGAACTCGAGCTACCCGGCGTTCGATGTCGCGCCGAGACGCTATGTGCCCGTCGAGGAGCATTTCGAGGGCGCCGACGTCCTCAGCTGGAAGGATCTGAGCCCGCGTATCGCGATCTCATACGACCCGTTCGGCACGGGAAAGACAGCGCTGAAGGCGGCTGCGAGCCGCTACGTCATGCAGGAGCGCCTGACGCAATCGACGGCGTTGGTCATCCCGACGCGCGCGTCGGTCAGTCAGGTCAGCCGCACCTGGACCGACCTCGACCGCGACTACGTCGTGGACGGCGATCCACTGAACCCAGCGCTCAACGGCGAGCTGGGCGCATCGCCCAACGCCAACTTCGGCAAGCGGGTCACGAACTTCCGCCTCGACCCCGACTGGGCGACGGGCTTCGGAACGCGCCCGTACAACTGGGAGTTCATGGGGGCGATCCAGACCGAGCTGGCAGCGAATCTCTCGCTGCAGGCCGGCTACTACCGCAGGGTCTTCGGCAACTTCATCGTCACCGACAATCTGCTCACGTCTCCGTCAGACTACGACCAGTTCTGCATCACGGTGCCGAGCGATGCGCGTCTGCCGGGAGGTGGTGGCGGTCAGATGTGCGGTCTCTACGACTTGAATCCGACCAAGTTGGGGCAGGTCGATACGATTCAGACGAGCTCGTCGAACTATGGAAAGCAGCTGGAACACTACAACGGCGTGGACGTGACGGTAAACGGACGTCTGCCACGCGGTGGTTTGCTCCAGGGCGGGTTCAGCATGGGCAGGACCATGACCGACTATTGCGATGTGGTCGGCAAGCTGGACAACCCGAGCCTCATGCCACAGCCCACGAATGCCGCAGGCGGCCCCGCGCCGTTGATATTGGATCCTGAGTGTCACAAGCAAGGCGATTGGCTGCCGCAGGTGAAACTGATCGGCTCGTATCCACTTCCGTGGGAATTCCGTGTCAGCGGGACCTACCAGACCTTGGTGCTCGATCCGATCACCAACGGCACGAGCAATCTGGGGTTCATTGCGAACTACGTTGCGGCGAACGCGGTCGTGGCCCCATCGCTCGGGCGCCCTCTCTCCGGTGCGGCGAACGTCACCATCAACCTCCTGGGAGCCGGAGAGCAGTACGACAAGCGGACGCACCAGATCGACCTGCGGTTCTCGCGGACGTTCGGCATCGGCCGAAGCCGCCTGCAGGCGAACATCGACCTGTATAACGTGCTCAACGCGAACTTCGTCGCGACGCGCAACGGAAACTACGGCACCAATGGCGCCACGTGGCTCCGCCCCGGCGCAATCCTCCCCGCGCGGCTATTGAAGTTCGGCGGGCAGTTCAATTTCTGACATGGAAAGAGGCGCCCGCGGCGCCTCCTTCTCCGCCTCACAGCACCCCCATAAACGGGTAACTGCGATCAGCTGAGCCGACAGCCTAAGATTGGCATTCGGGTCACGACATCACGGGCACCCGGAGGGGATCACGCATTCATGAAGTTATTCGGAAAGGGATTGGCCACGGCGCTCACGCTCGCCGCGGCCGCGGCAGCACTGACAACCGCGAGGCTCTCGGCGCATCATTCCTTCGCGATGTACGACCAGTCGATCAAGTACGTGTTCACCGGCGTGGTTGAACGAATCAACCCAGACGCCGCCCACTTGCAAATCGCGTTCGTGCCGCTCAACGACAACCGCGACGCGCTCGTGCGCGACTCCAGCGGCAAGCCGGCGAACTGGCTCGTCGAGATGGGCGGCGCCGCGGCGAGCGCACGCGAAGGCATTTCGGTCAACGATTTTCCACGGGGAACGGTCTTCAGTGTCGGCGGCGGTACCAAGCTGAAGCTGGTCGCGGGCGAACGTGCGCGTTTCGATGTCCTCGTCCTCGTCCTGATGCGCCTCATCGTCACCAACGCCTGGCGCGCGAAGTCCCGTCGCCTTGAAGAACGTCATCAGCTCGTCACAGTAGCCGGGCGTCGGGAAAAACGATCCCAGTCGCTCGAGCTGTGACGCGACCTGGCCCGTTTCCTCCTGACACTCGCGCCGGGCGGCGCGCTCGACATCCTCGCCAGGCTTCAGGCTGCCTGCCGGCAACTCCCACGCCCATTTACCAATCGCTGGGCGGTATTGCCTCACGAGGACGATCTCGTTCTGAGCGGTCACCGGAACGATGACGACCGATCCCGGGTGCCGGATGATTTCCGCCTTCAGCTCTCCACCCTTCGGCAGCGGGATCGTCTCGACCCGTACAGTGAAGACGCGACCTTCAAAGACGGTGCGGATCTCCTTCGGAACGATCGGTGTCTCGCTCATTGGTCGTCCTCGTCTTCGGGGGGCCACCCGGGGAGATCGTTGAGCACGTCGGTCAGATCGTCAGGCAGCTGCGCGATGAACTGCATCTTTCGTCCGTCGCTCGGATGCGTGAACACCAGCCGCGCCGAATGCAGAAACGGACGTGACAGTCGCTGAACCGCACGGATGTCGCCAGCCACTCGACGATGGACGCCACCGTAGGTCGAGTCGCCGACGATCGGATGGCCGATCGCACTCAGGTGGACCCGGATCTGATGCGTGCGTCCCGTGTGAATCGCGACCTGACACAGCGTGAGGCCGGGCAGCCGATGCGCGCGTGTGATCCGCGTGACGGCGTGCCGCGCACGGCTCGCGCGCGTTGACATCTTCAGGCGATTCGAGGGATCGCGGCCGATCGCCGCGTCGATGCGCCGACCCGCCTGCACGACACCCCACACGAGCGCGATGTACTCCTTCTCGATTTCGTGGTCGTGAAACTGCCGGGCGAGCTCGTGATGCGCCGCATCGTTCTTGGCGACGACCATCAGACCCGAAGTGCCGCGATCGAGCCGGTGGACGATGCCGGGACGAAGCTCCCCGCCGACGCCGCTGAGATCCGAGAGATGGTGCAGAAGTGCGTTGACGACTGTGCCCGATGCGTGTCCCGCACCAGGATGCACGACCATTCCGGCCGGCTTGTTCAACACCGCAAGGTCGGAGTCCTGATAGACGATGTCGAGTGGAAGCGCTTCGCTCGAGAGCGTTGACGCTGTTGCCTCCGGCACATCGACCTTGAGCTGATCCCCCTCGCGTACGACGAGGTTCGGCTTCACTTCATGCGATCGCGGACCCTTGGGGCTCGGGCGCTGAAGGTCAACGTGGCGCTCCGAGATCAGGCGCTGGATCTGCGAGCGTGAGAGATCGCCGAGCAGCGCGACGAGCACGCGGTCGATCCGCTGCCCGTCGAACTCCTCTGAAACCGTGAATGAGTGGGTCTGGGCTTGCGCCAATAAGTCCTACGCTGCCGCTCGCCGGCGGCCGCGCATCTCC
>Ga0207643_10002120_pt1 | contig 10922 bp, 10 predicted proteins | sample KBSMisM62_FD_184313 | JGI IMG/M metagenome (GOLD analysis project Ga0207643, IMG submission 184313) | Miscanthus rhizosphere microbial communities from Kellogg Biological Station, Michigan, USA - KBS Miscanthus M6-2 (SPAdes) (version 2) | ecosystem: Host-associated > Plants > Roots >...
CTTTTTTCTTCTGAAGGATCTTCAGTAGAATTTTTTACAACAAATGAAAGCTGACGCTTATTTACTGAAAGATGAATATCAACAAACGGCTGACCTCTTGTTTCAGAAACGCCATGCTTGAATGCGTTTTCGACCAATGGTATTAGTAATAAGGGCGGAATTGCTTGTTTCATATCTTCAATGTCGTAATTAAAATTGATACGTAACGAATCATCGTAGCGCAATTTTTCAAGTTCGATATAATCACTGATGATCTTTATCTCCTGTTCTATCGGTATATACTTCCCGCTTGTTTCATAAAGCATAAACCGTAAGATCTTTGACAGTCGTAAGATCGATTCAGGAGCAAGGTCAGATTTGTCCCTGGCCAATGAATAAATATTATTTAATGTATTAAATAAGAAGTGGGGATTTGTTTGAGACTTTAAATAGTTAAGCTCCGCTGTTTTCTTCTCAATGAGCAACTGCTGTGTGGCCTGTTTTAATTTTATATAACGGTAAATATGCCTGATAATTCCAAAAAAGAAAACAGAGCCAACGCTAAAACCCATCTGATTTTCCAGCAGAGCTTCTAATGATTTGAATGTCCCTAAAGGAGTATAAATATGTAATTGAATTCCGAGCAATCTCCATACATGTGCTCCATAGGAATACAACATCATGTAAAGAAACAAAAGTGGGATACTAATAAGAATATTATAAATAATGGTTTTTCTTTTCCGTAATACAAATGGAATGGAGTATTCAAACAGTATAAAATTGAGAACAGTAACATAAGTAATGCGCCAAAGAACATTAAACAGAACGGCAAAAAAATTTCCTGGAAAATTTAATATGTTGTGACCAAAGGACAGTAAAAAAAATACCGGCACAGCCCACATATAAGGTCGTAATCTTTCTTTGTTATTTAGTATGCTCATCTTGCTCTTTGTAGCGATAAATATCGGTAAAACTTTGCCTCTGCATTTTAAAGTCCATAGAATTGACTTCAGCGTAAACTTACCACAGAAAATCGTCAACCAAATCAATTCTGAGATCAAAAATTAAAATTGAAAATATCTCTCAATCGCGAAAAGTTTCTCTGAGATTTTGGGTATTGTTCAAAAGTTAATTTGCCTGAAAATGCTTTTTGTTTACCATAACCTGTTGTTTATTGACTTACGCATAACCTGTTTTCATTAAATGAATATTCTTGCGCAAAATCTTTAATAAATGAAAAGAAATTCAATCCTCAGCATTGTATTATTAATGGTTGTTCAGCTACAAGCACAAGTGGAACCAGAAGCTGGCAATTGGAAAACATGGTTCATCACATCAGGAAAAGATTATCGCTTGCCAGCACCATCATCTTATAAAAATGAGATCCCCGAAGTGCTGGCAAGACAAAAAAATTTAGATGCCAAAACAAAACAACAGATCATTTTTTGGAATGCCGGGTCACCAGGCTACCACTGGCAGGAAATGATGAATAAATTATGGGCAGTAGATACTGGTAGATATGGAGCATTGGCTAATATGCTCCTGGGAGCGGCTACTTATGATGCAACTATTGCGGCATGGGATACCAAATATGCATATAAACGTCCACGACCTTTTGTTGCAGACAATAAAATAAAAATTTATACAGTTAAACCCGAGAGTCCTTCTTTTCCTTGCGAAAATTCTGTTGCCGCAGGTGTAGCGGTTACTATTTTTAGTCACTTCTACCCTGCAATGGCAGATTCAGTAAAAAAGCTTGCGCAACAACAAATGGATTCAAGAGTTGCCGCTGGTGTTGCTTTTCCAAGTGACACTCGTGCAGGTTTTGAATTGGGAAAGAAGATCGCTGAAAAAGAAATTGAACAAACGAAAGATTATGTATCAACTGTTGCATGGGATGGAAAAATTCCTGACAAACCAGGATCATGGAGAGGAAAATTTGCAATGTTGCCCCTCGCCGGTAAGAACAAAACTGTCGTGCTTGAAAGTGGCAGTGAATTCCGTCCTGGCCCGCCACCAGATTTTGCAAAAGAAATGGAGGAAATGAAAAATTATAAACAAACCTTTCGCTCATTATCGAATGCTTTTTATTGGGCGAACCAATCATGGTTTATGGACAACTTAGCTAAGAAAATATTTGAGAACAATCTTCATCTTAATCCACCTCGTGCAGCCCGCATCAATGCAGTTGTAAACGTTACAAGCTATGATGCCTTTGTTGCGTGTTGGGATGCGAAATACACTTACTGGGGAATTCGTCCCAATCAATATGATACTACATTTCGTCCGGCAATAATGGTTACGCCCCCTTTTCCTGGTTATCCTTCAGGTCATGCTGCCCTTTCGGGTGCCATGGCTGAAATATATTCTTATTTTTTTCCGGATGAAAAAGATCTATTCAGGCAAAAAGCAAAAGATGCAGCCGAATCAAGATTTCAGGCCGGCATACATTTTCGTACAGATAATGAGGTGGCTCTTGATTTAGGCAAAAAAGTTGCAACTAAAATAATTCAAAAAGTAAAAGCCGATGGCGCGGATCCTAAGTAATTAACATTTCGGAACTTTAAAAAAAAGTTATTAAGAATGAAAGTATTGATTGCAATACTCGGACTTTTAAATGGCGGCTACATGTTGTTTGATGGGATCTATGTAATGTTAAAAGGAAAATATATTGGCCCTGAAAAACCTGGGCCATGGTCTAATCTTTTTTACAAACTTAAGATCGACGTTTTTAATCTTGGTCCGCTATTTATTGCGTTTGGATTATTGTGGTTATTCTGGCTTTATTGCTTGTTGACCCATCAAGGTTGGACATATACTCTTGGAATTATTATTAGCATTTTAACGCTCTGGTATTTACCTGTTGGGACAATTTTTTCTTTGATCATTCTTTTGACCTTATTATTTGCTAAACAAAAACTCGGTCTTAATACTTAAGTAAATTTTTCTCAGTGTGTTTTTTAATGAAATGTCAATGGGTTGGTTTCTACCGACCCATTATTTTTTTTATGCTACATAAAATACAGATAAAATGATCAAAAAAAATTTGAGCAAAGAGGATTGTAAATAAAACCGTCCCGATAAATCGGGACGGTTTTATATATCAGGTTTTCTTTTTTACTTAGAAGTTCCTGTCACGGTTATTTCTTCCATTACGATCATCTTGTTGATCTCTGCCGTTATGATCATCCCAACCCCTGTTATCATTACCGTATTTGCTATCACGACCAAATCTGTCTTCGGTAATTGAAAGTTGGCCAAACCTGTCAATGGTGATTTTCACATCATTGTTTCTGAGTTGGAAGGCCTTGCTTGCAACCAAACGCTTTTTCTGGAATATTGAGAATCCACGATTGCTGCTCATGTCATACACTTGTATTGTATGGCGGCCATTGCGCAGGTTGTCAATATTCATCATCCTGTTGTTACTATAATAAGTCCTGCCATCCACCACAATCTCATATTTCTTCGTTGAAATAATGGTTACGTCAGGTTTTCTGTCTGCAGCAAAAACAGCTGCAGTGAGAGCTAAGCCCAAACACATTGTAAAGATCTTTTTCATTTTATTAAGTTTTATTGTTTTTGTCTTGCATCGCAACCGGAGCCTGCAAAACCATTTTATTATTTCCGGTTGCTTACTATTATTCAAAGCAGATGCCATTGTGCCAAAAAACAGATAAGGAATCGTTAATGCGATTGTTATTTAAGGTTAATGAAAATTGGAGAATGTTAACTGCATATTCGATTTGTCTTTCTAGTTTAAATAAATTTGGCAATTTAAAATAGTATTTAGATATTTGTCTAAATATACAATCATTGAATTAAAAGATATGAATAACGTTTTTAAAGCACTGAATGACCCTACCCGGCGTGAGATATTGGAATTGCTCCGCAAAAAAGATATGACAGCAGGAGAGATAGTGGAAAAGTTCCGTATCTCCGGCCCCAGCATATCTCATCACCTTGACCTGTTGAAACAGGCTAAATTGGTGATCGCTGAAAAAGAAGGGCAGTTTATTTATTATTCTCTTAATACAACTGTTGTAGACGAGATCATGACATGGTTACTTCAATTCAAATCAAAAAAGAAATAATTATGGATAATTTTATGAAAAAGATCGTTTGGCTATTCATCATAGCTCCCGCTATTTACTTAGCTATGGCTTGGAATACGCTTCCCGAAACAATAGCCATGCATTTTAATTTAAAAGGTGATATTGACCGTTATGGTAGTAAAAATGAGCTGGCCATTATGATAATAATTTTAATAGCAGTGAATGCAGTCGTTTATTTATTATTACCTCAGGTATACAGGATCGATCCCAAAAGATACGCTGCGGAAAATAAAGGCAGGCTATTTCGTATTGCCTTTGCTGTTGCTGTATTCACCTCTGCAGTTCTTTGCCTGCTCATTTACAGCAGCATTCATGGAAATATAAAATTCACAATGAGGTTTATTCTCGCAGGAGTAGGATTGATGCTTGCGGTTGTTGGTAATTATATTTATAATATCAAGCCCAATTATTTTGCGGGGATTCGTTTGCCATGGACTTTACATAATGATGAAAATTGGAAAAAAACTCATTTATTAGGAGGAAAGTTACTTTTTGGTGGCGGTCTGCTGATCGCCGTTATCTGCCTCTTTACATCTTTCACGTTTTCAATGATCACATTATTTGTAGTACTCTCAGTAGTGATCCTTATTACCTGTATTTACTCATATCGTCTGTACAAAAAACTAAATGCTCATAATTAAAAAATAGCAAGTTTCGGGTTCAATAGCGACAAAGGCATTTGGAAATTTGCATTTTAAACTGAAACAAAAATGTCTGGGAAAGTTGAGAATTGAGGAATAACTCCTTTAATAGATAACTATTTAGATCTGTAGTGTAAGTTCCCCTCAAAAGTCGTTGCCCCTTTGATCAAAAATCAATTATAAAAGCTTTTTATATAGAAAATAATTTTTAATAATTTTAATGTTGAGTATATTTAGTATCCAATCCTGAACTGTTTATGAAAGAACTGAAGTCCATAGCAATTCTGGTAATTATAAATAGTTTTATAAGCAGTTCTGTTCTATACGCTCAAAATACACAGATTAAAGGTTTTGTTGATGCTTTAGCAGGGATACAAAACGAAAAACTTTCCTTCGCACTTGGTGAACAAGATCTATTTATCACTTCTGAATTAAGCGACCGATTTTCATTTTTGGGTGAAAGCGTTTTTAGATTTACCAACACCACGCCTACTAAATTTTCAGTTAGTATTGAACGCATTGTTATTAAATACAATTTTTACGGAAATCATAATCTTCTTGTTGGTAAACATCATACTCCTATAAATTACTGGAATGACACTTATCATCATGGCAGGGTACTTTTCCCTACTATCTTTCGTCCTCTTTTATTTGATGCTAACATCATACCTCTCCATACAACCGGGATTGGTTTGCAAGGCCATAATCTTGGAGATCTGAAATTTGGATATGATCTGATGGTGGGCAATGGTATTGGCTCTACTGATGTGCTTGACAACGATGCTAGAAAATCAATAACTGCTGCGATGCACATAAAACCAGCAGAGGGTCTTCGGTTTGGAGTATCATGGTATAATGATGGTATTGCAAAAGGAGCTGTCGGGCATGATGGCATGCCAATGCAATGGGCGGTAGATCAAAATTTATTTAGTGGGTCTATCGCTTATTTTGGAAATAAATTTGAAGTACTTGCTGAAGGTACTCTGGGTATCAATAAAACGGATACCACAGGGTCTCAGCGAACACTGGCTTCATATATATATGCAGGATTCAAGATCCGCGAAAAAATTGTTCCCTATGTGCGATTGGACAACTTGAGTTTCGAGGAAGGTGAGATCTTTTACAATAATAACAATACCACCGCAATTGTCGGCGGGATTCGTTACAACATCAATTATGTAACAACTGTGAAAATGGAGTATCAGCATCAGCATGCAGCGAAAGACGGTGATTCAAATAGGTTTACGATGCAATTAGCAATTGGGTTTTAGAATAAATATTAAACAATGACCTTTCGAACATTCAACATATTAGTTTATAGAAAATACTTTTCTATAATGCTGTTAATGTTTGCAGGGATCATTGCAAATGGACAAGAAACTACTTTGATCGCTATAAGCAACACAAAAGGGGCACCTTCAATAATGAAAATGACTGAATTGAAATCCGTGCTTAAAGGCGAAAAGCAAAGATGGAATGACGGAACCAAAGTGAGTATTGTTTTAATGAAAACAAATACTCCTGTAGGAGAAGCCACTTGTCAGAAGATATATAATATGAGTGGTGATAAAGTGAAAAGATTTTGGTTGGGATTATCATTCAGTGGCAAAGCAGATGCCCCTATTTTCTGTAACTCAATTTCGGAGCTGGAAACTATTGTTGCACAAACCCCCGGAGCTATAGCTATTCTTGATAAAATTTCCATAAACACGAACACTAAAACGATCGTGGTTGATGGTAAAAATTCATTTTAAGTTGGTCCTACCCCGCAATAATATTGATTAGCCATTAAGGATATATGTGTGACTCGTTATCGTTAAGTTTTAAAATCAGGTTAAACACATGCGAATCACGTTAAAAACGAAGATCTGGTTAACTATTCTCACAATTGTGTTGATGTTTTCTTTCTTTTCTCTCTATTATTTCCCTGCACAACAGGAAAAATATCTGCTAGATAGTTATAATAACGAAGTTCAGAACCTTACCAACACTATTTCATTAGGAGTGAAAATAGCTCTTAAAGACGAAAATTTTGAAGGAGTGCAAACTGCGATGAGCTTTGTAAAGGATGATCCACGATTGTTTTTTGTAAACCTGGTTGCAACTGACACAATATGGAACAATGATAGCAGTCGATATACACTTAAAGATTCGGTTTTGAGAACATATCCAGAAGACACATTAAAAACCACTAAGAGTCATTTAAAAACCTCCATTATAAAAAAGAGATCGGCGTTTACTTCAGATATGATGTCGGGAGCTATTGAACTGGCGGTGACTACTGAGAACATTGAAATGGGGAAAAAGAAGATCCGGGAAACATCTTTGATCGTTAGCAGTGTTGTTTTTATTATCGGCATACTTATTGGGTTTTGGTTGGCAAGAAATATTTCGGTCCCCGTACTCGCTTTGAGGGATGCAGCCAAAAAAGTTGGGGAAGGTGACCTGACTCAACGAGTGATAAATAAATCCGGAGATGAGATAGGTGAGTTAGCAATAGCATTTAACAGAATGGTAGAAGACCTGACCAAGGCTCGTGAAGAATTACGCAAAGCAAACCTCAACCTGGAATCTACAAACGAGGCATTGCATGCTACAGTAGCAAATTTAAAGGCGGCACAGGAACAATTAGTACAAGCAGAAAAAATGGCATCATTGGGCCAACTGACTGCAGGGATTGCTCATGAAATAAATAACCCTATAAATTTTGTAACAGCCAATATCCAACCACTAAAAGATGACATGGCAGATATCATTAAAGTCATTGACAACTATGAAGAAATTATCAAAAAGAAAGGATTGGAAAATGAATTCAGTGATATCGAAAAAAATAAACAGGGTGTAAATGTTGAATTGACAAAAAAAGAAATAAATAATTTATTAAAGGGAATTGAAGACGGGGCCATGCGAACCTCAGAAATTGTCAAAGGCCTCAGGAATTTCTCAAGGCTTGATCGAAATGTTTTCAGAAAAGCAAATATGAATGAATGCATTGAATCGACACTTACTTTATTACATAGCTCTTATAAAAATAGGATTGAAATCATAAAACAATATGGTGATTTGCCCGAGATAGATTGCTTTCCCGGCCAGATAAACCAGGTATTCATGAATATACTTTCTAATGCCATACAAGCCATACCTGCGGAAGGTAAAATTTTCATACAGACCTGGCATGATGGTAAAAACGTAAAGATTTCAATAAAGGATACTGGAGCCGGTATGACAGACGAAGTAAGAAAAAAAATATTTGACCCTTTTTTCACAACTAAAGATGTAGGAAAGGGAACGGGTCTTGGGCTTTCAATTTCTTTTGGCATTATTCAAAAACATAATGGGGAAATTGAAGTGTTCTCAAAGCCTGGCGATGGAACAGAGTTTGTGATCAGAATCCCGTTAATCCAACAATCAACAAATTAAACTATGGAAGTATTGAAAGATGTTTTTAATGTTCTGTATGTGGACGATGAAGAAAACAACCTGAATTCTTTTAGAGCTGCATTGCGCAGAAATTACAACATATATACAGCATTAAGCGGAGAAGAAGGTATGGATATACTTTCTAAAAACGATATTCATGTAGTTGTAACAGATCAACGTATGCCCACTATGACGGGTGTGCAGTTTTTACAACATATACCTCCTGAAAAGGACAATATCAGGATAATTCTTACTGGATTCAGTGATATCGAATCGATAATTGAGGCCATTAATACTGGAATGGTTTATCGCTATATTACAAAACCGTGGGATAAAGATGAATTAAAGATCACGATAGACAATGCAATTGAAACGATAATGCTTAGGCGCAATAACAAACACCTGATCGAGGAATTAAAGGAGTATAATGAACAACTGGAAGAAAAAGTTCTCTTAAGAACAAAAGAAATTGAAAAACAAAAGGAAATTATTGAAGCCGCAAAATTACAATCTGATTCTTTGCTTCTAAATATCTTGCCCGGTGAAATTGCCGATGAACTAAAAAAATTCGGCAAATCATATGCAAGGAAACATGACCAGGTAAGTGTTTTATTTGCAGATATTAAAGGATTTACTTCCATTGCAGAAAAACTTACTCCAGTGAAACTGGTAACACAACTTGATGAGGTCTTTGGAGCATTTGATAATATTATTGCTAAGCATGGAATGGAAAAAATAAAAACAATCGGTGATGCTTATATGTGTGCCTGCGGGTTGCCACTGGCTGACAATGAAAATGCAATTAAATCTGTGAATGCCGCACTGGATATGCAACAATTTATAAAGGAATTTGGAGCTGCAAATAAAATTCAGAACCTGCCTGTTTTTGAGATCCGCATCGGGATTCACACAGGTCCTCTTGTCGCCGGTGTTGTTGGTTTGAAAAAGTTCGCATATGATATCTGGGGAGATGCTGTAAATCTTGCTTCACAAATGGAACAACACAGTGAACCGGGAAAAGTAAATATATCAGGAGAAACCTATTCATTGGTAAAGAATTCTTTTAACTGTACTTATCGTGGTAAAATTGAAACTAAAAGTAAAGGAGAGGTGGATATGTATTTTGTAGACTCTGTAAAATAGCGCTGTATCTACAAGATTATCTTTAAACATAATTGTAGTCAACTGAAACTTCTATTTAATAAACAAAATTTGTTAATATCTAACCAGGCTGCAACGTTATAATTGACAAATTCAAAGGCTTTCTACTTCTATTGCCAGTTTTTTTAAATAAATATCATCTGATTTTAAAGCCGTATCTTCACCAACTATCCGCGGAAAAAAGTGGTTTTTATTTCTTACTTTGAAAAAGCTTCTTTACCAGATGCGGCATTTTTAACTAAAAAGAAACATACATGAGTGAATCATGGAATAAAAAAGAAAGAGAAAAAAAGAAACAGAAAGAAAGAAAAGATAAGGCTGAAAAAATGCAAGATCGAAAAGAAAATGCAAAGAAGGGCAACTTCGATGACATGATAGCCTATCTTGATGAAAATGGAAATTTAAGTTCTACCCCACCCGATCCAAGAAAAAGAGTTGAAGTAAAACTAGAAGATATCCAGATCGGCGTTCCCGAATATGTACCTCCAACCGAAGAAGAGCTTACACACAAAGGAAAAGTGACTTTTTTTAATAATGAAAAAGGATTTGGTTTTATTAAAGACCTGCAATCACAACAAAGCCTTTTTGTACATGCTAATAATCTTACTGCTCCAATAAAAGAAAATGATAAGGTAAGTTTTGAAATAGAAATGGGACAACGTGGCCCAATGGCTGTTAATGTTAAGATCATTAACTGATCATTTTTATAACTGTAATTTTCATTAACTCCTTTTAGGCTATTGCAAATAAACTATAAAGTATGATTTATTAATCGTAGCTTTGTTGTTCTTGATGTTAGTGCTCTCTCTTCTGGCGTAGTTAATTTCTCCTCCAAAAAGCAGTGAAGGCTTTAACGTAAGGCAGGTAAAGTATCATTTAATTATTGATAGCCTTACCACATTTTTAAATAAAATATTTTTTTAGTGTCATTTAACGATTTACAGCTCATAGAGCCTGTATTACAGGCCCTTGGCAAAGAAGGATACACCAATCCTACCCCCATACAAGAAAAATCTATCCCTGTCATTTTACAAAAAAGAGATCTGCTTGGTTGTGCGCAAACAGGTACTGGCAAAACAGCTGCTTTTGTACTTCCTATACTTCAATTGATGTATGAAGGAAAACAAAATGCAGAGCAACCAGACCACAAGATAAAAGCACTCATACTTACTCCAACAAGAGAGTTAGCGATACAAATTGGCGAAAGCATCCGTGCTTATGGTCATTACTTGCCTTTACGTCATCATGTAATTTTTGGTGGTGTTTCTCAACATAGCCAGGTGCAGGCAATTCGCCGGGGGGTTGATATCCTGGTAGCAACACCGGGTCGCTTACTCGATCTTATGCAACAAGGTTATATTACTTTAAGAGATATTCAATTCTTTGTACTTGATGAAGCGGACAGAATGCTCGACATGGGATTTGTACATGATGTAAAACGCATCATCACAAGATTACCTTCAAAAAGACAAACGCTTTTTTTCTCGGCTACCATGCCAAATGAAATAAAGCAATTGGCTGCAATGCTTTTAAATAACCCTGTAAAGGTGGAAGTAACGCCGCCTGCCACAACGGTTGACATGATCCAACAGTCAATTTATTATAC
>Ga0207643_10002121_pt1 | contig 10919 bp, 9 predicted proteins | sample KBSMisM62_FD_184313 | JGI IMG/M metagenome (GOLD analysis project Ga0207643, IMG submission 184313) | Miscanthus rhizosphere microbial communities from Kellogg Biological Station, Michigan, USA - KBS Miscanthus M6-2 (SPAdes) (version 2) | ecosystem: Host-associated > Plants > Roots > Rhizosphere...
TTTTGGCCATGCGCTTTATAGTCGCTTCTTCCAGTAGTCGAGCGCGTCGCTCAAACCATGCAGCAGCGTTCGTTTCGGCTTAAAGCCGAGCGACGAGAGCCTGCCCACTTTTGCGGTGATACATAGCGGCTCCGGACGATCGGGCAAAGCGCCTATGGCGACAAGCTCCGAGCGGCCCGCGATCTCCCCGATGGTCTGTGCGACTTGGCGAACCGTCGCCGCCTCGCCGGAAGCTATATTAATTAGACCGCTAAATTCGCTTAACGAGACGCGCGCAATTGCCGTACCGGCATCGCGCACGTCCATCCAATCCCGCTCTGCAAGTCCATTAGAACATTTAGCTATGCGGCCCGCTACAATTGACCGCGCAACCGACGCAACCAAGCGATTTGGATTTTCAGCCTCACCATATACGTAGAATATCCGCCCCCATGCAAATCCATATCCCGTGCTTATAGCATGGGCTCCGATCAGCCGCCTGCAGGCATCTTTTGTAATATCGTAAAGCGTGTGCGCGGCGGTCGGCGTGGACTCTTCATCGCAAGCCTGGTCCGTCGGCCAGTCATACTCAAAACAGGTTCCACACATTGTAATGTGCTGGACGCCAGCTTCATTTGCTTTTTTTGCAATTCCGAGAGACGCGGCTGCCCAAGCCAAATTCGCTGGATCTGTCCAAAATTTGCCGTGTTCGACGGTCCACGCCAGATGAATTAAACGGTCAGCCCGAGCCTTAAGAATTGCGTCGGCGGCTTGCCGCTGGTCGAGCAAGTCGGCGCAAATCCACTCGACTTCTTTATTCGGTTGCTGCTTTCGAGATATTCCGACGACGTCAATACCGGCGCTAACCAAAGCGGCCGTCACTTGACGTCCGATAAACCCGGTTGCGCCCGTAACGACAATACGCAAAAGCTTGCCCCTTAATCAAACCTCAGCTGATACTTGCAGCCAGCCTAACTAGTGACGCATCGAAACGAAGTCCAGAGTTCCTGAAAGCTCTGCCAACGCCGCTGGCACTTCGAAATCCTCCAGAGCCTTTACGGGCAAGCAATTATGCAAAAAATATCAGCCTATATCCTCACTTTTAATGAGGCGGAAAAGATCGAGGCGGCCGTGTCGAGCGTGTTGTGGACCGACGAAGTCGTCGTGGTCGATTCCTTCAGCGTCGATCGCACCGCCCAGATCGCGCGCGCGCTCGGCGCGCGTGTCGTGGATGTGCCGTTCAGAGGCTTTGGAGATCTGCGCAACCGTGCGATCGAAGCCTGTCAGTTCGAGTGGATTTTCAGTCTCGATGCCGACGAGCGCTGCACCGAAGCCGTGCGCGATGAGATTCTGGCTTTGCTGGCAACTTCGCCGCCGCACGACATCTATATGGTGCCGCGGCGCAGCTACATGATGGGCCGCTGGATCAAGGGGTCGGGCTGGTATCCGAATTTCCGTCAGCCGCAACTCTTCAGCAAAGGCAGCATCCGCTACACACTCGAGCCGGTGCACGAAGGCTATGAAATCGTCGGCGTGCGGTCGATCGGCAGATTGAAAAATGCGGTCTGGCAGTTCCCGTTCCGTAATCTCGAGGAAGTCATCAACAAGATGAACCGGTACTCGACGCTCGGCGTGCCCAAGCTCGCGCACAAGCGGGTATCGATGACAAGTGCGCTCGGACACGGCATTTGGTCATTCCTGAAGCACTACATATTCAAGCTCGGATTCATCGACGGCTGGGCCGGCTTTGTCATCGCCTTGGGAAATTTCGAAGGCACTTTTTATCGCTACGCGAAACGCTACGAGCAGGTGCACGGCTGGAAGCCTCCGGCAAGCCAGACCATCCGGCGCGAGACTAGTCCCTGACAGGCTTGCGCGCCTGCCGCGAAAGATTGCGCAGCATCCGAAACGGCAATGCCAGATAATATTTGCGCAGGATTTCCCAACGATCGGCCCAACGGCAGACGACCACAGAATCGCGAGGCACATACCAGCCGTTGTTCTCGTATCGCCGGATGATGCGGTAACCCGACGAGATCAGATACCTGTGCTTGGCCAGATCGGCGACGTGGTCTTCGATCATGATGAGGCGTGGGCGCCAGCGCGCAATGTCGAAGCCTCGCAGGACATCGATCTCGTGCCCTTCCACATCGATCGAAAGAAAATCGAACCGGATAGGGCTGCCTGCCTCTTCGAGAATGCTGTCGAGGGTGCGGACCGGCACGCGTATGATCTTTTCGGGGGTTGCCCCTGGCGCCATACTACGCCGGTCGAGCGACGACAGCGGCCCGGCGACGTGCAGCGGCAGCTCCTTCCCGGCGTTCGCGGGTGAGGAGCACGCGATCGCGAATATCTTGGCCTTGCGTTCGGCACGCAAGGTCGCCGCAAGATCCGGCTGCGGCTCGATGAGCACACCGGTCCAGCCCTGCTGCTCCAGATGCCAGGTTTGCGAACGCTCACGCGGATCGTTGGCGCCGACCTCGACGTAATAGCCTCTAATATTTCCGAAGAAAGCGGCCACCAGCCGCGTTTCCTGGTCGGACGAAAAGCGCGCCAAGGTCGAAACTTTCAGCCCGAGCGCGATTTCGGCGCGCGCGTACGCTCCACCATCGAACTGGTCGAGTGGCCGGGCACCAGATCGATCAGGATGATCTCGCCGCCCAGCGCTTCCACGATTTCGCGACCAACCACCTGCTCGCGGGTATAGTCCGCGCCCTTGACGAGTACCGTCGGTTTGACGCGCGCTATCAGCCTCTCCGGCGTGTCTTCCTCGAACACCGCAACGAGATCGACCGCTTCAAGCGCGGCCAGCACTTCCGCACGCGCCTGCACCGGTTGGACCGGGCGGCCTGGGCCCTTAAGCCTGGTCACCGAGCCGTCGCCATTGAGGCCGACGACGAGTCGATCGCAGGTCGCGCGCGCGCCAGCCAGCAATTTGACGTGGCCCGGATGCAATAGATCGAAGCAGCCGTTGGTGAAGCCGACCCGAAGCCCCTGCTTGCGCCAGTCGGACATGTGGTCGTCGAGAAGGTTCCAGTCGAATACGATCTTCTCTTCGGGGGCGAGTGTCGCCGCGGGCAAAATCCGCGACCGCAATTCGGCGACTGATGCCGTCGCGGTGCCGCGCTTCCCGACAACCACGGCAGCGGCCGCATTGGCCGCACGCATGGCCGCCTCGAAATCGGCCTGCATCGCCAGCATGGCCGAAACGACGGCCACGACAGTGTCGCCGGCACCCGAAACGTCCCTGACGCGCACCGGATAGGCCGGCACGTGCACGGGCGCGCCCTTCCCGACAAGGCTCATGCCGGCTTCGCTGCGTGTGACGAGAACGGCCTGCGTCCCGAGTTCTTCGCGCAGCTCGCCTGCAGCGGCGGCGATCTCATCATCGGTGTTTGCCGCCCTGCGCGTCGCATCGGCAAGCTCCTGCCGGTTTGGCGTGATCAAGGTCGCACCGCGATAGATCCCGTAATCGCGGCCCTTCGGATCGACGATGACCGGCTTGCCGCGCTCGTTAGCCGCGTCGATCACCGCACGAATGACGCGCGGCGTCAGCGCTCCCTTGGCATAGTCAGACAAGACAACCGCGCCCACGCGTGGCATTGCCTTGATGACGTGCCCGATGAGCGCATCCTCGCTGCCGGCATCGACGGCGGAGGGCGTTTCCCAATCAGCGCGCAAAAGGTGTGTCGAATGGTGCTCGGAGACGAAACGGACTTTTCGGGTTGTCTGCCGCTTACCATCGATCACCAGATGAAATTCGATCAATGGATGAGTGCCAAGCGCCTTGGTCAGGGCGCTGCCTGCCTCATCGTCGCCGACCGCCCCGACGAATATGCAGCGTGCGCCGAGCGCCACGAGATTGCGCGCGACGTTGCCGGCGCCGCCGATCATCAGCTCGGTGCGTTTTACCGCAATCACCGGGGTCGGCGCTTCCGGCGAAATCCGCGACACGTCGCCATAGACGAATTCGTCCAGCATCAGGTCGCCGACGCAGAGAATCGTCTGCTTGGCGAGCGCCGAAAGATGTTTGTCGAAATCGTACATGGCCCTACCGATAGCGGTCGTCGCGGTCGAGATAGCCCGTGACGTATTGGCCGACGGCAGTTTCAAGCGGCGTGAAGCCGGCATTGTAGCCTGCACGGCGCAACCGCTCGACCCGCGCCTCGGTGAAGTACTGATATTGTCCGCGGATCGCCGGAGGCATATCGACGTATTCGATATTTGCCGGCTTACCCAGCGCCTTGAACATGGCACCGATCATATCGCGGAAACTCTCCGCCTTTCCGGTGCCGACGTTGAAAATACCATTGATGCCTGTTGCCTCCAGCAGCCACCGCAGGACAGAAACCGCATCGTTTACATAAATGAAGTCGCGGCGCTGGTCACCATCGGCGATTCCATCACGGTGCGACTTGAACAGCTTCACCGGCTGGCCCGACTTTGCCAGGTTAAAGACTTTGGCAAGAACGCTTGCCATGTGCCCCTTGTGATATTCGTTCGGACCATAGACGTTGAAAAACTTCAGCCCGCCCCAGTGTGGTGGCATTTTTTCTTTCTTCATGCAGCGATCGACCACCGCAAGATCGAACAAGTGCTTGCTCCATCCGTAGAGATTCATCGGCTTGAGGCTTCGCAACGCCTCAAGCGACCAGTCATCGTCAAAGCCATAACTGCCGTCGCCGTAGGTCGCGGCTGAAGACGCATAAATGAACGGAGTGCGCGTCAGCGTGCACCAGTCAAGGAGCCTGAGCGAGAGACGGAAATTGTTCTCCATCACCAGATCGCCGTCCGTCGCGGTGGTATCGGAGATCGCGCCCATGTGGATGACGGCATCGAGCTTGCGCGCCTCAAGCCATCGTGCGAGTTCGACGGGCGGCACGAGGTCCACGACCTGGTGCTTGGCAAGATTGCGCCATTTCGCGTCGTCACGGCCCAACAGGTCGCTGACCACGACATCGGTCGAGCCCGCCTCATTGAGGCTGGCGACGATGTTCGACCCAATAAATCCGGCCCCACCGGTCACCAAAAACATTCTACCCCTCACCGGCGATTGGACTTTGCGGCAACCTTTGCCCCAGTCGGCGGCCGGGCGCAATCATATGCCGTTTAGGTCTGCAAAACGCTCACAACAAGGTAAAAAACGCGACTGGACAGGTCGCCAGTACGCAGGGTAACGCCCTGCTTTGCCCGCCCCGGCATCGGGGCGTTACGGGGACGTGCGGCGCGGGAGCCATGGGTCACGAATTCAATCAAGCCGCTGCTCCGGTGGTGATCATCCCTTTCGTGTGGATCGGTGACTTCGTCCGCTGCCATTCAGTCGTCAAACTGCTGCGCGCACAGAATCCCGATCGGGCCGTCGATATCGTCGGCAGCACCCTGTGTGCGCCGCTCGCTGACTACATGCCTGGAATCCGCAGGACAATCATCGCCGACTTGCCGCGCCGCCGTCTCGGTGTCGCAAAGCAACGGCAGCTTGCAGATCAGCTGGGCGAAGGAAATTACGCACAGGCGCTGGTTATGTCTCGCAAATGGAAAGCGGCGCTCGCACCATGGCTCGCCGGAATCCCGGTACGGACCGGTTTTGCCGGAGAGCTCCGCTTTGGTCTCCTCAACGACATTCGTTTCGGCGAACGCAGGTTGCCGCGCATGATCGACCAGATGGGCGCGCTGGCACTGCCGAAAGACATGCCGTTGCCGGCCGAGTGGCCGCTACCCGAGCTGAAAGTGCCGGCTCACGACGTACAAACTTGGCTCGCGCGGCAAAGGCTCGCAGGAGAAAGCCGACCGATCGTGGCATTGTCCCCGGGCGCGGTAGGTGCGGGAAAAGCGTGGCCGGCTGCTCATTACGCCGAACTCGCAAAGGCACTCGCTATGGACGGCGCATCCGTCTGGATTCTTGGGGGACCATCGGAAACTTCACTAGCGAAAAAAATCATTGCGGTGGCCGGAGATCACGTGCGCGACCTTACCGGATCGGACTTGCGAAACGCAATTCTGGCGTTGGCCGCGGCTGACGTTTCGGTGACAAACGATTCCGGGCTGATGCATGTAGCGGCGGCGATCGGGATCCCGACGGTGGCAATCTTCGGGCCGACCAGTCCCTGGCATTGGAAGCCGCTCAATCCGGTCGCCGCAATTCTGGAACCGCCAGGCGACGATAAAGCGCGGCAGCGCGCGCGCGTCGACGGTAACGACGCAGTCCGCCACCGGCGTACCGACGACGTTGCTGTCGGCGACGTGCTTGCGACTGTGAAGCGGGTGCTCGCTGACGGGAAAAATACTGTGAAATAGTGCATCCCCGATGCTCTACGTTAACGAATTGACCTCGCAAGCCTGACGCGGCACTTTTTCCGTGCTATCAAGACGTTATGGCAACATCCAAGCCCACCCCGCTGACTGACGGCCGCGCGCAGGATGCGATCGCATCAGCTTTGCGGACGCTTGAGGCCGAAGGCGGCGGCGTTGACGCTCTGAAAGCTGCATTGCGTGACGGACTGGGCGGAACTTTCGCTTCGGCTGTCGATATCATTCGGGCCGCGCAAGGCCGGGTGATTGTCACAGGCATGGGAAAATCCGGGCACGTCGCGCGCAAAGTCGCCTCGACTTTGGCATCGACCGGCACACCTGCGTTTTTCGTCCACCCGAGCGAGGCAAGCCACGGCGACCTGGGCATGATCGCCAACAATGACGTGATCCTCGCACTGTCGTGGTCGGGCGAGACGGCCGAACTGAAGAGCATCACGGACTATTCGCGGCGCTATGGAATCAAGCTTATCGCGATGACCGCCATCGCCCATTCCGAGGACGAAGCCGTCGCCCTGCTGCGCCGGTTCAACACCGCGGTCGCCGTCAAGGCCGAGGCCCCGGGCCTGCTGCACAAGAGCGATCTCGGCTGCGTGCGCCTGGGCTGCGTGGACGAGCAGGCGGTCCGCGATGCCTATGCAGCGGTCGTCCGAAATGCGCGCAATGCCGGTTTCGAGGGCGGCGTGCTGATCCAGCCGATGATCAAGGGGGTCGCGGAGGCCTATGCCGGCATCATCGACGACCCGCTGTTCGGCCCCGCCATCTGCTTCGGCCTCGGTGGCGTATTCGTCGAAATCCTGGATGACACCGTGACCGAGATGGCGCCGCTGACGCGCGACGGCGCCCTCGCGATGATCCACCACATCAAGGGCGCGCCGCTGCTCGAAGGCGCGCGCGGCCGTGACCGCGCCGACGTGGAGGCGCTCGCGGCCTTGCTGGTCGCCCTTGGACGATTCGCGATCGCGAACAGGGGACGGTTCCGGGCCCTCGACCTCAATCCCATCATCGTCGGCAAGAGCGGCGTGGTCGCCGTCGATATCGCCATCGAGCCCATCATGGCGGACGCCGCTGACGTTATCGCCAATGCCGCCGAGTAGAGCCCCGCAACAGTGGAAGGACGAGGGATGAGCCAAGGGAAAAACAAAGAGACGAACAAAGGGACGAGCAAAGAGACAGGCCAAGAGCTGCTCTACAGCGTCGAGGAGAGCATTGCGACCATCACGCTCAACCGGCCGGAGCGGATGAACGCGCTGACGCCGGCGCTCGAAGCCGAGCTGCATCGCGCGTTCGATCAGGCCGATGCCGACCGCGCCGTCCGCGTCATCATCCTCACCGGCGCCGGCCGCGCCTTCTGCGCCGGCTACGACCAGGGCCAGACCGGAAAGAGCGGCACGCGGCATTCCGACCCGAAGGGCAAGTCGCACGCGGACTTCATCGAGTTCTGGCAGCGCAACGACGCCGGCCGGGTCGGGCAGTGGACCCATATGTGGCGGCTGGGGAAGCCGATCATCGCGGCCGTCAACGGCTGGGCCATGGGTGGCGGCTTCTGGTACCAGCTCGCGGCCGACATCACCATTGCATCGGACCAGGCGGTGTTCGCGCAGCCCGAGGTTCGCCATATCTCGAACACGACATTTCTGCTGGGCGCGCTGTGCGGCTGGAAGGCGGCGAACCGCTGGGGCCTCACCGGCGATCATTTCGATGCGCAGGAGGCCTTGCGCATCGGCATGGTGAACGAGGTCGTCCCGCACGACCAGCTCATGGACGCGACCCGCGCGCTGGCAAAACGCATCGCGCTGGTCCCGGAGCCGTCGGTGCGACTCAACAAGTCCATCACCATGCTCGGCATGCAGGCCGCCGGGGTCTATTCCGGCCTTCTGCTCGAAGGGGCCCTTGGCGCGCTCGCGCACTCGTCCCACAATGAGTTCCGGGAGCAGCTGTTCGAGACCCAGCGCGAGCACGGGCTCAAGGCTTATCTCGACATGCGCGACGGACCATTTCAGCCTGAACCGATGGGCCCACGGTCCGCGAAGGGTCGGCAAAAGAAGGCCGCGCAGTAATGCACGCTGGGCGCGCTCAGCATCCGGCCACTAGAGGGCAGGGATAGCCATGTTCGATCCTCGCAATCGCGATGCCAGCACCGACGAGGCCTGCGCGCGGCTGCGGAACGTGTTGGAGCAGACCCGCGGCCTCGGGCGACGCGATTTTCTGCGCATGCTTGCCGAGGCCGCGGCCGGATCGGTGCTGCTGTCGCCGCTGGTCGCCATCGCGGCGCGCACGGAACAGGCCGCCGAGCCGCCCGTCACCTATTTCACCTATGGGGGCGCCTGGAAGCAGGCCATTTCTGCCGCGTTTTTCGACCCCTTCACGAAGAAGACCGGCATCCCGGTGCAATATCAGGAGCCCTATACGTTCGCGAAGCTGCGCGCCATGCACGAGGCCAAGGCGCAGCAGATCGACATCGCCGGGCTGAGCGGCATGGATGTCTATATCGGCGCGCGCATCAAGATGATCAGCCCGATCGACTGGAGCCTGGTCGACAAATCGGCGCTCGATCCCCAGCAGCTCCACCACGAGAACGTCATCGGCTGCTCCAGCCAGTCGATGAACATCTGCTACAGCAAGAAGAAATGGCCGGGCGCGGAACGGCCGAACTCGTGGGCGGATTTCTGGAACGTGGCGAAATTTCCGGGCCGTCGCTCGCTGCGGCGCGACGCCTTCTGGACCATGGAAGCGGCGGCCAAGGCCGACGGCATCAAGGACGACGCCTTCTATCCCCTCGATGTCGACCGGGTGTTTCGCAGCCTCGACCGCATCAAGCCGCACATCAAGACTTGGTGGTCGGACAACTCCCAGGCGCAGCAACTGATGGAGCAGGACGAGGTCGACCTCATCTATATGACCAATGGACGCGCCACCCAGTCCATCCTCGACCACAAGGCCCCGTACGAGATGGTCTGGAACGAAGCAATCTACGCCGGCCACGCCGAGGGATGGGTCGTACCGGTCGGCTCACCCAACCCGAAGGGCGGGATGAAGGCCCTCGATTTCATCGGCCGCCCCGAATACCAGGCGGTGTTTGCGCGCCTGCTCTACTACGCGCCGCAAAACCCCAAGGCCCTCGATCTGCTCGACCCCACCTTGGCGAAGCTGTTGCCCTCCCACCCCGACAATGAGAAGGTCGCGCATGTCGTGGATTACAAGTGGTGGGCCGACAACAATGCGCGGGTGCAGCGGCGTTTCGAACAGTGGCTGCAATCCTGAAACAAAATCAAAATGAGTGTCGTGACGCTTCGCCCACAGCTCTTCGCCTGCGGGGACGGAACCAACTTGCTCCCTCTCGCCCACAACCCGTGCGCCGCGGAGCTCGCAGTGCCGGACGGCCCGGCGCCACGGTGAGCGACGCGTGTAAGCCGTGACAGCAACCCGTTTTGTCGGCCACTCCATCAAGCGGCTCGAGGATCGCCCCCTGCTCACGGGTGGCGGCCGCTTCGTCGCCGATCTGCGCTTTGCCGACATGCTCGAGGCGGCATTCGTGCGCAGCCCGCATGCCCATGCCGAACTCCGCGCCATCGACGTCAGGGCCGCGCAGCAATACCCCGGCGTGCATGCCGTGTTCACGCTCGCCGATCTGGCGCCGCTGCTCGCACACGAGCGGCTTCCGCTCCAGTTTCGTACCGCGCAACTCCCGCCCGATATAACGCCGCTCGTCCTTGCCAAGGACGAGGTCGCCTTTGTCGGCGAGGCGGTGGCGGTGGTGATCGCGCAGACGCGCTACATCGCCGAGGACGCCGCGGCGCTCGTTGCCGTCGACTACCAGCCGCTTTCCGCGGTGTCGGACTGCCGGCTAGCCCTCGCTCCGGGCGCACCGCGCGTCCATTCCGCCCGCGCCAGCAATCTCCTGATTGAGTTCCGGCAATCGTATGGCGACGTCGCCGACGCGTTCGCGCGCGCTCCCCGCCGCGCCAGCGTGAAGCTCAAGCAACATCGCGGCGGCGCACATTCGATCGAAGGGCGCGGAGCCATTGCGGTCTACGACGTCAACGAGGACCGGCTCACTTTGTGGTCGTCGACACAACTCGCACATGAGGTGCGCGCCTTCCTGATGACGCTTTTGCGGCTCGACGAGAACCAGCTGCGTGTGGTCGCACCCGACGTCGGCGGCGGCTTCGGCGCCAAGTTTGTCATGTACCCGGAAGAGGTCACTCTGGCGGTGGCGTCCCTGCTCCTGCGACGACCGATCAAGTGGATCGAGGACCGGCGCGAGCATTTTCTCGCCGCGGTCCAGGAGCGCGACCAATACTGGGATCTCGACGTCGCCTTCGACAACGACGGTCGCCTCCTGGGCGTGCGCGGCGAGATGATCCACGACGAAGGCGCCTACACGCCGCAGGGCATCAACCTGCCGTACAACGCATCCACGGCGCTTCCTGGTCCCTACATGCTCCCGGCCTATCAACTCGACGTGCGCGTGGCCGAGACCAACAAGGTCGCCACCATGCCGGTGCGCGGCGCCGGCTACCCGGAAGGCGCGTTTGCGATGGAGCGCCTGCTCGACCGCATCGCGGACGAACTCGGCCTCGACCGCGCGGAGGTTCGGCGCCGCAATCTCGTGCCGCCGGAAAAGATGCCCT
>Ga0207643_10002134_pt1 | contig 10878 bp, 4 predicted proteins | sample KBSMisM62_FD_184313 | JGI IMG/M metagenome (GOLD analysis project Ga0207643, IMG submission 184313) | Miscanthus rhizosphere microbial communities from Kellogg Biological Station, Michigan, USA - KBS Miscanthus M6-2 (SPAdes) (version 2) | ecosystem: Host-associated > Plants > Roots > Rhizosphere...
CCCGTCACCTGGTTTATGCCCCTGCTCGATTGCACCCATGCCGTGGTGCCGTTCCATCCTCGTGTAACGACTCCCGATGCTAGCGTTTCAACTATCCGCACCTTGTTTGGTTGTTTGAAAACAATTTCGGTTGGACCAGAAGCTTTTGCCCTTTCAACTCTTTCCACTGTCCCACGCATCACGATCGCCTGCGACAAGATGTCCTGGTGGTTTGCGCCGACCACCGACAAATACTTCGCGAAAACTTCCTGCGCGGTTGGCAACACGCGCTTCGGTTGAGGTTTAAGCGCCTCGCCAAAATAGTCACGCGGCGGGAGTGGCGCCATACGTTCCGGACGCGTACTGCCTCGATGGCAGGTATAACAGGTCACGACACCTTCCCGATTGAACCTGGTGCGATTCAACTCGAGCACCATTCGCATCATGTCACGCGCCACTGACTTTTCCTTTTTGTCATCTCGTTCCCAAAGCCAGGTGTCCTCTCCAGTCTGCTGGTTCTTCTCGCCTTTCACGTGGCAATGATCACAATTAACGCCCAGTGAATCGCTAACGAAGTTCATTAGGAGGAACAACTGGGAATCAGGCAGTCCTTTGAGAACCTGAATGTTCTTCCTAACTTGTTCGACCGGTTTGCCGGCTGTCGATTGGGTATGAGCGGTTTTCGCTTTCCAGCCGATCATCAGAAAAATAAACAGGAGCACGACGCAGAGCCTGCTTGTGATTTTGAAATTAGACATGGCGAGGATCTCACATTACGAAAGAGAGTTAGCTACCGCTACCGCTGGCCACCGCATTTCCCGCTGGTGGGGTGGCCACGGAGGGCCACCCCTACAACTAACGCCGGCGAACCTGTGTTGTGGTCCAGTCGACCATCGTTTCGAAGAGACCGGGTGGGAATCGTTTGAGGCGGACCCACTCCTTCGGATTATCGGGTGGAACCTCCATCAGGTTGTGCGATCCGTTTGGATAAATCTTGACGGTGTAATCCCGGCGTCCCGCCTGATCCATGATTTGCCTGATCGCGCTCACATTCGCTTTGACCCCCTCAGGCGTATCAAGCTCGCCGAATATCGCCAGCAGCGGAGCGGTGGAAGCGCGCAAGGTTGGTGCGGGATCGTAAAAATAAAAGCTGCGCATGTAAGCCCAAAAAGGATGATCCGGTTTCTCCGGTCCAAAGACATCGATGCCCGGGTGGCGAAACCATTTTTTGTCTTTGGCTATCGCTCTTGCCCGGGCGTACTCGTCCCATTTAGCGATATTAGAAGGTGAAACAATGATCTCGTTCTTCAGCCTTTGCCACGCCAGCTCATCCTTCACTTCATCCGCGGTATAGCCCGCTTTTGTTAACTCGTACTCGCTATCAAACAACTCCGTGTCCGCGGGTGTCAGGCCGCCGCCTGACAACGCGACTGCAAAAGCGGCCTCGGGAAAACGTGAAGCGGCGAGGGGAGCAATCCACCCACCCTGACTTTGACCCCAGAAGCCGATCTGATTTGCTGCAATGTCTGTTCGGGCCTGTAGAAATTTTGCTCCCGCGACCGCGTCGTCCGCGAGGTCTTGAAAGCTCGCCTCGCGCCAGTTACCAGTCGATTTGCCGACGCCTCGCTTGTCATAAGCGAGCACGGCAAACCCGCGGGCGGCGTAGAGGTATCCGAGGCCCCAATACATTTCGCGTGATTGCGCGTTACTGCCATGAACAAACACGAGGGCGGGACGCTTTACTTTTGATGAAGTTGGCGCAGCGGGGAGCAGCAGTGTGCCCGCGAGCGTGACATCACCGTTTTTGAAAGTGACTTCTTCCTGGCGGATGTTACTTCGCGTTGCGAAGGCTCCGGACTGTCGACCCTTATGGTCCAAATCAACTACGTGAACTCCGTTGTCGCGAAATGTAAGCGTTTGCCGCGTTGGAGACGCCACATACAGTGCGGGACCGCCGGTGAATTGAGTCTCCGATCGTGGAAAGATCGTGCGAGCCTGCCCGGATTTCACGTCGGTCACCCACAGGGTGTCTTGAGTGTTGGGAAATCTATCGATCACAATGTAGTCGCCGTTGCGAAAGCGATACGCGCCGACATAGCGCGCCAAGGTTTCGGGCGCGACCTTCACGATGCGCATCAGACGAAAGCGAGCTTTGATTCCCGGGACCTCAGCCTCTCCTTCGATCTCATCACCGGTAATAGTTCCCGTCATGACGAGTTTGAGCGAGCTGAACTCGATCCGGACGCGAGAACCCTCGAGTTGGACCAATGTCACTTTTGCTTTAAGCGGTTCGCGCAACTCGCCTGCATTTTCGGTAAGGCTCAGACGCAAAAACTCGGACCTGCCGGACGGCTCGCTGTTACCCACCCACTCGCCAGTCAAGGCAACGGTGGATTGCTGAGCGTGACTGACACTCGACGCGGCCGCGACGATAAACGTCATCAACAGGAAAGCTTGGAGGATTGTTTTGATCATGATTCTCTACACCCGCTGGCGTGGGATGATACATCCTGGGTACATCATACGGTCAACGTCTCTTGCCTCTAGTAAAAACCTTGCCAGCTTGGCCCACCTGCGCTTCACACACGCCCTATATTTATCTTGACTTAACAAAGTATTCAGCATAGATTTCAGCCCGTTCCTCAGGTTCGTTTTAACCTTGCACTCCGCAGAAGAGCATTCTTTAAAAGAAAGCCATATTTAGTGACCCGGAGCTAGCGAACAAATAGCCTTCAGCCGACCCATCATCATTTCATAAGGCGGGCTGTGAATTAATCATGAGCTTCCCTGTCATTTGCGAAAGGCAACACGACAACGATTCGTGCCACTTCCGTTAGCTCGTTCGGAACACTGTTGGCGTTGCGCGCTCCTTTGCAGGCGAACGCCAGCGCTTCAAGTAACTAATCACTCAGAGGGGAATCTGCGATATGTCAACTCAAAAGCTGCCCACACGAAAACTCACAATCATCGCACAGGACCCCAGCGTTGAAGACAACGGCAAAATCCTGCGAGCCGAAGTCGAAATTCCCGCGGAAGAACTTGCCCCCGGTCCATGGGGCTATCGTGTTCACATTGTCGATTTTGACTCATCTACTGGAACGCTATATCAGCCGCTAGAGTATCCCCCGCTTCATGGCGCGGACGGCGGCGATCCTTTTAAGAGAGCGAGCGACGCGCGTTTGTTGTCAGATCCAAATTTTCACGCGCAAAACGCCTACGCCATCATCATGCGTATCCTCGCCCGGTTTGAGTTTGCGCTTGGCCGGCGGGTTAGCTGGGGCTTTTACGGACATCAAATAAAAGTTGCACCGCATGCCTTCGCTGAAGCGAATGCCTTTTACTCAGAATCCGATCAGGCGCTGATGTTCGGCTATTTCCCTGGAGAAAGCCGAATGGTCTACTGTTGTCTCTCCCACGACATCGTTGCTCACGAAACTACACATGCGCTTCTGGATGGATTGCGTGAACGCTATACCGATCCTTCTTCTCCGGAGCAAGCAGCCTTTCATGAAGGATTCGCAGACATTGTTGCGCTGCTCTCAGTGTTTGCTTTGCCGAAAATCGTCGAAACGATCATCGACCTCAACACACCGCGGCGAAAGGAAAAGCAGATTGCCACCAAACTTCTGACGATCGACAAATTGCGCGAATCGATGTTGATGGGACTTGCCAAGGAGATGGGACAGGAGTTGTCTTGCGTACGCGGCAATGTATTGCGTCGCTCAGTCGAGTTAAAACCGTCTACTACCTACATCCACGACGAACAGTACGAGGAGCCACACCGCCGCGGCGAAATTCTGGTAGCGGCAGTGATGAATACATTTTTGAGCGTCTGGGTTGAAAGGCTGGGCGGACTTGGCGAGGTGGCCCATGGCTATCTCGATCGGGGCAGAGTAGTTGAGGAAGGCGCGGCCATTGCCGACTATCTGCTAACGATGATGATACGCGCCCTGGACTATGCGCCGCCCGTCAATCTCGAGTTCTGCGATTTCCTGAGCGCAGTATTGACGTCAGATCAGGAAATTAATCCTAATGATAGATACAAATTTAGAGAAAAACTCAAGAAGAGTTTCAGCAGCTACGGTATTGAACCTGCGGCCGCGGCGGATAAAAAGTCGGGACTGTGGATTCGAGTGACCGGCAACATCAGTAACGAACGCATTCACTTTGAGTCGCTCCAACGCGATCCCGACGAGGTTTTTCGTTTCATTTGGGATAACCGCGATGAAGATCGCTTAAACCTTTACGGCGAAGCTTACAGCCGAGTTCTTTCCGTCCGTCCCTGCCTGCGGATTGGACCAGACGGATTCGCTTTACGGGAAACCGTCGCGGAATACATGCAGATTATTGATTTGCAAGCCTCGGAGTTGCCACGCCTGGTTGACGACATTCCCGAAGACATGCCGAAGACGCGGGAAATTCGGCTAACGGGTGGCGGCACACTAATCTTTGATGAATACGGGAAACTAAAGTTTCATATCAACAACAGTCTTGGTGATCGAAAACGCCAGTCCCAACGAATCAATTTCCTTTGGCGCTACGGTTTTTTTGACAACCCTTCAGCCTTCCGCAACTTTGCCCGACTTCACCGAGAGCGCGCGACACAGCTGGAGGCTTACACCACTGAGGCTTGGTAAAAAATCATGGCAACAACAAGACCCAAAAGCTTGACTCTCCGCAGTTACCAGGTTGGATTCGGCGACTGTTTTCTGCTCAGTTTCCATTACAACGGTAAAACTGGCGATCGCCATGTGCTGATCGACTTTGGCAGCACCGGGCAAAAAAAGGGCATGGGTGAGAACCTCATGCTCCGAGTTGCTCAGGATATAAAGAAACAATGTAACGGAAAGCTACACGCCGTCGTTGCTACTCATCGTCATAAGGACCACATTAGCGGTTTCGCGACAAACAAGAAAAAGACCGCGTCGGGTGACATCATCGCTTCGTGCAATCCCGACGTCGTGCTACAACCCTGGACGGAACACCCGAAGGCCAAGGTCGATGCTACTCAAGCACCTGGTCTCACAGACAAACAATCGTTCGTAGCTGCGCTCGGTAACATGCATGCCATTTCGGAGGCGGTGTTAATCGAAGCTGAACGTCGCAAGTCCGTACTTGGCCCAACGCTCTTTCGCGAGCTTTCGTTCATTGGCGAGGACAATTTAAGTAATTTATCCGCGGTCCAGAATTTAATGCACATGGGAAGTAAAAACGTTTACCTGAACTTTGGTTCGAAGTCGGGATTGGAAAAAGTCTTGCCGGGAGTGAAAACCAAAGTGCTTGGGCCACCAACGTTGAAACAATCAAAAGAAATCAGAGTGCAACGCAGTAAGGACGAGGATGAGTTTTGGATGTTTCAGGCAATGGCAAATCAGTTCGCGATCAGGACTAACGCAAATCCTTTCCGCCAGGCAAAGACCTATTCGGCTCTCAGCCAACCTCCGTTTACCCGTTGGTTTATCAAGCGCATGCGTTCAGTTCGCGGCGAGCAACTGCTGGGCATTGTTAGGGCGCTCGATAAAGTAATGAACAATACCAGCCTGATTTTATTGTTCGAAGTTAACCAAACGCGAATGTTGTTTCCCGGAGACGCGCAGATCGAAAACTGGTCCTACGCGTTGAGTAAACCAGCTATCAAAAAGTTGCTGGCTAAAGTAAATGTTTACAAAGTCGGCCACCACGGCAGCCGAAATGCCACTCCGAAGTCCTTATGGAGTGGCTTTGAAAATCGCTTGTCAAAGAAAGGCAAGAAAGGCGATCTGAAAACATTCGTCTCTACCATGTCGGGCAAACATGGCAAAGCCTCGAGCCATACAGAAGTACCACGCCAGACTTTGGTAGACGCGTTGCAGAGTGACAGCGAGTATTACACTACTCAGGAACTGAAAGTGAAGAACAAAAACAAGACTATTAATGGTTGCCGCTATGAAGGAACGCTGTGCATCGCCTGCGAAATCAAGTTCTGAATCAAACAAGGATTATTCCGTAAAAGCGCATTGGTGAGCATCGCTAAATTATCGCATCGTCGTCTTCAAGTCCTGTGCCCTATCATATATCCGCGCCAGCGTTGCCTCAAAAGTCACTGTTGGTCCCAAGCGGAGGTTCTGACTTTTGAGGTAAAGCCATCCGCGCCGTTAAAACTTAACGGGATGAGTTAGCCCGGGTATGAAAACACCGGGCTAAACTCATGCCGTCGAGTTAATCCTTACTGACTCTCAATGGCTCCAATATCAGTGCCACTCGGAGTACCGGCATTAATCAAATCACTGCCGGGTGCAAGTCTAAGGAAATTACCGAGGTTAATGCTGCCGTCTGCATTGCGGCTGACTGTGAGCGTAAGGCTCACGAAATCAGCAGCGCTTACCACCAGCCCTTTTCCATTTACACTCACACCATTGATCCACCAGCAATTAGTGTTACTGACGTCGGTGCCTATACGATCGTCGCTGTCCATGCCGTTGAACGACAAGTTGTTGGTGAAGACATGAGAGCCCTGGTCAAACTTAAGATTGGCTTCACCATTGTTGACCGACGTGTTGTTCGAAACCGTGATACTTCCGGGATTCGAATTGAACGTTATGCCATGCTTCTTATTACCAAAGGCGATTGAGCGCCGGATGATGTGATTGACGGGAATCCCATCGCCTCCCAGCTTGAAGCCGTTCCCATCGCTATCGGTGGTTGTCCCGCCGGTCGTCAGGAAACCGTTGTTATAGGAGATACAGTTTTCGATCAGCACCGGGCTGATTGGGCCGGTGTCGGTCTTGGTGAAAAGATCCCAGCCGTCGTCAATGTTGTGGTGGGCGATACAACCACGGAAGACGTTACCTGGCCCAGTAGTGAGCTTGCATGCAAATCCGTCGGCGTCCTCACCGTTATCTGGATCAAAGTTGTCGAAAGACGTGCAGTTGAGAATCAAGTTATTAGCGGGCCACTCGCTTTGCGGTGCACTCGACGAGTGACGTCCGAGTTGCAGCCCGGAGTCGCGGTTGTGGTGCGTGATGCATAACTCGATCCGATTGTTGTTGCCACCAATGAAGATGCCGTTGTCGCCGGCATTCATCACCTCCAGTCCGCGGAAATGCCACCAGTGGCCGTTGAGCTGGATGCCACGATTGCTGGACGAGAACGACTGAGCTGCGAAATTGAGGATGGGCCGCTCACTTCCGAAGGCAAAAATCTTCTTCGGGAAACCGTTAAGTCCATCGTTGCCTCGAGCGATGGTGACGGTAGTGGAAAGGTTATAGGTGCCGCCACGCATGAAGATAGTCGAACCTGCAGTAACTCGAGTAATAGCCGCAGTGAGCGTTGTTGGCTGAGTCATTGTGCCGGGACTTGAGTCGGTACCATTTGGCGCCACAAAGAGATCACCGGGCTGAGGCGTCGGAGTTGGCGTTGGTGATGGGGTCGGAGTTGGTGTTGGGGTCGGCGTCGGCGTCGGCGTCGGCGTCGGCGTCACTGTTGGGGTTGGAGTAGGTGTAGGAGTTGGAGTCGGCGTCGGTGTTGGCCCACCGCTGCCGCTTGTAACTACGACATCATCGAATGAGGCGCTTGCGAAGACGGCCGCCACACCAATGGCGCCCGCGGTGTACGTGCTATCTGTAGCTGCCAGCTGTTGTGTGCCATTTACAAAGGCAGTCAGCGATGAGCCCTGCGCACTGATACTGAGTGTGTAGAACGTACCGGTCGAAACCGTAAATGATCTGGAAGCAAGTGTAGTCGCGGTATCGCCATCGCGCCTGACCAACACCAACTGGTTGCCGTTTGTAAGCGCGAGGTAATAAAAGTGGTTTGAGTTAATCGCTCGGGCGATGATTCCGACGTAACGATTCGTACCGTTGAAGGCTAGTGGTTTGACGCGAGCCTGGATCGAGTAATCGGTCCAGGTAGTTAAGCCGGCCCTGGCACGCGAGTCGACACTGGTGCTGGTCTGGCGCATGACGAGCGAGCCATCGGTTACAACCACCCAGGTGCCGTTCGACTTTGACCATCCATTTGTGTTTCCGTCCTGGAAATCATCGCTGAATAAAGTTGTTGTTTGAGCCGCTGTAGAGAAGCTCAGGTAAAGAGCCAGAGTTGCGCCCACGCACAACAAGGCTAAAGACAAAACCACTCTCTTGGTCCTTTTAACTTGAGATTCCATGGTTTCCTCCGCAATTTCGATGAGACGGTTGTGAGTTGACAATGGTCCTGGGACCATCGCTGTTTGCTGTCGGTTGTGAATATCAAAAACTAACTGCTTTATGCCGGGAGACGGGCCAGTGGTCTGACAGATTCGGGCCTACAGCCGCCGTTTAGTTGTCAACCTCAGGACAATCGGGAGGAAAAGGCGTTTTGGAAATGCCAATAGAAACTCTAATTTATGATTGGACAAACCAATTTTCGGGCAAGAATCAACATTTTGTCAATCGAATATCCGGTCGAAGTGCAGCTGGATTACGTGTGTTGGCTTTGCATAAAAAGTCGAAGATGCCACGGGCTTGCCCCGTGGAGGTTCACGTTCCCAGCTAAATAGCAGCGATCGTGAAGCTCCACGGGGCAAACCCGTGGCATCTCGACTTTTTGTGCGAGCCCGTGTTGTTGCAACTGTAGGGGCGGCACTCCGTGGCCGCCCGCCGTTGAAAACACATTTATTCTTGAGACGGGCGGCCACGGAGTGCCGCCCCTACAGTTGCTACATCGGGGTTCAAGCTCAGAAGTGTCCCGTCTGGGTAAACGTGGTCCCTCCAGTCGTATAGGTGACGGTGTACGTGTCTCCGTTAAACGGGTGAACGGTCCCAGTGCCGCTCGTTTGTGCTGCAAACATCCGGTTGGTTCCGACGCCAAGTGTTTGCCCAGTTGCAAGTGTAAACGTGTAGGTTATGGTTGACGCCGTGCTGCTGTTGCTTTGGAGAATCTGTGATCCGACTGTGTTGTATTGTCCCTGGTGACTGATACCAGTTGTTCGCTGGACCACAATGGTGATGGAGAGCGCCGTTAGATTGCCGGTATTACTCAGCGAGATGGCCTGCTCGTTAAACCATGGACCACTATTATTTATGACGGGCGTGACGGTTACTCCACCGGTTCCACCTGCAGGGTTCACGGTAAGGTTTATTTGAGTGGATCGGGTTAACCCGCCTCCTGTTCCAGTAATCGTTATTGCTGCTGAACCCAGAGTCGCTGTGGCTGTGGCGCTCAGAGTAACGACGGTGCTTGTTCCGGTAGTCGACGAAGGGTTGAAGCTTGCTGAGACACCGGCGGGCAAGGTGCTGGCACTGAATGTGACGCTGTTGTTGAACCCACCCGTACGAGTCACGGTAATGCTGCTGGTTCCGGTTCCACCGCGATTGATAGTCAAACTCGTGGGATTGGCAGAGAGCGTAAAATTAGGAGTCGGTGTTGGTGTTGGCGTGGGAGTTGGTGTTGGCGTGGGAGTTGGCGTCGGCGTGGGAGTCGGAGTTGGAGTCGGAGTGGGAGTTGGTGTTGGGTTACCCGGTTCAGTACCCCAGATCCTCACACCATTGTCGTAAAGCACAATGCGTTGAGTCCTGACTGGCGTGCCGCCTGGCGAGGTGTTCGCAATATCCACGTATGAAGGATCGTTAGTTGGATCCCACGCACCAGAACTTGTGATCCGAAATTGAACTTCTTTGCGGTGCTCAGATTGTCCGCCGGGAAAGATCTTCGTCCCGACGCAACTTATCTGAACGTAGTAGGTGCTGCCGGACCACTGCGTAATCTGGTTACTCACGGGTCCGCATTGACTGAAGTTTCCGTTGACCGTTATCTGACCAGGGGTGACGCCCGACTCCAGCGTGAAGAAATATCGGAAGGTGCCTCTGTCAAGCATCCTCGCGGGCCACGCTGACCGATTGATCACCAGCGCTTTAACTTCAGTGAAATTGGTGCCCGTAGCATTTCTTGCGGCTTCGATGAAGATCTCGTCGTCATCCGGAGTTTCAATTACCGGAAAATTCGCAAGCGGGTTCCCGCCAAACTCCTGATATAGACGCGCCAGTGCTCCTGCATAACCGGCATTGAAGTCGGTGGCCACTTCGTTAGCCTGAAAGTTGCTCCGATCGTCAGCCCAGGAAGTGTCGCTTTGTGACGTTGGACCACCAACCAACGCACCGTAGAGAATGTGCCGGTTATTGGTTGGCACACCTGACGGTCCGCCGTTCACCCAGGAACCATGTGCTGCACGATGGTGTGGGTTGATCGGTGGGTTGTTGCCAAAGCCACAGACGTAACTGTGGTTCACTGGATTGGCGCCAAGAACATAATCAATCTGGCGTTTTCCGAAATCGTGATAGCGAGCGTACAGCGGATTGCTGGTACCGAGAAAATCAGCATACAAGAGCGCAATGAAAGCGGTGTTTGTCGCGTAGCGCAGAGCGCCAAATCCGTCTACGAACATCAGGCCACCAGGCGTGCGCCGGCCAGCGCCAACAGACCAGAAATCCAGCCATCGTTGAGCGTCTGTCTTAAACTGCTCTTCTCCCGTCAGTCTGGCCATCATTACGTAGACGCCAAAATGTTTGTCGTTCCAACTTTGCGCCCATGAGAAGCAAGGCGTGTTTGTTCCGCTCTCCTTGCACATGGTTGCGTAGAGCTGTCGTGCGGTGGTTAGAAAGCCGGCTTCGTTGGTGGCTCGAAAGAGCCAGACAGCGGCCTCGGTCACTTCGTCCTGTGGGTTACCAAAGCGACTGTTGTAGAAACCCTGAGCTGCTGGTATTGCATCGACGTAGAAAGTGCCGGGTGTCGCTTGTGCAAAAGCGAAGAGCTGCCGTGCGTGGGTAACGAGTGTGTTTGCATAAGTTGGATCCGTTGGGCGAAACACAATGGAAGCGGCCGCCAAAGCGGAAGCCGTCTGCGCCGCCAGATCCGCACCGGGATGGGCCATGTCGATCTTAAATG
>Ga0207643_10002135_pt1 | contig 10870 bp, 11 predicted proteins | sample KBSMisM62_FD_184313 | JGI IMG/M metagenome (GOLD analysis project Ga0207643, IMG submission 184313) | Miscanthus rhizosphere microbial communities from Kellogg Biological Station, Michigan, USA - KBS Miscanthus M6-2 (SPAdes) (version 2) | ecosystem: Host-associated > Plants > Roots >...
GCCCATTCGATGTCGTCGCGCACGTCGATCGTAAAAAAATTCCACGAACCGGTGCGCCGCCCCACCTCGTCCAGCGGCACATAACAGCCGGACGAAACGGACACCTGGATTTTTGTCGGCCGCACGGTTGCGATGTCTGTATCGGCGAGCACCGGCCCGCCTTCGGCCTGCCATTGCTTCAACCCGCCGTGGAGCATGCGCGCCTTGCGATGCCCTATGAACTCCAGCATCCACAACTCGCGCGCCGCCCGCATGCCGGTAATGTCGTCGTAAACCACGACTGGCCTGTCCATGCGCACGCCCACCGAGCTGAAACGATCGGCAACGGACTGCGCGAACTTGCGCATGCTTTCGAGCGAGCTGTTGGTGACGAGCATTTCATATGTCGACAACGGCATCGCGCCGGGAATATGGCCGTTCTTGAATTCGCCGGCCTTGCGCGCGTCGAGCAGAATCGCGCCGTTCTGAAGGTGCCTTTCGAGCTGCGATGGCTCGATCAGAATTTCACTGGCATCCATAGTTGTGTCGATTTTGCATTTAAATAAATCCGCGCGCAAATCGAGCGGCCGGATTCAGGGCTATCCGTCCAGACAAGCGTCGCGACGAAAGACGTATTCTAGCGCCCGGCAGAAAATTTTGCGTGACGCCAGTGCGGATCCGCCTGCGCGACCGCTGCCCACCGATTACGCCGCGATCGGCATGATACACTCGCGCAATATTTCGACGCATACACGACGCAGGAGACCCCCTTGAAAATTCTCGTTTTGCCCGGCGACGGCATCGGCCCGGAAATCACGCAGGCAACCCTCACAGTCCTCGACCGCGCCAATGCGCGGTTCAAGCTTGGCCTCGCATGGGAGCACGACGAGATGGGACTCGTGACGTTGAAGAAAGAGGGCACGACATGTCCGCCGCGAATACTTGAAAAAGCACGCGCCGCCGCGGGCGTGCTGCTCGGACCGGTTTCGCACAACGATTATCCGCCGCGTGAACAAGGCGGCGCGAACCCTTCCGGCGAGTTCCGCGTCAAGCTCGATCTCTATGCCAACATCCGGCCGGCCAAATCGCGCCTGGGCGTCGGCCTGACCGGCAAGCCGGTCGACCTCGTGATCTTCCGCGAGTGCACCGAAGGCTTTTACGCCGACCGCAACATGTACATGGGGCTCGGCGAGTTCATGCCCACCGAAGACATGGCGATCTCGCTGCGCCGCGTGACCGCGAAATGCTGCGAGCGCATTGCGCGCCGCGCCTTCGAATCCGCGATGACCCGCCGCAAGAAAGTCACAGCCGTGCACAAGGCCAACGTGCTGCGGATTTCGGACGCGCTGTTCCTGCGCGAAGTGCGCAAGGTCGCCAAGGATTTTCCCGAGGTCGAGCTCGACGAGAAGATCGTCGACGCGATGGCGGCGCTGCTCGTGCGCGACCCGTCGAAATTCGACGTGATTGTCACCGGCAATATGTTCGGCGACATCCTGTCGGACGAAGCCTCCGAGATTTCCGGCAGCCTCGGGCTTGCCGGCTCCGTCAACGCCGGCGACGAACTGTGCGTCGCGCAGGCGCAGCACGGCTCCGCGCCCGACATAGCAGGTCAGGACAAAGCTAATCCAATATCGTTGATTTTGTCTGCCGCGATGCTGCTCGAATGGCTCGGCCGCCGGCACAAGAACGCGGCATTCACCGAAGCCGCCCAGAAAATCGAAGCGGCAGTCGACTCGGCGTTGAAAGATCCGGCCACGCGCACGGCGGATATGGGCGGCAAGCTCGGCACACAGGCATTCGCCAAGGTAGTCGCGGATAAGCTGAACTAGCTTTTGCCGGCGCGCGTCGGCGAGCCCTTCAATTCGATCGTGTTGCCTTCCGGGTCGCTGATGTAAAGCGACGGCCCGTAGCCGTCGGCGCCGAAGCGCGACTTGATTTCACCGACGGCCACGCCGTTCGAAACGAGATGCGCGACCAGCGCGTTCTCGTCGAACGGCTCGATGCGCAGGCACAGGTGATCCATATTGCGGCGTGTTTTGCCCGGCGCCGCGCCGCCCGCGCGGCCGAGTTCACCATCGACCGCGATCAAATCCACGAGTGAAACGCCCGCGCGCAACTGCGTAAGCCCGAGCTCGGGACGCTCGCGCTCGATCGTGCAGCCGAGCACGTCGCAGTAAAAACGCGTCAGGCGCGCCGGATTGGCGACCCGCAGCACGACGTGGTCGAGCGCGAGGATCTCGAACGCGGCGCGTTTACGGGCGATGGATTTTGGCATCGATAGTTTCGTTCAAATAAAAATGCCACCGAGCCGCGCGGCGCGATGGCATTGCAGCGGCTGCAAAATCCGGCTTACTTGTCGATTCCGCCGATGCACAAGTACTTGATCTCGAGATAATCCTCGATGCCGTATTTCGAACCCTCGCGCCCTATTCCCGATTCCTTGATGCCGCCGAACGGCGCGACTTCGTTGGAAATAATGCCGACATTGATGCCGACGATGCCGTATTCAAGCGCCTCGGCGACGCGCCAGATGCGGCCGATGTCGCGGCTGTAGAAATACGACGCCAATCCATACTCCGTATCATTCGCTAGCTTGATCAGTTCCTGCTCAGTCTTGAAGCGGAACAGCGGGGCCACCGGGCCGAACGTTTCCTCGTGCGTGATTTTCATGTTGGTTTTCACGTCGGCCAGCACGGTCGGCTCGAAGAACGTGCTGCCTTTGGCGTGGCGCTTGCCGCCGGTGACGAGACGCGCGCCCTTGCCCATCGCGTCGGTGATGTGCTCCTCGACTTTCTCGACCGCCTTCATGTCGATCAGCGGGCCCTGCATGACGCCCTCTTCCATCCCGTTGCCGACTTTCATCGCGGCGACTTTTTCGCCGAGCTTTTGCGCGAATTTCTCGTAGACGCCGTCCTGCACGAACAGGCGGTTCGCGCACACGCAGGTCTGGCCGGTGTTTCGGAATTTCGACATCATCGCGCCTTCGACCGCGGCGTCGATGTCGGCATCGTCAAATACGATAAACGGCGCGTTGCCGCCCAGTTCGAGCGAAACCTTCTTGACGGTTCCCGCACACTGCGCCATCAGTTGCTTGCCCACTTCCGTCGAACCGGTGAAGGTGAACTTGCGCACGATCGGGTTGGTGGTCAATTCGGTACCGATCGGTCCCGACGAGCCCGTGATCACGTTGACCACGCCCTTGGGTATGCCCGCGCGCTCCGCGAGCTCGCACAGCGCGAGCGCCGAATACGGCGTATAAGTTGCCGGCTTGATCACCATCGTGCAGCCGGCGGCCAGCGCCGGACCGGCCTTGCGCGTGATCATCGCATTCGGAAAATTCCACGGCGTCACCGCCGCGCACACGCCGATGGGCTGCTTCAAGACGACGATGCGCTTATCGGCCTGGTGCTGGGGAATCACGTCGCCGTAGATGCGCTTGCCCTCTTCCGCAAACCACTCGATGAATGATGCGCCGTAGGCGATTTCGCCCTTGGATTCGGCCAGCGGCTTGCCCTGCTCGGTCGTCATCAATATCGCGAGGTCGTCCTGGTTCGCCATCATGAGATCGAACCATTTACGCAACATGGTCGCGCGTTCCTTGGAGGTCTTCGCACGCCATGCAGGCCACGCTGCGTTAGCTGCCTCGATCGCGCGCTTCGTCTCCGCGGCGCCCATTTTCGGGATGGTGCCGATCTGCAGCCCGTCGGCGGGATTGTTGACGGCCAGCGTGCTCTTGTCGTCGGCGTCCACCCATTGGCCGTCGATATAGCATTGCTGGCGGAAAAGCTTCATGTCTTTCAGTTGAAATGCGGGTTTGACTTGGGTCAACATGGCGGAATCCTTACGGGGAAATTGAGCGCAACGCGGCTTGAATTCGAACGACGATTATAACACCCGCTTTCCGGCAGTTCGCGCGGTGGAAATAGCCGCTTTTCGACTGTCCTGCCTGCGCAAAATCACGTGCGGGAAACGGGGCTTCGGCGTCGCGGCTGCTTTGCTGCTGCGCGGCAACCGGTCGCAACGTTTTGTAGGAAATCCAACACCATGACCGGAAATTTGTGCATTTTTGCCGCCATGCGCACGTCATGCTTGACGCTGCCGGTGCGCTGGATATATAAGTGAATTTAGCGTCGATATTTCGTGGTGCGGGCGCTGCCGGTGCTGGACCTTTTCAATCAATGACAGGGGGTTTCTGATGAAGTTTTTATCAAAATTAATAAGTCAACTGCTGATCCTCAGCATGGTGGTGCTGCCGTTCTCGACCCAGGCCGGCATGATAGGCACCGATCAGGTTGTCGCCAACGCGACCGCCGAAGCGAACCGCGACAAAGTTCGCGACTTCGTCAGCCGCACCGACGTGCAGAAGCAGTTCGAAACGCTGGGCCTCACCACGGCCAACGCGGCAGAGCGCGTCAATGCAATGACCCAGGACGAGATCAACCGCATCGCGGGCAAAATCGACACCCTGCCGGCGGGCGCTGATTCCAGCACCGGCTGGTGGATCGCCGGCATCATCATAGTCGGCGTGATCATCTGGTATTTCTGGAAATAGCTGAAGCAGACTCGATTTATGCACAGCTTTAAAGCCCGCCTAACCGCGGGCTTTATTTTTTTGAGCGCCCTCCTGTCAGGCTGCTCGCTGATTGCGCCGCAAACATACGCGCTGAAAGAAAAGCGCCCTCCCGATTTGCCTGCGCGCGTCGAATTGACCGAGGTGCCGTTTTATCCGCAGGACGATTATTACTGCGGCCCGTCCTCACTCGCGATGGCCGTCACTGCCGCGGGCGTCAAGGTCACCCCGGAAGACCTGGTCGATCAGGTCTATCTGCCGGGACGCAAAGGCAGCCTGCAGGTGGAAATGCTCGCCGCCGCGCGTCGGCGTGGCCTGATCGCGTATGAGCTCGCGCCCAAAGTTGAGGATTTGCTGCGCGAACTTGCGGCCGGCACCCCGGCGATCGTGCTGGAAAACTACGGCCCGTTCAAATGGTTTCCCGTGTGGCATTACTCCGTCGTCGTCGGTTATGACCTGAACCGGCTGGAAGTCATACGCCGGTCGGGCAAGCGGCCGCGCCTGCCCACGCCGCTGCCGGTATTCGAAAAAATATGGCGCGAAGAAGACTACTGGGCGTTGCTGGTGCTGCCGCCCGAACGCGTGCCGGTCAGCGCGACCGAAACCCGCTACGCGGCCGCCGTCGTCGCGCTCGAGCAAAGCGGCCACCTCAAAAACGCATTCATCGCCTACAACGCATTGCTCAAGCGCTGGCCGACCAGCCTGGGTGGCCAGATGGGACGCGGCAACGCCGCCTATGCACTGCGTGACCTCGATACCGCAGAAGCGGCGTTCAGGCAGGCTACGCAGGATCACCCCGATGCGGCACCGGCATTCAACAATCTTGCCAACGTGTTGGCCGAGCGTAATAAATTAAACGATGCGCTCGCCGCCGCGGAAAAAGCGGTCGCGCTCGGGGGACCCATGCTCGCGACGACCGAGGCAACCCTGGAAGAGATCAAGCAGAAAATTGCGGCGGCACACGCCGAGGAAGCATTGCGTGCAGAACAAAACCCGCCAGTCACCCCTGCGGTACTAGCGCCGGCACCGGCGGAAATTCAGCCGGCCACACCCGTGGCCATGCCTAAAGCCAAGGCGAAGAAGAAAAAGGCCGCCCCGCCTGCTTAGGCGATGCTAATCCAGGCTGACGTTGGCCTGCTTCACCACTTTCGCCCACTTCGGGATTTCACTTTTGATCAGCGCGCCGAACTGGTCCGGCGTGCCCGCAACCGGCGGCGAGCCCATCTCCATCAAACGTTGCTTGATGTCGGGCATATTCGCGATACGCACCATTTCGCCGTTCAGTTTCGCGACGATCTCTTTGGGCGTGCCGGCGGGCGCGACGACGCCATACCAAGCGATCGACTCGAATCCCGGCACCCCGCCTTCGGCGACCGTCGCGATTTCAGGCAGCACGGGCGAGCGCGCAGCGCTGGTCACCGCCAGGCCGCGCAGCTTGCCGCCTTTCACGTGTGGCAGAACTGGAATCATGCTCTCGAAAGCAAACGGAATCTGGCCGCCGATCAAGTCGACGATCGCCGGCCCGCTGCCTTTGTACGGGATGTGCGTCATCTCGACCTTGGTCATGAATTTGAACATTTCCGCCGTGAGGTGCTGCGGCGAACCGGGGCCGGCGGATGCGTAGTTGAACTGGCCGGGCCGCGCTTTGATCAGCGCGATAAATTCGCGCACGTTTTTCACCGGCAGCGACGGGTGAGCCACCAGCACCAGCGGCACGGACGCCGACAAGACGACAGGCGCGAAATCCTTGGCGGGATCGTAGGGCAGCTTGCTGAAGAGGCTCGCATTGATTGCGAGCGGACCGCTCGCGCCCATCAACAGGGTGTATCCGTCGGGCGTCGACTTGGCGACGAAATCCGCGCCGATATTGCCGCCCGCGCCGGGTTTCGCCTCGACGACCACCGGCTGCCCCCACGCTTCGTGCATTTTGGCGCCGACTATGCGGGCCAAAATGTCCGTCGTGCCGCCCGGCGGGTAAGGCGTATAGAAACGGATGGGCTTCGCCGGATAACTCTGGGCGCACACCACCGGCGACCAGCACAAGGACATTACGCACACGAGCTGCCACAGATAGCGTGTTTTCATTGCTGCTCCTCAACTCTCTCGCGCTTTAAGTGCTACGCCTCGCGTGAATCTTAGCACCCGCCTGACCATGAGGCATTACGGCACGGTACGCGCTAGAAACAAGGGCTGTTTTATCGCTTGGGAAGTCGCCGAAATCATTGTTATAATGGCCGAAAAGGGGCAGCATCCGACGTTTTAATTGTTTCAATACCGGAATTCATCTATGACCATGTTCGTCGCCCGGGTTCGCTCTGCGTTCATGCTGAGCCTGTTATCGCTGATATTCCTCGGCGGTTGCGCCAGCACGGCGAAGAATCCGCGCGATCCGCTCGAGCCGATCAACCGCGCGGTATACCAGCTCAACGACGGTCTGGACAAGGTGGTATTGAAGCCGGTCGCGACGGTATATAAAACGGTATTGCCGCAGTTCGTGCGCACCGGCGTCACGAATTTCTACAACAATCTTTACGACGTGCTGACGGCCCTTCACAACCTGCTGCAGGGCAAGGTTGGCGACGCGGTTTCCGACGTCGGCAGGATCGCGATCAACTCGACGGTCGGCCTGGCCGGCTTTATCGACGTCGCAACCGAAGTCGGGCTCGAAAAACACAAGGAAGACTTCGGCCAAACGCTCGGTCGCTGGGGTATCGGCAGCGGACCGTATCTGCAGATACCCTTGTTCGGCCCCAGTTCGTTCCGCGACGGTTTTGGTTTATGGGTTGACGTCCAACTTGACCCGGTGGGATGGATTTGGCGCAATCATATTGCGACGCGTAATTCCCTATGGGGACTCTATATCGTCAACCTGCGCGCCAACTTGCTCGATTCGACCAAAATACTCGAAGAAGCAGCGCTCGATCCTTACGAGTTCCAACGCGATGCTTACTTGCAGCGCCGCCGCAATCTGGTTTACGACGGCAATCCACCGGCGGAAAAAGACGACGAGGACTTGCCGGAGTTGAAAACCAAGCCGAGCGGCGAACTCGAGAGACCGGACCTTGCGCCGCGATCAGAACACCCCGAACCGCAAGCCGCTGTACTGGCGGAAGCGCAGCCGGATACGCCGATTGCAACACTTGTTTCCAAACCGTTAGCGCCCGCGCCGTCAACTGCAGTTAGTTCTCCCGAGTCGCCCTGACCGTTCCTTGTTCGTACGTTCTAAGTCTGCTTGGGCACGGGCGGCGTGGCACCAGGTCTCGTGCCGCTTAATCGCAGCCGCAGTCACCGCCTGGATCCCGAACGAATAATTCAAATAGGCGGCCGGGGCGCCGACGAGCGCGGCGATGCCGATCACGAGCAGATAAAACGTGCCGGTGATCAACTCGGCAATCACGAGAGCGATGCCGACGATCGCCCACCACCAATAAGGTTCCATCGCATTCCTCCCGTGGCCGCGTACCTCGAGAGGGTGCTATGAGTTTGCCATAAATGGCGGATAGCAGCCGGCTACCCGCGATTCGGCATTCGCGCCGCCAACTCATTGCGCAGTGGGTCAGACGCGCTCGCGGCGCAGCCAGTCGATGATGTGATCGGCCACGTGCTGCCAGTTGCGTTCCAGCATCATGGCGTGCGCCATGCCCGGAAATATCTCGGCGGTCACGCCGTAAACGCTCGCCGTCGCCTCTATCATACGGCGCGAAAAGAACGCATCCGTTTCCGCGCCGAGCACCATCACCGGCACGCCGGTGGCACGGCGGATAAAGAATTGCTGCGGCCACGAGAGATCGAATACGGCGCGCTGGGATTCCGGCTGCATGCGCGCCATGTGCTTCCCGACCTCCTCATCAGAAATATGGTCCGAGAAAATGGCGCGGCGCACGCCATGCAGTGTCGCAAAGCCCGGGTCCGTGTGCTGAATCCGGTTGATTTCCGCGAACAGATGCGGATCGCGCGCGGCCAGCATCATCGACGAGCCCAGCAGCCCTTCAGGCGGCACTGTGGCCATGAATACGACGGCCTGGGCCTGCAGCTTGTGCAGACAGCGCTGCACCACCATGGCGCCCATCGAATGGCCGACTACCGCCAGCGGCCCGCCGATGTGCCGCGCGATGCGCTGCACGTCGGCTTCGTAGTCGTCGATGCTCGTCCCTGCAAGGTATTCTCCGCCAGTGCTGCCGCCGTGGCCGCGCAGGCTCAACGCATGCGCGGCAAAACCGTGTTGCGCGAAGTAAGGCAGAAAATGATCGTCCCAGCACCAGGCGGCGACAAAAGCGCCGTGCACGAACAGGAGCTGAGTGGGATGAGCGGGGGCTGCCGGTATGTGACTGATCAGTTCGAGGCCGTTGACGTCCGCTACGCGTTTCATGGGCGCCCGTTGATCAATTGAGACGCGACGCGAGCGCCTGCAGCTCGGCCACTTTCTGCCGCACCGTGTCGGCGTCGCGCGCGACCGGCAGCATCTTCAGATAGGCCTGGAAATCGAACAGCGCCGCGCGGAAGCATTCCAGATTCAGATAGATCATGCCGCGATCTCGATACTCCTCGGCGAGCTCGGGCATCACGCTGATGATGCGGTCGGTGGCCGTCAGCGCCTTCATCCAGTCCTTGTGATGCGAATAAATACCTTTCAGGTTGCGCAGCAACCGCGCCAGTATTTCGCGGTTGCTCGCCGCGACCAGCATACTCGCCACCATCGACTTGGTGGGCTCGGCGCCGTTGCGCAGCGCCTTCACGCGCCGCCGCAGCTCGTCGAAGCTCAAGGACGCGCCCTTCGCGTACGGATCGAGCACGACCGTGCCGTCGCGCAGCGGGCACTTGACCAGAAAATGCGCGGGAAACGCCACACCGTGCACGGGCAACCCGATCCGGCGGCCGATCTCGATATAGACAAGCGCAAGCGTAATCGGGATGCCGCGCTTGCGGTCGAGCACTTCGTTCAAAAAACTGTTGCGCGCGTCGTAGTAATTCGCCGCGTCGCCCGCATAGCCGAGCTCATCGAACAGGTAGCGGTTCAACGCGATGATACTGTCGGCCTGGCTGATATCGGGACGCAGGCGGCGCTTGAGTGTCGCGGCTGTGTCGTCGAGCTTGCCGAGATACGAGTCGATATCGAGATTGCGATATTCTTCGGCGGCGATCAGCAGTGCGGCTTCGGCCAGGTTGATGCCCTCGTCCGCGCCGCCGACGACCCGCGCGAAGCGCTCCGCATGCGGCGTCAAGCGCGCCTCGCCAGCGGCAGGTTCATCAGCAGGTTCTGCGGCTTCATGCGCAAATGGCCGTCGACCGTCGCCGCCAGCCCGAGAAACACGGGCTTGCCGGCAATTTCCGAGCGCATATCGGACGGATTGCCGAAGTCGAGCCGGTAAAGCCCGATGATGCGCCGCATGTCTTCTTCGCCCACATCGGCGCCATTATAAATCTCGTTGAGCATCGCGGTGGAGTCGGCGTCGAGCCCGACGTGCCATACCCAATCTTCGTCGGGGATCTCGCGCACCGGCGTTACCGTGACCGGCGTTTCGTGGAAGTGCGCGACCCACGCCTCGATGACCCGGCACAGCGCAGCGCAGCCGGCATGCGTGCTATTAAGCTGCAGCACCGTGTCGTAGCGCTCGTCGCGTTTCCAGTATTCGTCGTGCGTTTTCGCATCGAGCACGTCGAGCTCGATCGTGCGCAGCGGGATTTGCGCCTCGCGAACCAGCCTGCCCAGGTTGCCCAGCCCGCCGCCGGTTGCGTGCAGGGCAACGATTTCGTCATCGGCGAGCCGGATCGCGCCGTTTTCGACATTCACGCGCTGCCGCCGGAAGAACAATTCCGCGGCGCGTGCCTTGAGCCCGTCGTCTTCGCCATCGAGTATGCCGCGCAGTATTGCCTGCACCGTCTGATCGATGAACAGCGGCGGCACCGCGATATCACGCAGGAACAGTCCCGCATAAAATGCCTCGAGCGACGGCGCGGCGAGCAGCTGATCGCGGAAATTCAGCATGATCCGGTAATTTTCACGCGCGTCTTCATCGCGGATGGCGGCCAGCCGTTTCGCATCAACCACCATTCGTGGCCGCTCCAGCAACGCCGCGTGCAATGCACGCTCCTGCTCGCACGAGCTGTCGATGGGCGCCAGTTCCGGCCGCGCGTAATACGCGCGCAGGTAATCGTCGGTGACCGTCAGCCGTTGATTGTTGCGGCTGAGCAGGTGGTAACCGCTGCCGCGCCAGAAATCAGGCATGAAACCGCAGCCACGTCAGGAAGGCCATGCGGCTCATTTTACGGGCGCAGGAGCGGCGTTGAAACGCTTTTCAAGCTCCTCCCAGCGCGCGAAAC
>Ga0207643_10002136_pt1 | contig 10868 bp, 10 predicted proteins | sample KBSMisM62_FD_184313 | JGI IMG/M metagenome (GOLD analysis project Ga0207643, IMG submission 184313) | Miscanthus rhizosphere microbial communities from Kellogg Biological Station, Michigan, USA - KBS Miscanthus M6-2 (SPAdes) (version 2) | ecosystem: Host-associated > Plants > Roots >...
GAGCACTGGCCGCCGGCAAACATCGCATCGGCCACCATTCCGTCGATCAGCACGCGCGAGTCGCGGGTCTGCGATCCGTGAGTGATCAGGCTGCCGCCGACCCACATCGCGCTCGAGCCGCCGACGTCGAACCCGCCCGAGCTGACCGCAGGCACCGTGTTGGCCATCAACACGAAGCTGCGTCCCGTCGGGATCGCGTCGAGCAGATCCTGGCTGAGCACCTCACGGCGCGAGCTGATCATTTCAGTCGCAATCCTGCGATGCTCATCGATATCTCCTTCGAGCGCATCCTCCACTATCTCGACCAGCTCCTTCGCGCTCATGAGCCGCGGGACGTATACGAAGGACGTCGAAGTCACTCTCTCGGACCTGATGGCCCGCAGCCGTCCGGGCGCGGCGCTCGCCGCTCGTGAGCCGTGGAAGGAGCGGACATCTCTCGACATCCGCATCGTCTCCGCGGCGTCGCTCGAAGTGCGGAACAACGTGGCCCGGCTCTCCGGGACGGTGGATCTGAACGCGCGGGGAACCCTGGCCGAACCGGTTCTTCTCGGCCAGATCCTCCTCGATGAAGGCGGGCGCGTCGTCTTCTCCGACGTCCGCTACGAGATCGAGTACGGCGCGATCACGTTCTCCAACACCACGAGAATCGCTCCGTTCGTCGACCTGCGCGCGCGGGCCGAGATCAAGGCCTACGACCTGACGGTGTCGCTCGTCGGAACGTGGCCGCGGGTCGCGGCCAACTTCGTTTCGGACCCGCCCCTGTCCAACGACGCGATCCTGGGCCTCGTGCTCTCGGGCACGCCTCCCGACACCCGACGCGAGGACAAGACCACCGACCAGCTCGTCTCGGCGGCCGGCGGCATCGTCACCGGGGCCGTCACCGGCGGGCTGACCCGCGGCACGCGGCAACTCTTCAAGCTCGATCGATTCCAGATCGATCCGGTCTTCGAGGGAAGCAACCTGACGACGTTCCGGACGACGATCGGAAAACAGATCACCCAGGACCTCGTCGTGACTTCGTCGATCGCTCTCGATTCGAGCCGCGACCCGATCATCCGGATCGAGTGGCAGGTGACGGACACCATCTTCATCCAGCTTTTGCGGGACGAGGACGGCAACTACTCGGTCACGTTCCGGAAGCGCCAGCGGCTCTGATGGGGGGCGCGCGAGCAGCGACGGTCCTCGGGACGGTTCTCGTAGCGCTCGGAGCGCTCGCCGCATTCCCGTCCGCGGCGGCCGCCGGGGCGGAGCTGCGGGATTTGTGGGGCAGGAACGTGAGCTCGGTGGCGTACGCGGCGGACGGACAGGTCAACAAGGGCGAGATCGAAGAGCTGATTTCGATCGCGGCCGGGCAGCCACTCACGGAAGAAGGGACCGCCGCCACGATCCGGAACCTCTACGGCACGCGCCTGTTCTCCGACGTCGTGGTGGACGCGGAGCCCCTCGAGGGCGGGGACGTCCGGGTGATCATCTATCTCTGGCGGGCGTACGTCGTCCGCGCGATCGAGTTCGAAGGCAAGTTCGGACCGACCCGGGAGGACCTCCGGCGCGTCGTGTCTCTCGCGGCGGGCGACCCGTTCCACGCGGCGGCCCTCGAGGCGGGCACCGCCGCGATCGAGCGCCGGCTCTTCGCGGACGGCTATCTCGATCCCCAGGTCGAGCCCGAGGCGGTGTTCGACCGGGAGACGTTCACGGTCACGGCGCTCTACCGTATCCAGGCCGGACAGCGGGCCCGGATTACGGAGCCCTTCTTCGACGGCAAGACGGCGCCCTTCACGCCTTCGGATCTCGCGGCCCACGGCAAGCTCGATCCGGGCGACGTCTACAACGAGACCAAGGCCCGCGATGACGCGGAACGCATGCGCAGATTCCTGCTTGCCCAGGGTTACTACCGCGGCGCGGTCGAGCTGATCGCCGCCGAGCCGACCGAAGACGGACGGATCCGGCCGGTCTACCGGATCACCGTGGGCCCGCGCTACGAGATCGCGGCCGAAGGAATCAAGCTCAAGGCGGCGGCCAAGCAGATCCGGGCCCTCCTCGACTACCAATCCTTCGACGAGGACCTGCTGGATCAATGGACCATCGACCGGCGCGCCGAGCTGCAGCGGGCGGGCCACTACCGCGTGAAGGTCACCGCGTCCGCGTCGGGCACCGATCCCGTGATGGTGAAGCTCGCCGTCGAGCCGGGGCCCAAGTACGCGGTCGAGTCGGTGACGATCGACGGCGACGCCTCGGTGCCCGAGGACACGATTCGCAGCCTCATGGTCACGCGGCCGAAGGGCCTGCCGGTCATTGCGAAGGGGCGCCTCATCGACACGGATCTCGAGGGCGACGTGTCGGCGATCCTCGGCTACTACCAGAGACAGGGCTGGATCGAGGCGAAGGTCAAGTCCTCGGTGCAGGACGGGACCAGCCCCGATCAGCTCAAGGTCGCGATCTTCATCGTGGAAGGCCCCCGGGCGTTCGTCCGGCAACGGCAGGTCGAGGGCGCCGAGCACCTGACGCTCGAGGACCTCGACTCTCTGCTGACCATCAAGGTCGGCGAGCCGTTCAACCCCGCCGCGCTGAGGCACGACGTCGGCGTGCTGACCACCCGCTACCAGAACACGGGCTGGCCCTCGGCCACGGTCCAGGACCGCTACACGCTCTCGGAAGACCGCACCGCCGTCGACGTCACCTACAAGGTCGAGGAAGGGGAGCGCGCCTTCTTCGGCCGGACGATCATTCGCGGCAACGCCTTCACGCGCGTGGAGAGGATCCGCCACCAGATCGCCTGGAAGGAAGGAGAGCCTTACTCGGCCGAGAAGATCGCCGACACGCAGCAAAACCTGGCGCGCACCGGCGTCTTCCGATCCATCGACGTCCGGCCGCAGCCCACGAACCCGGAGAACGAGACGCGGACGATCGACGTCGAGCTGACCGAGGCGCGCCGCATCTCCCTCCTCTACGGCTTCGGTTACCAGTACGCGGCCGGCGCCACAACGAACCGCAACGACGTCTTTGGCATCGTCGGCGCGACCTATCGCAACCTCTTCGGCCGCATGCAGTCCGCGACGCTCGAGGTCCAGTACGCGCCGATCTCCACCCGCGGTTACATGTATGCCAGCTTTCTCGAGCCCTTCGCCTTCAACACCGACGTGCCCCTCAACTTCGTGGCTTTCGTGAGCCGCACGCCCATCCAGGACGTCAACATCGACAGCGTGGGCGGCTACGTCGAGTCCGCCAAGCTCATCGAGCGCTACTGGCGCATCGGCCTCCGCGCCGAGTACCAGGAGACCGGTCCCCAGAACCCCGAAGACCTCTCGACGATCGAGCTCGAACGTTTTCCGAAAACCGCGTTTCCGATCCAGCAGGCCGCCATCGGTCCCAGCCTGTTCTACGACCGGAGGGACGACATTCTCGATCCGCACAAGGGCTGGTACTGGACGGTCGCCGGCAAGTACGCGTTCCCGCTGCTCTCGGAGGACGACGCCCGCTACGGCAAGGTCTCGGGCCAGGTCGCCTGGTTCAAGAGCCTCTTCGGCGGCGTGCTGGGGCTGAACTACAAGATCGGCGCGATCTTCCCCTACGACCTCGCGGCCCAGGTGCCGGTGCCGATCGCGGAGAGGTTCTACTCGGGAGGCTCGTCGACGGGACGGGGTTTCGCCACGGACTTGCTCGGCATCCCGCGCATTACCGTGGACTACAACACGCAGGCGACGCCGATCGTGGAGCCGAACGCTCAGGATGCCGGCAGCTCGTGCGCCGAGCAGTATCCGAACCAGCCCAACGAGGATGTTCTCAAGCTCTACAACTGCGAGCCGGGCCCTCGCATCATCGGCGGCAACGGCTTCATGGCGGCGACGGCCGAGTTCCGCTACCCGATCCTCGGAAATCTCGGTGTCTCGGTGTTCTACGACCTCGCCCAGGTCTGGCCGAGTCCGGGAACCATCAGCTTCAAGATCGAAGGCGAAACCGGCCTGCGCCAGTCGATCGGCGCCGGCCTGCACTACATGACGCCGGTCGGGCCGCTGCGCCTCGAGTACGCGAGGCCGGTCGAGCTCCGCACGATCCACTACCAGGTGACGGCCACGCAGAATCCGGACGGCTCGGTGTGCGACCCGTCTCCCTGCATCCTCCTCCGCGATGCGACCGTCAAGGAGACCGGCCGCATCTTCCTCTCGATCGGGTACCCGTTCTAGGAGGCAGGAGGCAGGAGGCAGGAGGCAGGAGGCAGGAGGCAGGAGTAGAATCCGACCGATGCCGCTCTTCGAGTACCGGTGCCGCGAGTGCGAGAAGCGTTTCGAGGACTTCGTTCTCGGCGACGCGAAGCCGCGCTGCCCGTCCTGCGAAAGCCGGAAGATCGACAAGCTTCTTTCGGTCTTCGCCGTCGGCTCCGGCGGCGGGCGCCCCTCGTCGCGCTCAGCCTCGGAGGCGTCTTCATCGGCCGGATCCTGCGGCTCCTGCGGCGACCCGCGCGGGCCGGGCTCCTGCACCGTCAACTGAAGGGCGTTTCTCCCTCGGTCCATCCCGCCGGGCTCGCGGACAGCTTCCGCTCCTCCGCGGCGAGCGTCTGCCTCAGCGTCTCCGGATCCTCGTCGGTCGCAGCCGAGAGAGCGGTGAAGGGCGCCTCGGCCAGCGCTTCGCGGTAGCCGCGCGACGGGAGGCCCCCGTCGCGCAGCGCGTGGATCAGCTTCCGCGTGCGGAACGCGTCGAACCAGGCGTGAAAGTGTCGCCACATCGTGGACGAGTCGCCGGAAGAGCGGGCGATCGCGTCCCGCACCGCCGCGAAAGCGCCCATGCGCTCGAGGCAGTCCACGAGAAGCCCGGCCTGAAAGAACGGGTTGTCGCGCGGAAGTCCCTCGACCGCGAGATCCACGCGCCCGCCCGAGCGCGCCGTCTGCTCGAGCACGGAGAGCCAGGCGGCGAGGTGCGCGAAGACCAGAGGGTGGTACAGGCGGAATCCGGTCCGGGCGCGCGGCTTTGCGACGAGATCGCCGACGGCCTTGCCCGTCCCGAAAGGAACGCGATCGGAGATGCGTCCCTCGAGGAGCACCGGGGCTCCCGAGAGCCTCTCGATCGATCCGAGCTTCGCGACCTTGTTCAGGAAGTAGAAGTCCTCCGCGGCGTTCTTCTTCGGGAAGCCGCGCACGCCGGCGTAGGCCTCCGGGCGCACCGCGATGCAGCTGCCCATGGCCTCGTAGGCGTACGGAGACCCCGCCCAGGCGAGACCGAGCGTGTAGTAGCGGAGCGAGATCTCGTAGAGCCGGGCGGCCTCGGCGACGTCAGGCTCCTCGTCGAAGCGGTGGTCGAAAAAATAGATCGCCGCCGCGTTGCCCTTCCCGGGACCGGGCAGCGCCATGGTCTGGTCGAAGTAATCGTTGGGGAGGATCACGTCGGCGTCCGTGTTGTGGATCCAGTTCGAGGCGACCTTGCCGGCCCGATGGAGCGCGAGCGCGAAGTCGTTGCCGATCTTCCTCGCGAGGCCGACGCCCTCGCCCTCCGGAAGAAAAGATCCCGGGGAGGCGCGGTCGATGAGGACGAGGTGGCCGTGCGCCATCGGGAGCACGGTGATGGGAGGAGCGGAAGAGAGTTCCCGCCTCGGCCCGGCCGCGGCGCCCGCGAGCCTCTCGCGCGCGGCGGAGTTCGCCGCATGGACCGCCGGAGGAGAGTCTTCCCGCGCGTTCAGGACGACGACGATGAGGGTGTCGCCGGCAGGGCCGCGGGGAACCGAGCCGAGGGCGTCGAAGAAGCTGTGCCCTTCGCCATAGGCCGGAATGACGAGCACGTGCCCGAGCTGGCCCTCGATCGCGTCGGCCGCCCGAGCCTCCGGCTCGGCGTGCCTCGAGAGATACGCGTCGCTGCGCTGACCGGCCGTCATGCGTACAAGGCGGGCCGCACCGGCAGCTCCGCCACGATGCGAGCTTCGGCCGACAGCAGCGCGTCGAGGCGCGCCCCGACCTCCGCGGCAGGAAAGTACTCGTGCGCCAGGCGCACGTAGAGCTCCTGGTGCCGTACCTCGGCGCGCGCGAGATCGCGGTAGAAGTCGCGCTCGCTTCCCGGTGGGAGCGCCGCGCCCACGAGACCAAACCGTTCGCAGCCGCGCGCCTCGGCGATGGCCGCGACGAGGAGCCGGTCGAGGAAGTACGCGTCGCTTCCCTTGCGGAACTCCCCGGAGAAACGCTCCATGTAGACGCTGCGCGTGTCCGGGCGGAGCATCAAACCGCGCGCGTCGAGCAGACGCCACACCGCTTCGAAATGGGAGAGCTCCTCGCGGGCGAGAGCGAGGCATTCGTGCACGAGCGCGCGGCGGTCGGGATAGTGGGCGACGAGGCCGAGCGCCGCCGCCGACGCCTTGCGCTCGCAGCCCGCGTGATCGAGGAGGAACGCATCGAAATCCGCGAGGACGGCCTCGGTCCAGCCCGCGGGCGTGGAGGTTTTCAGGAGCACGGTGCGGAGAGCCTCAGCCGCCGCTGACGGCCGGGAGGATCGCGATCTCGCAGTCATCGGGCAGGCGAGTCGAGAGGCCGGAAGCGTCGCGGATGTTGTCTTCGCCGACGAAGATGTTGATGTGCGGGCGCACCTCGCCGCGCTCGTCGAGGACACGCTCGGAGACGCCAGGGTGGAGCGTCGCCAATTCGGCGAGGGCCTCGCCCACGGTTCGCGGACTCGAGAGGCCGACGCGGTTTCGTCCCCCCGAGAAAGGCTGCAGCGGGCCCGGAATCAGGACGGAGACGGGCATCATGCGGCCCGGCGTCGGCGCGCGGGGCGGCGGCCGGGGGAAACCTTCGCACGGCGGGCGGGCGACGTCTTCACACGGCGCACCGGCTTCGCGCGGCGCTCAGGCGCCGCTGCGCTCGCGACGACGGCCGCCTTCACGCAGACCACGGGAGGAAGCCCTTCCTGGACCAGCTCCCAGGAGCGCGCCGCGTCCCTCGACGCGAAGAGCTTTCCGCTCCGCGTCCCGAAGTAGACGCCCGCCGGGTTGAGGGAGTCGACGCCCATCGCGTCGCGGACGACCGTCTCGTAGGCGTCCTTCTGTGGCAGCCCCCGGGTCATCGCCTCCCATGACCCGCCGCCGTTTCTCGTCCGGTAGACGCGGAGCTTGCCTTCCGGCGTGCAGCGGAACCCGTCCGAGTGGATCGGAACGATGAAGGCGGTGTCGGGGTCATCGGGATGGATGCCCATGCAGAAACCGAAGTCCGAAGGCACGCCGTGGGCGATGTCCGTCCACGAATCGCCGCCGTCGTCGCTCCGATAGAGGCCCCAGTGATTCTGGAGGTAGAGGCGCCCGGGCCGGGCGGCATGCTGGACGATCTTGTGGACGCACTGCCCGAACTCGGGATGCTTGTCCGGGAAAAACTCCGCGCGCACGCCCCGGTTGCGGGCCTGCCAGCTCCCGCCGCCGTCGTCGGTGCGGTACACGCCGCCCGTCGAGCTCGCGACGGTGATGCGACCCGCGCGGCTCGGGTCCACCAGGACCGTATGCAGGCAGAGGCCACCTCCACCCGGCATCCACTTCTCGCGATGCGGGTGATTCCACAGGCCGGTGTTCAGGCTCCACGTCTTGCCCGCGTCTTTCGACTCGAAGAGGGCCGAAGGCTCCACGCCGCAGTAGATCGTGTCACTCGCGTCGGCCCGTCCCGGAGCGATCTGCCAGATGTTCTTGAGCGCGGCTTTCGTCTCTTCGGGGAACCGCACGAGCGGCGTCGCCGGCTCCGTCCAGCTCTTTCCGAAGTCGTCGCTCCACGCGAGCTCGGCCCCCCAGTGCATGCTGGCGGGCGCGGCCCAGATGCGTCGCCGTCCCGCGCGACCGTCGTAGGCCGCGGCGTAGACCGAGCGTCCCGGAAAGAACGGCCCCGCCTTCCGCCACGAGCGGCGCGAGGGGCCCGACGAGAAGAGAAACAGTCCCTTCATCGTTCCGACGAGGAGGATCACGCCGCCGTCGTCGACGGCCACGGGTCGAGACGCGGGGGCTTTCAGTTTCCTGGCTGGCATGCCGGGAGTTTATTCCGTCCAGCGCCGGTAGAGCTCTTCCACTTTCCGGCGCAGGTCCTCGCGGTTTCCGCCGTTCCAGATCACGTCGTGGACACGCTCCCGGGCGGCTTCCTCCCGGATCTGCGCGGAGATGCGCCGCCGCGCGTCCTCGGGATCGCCGCCTTTCTCCCCCCAGCGGCGCACGCGCTCCTCTTCCGGGGCCATGACGAGCAGGACCCGGTCGTAGTCGGCCTCGGTCCTGGCTTCGAGGAGCTGCGAGGCTTCGACGACCGCGACCGGCGCGCCGCGGCGTTCGGCGTCCGCGAAGAACCGGTCGCGCTCGGAGCGGACCAGGGGATGGATGCTCGCTTCGAGGGCGTGGCGCGCGGCCGGATCGCTGAAGATCAACGCGGCGATGCGGACCCGATCCACGCGGCCGTCCGCGCCCGTCACCGCATCGCCGAAGAGCTTCCGGGCGGCTTCGGCGCCCGCGCCGCCTTCGCGGTAGAGGGCGCGCACGATCTCGTCGGCGTCGAGCACCGCGGCGCCGAGCTCCTCGAGCATCCCGGCGACGGTCGACTTGCCCGAGGCCAGGCCGCCGGTGAGTCCGACGCGCAGCACTGCGCCCTGCTCTTTCGTCCCGCGCTCTTACCGCGAGCCGCTGCCCGTGGCCGCCATCGCGCGCGGCGCGGGCGACCGGACGATTTCGCCGCCCTTCATCACGAAGTCGACTCCGGAGAGCGTTTTGACGTCGGCGAGCGGATCTCCGACGACCGCGACGATGTCGGCGAAGGCTCCCGGCTCGAGCGCGCCGACCTGGCCGGTCATGCCGAGAAGCTCCGCCGCAACCGTCGTGGCGGAGCGGATGGCTTCGATCGGCGTCATGCCGAGCTTGACCTCGAACTCGAATTCCTTCGCCTGGTTGATTTCGGTCCAGGGAAAGCCGCCCGCGTCGGTACCGAACGCGATCTTGACGCCGGCCTTGCGGCAATTGTCGAACGACTTCGCGTGGGCCTTCTCCGTTTGGGCGCACACGGCGCAGCCGGCCGCGGTCCGCGGCCCGGCCACGTAGTCCGCGACCAGGAGCGTGGGAACGAGGAAGATCCCCTTGCGCGCCATCTCCTGCGCGGCTTCGGGACGGATCGAGTCGCCGTGCTCGATCGAGTCGACGCCGGCGGCGATGGCGATCCGGGTGCCGGTGTCCGAGCGCGCGTGCGCGGCGACCTTGACGCCGTGCGTGTGCGCTTCCGAGACGACGGCCTCGATCTCCTCCTTCGTCCAATTCGGAGGCGAGTCGATGTAGCCGTCCGGAGTCGCCCGCAGGCCTCCGGTGTTGGCGTAGATCTTGACCCAGTCCGTGCCGTAGGAGAGTTGCTCGCGTACGGCCTTGCGACATCCGTCGGCGCCGTCGCAGACCATGACGCCGCTCGGGAACTTCCAGTCCGGGCGATAGTGCTGGATCGGGTAGGAGCCGGTCGTGGAGAGCGCGGGGCCCACGACTTTGAGGCGCGGCCCGGGGACCACGCCTTCATTGACGGCGTCGCGCAACGCGACGTCGTCGTAGCCCGCGCCTTCGGTTTCGAGGTCGCGCATCGTCGTGAAGCCGTGCTCGAGCCCGATCTTGAGCGCCCGCACCGCGCGCACGACCCGGTGCGCCGGGTACTCCTTGAGAATCTGCTCGTCGTATTCGACGGCGGTGGGATCGCCCTGCAGGAGGACGTGCGTGTGGGCGTCGATGAGGCCGGGGAGCAGCACCCGGTCGCCGAGATCGACCACGCGGGCTCCGGCCGGAACCGTCTGGCCGATGCTTTCGATCCGATCCCCGACGACGACGACGACGGGCTTTTCGACGTAGCGCCCGGACTTCACGTCGAGGAGGCGCGAGGCCCGGATCGCAATCGGCGTCGGAGGCGGTTTCGGCGGATCCGCGGCCCGGGCGACCGATACAAAAAAGAGGATGCAGCCCAGGACGGTCGGAGTGAGTCGTTTCGTCACAGTTCCTCCCTCGAAGCTGGCGCGAGCCTATCCCGAAGCCCCTCGAAAAGTTTTTTTCGCTTCCCCTAAACAATCTACAGGAGCGTCCGTATCCTCTCCTGTAGAGATCCGAGGGGAGGGCTCATGGCGCCGGAACGAAGCGATCTGCTGCAGGGAACACTGGACGTGCTGGTTCTGAAAACCCTCTCGCCGGGGGCGATGCATGGCTGGGGCATCGCCGCGCGCATCCAGCAGCTCTCCCACGAGGTCCTGGAGGTCAACCAGGGCTCTCTGTACCCGGCTCTGCACCGCCTCGAGCAGAAAGGCTGGATCGAGGCGGAGTGGGGCATCTCGGAGAACAACCGGAGGGCGCGCTTCTACACGCTGACACGCGCCGGCCGCCGGCAGCTCGCCGAAGAGACCGAAAGCTGGCAGCGCTTCGCCGCCGCGGTGGGGCGAGTGCTGGCGGCGACCTAGCGTCGAGACGGAGGAGGAGCCATGGCACGCCTGCTCGGAAGCCTCAAAGCCCTGTTTGCGGGACGCCGCATGGAGAAAGACCTCGACGAGGAGATCGGTTTCCACGTCGAGCGCGAGACCGAGGAGAACATCCGCCGGGGGATGTCTCCGCCGGCCGCCCGGACCGAGGCTCTCCGCCGGTTCGGCGGCGTCGAGAAGACCAAGGAAGAGGTCCGCGAGGCCGACCGCGCGGTTCTCTTCGAGACGATGCTTCAGGACGTCCGCTACGGGCTGCGGGCTTTGCGCAAGAACCCGGGCTACGCGGCGGCCGCCGTCCTGACGCTCGCGCTCGGAATCGGCGCGAACACGGCGATCTTCTCGGTCGTCCACGGAGTCATCCTGCAGTCGCTGCCCTACGGCGGCGGCGATCAGCTCGTCCGCATCCAGGTCGACGCTCCGGGCGCCGGCATCCAGGACGGCGC
>Ga0207643_10002148_pt1 | contig 10820 bp, 7 predicted proteins | sample KBSMisM62_FD_184313 | JGI IMG/M metagenome (GOLD analysis project Ga0207643, IMG submission 184313) | Miscanthus rhizosphere microbial communities from Kellogg Biological Station, Michigan, USA - KBS Miscanthus M6-2 (SPAdes) (version 2) | ecosystem: Host-associated > Plants > Roots > Rhizosphere...
GAAACAGTGGGAAGAATGGTACAGGGACTTCCGGCATATTTGCCCGCAACTCCTTATGGCATTTTATTGCTGTTGGAACATTATAAAATCGAAACCAAGGGAAAACATGCAGTAGTGATCGGCAGAAGTAATATTGTAGGAAGGCCGATCAGTATTCTGTTGAACCGCAACACATATCCTGGTAATTGTACCGTTACTGTTTGTCATTCACATACAAAAAACCTTAAAGAAATCTGTCTGCAGGGAGATATCATTGTTGCTGCACTTGGAAAGCCGGAATTTCTCAAAGCAGATATGGTAAAAAAAGGCGCTGTAGTTATTGACGTGGGAATAACAAGGGTAAAGGATGAAACAAAAAAATCGGGCTTCAGTATAAAAGGTGATGTGGCATTTGCAGAAGTTTCCGAAAAAGCTGATTTTATTACACCAGTGCCTGGCGGGGTTGGACCAATGACCATTGCTGCATTACTAATGAATACTTTTAACGCCTGCCTGTCGACTTCCACTCGTCGTATTGCACACCAGAATTCATGAGAACAAAGAATATGCAGACGCAGTATCCCGTAATGGAACATTTTTATACTCTCCAGGGTGAAGGTTATCACCAGGGAAGGGCAGCATATTTTATTCGCCTGGCCGGTTGTGATGTGGGATGTGTATGGTGCGATGTAAAAGATAGCTGGGAAGCAGATAAACATCCTGTATTGTCCGTTGCAGAATTATTGGAACTGGTGAGAGCTTCCAAAACAAAGATTGTTGTGATCACCGGAGGCGAACCTCTTATGCATGATCTTGAAGAACTTACTTCTGCACTCCATGAAAACGGTTACCAGGTTCATATTGAAACATCGGGTGCCTGGCCATTGAGTGGCGACCTTGACTGGATCTGCCTCTCGCCCAAAAAATTCAAAGCCCCCCTCGAAGCTGTAATTCCCCTTGCCCATGAATTGAAAGTGGTGGTATTCAATGCATCTGATTTTGCCTGGGCAGAAAAATATGCAGCATTGGTTAATCCCGGCTGCAGACTCTTTCTTCAACCAGAATGGGGGAAATCTGCACAGGTTACTCCATTGATCATCAACTATATCAAGGAAAATCCGCAATGGGAATTTTCACTCCAAATGCACAAGTACATTCACGTTCCGTGAATGTACAATATGCAAATTTGCAGATCTGCATATGTGCAAATGACATTAACATGAAATTATGCAATTGAGGTTTTTTCCCCGCTATCTTTATGCTGAAATAAACAGCACTCCCTAACGTTAATGTACAGGATGAGAAATTCTTTACTGTTACTGGTCGGCCTGACTTTTTCTATTACTGTTTTTGCACAGCGCTACGACCCGGCCAAAGTGAATAAAAAAGCCGTCACTATCTATGACCTTGCGCTTACGAAAGCCGAGGATGGCAAATACGCAGAATCCATACAGATGCTCGACCAGGCGATTGCCCTGGATAAAAAATATGTTGACGCTTATTTGTCGAGGGCAGGAATCTATGGCCAGGTAAAAAATTACGACAAAGCCATCGAAAATTATGAAATGGCCTTTTCCCTTGATTCCGTTTACTCACATGATTATAAACTTCCTTATTCAATTAATCTTGCCGGAATGGGAAATTTTGATAAGGCATTGAATACAATTAATGATTATTTATCCAATCCCAAATTAGGAGAAGCAAGCCGCAAGGCCGGTGAGTTTCGTAAGCGTTGTTTTGAATTTGCAATAGCCAAGGAAAAAAAGAATGCAGGACGCAATTATGAGTTTGCGCCTAAGAATGCCGGTGACAGGATCAATAGTGCAGAATCAGAATACCTTCCTTGTTTAACAATTGATGGTAAAGAATTCTTCTTTACAAGAAGACTTCGGGGTTTTGATGAAGATTTTTTTTCTGCAAAATGGGATGGTAAAGATTGGGTAAAAGCGGCCCCCCTTGGTGGCAATGTAAATACTGATCAGAATGAAGGCGCACAAATGATCTCACAAGATGGAGAATGGTTGGTATTTACTGCATGTAACAGAAAAGATGGTTGGGGAAGTTGTGATATTTATATTTCATTTAAAACCCCGCAAGGCTGGAGTGAAGGTCTTAATCTTGGCGGTAAAATAAATACAGATCAATGGGAATCACAACCATGCCTTTCACCAGATAAAAGAGACTTATATTTTGCAAGCAGAAGAGAAGGTGGTTATGGCGGCAGTGATATTTATGTTTCGCATTTACAATTAAATGGTGAATGGACAACACCTGAAAACCTTGGCCCGCAAATAAATACTTCCGGCGATGAATCATGCCCTTTTATACATGCCGATAATCAAACATTGTTTTTTACATCGTCTGGTTTGTTGGGTTATGGTGGCCCCGATTTATTTTTCTCAAGAAAAGGGCCCAAAGGCGATTGGAGTGTACCGGAAAATCTTGGCTATCCCATCAATACGATTTATGACGAAGGAACATTGTTCATTGCCGCTGATGCAAAGACAGCTTATTATGCAAGCGATCGTTCAGATAGTAAAGGCGGCTTAGACATTTATAGTTTTATATTACCAGAAAATATTCGCCCTAATAAGACTCTTTGGGTAAAAGGACAAGTGTTTGATAAAAAAACAACAAAGGGTCTGCCATCTGCTGTTGAGCTTATTGATCTGAATACAAAACAAATGATCTCAAAAGTACAGACAGATGAAAAAGGAAATTACCTGATCACACTTCCTGTTGGGAAAGATTATGCATTCAATGTAAACAGGAAAGGTTATTTATTTTACTCAGATAATTTTTCCCTGACCAATCATTCGCCAGACTCCACTTATGAAAAAAATATTCCTCTGCAGCCGATAGAAGCCAATGCATCTGTTGTACTAAAGAATGTTTTCTTTGATGTAAATAAATTTGATCTTAAACCTGAATCAGAAGCAGAACTTGATATAGTAGTACAATTAATGAATGATAATCCTACTGTAAAGATCCAGATCGGAGGACACACCGATAATATTGGTAAACCTGCAGACAATCTCACTTTATCAAACAACCGTGCAAAATCAGTCGTCACTTATCTTATCTCAAAAGGAATTCCAACAGCAAGGCTTTCTGCCAAAGGTTTTGGAGAAACACAACCCGTTGCCGACAATAAAACCGAAGAAGGAAAAGCATTGAACAGGAGAACGGAAATGAAAGTCATGAGTCAATGATCAGATGATAGATGAAAGATGATAGTTTAGTAAATTGCCTATTTATCATCCATCAGTTATCAATTATCATCTTTTGACAAACGAATTGCTATATCAGCTTGCTCTTACTGAAGTTCCCAACATCGGCTGTGTTCATGCAAAGATCCTTGCACAGGAATTTGGTTCTGCTGAAAAGATCTTTAAAGCAAAACAACAATTATTAGAAAAGATCGAAGGTATTGGTGAAGTAAGAGCAAAGGCAATCAAAGCGTTTAATAATTTTTCAAAGGCTGAAGATGAAATAAAATTCATAGAGAAGTATAAGATCATACCATTATTTCTCACTGATAAAAATTACCCGCAACGATTACTGAACTGCTATGACTCTCCTACTCTTTTATTTTATAAAGGCGATGCTGATCTGAATGCATCAAAAGTTGTTGCCATCATTGGAACAAGAAATCATACAGAGTATGGTAAACAGCAAACAGAAAAATTAGTAAAAGAACTTTCATCACAAAATATTCTTGTTGTCAGCGGTATGGCATTCGGTATTGATGCGATAGCGCATAAAGCAGCTTTTAAAAATAATCTGGCTACTGTTGGTGTATTAGGTCATGGTCTTGACCAGATCTATCCTCCTGAACATTCAACCCTCGCAAAGGATATGCTGAAACATGGCGGAGGGTTATTGACCGAGTTTCGAAGTAATACAAAACCAGATAAACATAATTTTCCAACAAGAAACAGAATTGTTGCTGGCATGAGTGACGCAACCATTGTTATCGAAACAGGCGATAAGGGAGGAAGCATGATCACTGCAGAGTTAGCAAACGGTTATAACAAAGATGTATTTGCATTGCCCGGAAGAGTAAATGATCATAAAAGTGCAGGCTGTAATTTTTTAATACGAAATAATAAAGCAATGTTGCTTACTGATGCGGAAGAACTGATCGAAGTGATGGGATGGGAGGAAAAAAGTCAGAGGTCAGGAGCCAGGAGTCAGAAAGAATTATTCATTGAGTTATCTAAAGATGAAAAGATAATTGTTGATATTTTAAAAGAAAAAGACCTGGTGCATGTTGATGAACTGAATTTTAAAAGCGGGTTAAGCAGCAGTTCAATGGCGGTTGCTATTTTGAATCTTGAATTGCAGGGTGTAGTTGCCACATTGCCGGGAAAACTTTACAAATTGAATTGATCCAATCGGTCTATTTTTAACGCAGAATTGCAGGATGCAATAATATCATTCACCCAAAAGTTATATAGTTTGCGCTGATTGATGAATGGGGCAACGTTTTAACCGTTGTTATTGTCTCCAGTGCAGCAAAGAAAATATTTATTCCTTTTTATGCCCTTAAAACTGCTGCGGAAATATTTTGTGATTTTGTCGATAGTTGTTTTTCAAGCAACCATCAGCTTTGGCCAGACCTGTACCAATTTAGGGCAAACTCCTTCCACCGCATTTCCGGTTTGTGGCACTACTGTTTTTCACCAGGCTTCTGTTCCTATTTGTGCTACTGTCAACATATTTGTTCCCGGCTGCACAAGCCAAGCGGGAGGAGCAAATTATCAGAATAAAAATCCTTATTTCTATAAATTCACTTGTTATGCATCCGGAACATTGGGATTTCTAATAACTCCTTTATCCGCAAATGAAGATTACGATTGGCAGTTATGGGATATAACCGGCCAAAGCCCTGATGCTATTTTTACAAATAACACTTTAGTTGTAACCGGGAACTGGGCAGGTACTTATGGCCCAACCGGGGCATCTGCAACAGGCATTAATTCTATACAATGCGCTTCCGATCCGGCTAATAATTTACCAACATTCGCTGCTATGCCGAATCTAACTGCAGGACATGAATACATATTAATGATAAGTCATTTCACAAATGGCCAGAGCGGATATGATCTTTCATTTGGTGGCGGTACCGCCGTAATTACTGATCCAAACATTCCTCATTTAGCTAGCGCAAAGCCTGATTGTGATGGAACAAAAATTACTGTAAAGCTGAATAAAAAAGTGAAATGTACCAGCATTACTGTTAGTGGTTCGGAATTCAGTTTACTTCCTGCTGTAACCACCATTACATCTGCATTACCTGATTCCTGTAGCTTCGCCTTTGATTTCGATGAAATAACATTAACGCTTTCAGCACCACTTCCTAATGGCAATTATAATCTTGTTATAAATAATGGCGGTGATGGCAATACGCTTCGTGACAATTGTGATAATGTTATTCCACAAGGCGAACTCGTTTCTTTTACATACAACAAGCCACAACCAATATTTGCCGACAGTGTTGGTAAGCCAGGCTGTGCACCTGATTCAATAAAAATATATTTTCCGAAAAAAATAAACTGCGGCACTATTGCTTCAAATGGAACTGATTTTTCTGTATCCGGTCCTTCACCTGTTAATGTAATTGGTGCTTTCGGAAATTGTATTGATGGCAAAACAGAATATATCATTGTAAAGTTTGCATCTCCTATTTCTACAAAAGGAACATATACTGTTTCATTAAAGGCCGGGAGCGATGGCAATATAGTAATAGATGAATGCGGGCAGGAAACACCTTTGCAAACACTTTCATTTATTACAGTCGATACTGTATCAGCAGATTTTCAATACAACATTTTATATGGATGTTTGAAAGACACCGTTTTCTTTTCGCATAATGGAGCTCACGATGTGAATTATTGGAAATGGAACATCAACAACTTTCCACCAGTGTTGACTCCAACCACATCTATTATCGCTTCGGCATCAAGTACGAATAATGTGAAATTGTTTGTGAGCAATGGAGTATGCACAGATTCATCCTCTGTTGTGATCGCACTGAATAATGAAGTAAAAGCATCTTTTGAAATGGAAACTGTCATTTGTCCGGAAGATAAATTCTCAGTTAAAAATACAAGCACAGGAAGTATCGATACATGGCGATGGAATTACGGATCCATTGGAACAAGTTCATTAAAAGATCCACCTCCTTTTCTTTTTCCAACACTTAGCAGGGAAATAAAATACCCGGTAAAATTAGTAGTCACTAACCAGGCTCTTGGTTGTAGTGATAGTGTGACTAAAATCCTCACTGTACTTGATTTTTGTATCATCGACATACCGACTGCTTTTACACCTAATAATGACGGACTCAATGATAAGTTCGGTCCGCATAATGCATTAAAAGCTGATAATTATGAATTCAAAGTTTATAATCGTTGGGGGCAATTAGTGTTTCGCTCAACAAACTGGCAGGGCAGGTGGGATGGAACGATAAAAGGAATTCCACAACAACCAGGCGTATTTGTTTGGATGCTCAGCTATACACAACGTGATACAAAACAACAAGTTTTTAAGAAAGGTACGGTTACATTGATACGTTAAATTTGAAATCTAAAATCTAAAATTTGAAATTCCTTCTGTCGCCCTATCTTTGCACATGGCAACAAGAAATTTTCCCTCCTCAGACAACGATTCCCAAAAATTTTTCGGCGAAGGACTCACATTCGATGATGTGCTTTTATTACCCGGTTATAGCCAGGTGTTGCCGAGAGATGTAGAAATAAAAACCCGGCTTACAAAAGACATTACGCTGAAAGTTCCGATGCTTTCGGCAGCGATGGATACCGTGACCGAAGCCAATCTTGCAATTGCATTGGCAAGAGAAGGTGGGCTTGGAATGCTTCATAAAAACATGAGCATTGAAGAACAAGCTGCACAAGTACGCAAAGTAAAAAGAAGTGAAAGTGGTTTGATACTTGATCCGGTTACTTTGCTTGCAAATGCTACGATTGGTGATGCATTAAAGCTGATGAGAGAAAATAAGATCGGTGGCATTCCCATCATTGATAAAGCTGGTAAACTCGTTGGCATCCTAACCAACCGTGATCTTCGATTTGAGGATGATCCGAAAAGAAAAGTGAGTGAGGTAATGACAAAAGAAAATTTGTACACTGCTCCTGAAGGAACCGATCTAAAAAAAGCAGAGCAGCTTTTTAAGAAAACAAAAGTTGAAAAACTTCCGATAGTTGATAAGCAAGGAAAATTAAAAGGTCTTTTTACATACAGTGATATATTGAAATTAAAAAGTCATCCCAATGCGGTGAAAGATTCTTTTGGAAGATTATTGGTTGGCGCCGGTGTTGGTATTACAAGAGATATGCTTGATCGTGTTGCTGCCTTACAAAATGTAGGCGTTGATATCATTGGTCTTGACAGTGCACATGGTCATAGCAAAGGAGTCATCAATGCATTGAAAGATGTAAAAAAGAATTTTAAAAAGATGAATGTGATCGCAGGTAATGTTGGCACTGCTGCCGGTGCAAAAGCATTAGCAGAAGCCGGTGCAGATGCAGTGAAGGTTGGTATCGGGCCGGGATCTATTTGTACAACACGTATTGTTGCCGGTGCCGGTGTGCCGCAACTAACTGCTGTAATGGAAGCATACAGTGAACTGAAACAAAAAAATATTCCGCTGATCGCTGATGGTGGTATCCGATACACTGGGGATATGGTAAAAGCTCTTGCAGCCGGCGCTGATTGTGTGATGATGGGAAGTGTATTTGCCGGCACCGAAGAAAGCCCGGGTGAAACAATTATTTATGAAGGAAGAAAATTCAAAGAGTATCGCGGCATGGGCTCTCTTGGCGCTATGAGCACCGGCAGCAGCGATCGTTATTTCCAGGATGTGGAAGATGATGTAAAGAAATTTGTCCCCGAAGGAATTGAAGGTCGTGTTGCATACAAAGGCACATTGAAAGAGATCGTTTATCAATATACTGGCGGACTTCGTGCAGGTATGGGCTATTGTGGTGCAGGCAATATTGATGATCTAAAGAAAGCAACGTTCATAAAGATCACTAATGCGGGAATGAAAGAAAGTCATCCGCATGATGTGGAAGTAACAAGGGAGGCGCCGAATTATAGCAGGAAATGATTCGCCAATATGATAATATGCTGATGTGGCAATGATTTTTATTTAACGATCGCCATTACTACTATCATCTTCTCTTGCGTCGCACTCTTGTACTTTTGTAATTCTATTCGGCTAATAAGAAGATATCTCCTTTCGTCTTAGCATTTCTTTGCGACTTTTCGTGAAATAAATCTTATATTTTTACCAAAACGACTGCGGTGAAGAAACTCCTTTTTTATTTTTCACTTTTTACTGTGCACTTTTCATCTTTTGCCCAGGATAGCTGTGGCATTCGCATCAGCTTACTTACCTGCACACCCGGTACAGAGCTTTATTCAACTTTTGGGCACAGTGCATTAAGGGTAGTTGACAGCGACAATAATACAGATCTTGTTTTCAACTATGGCACTTTTGAATTTGACTCTGACTTTTATCAAAAGTTTGTAAAAGGCAAGCTGCTTTATTTTGTTTCTATTGATACGCTATCTTATTTTTTATATGAATATGAATATTACAAAAGAGGAATTACGGAGCAGGTAATAAATATTTCTTGTGAAGAAAAACAAAGGATGGTAGCTGCTCTCTTTGAAAATGCAAAAGACGAAAACAAATACTATCGCTACGATTTTAACTATGACAACTGCACCACCCGGTTGCGTGATATGTTAGAAAAAGCAGCAGGCAAGCAACTTGAATCGAAAAATATTTTGCCAAAACCCGGTACAACATTCAGGAATTTGATACATGTCTATCTTGATAGAGGCGGTCAGCAATGGAGCAAATTGGGAATAGACATGCTCCTTGGAAATCCAATGGATAAGAAAGTAACAAACCGTGAAGCCATGTTCCTGCCTGATTATTTATTGATGGCATTTGACAGTTCTAAATTGAACGGGCAACCAGTAGTAAGTGAAAAAAGGATCTTGCTGAATTATTTTGATGCATACAAAACAAAGACAGGCATTACCCCTTTCATTGTTTTTGGAATCTTATTTTTATTGATAGCAGCTTTGAGCATTTTTGTTTTCAAAAGATGGAATTTATTTCTCAAAATATTTGATTTCTTTTTCTTTGTTATTGTTGGCTTGATCGGCATACTGATCTTGTTCATGTGGTTTGGAACAGAACATGCCATGTGTAAAAATAATTTCAATCTATTATGGGCATTGCCAACACATTTACCGGTCGCTTTTATGTTGTTCAGCAAAAAACAATGGGTCAATAGTTACTTCCGCTTTATCTTTTTCTATACGATCGCCTTATTGCTGGCATGGTTCTTTCTCCCACAACAATTTAATACAGCATTATTACCTATTACCGGGATCATTTTAATAAGAAGTTTCTATTTGAGTAAAAGAAAACAATCGTGGAAAAAATAATTTTATACCAGTACAAAAAAATATTTTACCGTAGCATTGGTACTGGTGATCCTGTAATGCTTGTACATGGTTTTGGAGAAGATGGAAATGTATGGGATAAACAGGTTGAATATCTAAAAAGCAAATACCATCTTATCGTTCCTGATCTTCCGGGAAGCGGCCGGTCAGAAATGATTGACGATATGACTATGGAGGGGATGGCTGAAGTGTTGCACACTATTATTCATGAAGAAAATATTGACAAGTGCACAGTGATTGGTCATAGTATGGGAGGTTATATCACTTTAGCTCTTGTTGAAAGCTACTGGAACCATGTTAATGCATTTGGCCTTTTTCACTCTTCCGCTTTTGCCGATACAGAAGAAAAAAAAGAAACACGCAAAAAAGGAATTGAATTCATAAAACAACATGGAGCTTTTGAGTTTTTGAAAAGTGCAACGCCAAATCTTTTTTCTCCAAACTCCAAAGAACAAATAACAAACTCCATAAACGATTTTATAGAAAGCCTAAAAGGTTTTACATCCAAAGCACTCATAGCATACTATGAAGCAATGATGAGTCGGCCTGAGCGAACTTCCATATTGAAAAACACAAAAAATCCTGTGCTCTTCATTGCGGGAGAACACGATAATGCGGTTCCTCTAAATGACGTTCTCAAGCAATGTCATCTACCTGAAAAATCTTACTTTCATGTCTTGAAAAAATCCGGCCACATGGGAATGATGGAAGAGACACAAAACGCCAACCGGATATTAGAAGAGTTTTTGCTGGGGAAATGAAAACTAAGTCAGCGAGAAATGAAGACAAAATTCCTGTGTATTATTATTGGTTTATTACTCTCCTTATCTACATACGCAAATCATATAGTAGGTGGTGAAATGTGGTATACGTTTGTAAGTCAATCAGGAGGTATCTATACTTATTCAGTTACAGTAAAACTATTCAGAGATCTTTCATCAGGCACTTTGTTGGATAATCCGATCAATATAGCGGTATATGCTAAGGGTTCAACTACACCTTTTGATACCAGGGTAGTTTCTCAAAGTGGTTTATCAACATTAACTGCTACGCCTGGTCCATGTATAATTAATCCACCTCTTGTATCATACCAGGTTGGGCTATATACTTTTTCTCTTTCCGTCCCAGCATCTCAATTTGGCTATACCATTGTATGGGCACGATGCTGCAGAGTAGGAAGTATAAGTAATATTGCTCCTCCTTCTTCTAATTTCGGCGCCACTTATACTGCTGAAATACCCGGCAATTTGGCCGAACCAACCGGGCCAGTTAATAATAGCGCCAAATTTTTGGGCATAGATACAGTGATCATTTGTGCTGGTTATCCATTT
>Ga0207643_10002149_pt1 | contig 10818 bp, 8 predicted proteins | sample KBSMisM62_FD_184313 | JGI IMG/M metagenome (GOLD analysis project Ga0207643, IMG submission 184313) | Miscanthus rhizosphere microbial communities from Kellogg Biological Station, Michigan, USA - KBS Miscanthus M6-2 (SPAdes) (version 2) | ecosystem: Host-associated > Plants > Roots > Rhizosphere...
TAGATGGCCGCGCGAATTGTCAGGCGGTCAGCGGCAACGGGTCGGCGTTGCCCGTGCGCTTGCCATCGATCCGCCAATCCTGCTGATGGACGAGCCGTTCGGCGCGCTCGACAGCATCACCCGGCAGGAGCTCCGCAACGAGTTCCAGCGCATTCGCCGGCACCTGCGCCAGACGGTCATCCTCGTGACACACGACATGGACGAAGCGTTCGCACTTGGCGACCGGGTCGGCGTCCTCGAGCGCGGACGTGTGACCTTCGAGCGCCCCGCTATGACGCGCTGATTCATGCGTCTGCTGTCTTTCTGGATGTCGCACCGTGAGGAGCTCGCGGCGATGGTCGAGCGGCATCTGTTCCTCGTCCTCTGGTCGACCGCCATCGCGACCGCGATCGGACTGCCGGCTGGCATCGTCGCGGCCCACCGGCCCCGTATCGGACGTCCGTTGCTCGCAGCCGCGAGCATCGCGCAAACGATTCCCAGCCTCGCGCTCCTCGGCTTCCTGCTGCCGTTGCCGTTCATCGGCGGTATCGGCCCGCGCATTGCGATCGTCGCGCTGATTCTCTACGCGCTGCTGCCAATCGTCCGCTCGACGGCGGCCGGGCTCCGGAGCATCGATCCCTCCGTCATCGATGCCGGTATAGCCATGGGCATGACCGCGCGCCAGCTGTTGTGGCTCGTGGAGCTACCACTGGCGCTGCCATCGATCGTTGCGGGCATTCGCATCGCGACCATCGTCGGCATCGGAACCGCGACGATTGCGGCGGCGATCGGCGCCGGGGGGCTCGGTGAGTACATCTTCCGCGGCCTGTCGATGGTCGATTCGACGGTGATTCTCGCCGGCGCGATTCCAGCCGCCGTGATGGCCCTGCTGGCCGACGGGATCCTCACCTGGGTCGAACGACGTCTGTCGCCAGGGCACCGGCAACGATCGGCAGCCGTGCCTCTCGCAATGGCAACGGCGGTGTTCCTGCTGATAGTCGTTGCGGGCGGTGCCGGGTTCGGACCCGGCAGAGCCGATACCATCGTCGTCGGTTCGAAGAATTTCACCGAGCAGGTCGTACTCGGCGAACTGCTGGCGCAGACGCTCGAACGCCGCGGCATCCGCGTGACGCGACGCTTGAATCTCGGGGGAACATTTATCTGCGATCGTGCGATCCGATCTGGAGACATCGATGCCTACGTTGAATACACAGGGACTGCGCTGGCAGCCATCCTGAAGCAACCGCTCGAAAAGGACCCTGACGCCGCCCTGACGTCGCTGCGCAACGCGTACGGCCGCTCAGGGCTCAGCGTGCTCGCGCCGCTTGGGTTCAACAATACGTTCGCGATGCTCGTCCGTGACGAAGATGCCGATACGCTTGGGCTCACCACGATCGATGATCTCCATCGAGTGGAAGCGCAGTGGCGGCCAGGATTTGGCTACGAGTTCGCCGAACGCGCGGATGGATACGCCGGTCTGCTCAGGACGTATGAGCTCCGCTTTACGACCCCACCTCGCGTCATGGAACTCAATCTTGTATATCGCGCGCTCGCATCGCGGCAGGTTGATGTCATCGCGGGCGATGCCACCAACGGTCTCATCAAGGCCCTGCATCTCTCGATGCTGCGTGATAACCGCAGTTACTTCCCGCCGTACTACGCGGTTCCGATCGTTCGGTCGGCGGTCCTGCTCGCGCGTCCCGAGCTCCGTGAAGCGCTCAATACACTGGCCGGGCGGATTTCCGAGGACGACATGCGTGCGATGAACGCGGCGGTCGATGTCGAACACCGCGATGTGGCAGCAACGGTGCGCGACTTTCTGGACGCTACGCTGCCGAATTGACCGCCAGCTTTGCCGACACGAGAGAGCGGATGCCCTCAGCTGATTGCGCCCCCACAACACGGTCGATTTCACGTCCCCCCTGGAAGATCGCGAGCGTTGGAATGGAGCGGATTCGGAATCGGTCGGCGAGCTCGGGTACTGCATCGGAGTTCACTTTGACGACAAGCCATTCGCCCTGCGCCGCGGCGGCCACCCTGTCGAGCTCTGGCGCCATCATCCGGCACGGAGCGCACCAGGGCGCCCAGAAGTCGACGAGCACCGGCAACGCGGATGACTGAAGGACGAGGTCAAACGTCATCGCATCGGATACTTCGACCGGGGTGCGTGGCGGCGACAATGGCGTGCGGCACGATCCACATTGATTCTTCGAATCCAATGCGGCGTACCGAACGCGGTTCGTCTTGCCGCATGAAGGGCACCGCACCAGGACACCGCCGCGATCCGCTGTGATGGCTGACATAAAACCTGCAATTCCCTCTCGCAATGGCCATGCCGATTTACTCGAGGTCTTAACGGGCCAAAGAGATGTCGGCGCGTGAGTTTTGTGTTGTTCGAGACGTCTCGTCCGCACGAAACTGCGGCGTACAGCAGACATTTTCTTGGCGAGGATAAAGTTACGCGATGTCTTCACCCCGTCGATTCCTCCAGGAGATCGCACGAGAAGCGATGCGCGATCGCGGGTTCGAACCCGACTTTTCACGCGCGGCGGAGGCACAAGTCGCCGCGTTGCCCGGACCGGCCGCTCCCGACGGACGCCGCGATCTTCGCGACCTGATCTGGTGCTCCATAGATAACGACGACTCGCGCGACCTCGATCAGCTCTCGGTCGCCCGCACGAACTCGACAGGTGACGTCACCATCCTCGTGGCCGTTGCGGATGTCGACGCGCTTGTCCGACGCGATACGCCAGTGGATCAGCACGCCGCCCACAATACGACGTCGGTCTACACGGGCGCACAGATCTTCCCGATGCTCCCCGAACGGCTTTCGACCGATCTGACATCGCTCAACGAGGACGAGGATCGCAACGCCATCGTCGTCGAGTACCTCGTCACTGCCGACGGCTCGGTGGGAACGTCGGATGTGTACCCGGCCGTCGTACGGAACCGCGCCAAGCTGGCCTATCCAGGCGTGGGCGCCTGGCTCGAAGGTTCCGGGCCAATGCCGCCGAAGATCGGCGACGTCCCGGGGCTCGCGGAGAACCTGAAGCGGCAGGATCGCGCGGCACAGGCGATGAAGGAACGGCGCCACGCGATGGGCGCGCTGACACTGACGACCCTCGAAGCACGACCCGTATTCGAGGACGGCGAGTTGCGCGATCTTGCCGAGTCGCAACACAACCGCGCAACCGAGCTCATCGAAGACTTCATGGTTGCCTCTAATGGTGTGGTCGCCCGGTTTCTCGAGAGCGGTGGCTTTTCCTCGCTTCGACGAGTGGTCCGCACGCCGCAGAAGTGGGAGCGAATCGTGGACCTCGCCGCCCAGCGTGGCTTCCATCTGCCCGACGAACCGAATGCGGTGGCGCTCGAAGAGTGGCTGCTTCGCGAGCGCGCTTCAGATCCGCAGCGGTTTCCCGACGTCTCGCTTTCGGTCGTGAAGCTCCTCGGCCGCGGTGAGTACGTCGTCGAGCGTCCGGGGGGCAACAGCACGGGGCATTTCGGACTGGCGGTGCAGGACTACGCGCATTCGACCGCGCCGAACAGGAGATTTCCGGATCTCGTGGCGCAGCGACTCGTGAAAGCGGCCCTGCGTCAACAGCGCGGACAGCCGCCATATGGCGACTCGGAGCTGGAAGCGATCGCTCAGCGGTGTACGGAACGTGAGGATGCTGCGAACAAGGTTGAACGACTCGTACGCAAGGCGGCGGCGGCTCTACTGCTGCAGTCACGCATTGGCGAGCGTTTCGATGCGATCGTGACGGGCGCGTCCGAAAAAGGCACGTGGGTGCGGATCCGGCGACCGCTCGTCGAGGGACGCCTCGAGCGCGGCTACGAAGGGCTCGATGTCGGCGATCGCGTGCGCGTCAAATTGGTACACACGGATCCCGCTAGGGGATTTATCGATTTTGCGAGAAGCTAGAGCGCGTGACCGTTCACCTCGTGAATCCAAGCCATGTGTCGTTCGGGATTGGCGTCATCACGCCGCGCTGGCTCTACGTGCTCGCGGCGGCAACGCCTGAGTCTTATGGAGTGCCGGCCATCGTGGACGAGACACTCGAGACGATCGACGTGTCGACCATCAAGGCGGGCGACGTGGTGGGGATCGGCATACACACCGGCAACGCGCTTCGCGGCTATGAGGTCGGCATCGCAGCGCGGCAGGCCGGCGCGACCGTGATTTACGGCGGCATCCACGCAACCCTCTATCCCGATGAAGCGCGAGATCTTGGCGGCGCGCACGCCGTCGTGACCGGTGACGGCGATCACGTGTGGCCCGAGGTGCTGCGAGATGCCCTCAACGGCACGCTGCGGACCATGTACACCGGCGGGCGCGTCGAGGGCGCCGAGTTTCTGCCTGCGCGATGGAGCCTCCTGCCGGACGGACGATACATGTGGGCTTCGGTGCAGACCGTTCGCGGGTGTCCGAAGCACTGCTCGTTCTGCTCCGTGTGGCGAACGGACGGCCAGCGGCCACGGCAGCGGCCGTATCAGCAGGTGGTCGAGGAAATCGTGGAACTGCGGCGCCGCGGGTTTCGCTTCATCGCGCTCGCCGACGACAACTTCTATCCCGTGACGCTCGAGGACCTGCGGATGGCCGCGCGCCGAGGCGACCGCACGCAGTTGCGGCGACTCGAGCAGCTCCGCAGCGATCGGTTCGCGCTCATGGAGGAGCTGGCACAGCTGCCCGACGACACCGTGTTCTTCACCCAGATCACGATGGAGGCGGCCGAAGATGCCGAATTCCTGCAGTTCATGAAGCGCGCGCACATCAAGGGAGCGCTTGTCGGCGTCGAGTCGGTCACGAAGGAAGGCCTCAAGTCGATTTACAAGAATTTCAATGAGAGCGGCGAGTCGTTGGTCACACGGCTGCGATCGTTCCGCGAGAATGGCATCCACGTCCTCGGCTCGTTCATCTTCGGCCTGCCCGGCGATAACCTCGATTCGTTCGACGCGACCCTGAAGGTCGCCGAGGCAGCGGATCTGACGTTCGCGCAGTTCGTAATGTTGACGCCGTTTCCTGGCACGCTCGACTTCGCCGCGTGGGAAAAGTCGCTCGGCGAAGATCCCGAGCGCATCGGCGGCATTCCCATCAATCGCCACTGGCTGATCCCACAATCGCAGCGACCCAAGATCTACACCGCGCATCCGACGATGACCGCGGAGCAAATCCGCGTCGGCACGCAGCAGGTGTGGGACGACTTCTATAGCTTGCCCCGGATCTGGAAGCGCGCCTCCGTGGCGTGCGTATCGCTCAAAGGGCGCCTGGCGTTCGTCCTGATCTCGAAAATCTACCGGCAAATGTATGCAAACACCGGGATTGCCACCGACAGTGCGCGCGTGAGCCGTTCCGCACGATGGGCCCGGTTGATGGCCAGACCCTGCCGCAGATTGTTTGCAGGCCCCCCCATGCCCGAGCTTCAACTCCCCTGAGGTTGCCGCTATACTGCGCACGTCAGGAAGCAGACGCCCCGCCGCCGAGCGACGCATTCATTCTGCGCCAGCCAAGCCTGAGCATCCCGCTCCGAGCGCCGCGTTTCCACAGAGCATCGATTGATGCGCAGAGTGACCATGGGTAACAAACTGTATGTCGGCAATCTCCCCTATGACGTCAATGAAGAGGACCTGACCGAATTGTTTGCGAAGGCCGGGAAGGTGTCGACCGTCAGCGTCGTGCGGGACCGTGACACTGGACGGGGCCGCGGCTTCGCATTCGTGGAAATGGCGACCGACCAGGATGCGCAGAATGCGATCGCGCAGCTCCATCAGCAGAGCTTCGGCGGCCGGGCGCTCGCCGTGAACGAAGCGCGGCCGATGACGCCACGGGGCGGCGGAGGGTTCGGTGGTGGTGGTTTCGGTGGCGGCGGTGGCGGCCGAGGTGGACGCGGCGGCGGCGGCGGTGGTCGGGGTGGTGGCGGCGGACGCCGGCAGGAACCGCGCTGGTAAATCGGGATCGCAAATCCCAAATCCCAAATCCCAAATTCCAAATCCCAAGGCGCCGAAGGGTGCTTTGGGATTTTTTTTGGCTGGAACGCCCCGTCTTTCTGGCTGTGTTTGCCGTCTGGATACATACTGAGATATGCGCAACATTCACGTGCCAACGCTTTTCCTCGTCGCCGTGCTCGCGTCTGCGTGCGGCGGAGGCACCAGCCGGGAACAAGCCTCGAATACGTCGACTCCAGCCGAGAGCCGAGCGAACGCATCGACGAACAAGAACGACTACCCCGTCTTCGCGAATGCGGACGCCGGCGCGGACCCGGCAGTCTCCGCCGAACAGGGCGGTAAAGGCTTCAAGGGCGACGGCTGGGAGACGAACACGGATTTCGATCTGATCGGCGACCCGCATGCCGTCAAGGGCGGTGTGTTCCGTGAAGGGATGACCGATTTCCCGGCGACGCTGCGGTACATCGGGCCCAACCTGTCGACCTGGAACGCGAAGCTGAGCGGATTGGTTTATGAATCTCTCGTCGGTCTCCACCCGACGACACTTGAATACGTTCCCATCCTGGCCACGCACTGGCAGATTCTGCCGGACAGGGTCACCTATCGTTTCCGCATCGATCCGAACGCGCGCTTCAACGACGGCACTCCGGTGACCGCCGACGATGTGATCGCCACGTGGAAGCTGTACGTCGACAAGACGGTGCAGGACCCGATTCAAAACACGATGTACGAGAAGTACGAACAGCCAGTGGCCGAGAGCAAGTACATCGTGCGCGTGAAATCGAAGGTACCTGGATGGACAGGTTTCTATTACTTCTCCGGAATGCCGATCTACGCCGCGAAGGCGCTGCAAGGCATCAACGGCGCACGCTACATCAAGGAATTCAACGACAAGATGGTGCCCGGCAGCGGCCCGTATATGGTCAAGACCAGTGACCTGGAAAAGGGCAACGTCGTCCACATTCGTCGCCGCCCGGACTACTGGGCCGAAGAGTATCGCCGCAACGTGGGCGCGAACAACTTCGATGAAATTCGAGAAATTACCGTGCGCGATCGCAATCTGGAGTTCGAGATGGTCAAGCGTGGCGACCTTGATTACTTCGCCGTCAACCGCGCGCAGATGTGGGTGCAGGAGCTCAACTTCGACAAGATTCAACAGGGTGTGCTGCAGAAGCGCAAGGTGTGGAACCACGCGCCGCAGAGCATCTCCGGCATCGCGTTCAACACCCGCCGTGCGCCGTACGACGACGTGCGCGTGCGGGAAGCGCTGCGGCACCTCTACAACCGCGAACAGATGATCGAGAAGCTCGCCTTCAACGAGTACCTGCCGCTCGACACGAACTATCCCGGGTCCATCTACGCGAACCCGAACAACGAGAAGATCAAGTACGACCCGCAGCGGGCCATCCAGTTGCTCGCGGAAGCGGGATGGAAGGATCGAAACCCGCAAGGCCAACTCGTAAAAAACGGGATGCCGCTCGCGCTCGAAGTGCTCTATTACGATCGGGCAAGCGAGCGCTACTTCACCGTCTTTCAGGAAGACCTGCGGAAGGTCGGCATCAGCCTGAACCTGCGCTATCTCACGCCAGAAACCTTCTACAAGGCGATTGACGAGCAGCAGTTCGGAATGGCATCTATCAGCTGGGGCGGCGGCGGACCGTTCCCGCTTCCCGAGCAGTTCTGGCAATCGGACCAGGCCGACCAGAAAGCCTCAGGCAACATCACCGGCTTCAAGAACAAGCGCGTCGACGAAATCATCAACCAGTACAACCTCGAGTTCGACGTGAACAAACGCGGCGCGCTGCTGCGCGAGCTCGACGGGATTGTGACCGCGCAGCATCACTACCTCCTGGAGTGGTACGGACCCTATCAGCGGTTCGTCTACTGGAACAAGTTCGGCCAACCCAAAGGCATCCTTACGCGGATTGGCGATTACCGCGAGCCGTCGGGGCTGTGGTGGATCGATCCGCAAAAAAACGCGGCGCTCCAGGACGCGATCAAGGATCCGTCGAAGAAGCTGGCGGTGGGCGCGAGCGACGACAAATACTGGTTGGAGTTTGACCGCGTCGAGGAAAAGGAAACGCCGAACGCCGCCGGAGGTACGAACAAGACTCAATGACGGCGTATTTCATCCGCCGCGCGCTTCTGGTTATTCCAACCTTTCTCGGCATCACGCTGCTCGCGTTCGTCGTCATGCATTTCGTGCCGGGAGGCCCGATCGAGCGCCAGATCATGGCCTACAAGATGGCAATGGCGCAGCAGGGCGGCGGCATCGGTCAGTTCGGAACCGAGATCCCTCCGGAAGCCCTCGAGGAGATGAAGAAGTTCTACGGGTTCGACAAACCCGTGCATATCCGTTACCTGAACTGGCTCTGGAACGTCGTTCGTCTGGATCTGGGCACGTCCTACACCTATCAGGACCCGGTGTGGGACGTGATCAAAAGACGCTTCCCGGTATCGATCTTCCTCGGCATCACCGGGTTTCTTTTGAGCTATCTCGTGTGCGTGCCGCTCGGGGTCATGAAGGCGGTGCGCCACGGCTCGCGCTTCGACTTCGTCAGCAGCGCGATCGTGTTCCTCGGCTACGCCGTGCCGGGTTGGGCGCTCGGGACCGCGTTGCTTGTGCTCTTCGGCGGCGGCAGCTTCTGGAGCGTCTTTCCACTGGGCGGCTTTCGGCCATCTGACTGGGAGTCACTCAGCGTCTGGGGGAAGATCACCGGCCAGCTCGATCACATGTTCCTGCCGGTTGTCTGCTACATGATGGGTGCGTTCGCCACCGAAACGATCCTGACGAAGAACGCGCTCATGGAAAACCTCGGGCAGGATTACGTGCGCACAGCGTTTGCGAAGGGGCTCAGCGAACGTCGCGTGATTTTTCTCCACGCGCTGCGCAACTCGCTGATTCCGCTCGTCACCGGTCTTGGCCATGTCATCAGCCTCGTCCTCGCTGGATCGTTTCTCATCGAGCGCGTTTTCAACATTGATGGCATGGGTTATCTCGGCTATACCTCGGTCTTACAGCGTGACTACCCCGTGGCGCTGGGAATCCTGGTGATCAGCAGCATGCTGATGCTCATCGGCAATATCCTCTCCGACATCATCTACGCCGTCGTCGATCCGCGCATCCGGTTCAAATGAGTGAGCCCGCCGCCGCGCCCACACACGTGCCGTCGGATCTTGGCGCGTCGATGGTGCCGCCTACGGTTGTCGAACCCGCACATGCGGAGTCGCTGTTCACGAAACGGTTTCGGAAATTCCGGCGGCTCAGACGCGGATATTACTCATTTATTGCCGTGCTCACGGCATACGTGATCTCGTTTTTTCTGCCGCTCATTGCGAACAACATCGCGCTCGTTGTGAAGTACAACGGCGCGTACTACTTTCCGTTTGCCAAGTACTACCCGGCCACGCAGTTCGGTCAGACGGCGATCGGCGAACCTGACTACCGCCAGTTGCGGCGCGATCTCGCGGCGACGGGGCGCGGCGACTGGGTACTGATGCCGCCCATTCCCTTCGGTCCGAACGAGGCGCTGCTCGATCTGGAAAGCTCTCCGCCGAACCCGCCCAGCCGCCTGCATCCCTTCGGCACCGACGACCGGGGACGTGACGTTCTCGTTCGGCTCGCCTATGGATTCAACGTGTCCATGACGTTCGCGATCCTGGTCACGACCTTCGGCTACCTGTTTGGTGTCACGGCCGGCGCGGCGCTTGGCTACTTCAGCGGGAAAGTGGACATGCTCGGCCAGCGCATCATCGAGATCTGGTCGTCATTGCCGTTTCTCTACACGATCATGATCATCAGTTCGGTCGTCGTTCCCGTGTATCTGCCGGGGCGATACCTCCTGCTGCAGCCATCCTTATGGCTCCTCGTCGCCATCCTCGCGGCGTTCGACTGGATGGGGATCACCTATTACATCCGCGGCGAGTTCTACCGTGAGAAGGCGAAGGATTACGTCGGCGCGGCGATTGCCACTGGCGTGTCCGAAACGGGAATCATGTTCCGCCACATCCTGCCGAACGCGCTGACCCCGGTTGTCTCCTTCGCGCCGTTCACGATCGTCGCGAACATCAGCGCGCTGGTGGCGCTCGACTTCCTCGGCTTCGGCCTTCCCGCGCCGACGCCGAGCTGGGGGGAGCTGATCGGCCAGGGGATGGAGAACCTGACCAAGTGGTGGCTGGTCTTCTACCCGCTCGGCGTGCTGTTCCTCACGCTGCTGCTCGTCGTGTTTATCGGCGAAGCGATTCGCGAGGCGTTCGACCCCAAGGAATTCTCGCGCCTCCGATGAATCAGTTGTTATCGATCCGCGGCCTGCGGACCTATTTCTACACAGAGTCGGGCGTCGCGAAAGCCGTTGATGGCGTCGATCTCGACATCGCCGAGGGCGAGGTTCTTGGCCTGGTCGGCGAATCGGGATCCGGCAAGAGCGTTACCGCGCTCAGCGTCCTTCGTCTCATTCCCGATCCGCCCGGCCGGATCGTCGCCGGCGAAATTCTCTACAAGGGACGCGACCTGCTGAAGATCTCGCAGGACGAGATCCGCGAAATCCGCGGCAACGAGATCAGCATGGTGTTCCAGGAGCCGATGACGTCGCTCAATCCGGTCTTCACGATCGGAATGCAGGTGATGGAGGTGATCCAGGCGCACCAGCAGGTCAGCAAGGACGAGGCACACCGACGCGCGGTCGAGATCCTGACGGAGGTCGGCATTCCGGAGCCGGAGAGTCGGATGAAACAGTATCCGCACCACTTCTCCGGCGGCCAGCGCCAGCGCGTGATGATCGCGATCGCGCTCGTGCTGAATCCGTCGCTCCTGATCGCCGACGAGCCGACGACGGCACTCGACGTGACCATCCAGGCGCAGATTCTCGACCTGATGCTCGAAATGAAGGAGCGTCA
>Ga0207643_10002151_pt1 | contig 10810 bp, 8 predicted proteins | sample KBSMisM62_FD_184313 | JGI IMG/M metagenome (GOLD analysis project Ga0207643, IMG submission 184313) | Miscanthus rhizosphere microbial communities from Kellogg Biological Station, Michigan, USA - KBS Miscanthus M6-2 (SPAdes) (version 2) | ecosystem: Host-associated > Plants > Roots > Rhizosphere...
GTGGGCATTCGTGAAGCCTATCGTGCCCTTCGCAAGCTCGTGCGCGCCGGCGTTGGTGGTCATGATGATCGTGACGTTGCGGAAATCGGCCTTGCGGCCGTTGTTGTCGGTGAGCGTGCCGTGGTCCATCACTTGCAGCAGGATGTTGTAGATGTCCGGGTGCGCCTTCTCGATCTCGTCCATCAGGAGCACGCTGTACGGGTGCTTGGTGATGGCCTCGGTGAGCTGGCCGCCCTGGTCGAAACCGATGTATCCCGGGGGCGCGCCGATCATCCGCGACACCGCGTGCCGCTCCATGTACTCGGACATGTCGAAGCGAATGAGCTCGATGCCGAGGCAATAGGCGAGCTGCCGGGCGACTTCGGTCTTGCCCACACCGGTAGGACCGCTGAACAGGAAGTTCCCGATCGGCTTCTGCGGATTGCCGAGTCCCGAGCGCGCCATCCGGATCGCGGTGACGAGCGCATCGATCGCCTTGTCCTGGCCGAACACGACGTTCTTCAGGTCGCGATCGAGCGTCTTCAGCGCGTTGCGGTCGTCCGAGGTGACGTTGCGCGCCGGAATGCGCGCGATCTTGGCGACGATCTCCTCGATCTCCGTCTTGCTGATCACTTTCTTCTGCCGCGACCGGGGAAGAATCTTCTGCGCGGCTCCGGCCTCGTCGATAACATCGATGGCCTTGTCGGGCAGGTGGCGGTCGTTGATGAACCGCGCCGAGAGCTCGGCGGCCGTCGTCAGCGCCGCGGGCGCGTACTTCACGCCGTGATGCTGCTCGAAGCGCGACTTCAGACCCTTGAGGATCTCGATGGTCTCGGCGATCGACGGCTCGGGGACGTCGACTTTCTGGAACCGCCGCGACAGCGCGTGATCCTTCTCGAAGATCTGCCGGAACTCGCCGTACGTCGTGGCGCCGATGCACTTCATCGCGCCGGTCGAGAGCGCGGGCTTCAGCAGGTTCGACGCGTCGAGCGTTCCGCCCGATGCCGCGCCGGCGCCGATGATCGTGTGGATCTCGTCGATGAACAGGATCGACTTCGGGTTTTCGGCGAGCTGCTTCAGCACGGCCTTCAGGCGCTGCTCGAAATCGCCGCGGTATTTCGTTCCGGCGAGCAGCGCGCCCATGTCGAGCGAATAGACCTGGTAGTCGCGCAGCAGCTCGGGCACTTCCGCCTCGTTGATGCGGCGCGCGAGGCCTTCGGCAATCGCCGTCTTGCCCACGCCCGCTTCGCCCACGAGCAGCGGGTTGTTCTTGCGGCGCCGGCACAGCACCTGGATCACGCGCTCGAGCTCGTGATCGCGGCCAATGAGAGGATCGGTCTTGCCCTGCTTCGCCATCGTGTTGAGGTTGATCGTGTAGGCCTCGAGCGCACCCTGCGCCTCGCTGCCGTTCTCGGTCTCTTCCTTCGCCTCGGCCTTTTCGTGCTTCTGCTGCGGGTTCTTGGTGATGCCGTGCGATATGTAGTTGACGACGTCGAGCCGCGTCACGCCTCGTTGGTTGAGGAAATAGACCGCGTGCGATTCCTTCTCGCCGAAGATCGCGACCAGAACGTTGGCGCCGGTGACTTCCTTCTTGCCCGACGACTGGACGTGCAATATCGCGCGCTGGATCACGCGCTGGAAGCCCTGCGTGGGCTGGGTGTCGGCGTCCGAGTGGGGAGAAAGGCGGGGAGTGTGCTCGCTGATGAAATCGGCAAGGATGCCGCGGAGCTCGTCCAAGTCCACTCCGCACGACTTCAGAACCTCGGCGGCCGACGGATTGTCCAGCATCGCGAGCAGGAGGTGCTCCACGGTGATGAACTCGTGCTGCTTCTGCCGGGCCTCGACAAAAGCCATATGGAGGGAAACTTCCAGTTCCTGCGCGATCATTCGATTGCCTCTTTCACCCGAATCGCCGCGCCGCGGATTTGCGGCGCCGGCATTGCTCCTTCCTACGTCTCTTCCATCGTGCACTGCAGCGGGTGCTGATGCCGCCGCGCGAGATCGATCACCTGATCGACCTTCGTCGTTGCGACTTCGCGCACGTACGTCCCGCAGACCCCCATTCCTTCGCGATGCACCTGCAGCATCACTTGCGTGGCCCTTTCCCGGCTCATCGCAAAAACAGTCTGCAACACGACAACCACAAAGTCCATCGGCGTGTAATCGTCGTTGAGCAGAAGGACCTTGTACAGCGGGGGCGGCTTGAGCCGGGTTTCCTCCGCCTCGAGGATGCTGCCGTCCTGCTGCTGGTTAGCCATTGTCCACTATTTACGGCCAAACGTTAGATAGGTCTATGTTTGATGATTGCAACAGATTATTCAAGTGGAGGCGCAAATGCGCCCCGGCGCCTTGACGACGGCCCGGAACGTGCGCGTAATGGGTATTTGGCCGACGGACAGGCGGCTATCGGATCGGCACGAGCGCGCGCCGGCACGGCAGAACGGGCGTCGATGGATGCGCGCAGCTCGCGTCGGGCTCGTCCCGGTTTCCGGCGTCCGCATGCATCGCCGAACGTCGGCTCGCTTGCGCCTTCGGGCGGCTCCCGTCAACGCCTGCGAACAACGTGGACGAGATGTAGCCCACATCGTTCGCGTCGGCCGCGCGACCCGGCGGCAACCCGCCGCGGCCGGCTTACATCCGCTCGATCATCGCCTTGCCGAAGCCCGAGCACGACACCTGCGTTGCCCCCGGCATCAGGCGCGCGAAGTCGTAGGTCACGACCTTGTCGGCGATCGCTTTCTCGAGGCTCGCGGTGATCCGTTGCGCGGCTTCCTTCCAGCCCATGTGGACCAGCATCATCTCCGCAGAGAGGATTTCCGAGCCGGGATTGACGTAGTCCTTGCCCGCGTATTTCGGCGCGGTGCCGTGCGTCGCCTCGAACATCGCCACCGTGTCCGACAGGTTCGCCCCCGGCGCGATGCCGATGCCGCCGACCTGCGCGGCGAGCGCGTCCGAGATGTAGTCGCCGTTCAGGTTGAGCGTCGAGATGACGTCGTATTCCTCGGGCCGCAGCAGGATCTGCTGGAGGAACGCGTCGGCGATCACGTCCTTGACGATGATCTCCCGCCCGCTCTTCGGGTTCTTGAACTTGCACCACGGGCCGCCGTCGATCGGCTGGGCACCGAACTCGCGTTGCGCGATCGCGTAGCTCCAGTCGCGGAACCCGCCTTCGGTGAACTTCATGATGTTGCCCTTGTGGACGATCGTCACCGACCGGCGGTCGTTGTCGATCGCATACTGGATCGCCTTCCGCGTCAGCCGCTCCGTACCCTCGCGCGACACGGGCTTCACCCCAATGCCGGACGTGGCCGGGAAACGGATTTTCTTGACACCCATTTCACGAATGAGGAAATCGACGAGCTTCTTCGCGCCTTCGGATTCGGCTTCCCATTCGATCCCGGCATAGATGTCCTCCGAATTCTCGCGAAAGATCACCATGTCGACCTTTTCCGGGGCCTTGAGGGGGCTCGGCACGCCGGCGAAGTGCTTCACGGGGCGCAGGCAGACGTAAAGGTCGAGCTCCTGCCGCAGCGCGACGTTGAGGGAGCGGATGCCGCCGCCGACGGGCGTGGTCAGCGGACCCTTGATCGACACGACGTAGTCCTTGACGATCGCCAGGGTCTCGTCGGGCAGCCAGACGTCGGGGCCATAGACCTTGGTCGATTTTTCGCCGGCGTAGATCTCCATCCAGTGGATCTTCCGCTTGCCGCCGTAGGCCTTGGCGACGGCGGCGTCGACGACCTCGACCATCACCGGCGTAATATCGACGCCCGTGCCGTCCCCCACCATGTAGGGGATGATCGGGTTGTCGGGGACGTTGAGGCTAAAATCCTTGTTGACCGTGATCTTGCTGCCGCCGGCCGGAACTTTGACATGCTGATACATGAGTTCTCCTGAAACTGACAACGCGCCACCCGCCGGCATTCGAAAGATCGGATTCGCTCGGTTTCGATATGACGGCTATGCAGCAAACCCTTAATTATCCTGGATTTTGGTGAATCACGCCACGGCACGGCGCCCGGTGGGCGCGCGATGATCCGGCGCCTCTTTGCCCGCTTTCTGCCCCGCCGCAAAAAGGAGGGGCAGCCGCGCGTCTACGGCCCCGGCGACCATCCGATCCGCCGTCAGCAGCTTTCCCGCGGCGCGCTCGACGTCACCCGCCGGCTGCACGAAGCCGGGTTCAAGGCGTTCATCGTCGGCGGCGCGGTGCGCGACCTCTTGCTCGGCATCAAGCCCAAGGATTTCGACATTGCGACCGATGCCCGGCCGGAGGACGTGAAGCCCTTGTTTCGCCGCGCCTTCATCATCGGGCGCAGGTTTCGCCTCGTGCACGTGCATTCGGGATCCGAAACGATCGAGGTGTCGACGTTCCGCGCGGCGCAGACGGGCGACGACGCGACGGACGAGCACGGCCGCCTCCTGACCGACAACGTCTACGGCTCGCACATGGAGGATGCCGCGAGGCGCGACTTCACGATCAACGCCCTCTACTTCGACCCGGCCAAGGAAGAGGTCTGGGACTTCGTCGGCGGCGTGGCGGACATTCGCGCGCGCGAATTGAAGCTGATCGGCGCCCCGGCGACGCGCCTGCGCGAGGATCCGGTGCGGATGCTGCGCGCCGTCCGGCTCGCGGCGAAGCTGAACGTCGCGATCGACCCGAAGACCGCCGCGCCGATCCCGAAGTTGGCACCGCTCATCCAGAACGTCCCCGCGGCCCGGCTGTTCGATGAAATGCAGAAGCTCCTGCTTTCCGGCCACGCGGTCGAGACGCTGCGGAGCCTGCGCGCGCACGGACTCTCCCACGGCCTCCTGCCGATGATCGACGTGATCCTGGAGCAGCCCCTCGGCCAGCGCTTCATCGATCTCGCTCTCGCCGACACCGATCTTCGCGTGCGTGAGGGCCGTGGGGTATCGCCCGGATTCCTGTTCGCGACGCTGCTCTGGCACGAAGTGCTTGCCACGTGGAAGGCCGGGCGCGCCGGCGGCGGCAAGTCGATTCCGGCGCTGTTCGAGGCGATGGACACGGTGCTGGCCCAGCAGGCAAAGAAGATCGCGATACCGCGCCGCTTCGAGGCGACGATCAAGGAGATCTGGTCGCTGCAGCCGCGATTCGAGCAGCGCTCGGGCCAGCGTCCGTATCGGCTCCTCCAGCATCCGCGCTTTCGCGCCGGCTGGGATTTCCTGGATCTTCGCTGCAGGAGCGGCGAGCTCGAAGGCGACATTGCGGATCTCGCCGCCTGGTGGGACCGCTTCGCGGACGCGGGCACCGAAGAGCGGGAGACAATGCTGAAACCGGACGAGGGGCCGAAGCGGAAGAGCCGCGGGCGCGGAAGGGGACGCAAGCGCGCGCCAGCGGCGGCCGCCCTGCCGGACGGCGATCCTCCGCCAGGAGAGGTATGACGCTCGCGTACCTCGGCCTCGGCAGCAACCTCGCCCATCCTCGCCGGCAACTCGCGCGCGCGGTGCGCGCGATCCGGCGGCTGCCGCGGATGCACGTCATCGCCGTCTCGCCCAACTATGTCACCGCGCCGATCGGTGCCGAGACGCCGCAGCCCGACTACGTGAACGCCGTCGTCGCCGTCGAGACGTCGCTCGCTCCACGGGCGCTGCTCAACGCGATGCACTCGATCGAGCGCCGCCAGCACCGTCGTCGCGAGCGCGGCGCGAAGCGCAACGCGTCGCGCACGCTCGACATCGACCTCCTGCTCTACGGCCGCCGCCGGATGCGGGTGCCGGGACTCACGGTGCCGCATCCCCGGATGCACGAGCGCGCCTTCGTGCTGCGTCCGCTGACCGACGTCGCCGCCGTCGCGACGATTCCCGGACGGGGCCTCGCGCGGCAGTTCCTGCCCGCGGTCCGGGACCAGCGCATCGCGCGCACCCGCTCGCAGTTTTCGCGCTAGCGCGCCTTCGCCCGGAATCGCATGGACCTCGAGCGGAGCCGCTACGTCGTCGTCGAGGGCCCGATCGGCGCCGGCAAGACGAGTCTCGCCCGGGTGCTCGCGCAGCGTGCCGGCGGCGAGGAGCTCTTCGAGCGGCCGGAGGACAACCCTTTCCTCGAGCGCTTCTACGGCGACATGCCGCGCTACGCGCTCGCGGCGCAACTCACCTTCCTGTTCCAGCGCGCGGATCAGCTCGCCGGCGTCGGCCAGTTCGACATGTTCCGCCGGCTGACCGTGGGCGACTTCCTGCTCGACAAGGACCCGCTGTTCGCGCGCCTCAACCTGTCCGATGCCGAATACCGTCTCTACGAAAAGGTGTATTCGCACCTCAAGCCGCAAACACCGACGCCCGACCTCGTGATTTACCTGCAGGCGCCCGTCGACACGCTGATCGAGCGCGTGCATCGGCGCGGCGTCGACTTCGAGCGCAGGATATCGGCGCAATACCTGACGCGGCTCGCCGACGCCTACAGCCGCTACTTCTACGCGTTCGAGGCCTCCCCGCTGCTGATCGTGAACAGCGAGCGGCTCAACTTCGTCGACAACGACGAGCATGTGGGGCTGCTGCTCTCGCGCATCGCCTCGATGCGCGGGCGCCGCGAATTCTTCAATCTTGCATCCTGACCGGACACCCAGCATCGCGAGGACCGCATGATCATCGTAGACAACGCAGCCGAGCTCGCGCAGATCCTCGCACCCGCCAAGCGCGTGGCGTTCGTGCCGACGATGGGCAACCTCCACGACGGGCATCTTTCGCTCTGCCGCATCGCGCGCCAGCACGGCGACGTCGTCGTCAGCAGCATTTTCGTCAACCGGCTGCAATTCGGGCCGAACGAGGATTTCGACCGCTATCCACGGACGATGGACGCGGATCGCATCGGGCTCGAGCGCGAGCACGTCGACGTGCTCTTCGCGCCGAAGGAACAGGAGATGTACCCGACGCCGCAGGTCTACCGCGTGCAGCCGCCGCCCCTCGCGGAGGAGCTCGAAGGGGCGTCCCGCCCCGGGTTCTTCCACGGCGTGTGCACCGTCGTCCTCAAGCTCTTCCACCTCGTGCAGCCCGACGTCGCGATCTTCGGCAAGAAGGATCGCCAGCAGCTCAAGATCGTCCGGGGCATGGTGCAGCAGTTCAACATGCGAATCCAGATCGTTCCGGCAGAAACGGTGCGCGCCGAGGACGGGCTCGCGCTGTCGTCACGCAACAACTACCTGTCGCCGGCCGAGCGGGCCGAGGCCCCCAGCCTGTATCGCGTGCTGCGCGGCATCGCCGATGCCATTGCCGGCGGGCGAACGGACTACGCCAATCTCGAAGCGGCCGGACGGATGGAGCTTGCGAACCGCGGCTGGAAGGTCGACTACGTCGCGATCCGGCACGGCCTTGCGCTGCGCATCCCTCACCCCGAGGGCTACGATCACCCGAACCTGCTCATCGTGCTTGCCGCCGCCACGCTCGGCAACACCCGCCTCATCGACAACGTTGACGTGATAAAGAAGGACGGGGAAGACTAGGTACTCCCATCACGTCAACGTCGCGGCGAAGGCTAACGTGAGCGAAGCGAACGTTAAGCCAGCGGGAGCGAGCGGCCGTGGCCACAATGTCGATGTCATCAAAGAAGATGGCGAAGACTGTTTCGTTCCTCGACATCCGCGCTGCGGCGAAACCTACCGCGAGCGCAGCGCCAGCGTATTGCCAATGATGGCGAGCACGATGCCGAGCGCGGTGATCGGCGTCCACCGATACCCCTCGAACAACGTCGATAGCAGGATGGCGATCACCGGAGTCGCGACCGTGATGTAGGACGACGGCCCCGCGCCGACGCGCTTCAGCAGCGCGAAATACGCGACGAAGGCCACGACCGTCCCGCACACCGCGAGATAGGCGAGCGAAAGGACGTACCGCGGCGCGGGGTCGAAGTTCCACGAAACGCCGCTCCAGAGCGCGAATCCTGCGGCGAAGACGGTCCCGTAGATCATCGTCCACGCGGTGCCCTGAATGGTCGGGATCCCGGCTTCGTGGTTGCGCACCGCGATGAGATTGCCCACTGCGCAAGCGAGCGTCGCGGCAAGCACGAGCGCAGCGCCGCCCGTCGCGGCTCCGCCCTGCCCCGCCGCCTGGTCGAGCTCGGGCAGGAACATGAGTGCGACGCCGGTGACGCCGAGCGCGGCGGCGCCGAGGAGCCGCGGCCGCATCGGAACGCCGAACGCGATCCGCATGCCGATCGGCGTCATGAACACCATCGTCGAGTAGATGACGGCGACCAGTCCCGACACGACGATCCGCTCCGCCCAGTAGATGAAGTTGTAGTTGATCGCGATCATCAGGAGACCGACGCCCGCGAGGAATGCGTGGTCCCGCGCGCGAAACGCGAGCGACCGGCGGGTCGCGATGCAGCCGCCCGCGAGCAGGAGTGACGCGATCGCGAACCGGTAGGTGACCGAGACTTCAGGCTCCACGACGCCCAGCTGCCAGGTGATCGCATACCAGGTCGAGCCCCAGATCAGCGCAGGCACGAGAAAGAGCGCGGTATTGCTCATCCGGCGCCGATTTGCGGTTCAGGCCGCGCGCAACGCGTCGACGATGTTCATCCGCGCTGCGCGCGCCGCCGGGAGGAAGCCCCCGACGAACCCCATGGCGAGCGCGAACGAGAGCGACACGACGATGATGCGCGGCGTCAACGTGAACGTGAAGGCGAGCTCCGCGAACGTCTGGAAATTCATGGTGGAGATCGCGATCGCCTGCATGAACGACGCTGCGACCAGGCCGACGACTCCACCGATCGCTCCCAGCAGCAGCGCCTCGACCAAAAACGCGACCAGGATCGCCGTGCGCGAGAAGCCCAGCGCCCGCAACGTGCCGATCTCGGCGGTGCGCGAGGCGACGCTCGCGTACATGGTGATCATCGCGCCGATCACCGCGCCGATCGAAAAGATGACGGAGATCGTCGTGCCGAGGTAGCTGATGAACTTCGAGAGCAACTCGGACTGGTCGGCGTAGAAGCGGGTCTCTCGCTTGGCTTCCAGAGTCAGACGCGGATCGGATTCGATCTCCGTCTTCACCGCATCGAAGCGGCTCGTGTCGGCGAGGCGGAAGACGAGCGCCGAGAACGAGAGGCGGCGAAACGCCTGCATCATCTGCTCCGAGTCGCCCCAGATCTCCGAGTCGAAGCCGGTGCGGCCCGCATCGAAGATGCCGACGACTGTCCAGTCGGAGGAGGCGAAGCGCAGCGTCTCCCCGAGGCCCGCGCCCTGGAAACGTCCGGCGATCGACCGTCCGGCAATCACTTCGGCCGTCCCCGGCCGGAACATCCGGCCTTCGACGAGCTTCGCCTGCGGCCGGAGGTCGACGCCGACGGGAGTGACGCCGCGAATGACGACGTTCGACGGCTTGTTCGAGTCCCGCTTCGGCAGGTTGATGAGGACGACCACCTCCTTCGAGACGAGCTTCTGGCCATCGCGCCCGACCGCGATGTCGCCGAGGCTTTCGACGACGCCTGCCTGCGCGCGGTCGACGCCACTCTGCACTTCGGTCTGCGCGGCGCGGCGGATGACGATCACGTTGTCGTCCTGCCCGGTCGAGACGAGGGTCTGCTCGAGTCCTGCCGCGAGCATCAGCACCGTCGCGAACACGTAGACGACGAGCGCCATCCCGCCGGCGGTGAGCGTCGTCGTGAGCCGGCGCGCCGCGAGGTTGCGCGCGATGTAACCGAACGGCAGCGTCATCGAGTGCCGTCGCGGTTTATTGGAACACCTTCGGGCTCATGCCACCGCCCGCAGGCCGTCGACGATGCGCACCGTTGCCGTCCGCCACGCCGGAAAAAGAGCGGCGACGACGCCGACGCAAAGCGCGGCGCACGCCTGGAAGAGCATCGTCTCCTCGCTCACGAAGAAGATCGGGAAGAGCGTGCCCATCCGCTCGGCGAACGCGCCGGCGAGCGGGAGCGTGAGCGCAATCGCCACGGCGCCGCCGAAGAGCGCGATGCCGATCGATTCGGCCATGATGAGGCGCGCGACGAAGCCGCCGGAGAATCCCAGCGCCTTGAGCGTCGCGTATTCCGAGCCGCGCTCCCGTGCCGTCATCGCCATCGTGTTCGCCATTACCGCCATGATGATGACGATCACGACGAACGACACGGCCTGGATGGCGAGAAGGATCGCCTCGGTCATGGCCACGAACGACAATTGAAAGGCTTTCTCCGTTTCCGTGCGTGTCTCGGCGAGCGAGTTCTTGAACGTCGCGTCGATCGCTGCCGAAACCTCCGCCGCCTCGCCGGGCTCGCGCAGCTGCACGATGAACACGCCCGTCTGGTCCGCTCGGCGCGGATAGATGCGCTTGATCGCTTCGTTGATTTCTTTTATCGAGCGTTCGATCTCGGCGTCGTCGAGCTCGTCCGGCGCGACGTCGCTGCCGAGCACGCTCGCCTGGATCGTCGACGCGAACACCGCCTCGCCCAGCGACGTGGTCTGGACGCCGGAGCCGCTGTCGTTCTCGATGCCTTCCCACTCCATCGCCAGCACCGAGACGTTGTCGCACTTCGGGCCGCCGTTGCGAAGCGCCTGCTCGACCAGCTCGGGCACCGAGTCGGAAAGCGGCAGCGACGAGAGCTGATCGGTGATCTCGCTGTCGGTCACCGTGCCCCAGAGGCCGTCCGAGCAGAGCAGGAGCCGATCGCCCGCCTGCATCAGCAGCGGGCCGACGGTATCGACCACGGGCTTGCCGGGGCTGCCCAGGCAGGTGAACAGGACGTTGCGGTTGAAGCGGTCGCCCATCGGCACGACCTGGCTCATCGTCTGCTGCAGCTCCGAGTACGAGTGGTCGCGCGTGCGCGCGATCAGCTTGTCGCCACGAACCATGTACAGGCGCGAATCGCCGCAGTGCGCCCAGTAGGCGG
>Ga0207643_10002152_pt1 | contig 10803 bp, 10 predicted proteins | sample KBSMisM62_FD_184313 | JGI IMG/M metagenome (GOLD analysis project Ga0207643, IMG submission 184313) | Miscanthus rhizosphere microbial communities from Kellogg Biological Station, Michigan, USA - KBS Miscanthus M6-2 (SPAdes) (version 2) | ecosystem: Host-associated > Plants > Roots >...
AGGGCTTCTACGCCCACCTCACAAAACCCTTCGACCTCCAAACCCTGGCCCGCTTGTTGCAAAAAATCCCCCGCCGCAACGGCCACAATAGTCGTTCTTAACCACAAAGACACGAAGGCACAAAATGATTTGCCCAATTTTTGTGCCTTCGTGTCTTCGTGGTTAAGAAATCTGTTTGATGGGGATGCTCGTGGCGGTGCGTTCGCGGGGATAGCGGACGGCGTTCTGAATGTAGCGGACACCGTCGATGACGCGATCGATAGTCGTGTGTGTATGACCGCAGACGTGTGTACGCGACTTGAGCATTCGAATCTGACTGTCGAGTGCCGCACACAGCGATATGCTTTCCAACCAACTGAACCTTAAGTATTGCTTCGGCGGAAAGAGATCGGAACGCGGAATGAAGTGTGAAAAAGTTACGACTGGTGCATCGTAAGTCTTGAGATGCGGTTCGTTCATACGCAGAAAATAATCAGGCAGCGGCGCGGCGTCTTCAGGCCATTTGCACACGTGAAAATCGACCCACGATTTTCGCGCAGCCCGCTCTTCTTCCTCGGAATGAAAGACGCCGTCGTACCACGAGAAAAGCGGCACCACCCAAACATCTTCCAGGCGCAGCGGACGCGTGGTTACATCGATCTCTTCACAGAGACTTAAAACGCGCCGCAGCTTTTCGATGGAATCGAAACCTTCGTTCCTCGCCCAGAGCTCGTGATTGCCGGGTGTGAAGAGCACGTGGCGAAACTTCGCGCGCAGCAGCAGGAGAGTCTCGCGAATGATCTCCAGTCGGTCGGAGACATCGCCCGCGACGATCAACGCGTCGTCGCGGTAAGCGGTGTTAGAAAGCTGTTTGAGCCAGTTAAAGTTTTCTGTGTAGTCGGCGTGTACATCCGATGTCGCAAATAGACGCATGCGACAACTATATTAGCCGTCGATCACTTCGCTGTCGAAGTGCTCGACGGGCCTGTGGATTTTTTGATGTATTTCTCGTACCACGCCAGGTATCGCTCCATCCGATCGCGTTGATAACTCGGACGCTGAATGCCGTGGTTCTCGTTCGGATAGATGACCAGTTGCGTGTCGATCCCGAGACTGCGCAGCGCCTGGTACATCTGCTGGCTGCCTTCGATGGGAACGTTGAAGTCGCGTTCGCCGCCCATGAAGAGCGTCGGCGTCTGAATACGATCCGCGTGCAGGAACGGGTACGAGATCTTCACGTACGTCTCCCACGCCTTCGGATTCCACGGCGGACCAATCTCGTGATCGTATTGAATGATGTACTGATCGGTGCCGTAGAAAGCGACAGTGAAGGCCGTGCCTGCGCCGCTCGTGGCGGCTTTGAAGCGATTGTCGCTCGCGATCAGGTAATCAGTCAGGATGCCGCCGTAACTCCAGCCGCCCACGCCGAGTCGATCGGGATCGGCAACGCCCATCTTGATCACGTGATCGACTCCGGCGAGTAGATCCTGAACTTCGTAGTTGCCCCAGTCAGCAAAGATTGCGCGCGAGAACTTTTGTCCGCGTCCGGAGCTGCCGCGATAGTTCACAGCCAACACGGCATAACCATTGGCCGCAAATACTTGCCGTTCGAGACTGAACGAGTGTTGATCCTGTGAATTTGGACCACCATGAATTCGCAGCAGCAGCGGAACTCTCGTTCCTTTTACATAGGCGGTGGGATACGTCAACAATCCATTAACCTGCGTCCCATCTTTACTCTTGAACCCGACTTCTTCAGTAACTGCCAGATCCAACTCCGCGAAGAGCTCGTCGTTCTGGTGTGTGATTTGGCGGAGCGAGTTTCCTTCCCAAACGTGGATCTCGTTGGCCTTGTTGTCGCCGCCGGAGATTGCCACCGCTTTTCCGGCGCCAAAATTCCAACTGTAGATCACGACTGGCGGAGAGAGTAGTCTTTCCGCGGCGCCGCCTGACAAGTTGGCCTTCATCGGATAAACGGAGCGATCGTCGGCGACCAGAAAACGAATGGACTTGCCGTCGGGACTGAAGCGCGGCGAAGAAACGCCACGATCGAGATCCTCGGTGGCCTTGAAAGGAGTGGGAGCGCTGCTGCCGTCAGAAGGAACGAGCGCGAGATGGTCCATGCTGTAAGCACCGTACTTCTTTTCCTCGCCTTCGAGAAACGCGATCCACTTCGAGTCAGGGCTCCACTCTGGCCGCGAACGTCCGGCGCGCGCGCCTTCCGGCGTCAACTGTTTCTCGGTCGAGCCGGGTTTCGCTTCGGCGACGAAGAGTTGCGCTGAGGGATCGCGATCGGGATCTTCAATGTGGTTGCTCATGAAGGCGATGCGAGTGCCGTCTGGTGACCACGCCGGCGAGCTCTCATCCCATTTGCTCCTGGTGAGTCGCTCGAGTTTCTTTGTCTCGAGATCGAAGAGATAGATGTACGTGTTACGTCCTTTTAGCAGGTAACCCGCGCCGTCTTGTTTGTAACGATAACGATCGATAACGATCGGCTTCGGGACGCGCGGTGTGGCGCCGGGTTGTGGCGAGGGGTTAGGGTCGGCGTCTGGATCGGGATCGCCGATCACCAGTGCCAGGCGTTTTGAATCGGGAGACCATTCGTGACCTTGCAAACGTCCTTTGAGCTCGGTGAGCTGCATTGCTTCGCCGCCGTTGCGATCGAGAAGCCAAACCTGGTTGCCGCGCGTTTTGCCCGGTCGTGACGATGTGAAAGAGAGATACTTGCCGTCGGGGCTCCAGCGCGGCGAGCTCTCGCTCTCGTTGCTGAAAGTGATCTGTCGATCGTTGCTGCCGTCGATGCCCACCATCCAGATGTGGGAATTCGATTTGTCGTCCTTCGTGTTCGTGGTGTTGACGACGTACGCGACCCATTTGCCGTCAGGCGAGATCTGCGGATCGTTTACGTTGCGAAAGCGAGTCAGGTCGTCGAGTTTGAGCGGATGCCGTGCGGTTTGCGCCGTGAGCGAGAAAGCAAACGCCAGGATCAGCAGCAGAGAAAGACAGTTCAGGCGTCTTCGGAACATAGGGGCCTCCTAAAAATGGGGGCAGTTTAGCACAGATGAACGCGGATCAAAGCCGCGGATGAACACAGATCGATCCGTGTTCATCCGCGGCTTTGATCCGCGTCATCTGTGGCAAAAATTAGCGAAGCGCGTACTGCCGGCCAGGCGCGTAATTGATCCGCCGGAGCTCATGCATGCGTCCGTCGTCGATCGTGCCTTCGACGATCTCGTAACCCAGCAGCGCAAACACTCTCCCGCGCAGGAACAGCGGTCGCGCGTTTCCATACCAATCGATGCACGACGCACGACACTGATCGTCGACCGCTCTCTCAGGCTGCGAACCCAGCTCGCCTACTTCGCGAAACTGTAGCGAGTCGTTTCGCAGGAACAGAATCGCCGCCGAATTCTGGAACAGGTGCTTGTACCCGGCACGGCCCGGCAGGCTGATCGGCAGACCGAGTGTGCCAGTTTCATCACCGTCGGGTTTGTAGAAGAAGCCGTGACTACGCAGCTCGCCTTGCGACGCTTCTTTCCGCGTGTAACGCGACACGATCTCCGGCCATTGGCCCAGGCGTAACGACGTGAAGTGCAGGTTTTTACCATCAGTGCCGACAATCACCGCGTCAGAGCCCATCTGCTCGATGCGATCGACACCATGCGGCAACGTTAATTGATGCGAGTTGCCGCGAGCGTATTCCACGATAAAGAGGTTCGACTGTTCAGCTTGCTTTGTGGGCAAACCCCAACCGCTACCCGTGCCGTAGATCAAATGATTGCCGACAAAGCGGTTCTGGAACGTGTAACCCTCCGGCTTCGGCAGCTTGCGATAACTCGACGCGGGCACCATCTGGCTACCATCTGAAAAGGTCACGAGTGGAATCCGCATGAGCGCAACATCGCCGGTAACGACTTCCGCTGCCCACATGCCGTCGCCCTGCCCACGCGAATGTACCAGCACGTTGAGATATTGGTCTTCACCCTGAAGGAATGAAAACTGATCGATCGGAGTTCCGGAAACGGTCAGCGCGCCTGGACCAGAACCATCCAAAGGCATTCTGAAGAGCAACCCGCTGGTGCGTGCCTCGGGGTTCCACATGTTGGTCCAAACATAGACTGAATCAGGCGAAACGTAGAACACGTGGCCCAATGGTCCAAGTACGCTCGTGGCCTGGCAATCAAAACCGCCGTTGGAAAGATCGCACGTGGTGACAGTGTGCAGTGCTATGCCGTACGCGTTTTTGAACTCTGTTTGCGGTTTGTAGACGCGAGTCGCGGGAAGAATTCGCTGGAACTCTTCCGCTGTGGCGCCGTTGTGCCATTTCCTGACCGCCGGAAAAAACGACTGGTAAGGACTGCCGTAGTAGAGATATTGCGGAGAGTAGAAGATCAGTTTGTTGCCGATGAGGCGGCTCGCGTAGTTGCGCGAAGAATAGTAGTCGTTTGAGCGCAGGTGATATGTCGAGCGATACGAAACTTGTCCTTCGTCAGTGATATCAAACAGTCCGACTTCGGTGCCGCCGCGCTGGTAACTGTAACCAATCACGACGACGGTGTTGCCGGAGATCAGCATCTCGTCGTACCAGGTGCTGCGCGGATCGATGTCCGGCGCGAAGGCGTCGACTGCCGAGATCGGTTTCAACGCGTTGTCGCCGATGGCTACAGTGAAGAGACGACCGCGACGCAGGACAACGAGGTGATTGCCATGGACCTTGACGATGCCGCCTTCGTCGACGCCGGCGTGTTGAACGTTGGTTACTGACTCGTCGTCGCTCTTTGCCTTTGCCAGGCTTTCGGTCGTGGCCACAGGAGCGGCGTTGCCCACCGAATCAGCCTCCATACTCTTTTGCATGCCACGTTCCCGCCGCTTTTGACTCTCCGCCCACTCGCGGAAGTAGCGCGCCAGCTCCTCTTCGGAACCGAACGCCTTCATGGTCCTTGTTGCGGGGATCAGGCCTGACGCGGAAACGGGCGGAATGGTGTCGGTGGTGGCCATCGTACAGGCCAACAGGCCGGAAGTGCTCAACACGGCGCTAAGTGTAAGGAGTAAAAAGGTCTTCATGACGGATACCTCGTGCTTTCAATCTAACGAGCTATTCCGAGGAACGAAGAACCGCGCCGAAACTTGCGCCACGGATTTACACTGATAAAACATTGCCGCGGGGAGTGGCGCGTGATAGATTGCGCGGCATTCCAGCAAGGGCGGTCTGCTACCTCTATTACTCCGAAGTCGGCGCATCATCGGCCGCAGATTCAAAGAAATGCATCATGAAAGACAAATGAGGTGACTCATGGCACAAATAGCGATTGAGATAACGAGAGGTGAAGGTGAAACCAAAGCAAGCTTCCAACCCGATCCCATAGAGGTTACGACTCAAGACATCGTTTTCTGGATCAACAACGACACCCAGCCGCACTGGCCGATGCGAACTGATGGAACATTACCGTCCCAGATTTGGATGGAGTACCCAATCCCGCGAGATACGTCGTCGTCAGGTGTAACTTTTTTTAATCCAGACACAATAACTAATCAGGGAACGCCGTACACGGTTGAATATTTCTGTGCGGTCGAAGGTCATGAGGGAGAGACGGGGACGATCAGAGTCACGTCATAGGAGACACTCATGGAAGAAGTTGATGAAGTGAAACCGCAGGATGACGCTACGAAGGAGACCACCTCGGCTACAAGGAAACAGGCCGCCCGGCGGAAATTTTTGCGCCAGGCAATTGCAGCTACATCAGGTGTTGTTCTCGCCCGACAATGGTTTCTTGGTCCCATACCAGTGAAAGCGGCGCTCCAGACTGCTTGTACTCCCGCGAGCTCAGCTTTCACTCCTGTGGGCGAGCTCACCAGTCGTGATGGCAGATTGAGAGCTGTGTTATGTGTGAGAAGTGGCAGCCGGATTGTGCCCGCCAGCTCCACAGAACTTATGCTGCGATACTATGCCGGTTACACTCCTGACAATCTGGCGACTCCGGTATGGCCAACCACAACGAACGCCGGCCCTGGTCCAACGCTTCGCTGCGAAGTGGGCGATAGCGTTCAAATCACATTTCTGAATCGGGTCGATCTCAATAAGTTTATGAGCACGGGCCTTTATTCAGCGGAAAAGAATAACACTGGTCTTTGTGATTCGATTCTTAACGACAGGTTCTATCCTTCAAATGACAAATACCCCAACTGCTTCCATGCTTCCAGCGCCGCGAATGTCCACTTTCATGGAACTCATATCACACCATCAACCACCGGCGATAATATTCTAGTCAACGTATGGCCCGATCCGGCGATGACTGACGACGACGCCAGGAAGATCCAGCAGTGGTTCCAGCCGATTTTCGACAAAGGCGAGGCCGTAGCAGACTGGGATGCGCTGCCGGAACCGTGGCGCAAGGATCAGATGGGCCCTGAGCCGCTAACGCCAGGCGATCGAAAAGGACGGGTAGCCGATTATGACAACGCGGCCATTTACCGTGGAGAACGCGGCAAGCTTCCCGAGGAGTTGAGGATTTGGCCTGCGAACGCGAAGAAAATCAATGACGCAAGTTGGCCCCAGTACTATATCGGCTCTTATCCCTTCTGCTTCAAAATACCTAAGTGGAACGGCTCGCCCAACAGTATGGGCCAGGCGCCGGGAACGCACTGGTATCATTCGCACAAGCATGGCTCGACGACAGTAAATCTTTTCAATGGTCTTGCGGGCGCTCTGATAATCGAAGACAACAGCCCGACAGGATACGATGGAGCGCTGAAAGGCTATTACACTAAGCAAGGCCAAAAGCTGGACCAGTTCGTTTTGGTCATGCAGCAGATTACCGACACCATCACTATGATGGCCGGCAGCTCGGCTAGTGCGGCGCTGCCTGGGCCGCCGCCTGTCCTTATCAACGGTCAGCTTTCTCCCACGATCACGATGCAGCCGGGTCAAATTCAATTGTGGCGCTGCATAAACGCAACAGTGCAAGCGTTCATTAACGCCCAGTTCAACCCTCTGCGGCAGAAACCCCTAAACGCCGGCATAGGCACTCTGAAAATTAATTACAGGCAGACCGCACAGGATGGTATTCAGTTCGCCTGGGAAAACTACAGCAAAGATCAGAACGCCAATCCGCCTTTCAAGCTTTCACCCGGGAACCGAGTTGATGTGCTCGTTCAGGCGCCTTCTGTGCCGGGCTGCTACGTTCTGTATGATGCCGCGTTAGGCGCGATACTCTTCATCAATGTTGTAGGTACCAGTGTCTCTATGAAATTCCCGGGCACTGATGAGACTGGCAAAATAACGATAAAGAGCGATTACCCGCCCATGCCTGGTTTCCTGGCGGATGTTACGCCGAATAAGACGGATCGACCATCAATCGTTTACGGTTTCCGTACGGACCCTCCATTGCCTTCCGGTGGCAATCCAAGGACGAGGAAACAATTCACGATAAACGACAGACAGTTCCAGGACGGGCACGTTGATCAGACGATGAAACTGGGTGACGCGGAAGAGTGGAAAATCGAAAACAAGGATAACGGGATCACGCATCCATTCCACATTCATGTTAATCCGTTTCAGGTCGTGGAGATCAGCGATCCGGCTACGACGAGCGCGCCGCTCAAAGGACCTTATGTCTGGTGGGACACTTTTGCAATTCCGAAAGGCGGTTATATCAAGATACGGACTCGCTTCGTCGACTTTACCGGGCTGTATGTACAGCACTGTCATATTTTGGCGCACGAAGATCGCGGCATGATGCAAGTGGTCCAGGTGTGCACGGACCCCAATAGCGAAGAGTGCAGAAAGCAAGCGGATGTAAAGCATCACTAGCCGGAAGCCGTACGGCGGGATCCCAATTCCTCTAAGTTGTCAGGTAACGCTCAACGAGCCGTTCTTCGGCAAGTCTATTCGTATTTGCTGGACCACGGTCGACCCTCCAGCACACGTTAGACACATTTCAGACGTTCCAACGCATATAAATAGGAAAACTTAACGGTCGCGTTTCTCAGGGCCATTGCGGTCCTGTGTTCAAGGCGCTGGGCCGAGGCGTATCGATGAACGAACCTATCAACCAAAGAAGGGGGAAATCATGACTCGTCTGTATAAGATTGTGTTACTAATGATGGTCGTGCTCGTTCTAGCGGGATGCAAGAAGCCCAACGAAGCGGCACGCGTGGTCGTTGAATATAAGCAGGTCGCGAACTTCTACGATTACAGGCTCTCGGCGGACTCGAATGACAGCCATGGCGCCAGCAATGGCATGTTCATTATGTATAAGGTCAAGCAGATCAAGAACACCGGCTCGGAGGCCAAGTCGTTCGTCTTTGACGTGAACAAGATCAGCACGGTTGCGCCGGATAAGACTAGTAACGAGAGTTTGCCTGACGGCGCTATCTTGCTCGGCAACCAGAACATCACAACGTTAACCGTGGGCGCGGGGCAGACCAAGGCTGTCAACGCCTGCTTCATCAAACAGGCATTGACCAACAACCCGCAATCGCTCGTCTCGGCGCAGGTGGGGTTGCTCTATTCTGCCGACTCGAGCCAGCCAGTGACGATGACAAACGTGGCGCCTAATGGCAGTGTCGCGTCCGTGGGAAACGCGTTACCCAACCCATTGCAGGACCTCTGCTCCAGCCACTGACTGCGCGAGGAGGAAAGAGGAATCAATATTGCCGCGGAAAGTCTTTGTAAGAAATTCTGGATGTCGTTCACTGAATTACTCCAGAAAGGGGTCGACATAAAATCGTTTGAGGAACCGTTCGAACTCTTCGTCATTGGCGATCCGCCAGCTGGGCTTATTCGGGAGGCCCAGGTTGTTCAGCCGGGCCACCGAAGCCTCTTTCGACTCGTAATACGCACGCAACTTGCGCATGTGCCGTGATGGCCAGAAGCGCGTCGCTCGGAGCGCCGAGCGCATCTGGCGCGTCCCGTCAGCAATGTCCCACAGCCGGCGCTCCTGGTCGTCGCGAAAAGCACGCCGTTCCGCTTCCCACGCGGCTTCCATGCGGGCCTCTGCCTCGGCAGCGGATTCGCGCGACGGCGACGGATAGTAAACGGCCTCGAAAAAGGGCGGGAGGTCGTGGCAGCCGACAATTACGGGGAGGCGCCGGGCGAAGCCCTCCTGGTCCAGATAGCGCTTCACCGTCTGGTGGTAGCGCAACGCACGAAGCCACTCAGCGAGCCTGCGTGCCGCATAGTCGGCTGAACTCGGCTGACTTAGGTAGTAAACGGGGATGCGCGATTTATCAAGCTGGATAGCGGTGTGAAGTCTCGCAAGACCGACGACCTGCATTTCCATGAAAGCCCTCACCCCTCCGTGCCACGGCGACCGGTAATCAGCACTCGCCGCCAAAATCTCCTCGCGGCTACGCGCAGAGAACGCATAGAGATTGTCGTCGTCGTGCAATCCAACCTCCATGAATGGTTCGGCCGACTCATCTGGAGTTGGTTGAGGCTCCCCATGGATGGAAAGGTTCATCCCGACAGCCGTGCATAGGCTGCCTGTACGCCCATCAGGACGAAAGATCAACTGCTGGAGCGCATCCCACGGCTGCAACTCGATAGGGTCAGCCTGCGTATCGAGGCACAGTTCCGCCAGCGGTACGGACAGTGACGCGAGGTTGGCGATCAGTTTGCCTTCAGCAAGTTTGTGTTGCTCGGCCCGGATCAGATCGGCTACGGTCCGGCCGTAGCTCCTCTCGCCTGCATCGGTGCTAAACTGAATCAGAAGATCGTTCATCATTTCTTCCACGAGTGAAAACTGGTGCTAGCTGAAGTTGACTTAATCACACGTTTCGGAGGTGGAACTGCTGATCCATCTCTCGATGATCTTAAAGAAGCCCTGCGTGAACTATACATTGAGAATCATCCATCGCTAGTTGAAGGAGATTATAAAGAGCATCCGAACGCTTGGCTAAATTATGGGTATGAGAATGGCAACAAGTGGACTGTTTACACACTCGACATATACCGCGGTGGCATGGTGATATTCAGCAAGCGTGACGATCAGGACGACCTCGCTCCTGAGTTTGAAAAGCGTATGACTGGAGTAAGTCAGGAAAGCGCGTTGGAGCTTTGGAAGGCACTAGCTTCGGGAAACATTGACACTTTGATGGCCGAGCCCTGGCTCCAGGAGAAATAATTAGAGGAAACAGGATTTGAGACGAGCCTTCTCCATATTTGCACTGGTCGGCTTCTTCTCAAGTCTATTGGTTCATCTCAGTACATTCTTTGGCATTGATCCATCGAAGCATGTCCCCTGGGTGTGGGTATTGCATCTCGGCATTTTTGTTCTCTTCATTCCGATGCTTTTCGTTCAAGGGCTAAAGCCAAAGAAGGACTTCTGGAGGGAGATCTTCGCCGCCATGCCGCGTTGGGGGAGGTATACCATTAAGGCTTTCTTCGCCTACGCCATCATCAACTTTGCCCTCTTTATCTTCCTATCTCGAGGCGGCGTGCCAGACGTGCGTGACGGTAAATATGTGCTTCACAACCATGGGCAGGTTGTTCGAGAACTCTCCGAGAATGAATACGAATGGCAGAAGGCGTACGTTATACGGGGATTCTCCGGTCACTGGATGGTTTTCTATCTAGTGTCAGCAATAGTTTTCTGGTATCGAGGCAAATCGGCTCAGTTTTGAATTGAGCGTCTCTGCGTCTGTGCGGTTCTTGATGACTTCCGCAAAGACGCAGAGAGGCCGAGAATTTTAGGTGTTACTCCAGGTGTATGTGGTCAATAGTCATTTCGCCTGTCTCGACCCGTTGGACCACTTGGACCAGGTCCGGATCATTTATTTCCAACGCATAACGGATCAGCGATCGCGTCTTCGCTGGTATTGAAC
>Ga0207643_10002154_pt1 | contig 10793 bp, 9 predicted proteins | sample KBSMisM62_FD_184313 | JGI IMG/M metagenome (GOLD analysis project Ga0207643, IMG submission 184313) | Miscanthus rhizosphere microbial communities from Kellogg Biological Station, Michigan, USA - KBS Miscanthus M6-2 (SPAdes) (version 2) | ecosystem: Host-associated > Plants > Roots > Rhizosphere...
TGAACCGCGACAACGGGTACTTCGCCGCCACAGACTGTCTGACGTGCTCGACCGGAGGCGGCGCGGCCGCGGCGGTGGGCGGGTCAACAGGAGTCTTCGTGGACTTCTCCCAGAACCCTGAGCTGCCTGCCGCTACGGCCGGCTTTGTTGGCTGCGGCGTCATTGATGACGCAGCGGGCTGCGAAGCAGAGACCGGCGCCGGCGCAGACGCCTGCGGAGTGGATGCTGGAGAAGAGGATGACGGCGAAGCGTGATTCGAAGTCGGCATAGACGTGTGAGCAGGCGCAGCCTGAGTCAACGGGGAGGGTATGGCCGCCGCGGTGACTGGTGACGGCTTCGGTGAGGCGTGCGACGGCATCACAGCTGCGGGTGGTGGTTGCCGCATCGATGCCTGGAGCGGGTCCGGGGTCCCGACCGCGGCGTGATAGCGCGACAGGAAAACCTTCAGCGCCTCCATCTCGGCGATCGGATCGCTGTAGTGGAGCACTCGATCGAGCTCGGCCCACGCTTCGGGCGCGGAGCTGAATGGCGTCTTCGAATCAATCTGGAGCGCACGCTGCAGCCAGACCTTGAACGGTAACGGGAGAGGCTCGAGCGCGCCCTCCGGCGACAGCGCCAGAGCGTCTGCAGTCATGTCGCTGATCTGCGCCGGGTACTCTTCGTCGGCGAGTGGACGTCCGAGGATGAGCGCCAGGGCGGTAGCACCGACCTGCGTGACATCAGTCCGGCGATCGAGATGCGGCATGCCGAACGTCTTCGGCAGCGGGACACGCAGCCCCTGCCAGTACTGTTTGTTCGAGTAGCGAAGCTGCTCGATCGCCGAGCCGAGCACGTACTCGACGAGCACGAGGCGCCCGTTCGGCGTGACGATGATGCGCTCCGGGCCGATGGCGCCGTGACAGACGTCAGGCGCCTTGTCGTGGAGAACGGCAACCGCGTGAACGAGCTGACGCAGCAGGCACAACGCGGCGTGCATCTCGACCGGCAGCAAATGGGTCTCAGCGGCCGCAAGAATCGTCGAGAGCCTGACGCCGGGAACGTGGTCCGACACGACCATCAGGCGAGGCACGGTCTTCCCTGCCCGCTCCACGCCACGCACGCGTCCGAAGTGTTCGGATTGAAAATCTCCGAGCCGGTTCGCCCGATCGCGCAGCGCCGCTTCGACGACAGCTGACGCGGTCAGCTCGTCGCGAAGAGTCAGCACTTCGAAGTGGTCTCCGTTGACGCCAAGCGCCAGCCGGCGCTCTCCGAATCCATCCTCGAAGAGGGCCGGACCGGTCGACGGAGCACGCGCGATCACTGGATCCACGAGTAGACCTCTCGGCGTGAACCGTGCCAATTGCATCCGGCGGCACACCGAGCCGACGCGATCTCAGAATTGGCTGAAATGCTGAGAGTTCTGCGCGTCGCCGGGGAAGTGCGGGAGCGACACCTTTATATGGCGGCCGGACGACGATTACAGAATCGTCATCCGGAGGCCTGTTTTCGTATCAGGCAGGTCGCACGTTCACATTCAGGCCACCGTCCAGAATGATCTTCGCACCGTTGTAATAACGTGCACGGTCGGAGGCGAGGAAGACGACAGTGTCCGCCACTTCATCCATCTCCGCCCATCGTCCGGCAAGGATGCCCATGCGCTTGCAGAAGCTGGCGACGAATTCATCCTTGCTCACGTTCTGCTGTTTGGCCATGTTCTCGGCCCACACGCCTCGCCCTTCGGTGCCGACGAGACCAGGCACGACGGTGTTGACGGTGATCTTCTGGCTGGCGAGATCCGTGGAGAGATACCCGGTCGCCTGATTCATTGCGGCGTTGTTCAACGCATGCGTGAGTGCGGGCGCCCAGACGATCGTCGACGCGGTGCCACTGATGTTGATGATTCGCCCTGTGCCGTCGCTCGGCATGAGCGGCAGGAACGCGCGCGTGATGCGCAACGCGCCCAGGATCTTGTTGTCGAGATCGCCGATCCAATCAGCGTCCGGCCAGAGAATCTGACGGTCCATGCGTCGCATCGGACCGCCCGCGTTGTTCACCACGATGTGAACGGTGCCGAACGCATCCTTCGCGGTCTTCGCCGCTGCATCGACCTGCTCAGTGCTGGTGATGTCCGCCGTCGCAGCCACGACGCTGACCCCGCTCTCCTTCCGGATGTCCTCTGCGGTCTTCTCGAGCGCTTCGGCGTTTCGGGCGATCAGCACGAGCTTGACGCCCTCTTTGGCCAGCCCGCGCGCAATCGCGCGACCGATGCCCTTGCTGCCGCCGGTGATTACTGCGGTCCTTCCTGACAGTCCGAGTTCCATTGCCACGGCGTCTCTCCTCCCTTGAACGTTTTATTCCTGATCGAGAATCTGGCGCACCTTGGACGCGAATGCCTGCAGTGCGAATGGCTTTTGAAGAAATGCCTCGCGCGCTTCGTACACGCCGTGGCGCAGCAGCGTGTCGTCGGTGTAACCGCTCATGAACAGCACCTTGAGACCCGAGCGCTCCTTGCGCAGGCGGTCCGCCAGGTCGCGGCGGCTCAATGTTCGGCATGACCTCAGTCCATTGCCCAGCCGTCCCGGTCGCACCGATGCGATCTCGGAGACGAGCCACAGGAGCAGCGGATACGCGAGGATCCCAAACGTCGTCCTCAGATTGAGAGCGCGCTGAGCACCTCCAATCGAATCGGCGGCGATAAGGCTGACGGTGACGGCAATCACGACGCTGACGATCGCTGCGAAGATCGAGAAGATCAGAAGGACTCGCTCACGCCGCAACCGCCACCACAGGAGAAAATAGTGGAGCGCCGCGAAGGCCAGCATCCCCTCTATTACGATGTTGCTGTAGACGATCGGTCCCACGACGCCCGCACGATGCTACCGTAGGTGCACGTCTCAACCTATACTGAGCCACCTCGAGAGGATCCTGACCATGAGGATGATGCGTCTTCTGTCGATCACGGTGTCATGCACGGCGGCGATCGTGGCTCTGCTCTCCACCGCTGGCGCCGCCCAGCAGAAGGTCCCGTTCCGCGGCGACACGCCAATTGCCCCGTCGGGGATCCCCAAGATTCCGCTGCCGGATCAACCGGTTGTCTACGACACGGCGGAAGGCCAGCAGATTCGCGTGGTCGTCCACGCGAGCGGTATGTCGCATCCATGGAGCCTGGCGTTCCTTCCAGACGGAACGATGCTGGTAACGGAGCGGGATGGGCGCCTTCGAGTGATTCGAAACGGCGTCCTGGACCCGAAGGCCGTCGAGGGGCTTCCCACGATTCGCCGCGCCGGCTTGTCCGGCCTCATGGATGTCGTCCTGCACCCGCAGTTCGCATCGAACAACTTCGTGTATCTCTCGTACGCGAAGCCGCTCAACGAGAAAGAGTCGGCGACGGCGATCGCGCGAGGTACGTGGAATGGCACCGCGCTGACCGACGTCCGCGATGTCTTCGTCGCTCCGGCGGGTGTTGGTGGCGGCGCGCGGATGGCGTTCGGCCGCGACGGGACGTTGTATGTGACGACCGGCGGTGGCGGCGGCAACGGCCCTCAGGATCCCAACAGCCTGGGTGGCAAAGTGCTGCGCCTCAAGGATGACGGGACCGTGCCGAGCGACAACCCGTTTGTGGGCAAGCCCGGACATCGACCTGAAGTCTTCACGATGGGACATCGAAGCTCGCTTGGCCTTGCGGTGCATCCCGGCACCGGCGAAGTGTGGCAGAACGAAAACGGGCCGAATGGCGGCGACGAGATCAACATCCTCAGGCCGGGCGCGAACTACGGCTGGCCGATCGTCAGCCTTGGGCGAGTCTATTCAGGTCCCTGGCAGTCGCCATCGGCGGTGTTCTACCGCGAAGGCTTCGAGCAGCCGATCGTGTACTGGACACCTGCCATCGCGGTATCCGGCATGGCGTTCTATACGGGCGATCGCCTTCCCAAGTGGAAAGGGGACGTCTTCGTGGGATCGCTGCGCGAAGGCGAGATCCCCGGTACGGGTCACCTTGAACGAATCCTGTTCAACGAGAAGATGGAGGAGCTGAGACGGGAGTCACTGCTCCAGCCGCTGCGTCAGAGAATTCGTGACGTCAGGCAAGGGCCCGATGGCCTGCTGTATCTGCTGACCGATGAAGACAACGGCGCGGTGTTACGAATCGAGCCTGCGCAGTAAGGAGACACCGCGATGGCTGACAACAAGGTGCAGAGCTTCGAGAACCACGCGCAAATCGTTCCGATGTTCCACTACGTGACGCTGGGCATCCTCCTGCTCACGTTCATCGGGGCGTGTGTGAATCTCACTGAATCATGGGGCGACCAGGCGCGTTTCTACAGCGCGTCGCTGCTCGTCACACTGACGCTGGGGACTCTGCTCGCGGCGCTCTACGCGCGAACGTTCGCGCTCAGGGCGCAGGATCGTGCGATTCGAGCCGAAGAGCAGTTGCGTCACTACGTGATGACAGGCAAGCTGCTCGATCCACGGCTCACCGTCAAACAGATCGTCGGCCTTCGCTTCGCGTCCAACGAAGAACTGGTCGCCCTGGCACAGCGCGCCGCCGATCAGAACCTCTCGACCAAGGACATCAAGCAGGCGGTCAAGAACTGGAGACCTGATGCATATCGGGTCTGATTCTACGCGGTTGCTGCCTGCCGCTCTGGTGCATACGTACCGATGATGGCCAGCAGCCGGGTCACGGACAACAAATGATGGTTGTGGCCCGTGACGTTCTGCAACTTCAGCCAGCCACCCGCACGATGCATGTTCACATGCGTCTGGGCGATCGTGCCCAAACCGCAGCTGTCGATATACGGCACAAAAGCCAGGTCCAGCACCATCCGGTTTCGACCGGCGTGTAAATGGTGACTAACCACGGCTTTGAGGTCGGCCTCGTTCTCAACCGTGAGGCGCTCTCGGGGCTGCAGGAACACAACGTCGGGACGGATGTATTCAACCAATTCCATGGCGGACACTCTCATATGAGTCAACGAGGATCCGCTCCCCGGCGAACGCCCCTCGCCCGGAATATTACGGGGCCCCTCTTGCGGCCGGATGGGTTGGTGACTAGGCCGATGGGCTGGCTGATACCAAATCAAGGAACCGCCACTCGGCATTCGGCGCCAACCCTGCCAGGTCACGACCGATAGCCTGGAACACAGGCGGAGACGACGTGACGTGCTGAATGCCGGCGTGCATGTCGCGAAACAGCCGCTGGAGCGTACCCGACCGGAGCGCGACCGTGCCCGCCGACGCATAGGCAAACATCGCCACCTCGTGCGCCGACCACGTCGCATGTGCCATCGCCAATCGGATCAACGTGTGCTGCCGCGTGGACACACGCTCGCCACGTTCGAGTGTGTCCCGTACATCGCTCCACGCTTCGTAGACCAGCGCACGAGCGGCGCGATAGGTACCTTCGGCCTTGGCGTACTGCTGATGGAAGGCTTCGCTGGTGGCCAGCGTCCCGGCCCGGCCCATCTTGCCTCTGACATTCTTCGCGAGCTCGTCGAGCACGCGCCGGCCGATGCCGCAGGCCCACGCCGAGTGACACATGATCGCGAAGCCGATCACGCCGATGTGGTAGAGGCCGCCACCGCGCTTCGGTGTGTCGATGAGAGCCGGGTGCGTGTAGCCCTCGGGCACGAACACAGAGTCGATCCGGTAGTCGATGCTTCCGGTCGCGCGCAGGCCGAGCACATCCCAGTTCTCGATGAGCGTCGCCTTCCCGACCGGCAGAACGAAGATGCGAGCCTCGCCTGTGCCTTCGATCAGGCCGAGCGTGTGAATGTGCGTGCCGTGCTTGATGCCCGATGCGAAACTCCACGACCCGCTGAGCATGAAGCCGTCGTCCTTGGGCACAGCGAGACCCGGCCGCGTGCCCTGACCGGCGATGACCGGGAGTCTCGGCTTACCGAACAACTCACTGACGGCCGCGTCGCTCAAAAACGCCGCGCCCGTGCCCACGGCAAGCGCCGCCGCCATCAACACCCAGCCTGCAGACGGATCGCCGTAAGCGAGATTCTCGATCACCTGCAGGGACGAAACCGGATCGAGCTCCGCGCCACCCGGCACGGACTTCGGCACCCACATGCCGAACAGTCCCTCGCGGTGAAGGGCATCAACGACAGGATCCGCAAGCCGTCCCTGTGAGTCTCCAAATTCCGCGTGCTGGTCGGCAATGAGCGCAACGGCGCGCGCGCGCTCGGTTAGATCGATGGTCGTGGCTGACATGTGCCCTCACCGGATCAGAACCCCGAATCCCGAATCCCGAATCCCGAGTCCAGATTCCCGTGAATTATCGCTTAGGATCCCATCCTCAGGAGACATGTGATGTCAGTTCGTTCACCAGCAGGAATCACTCGTCGTCAATTCGGTGCGATGACGGCCGGGTCGCTCGTCGCGGCGGCCTCATCGTCAACTGTGCTCGGCCAGACATCGACGAGCCCGGCACCCGGAGCCGTCCTCGATATCGCCGACTGGAGCTACTACTGGTACGGCATCGAGCGAGTGAAGCTGGCGCGCGGGACACTGATCAACGGGATGCAGATGTTCGTCGAACACTGGATCCCGACGGTCGTTCGACATCCGTATTCGATCGTGCTCGTCCACGGCGGATACGGTCAGGCATCGGACTGGATGAGCACGCCGGATGGCCGGCCCGGATGGGCGTCACTCTTCCTCGAGCAGGGTTACAGGGTCTACCTGGTCGATCGACCCGGTCAGGGCCGCAATCCGCATCATCCGTGGGTGCACGGGCAGTACGACGCGCAGGCACCCACCTTCGAGCGCGCGGCGTCGACAATCGGCGCAACTGGAGCCAATCACACGCAGTGGCCCGGCCCTGGAGATGCCACCGATCCCGCAATCGCACAGGTGACCGCGTCGATGGGACAGCCGATGGCCATCAACGCCATCACACTGGATCTCTGGCGCAGCCGCGGCACGCTGCTCCTCGACGACATCGGTCCGTCGATCTTCGTCACACACGGCGATGGCGCGTCGTTCGCGTGGGTCACCGCCGAAGCCCGCCCCGAGCTCGTCAAGGGCATCGTCGCCGTCGAACAGCCGCCTGACTCGTTACGAGGCCGGCAGCTCTCGCTCTTCACGCCGATACCGATCGCGATCGTGGCGGCTGAAGCGTCCAAGACCAACGACCCTTCCGCAGCGGCCGTGCTGCGGACGGCAGGCGGCTCTGTTGAACTGATCCTCTTAGCGGAGCGAGGCATTCGCGGCAACGGACCGATGGTGATGCTCGAGAAGAACAACCGCGAGGCACTGCAACCGATCCTCGCGTGGATGCGAGAGAAGGTCGAAGCAAAGCCGGCGCGAACGGTTGCGACGCCTCGCTCTGACGATCCACCCGTAATCGCCAACGCCGACTCGGCTCGTAACACCGAGTCGACCGCATTGCGACTCGCCGGTCAAGGCGGGTTCTTCGTGGGCATCAAACGCAAGGCGATGCCGTACGGAACGATCCCGCAGGGTCAGATGTTCGTGCAGTACATGATTCCCGCGGAGCAGCGTTATCCGTATCCGATCGTCATGGTGCATGGCGGCGGCGCGCAGGGCACACACATGATGGGCCTCGGACGCCGGCCAGGTTGGGTGCACTACTTCGTGCAGGCCGGCTATGCGGTGTATTGGCTCGATCGTCCGAGCTACGGACGATCGCCGTATCATCCCGACGCGCTCGGGCCGAGTCACCTGCCGAATGTCCCTCCGTACGAACCGCTGATCGAAGCCACCAACGTCTTCAAGACGGGCCAATGGCCAGGACCTGGCGGAATGGAGGACGAGTACATCAATCAGTTCATGGCGTGCGAGTCCGGCAACACCGCGGACGAAGCGTTCCACAGCGATCTGGCGTGGCCCGGTGGCGTTGAACTGGTCGATCGCATCGGACCGTGCATTCTCCACACACATGCGTTCGGCGGGTTCTTCGGCTGGGGCGTCGCCGATCGTCGTCCGAACCTTGTCAAGGGGATCATGTGCATGGAGATCAACGGCAACCCCTTCGAGCGTCAGTTGCGATGGGGACTGACCGCCGGCCCCGTCACGTACGATCCACCGGTCGGCGATCCCAAGGAATTCACCCTCGTGGACCGCACTCCTCCGCCAGACTCGCCGCGACCCAGCGCCTCACCCTACAAGCTGCAGGCGGAGCCGGTGCACAAGTGGAAGAACCTGCAGTCGATTCCGATTGGCTGGATCACGAGCGAGTTCGGCGCGGGCGGATCCCCGGTAGCCAACGTCGAGTTCCTCAAACAGGTGGGATGCAGAGTGGAGATGCTGCGCCTGCGCGACTACGGCATCTACGGCAACGGCAATCTGATGCTGATGGAGAGAAACAACCACGAGGTCTTCACGGTGATCCGCGATTGGCTGGACAAGAACGTGAAATAGCCGGGATCCGGGACCCGGGTCCTGATGTCATTTCGCTCGAGGCACCGGAATGTCGCCGATGATTTCGCGGCGCTTGAACTTCCACCGCCCGTCCTCGCGCACGAACTGATCGCGATACGTGGCGAGCAGCAGAAAGTCGGCCTTGTTGTTCTCGGCGTTGGCCATGACGAATCCGCCCTTGCTGACACCGGTCCCTTCGTCTCCCCGCACCTCGATCGACTCGTTGAAATAGAGATGAAAGTTACGGCCCTTCGAGTTCGGATAGTTCGTGCCGATCGCTTTCTCCAGGAACGCGCCGATCGCCGCCGGTCCCCTCGCCGGCGGGCCCCCGCCGACGAACTCCGCATCGCGGGCAAAGAGCTGCGAGAACGCAGCGAAATCACGGGCATCGAGCGTCCGTCCGTACTCGGCCCACAGCGTCCGAATGGCCTCGCGATCCTCGAGCGCCCGGACACGCGCAGCCATGTCGCCGCTGGCTTGTGAACCCTGTGCGGCCAGCAACGCCGCAGCACAACCGACCACCGCAACCACGATCAGGGGTGTTGAGCGCATCCGATCCTCCCGAGAAGCAGGATTATAGTCAGCGTAATGAGTCGAACCACAGCCAAACCCGGCGGGGGCGCCCTCGCAAGCCTCGCCCTTGCGATGCGGTCGAAACGCACGGCGTTTGTCGTCCTGCAGATGTTCTCCTCGGGCCTGCCGCTTGGTCTCGTTTGGATCGCCATCCCCGACTGGATGCGCAGCATCGGCGTGGACATTCGAGTGGTCGGCCTGATCACGCTGGCGCAGGCGCCCTGGACGTTCAAGCTTCTATGGGCCCCGCTGATGGATCGCTACGTTCCTCCATTCTGGGGGCGACGCCGCGGGTGGATGGCGGTGACACAGATCGCGCTGTTCGTCGTGAGCCTGATGCTGGCAGGTGTCGGCCAGCGGCCGGAAGCGATCTGGGTCGTCGGGGCGCTGGCTATGGCGATCGCGTTCGCGTCGGCAACGCAGGACGTTGCGATCGACGCCTATGCTGTGGAAGTCCTCCACAAGGATGAGCAGGGCGCTGCGTCTGGCGCACGCGTCGCGATCTACCGTGCCGCCATGTTCGCGTCGAGCGGGTTGGCGATCAGCATGGCAGCGCGAGTCGGCTGGCCAATGGTCAATGCCGTGCTGGCGTTCGTCTACCTGCCGATGCTCATCATCACCTGGAAGTCGCCAGAGCCCGAAGTCCAGCCGCCAACGCCGCTGACGTTGCGCGACGCAGTCTGGCAGCCGTTTCTCAGCTTCCTCACCCGGCCACGCGCGATCGAAATTCTCGCCTTCGTCGTCCTCTACAAGATCTCTGATCAGCTCACTCAGGCGCTGACGCGGCCGTTCCTGATCGACATGGGCTACAACGCCGATCAGCGCGGCGTCGCGCTCGGCTTGATTACGATCACCACGACGATCGTCGGGGCGGTGTTCGGCGGATGGGTCACCACACTTGCGGGGCTGGGGCACTCGCTCTGGATCTTCGGATTCCTGCAGCTCTTCTCGAACGTCGGATACTACTTCCTTTCGATCCTCGGTAAACCGGTCCCCGGCGCACTCTATGCAGCAACTGGCTTCGAGTTGCTGACATCGGGCATGGGGACGGGTGCGTTCTCAGTGCTGCTGCTCCGGCTGACCGAAAAACGCTTTTCCGCCACGCAGTATGCCCTTTTCTCGAGCCTCTTTGCGCTGCCGCGTGTCATTGCGGGGCCGATCACCGGATTCGCCGTCGCCGCCATTGGATGGTCCAGTTTCTTTCTCACGACACTCGTGATCGGCGTCCCCGGCCTGCTCATGCTCAATCGGTTCGCACCGTTTGGCGTGAGAGAGCCGCAATTCGAGCACGAGCGTGAGACCGTGCCGGTAGCGGCGGTGTCGGGTCTCCTTCGGCCCGGGATGACCGCGGCGGTGGGCCTGGCAATTGTTGCCTCGCTGTTGTCGGCCATGCTCGATGCGATGGACAAGGTGCGGACGGCACCGGGCACGGGGTTTGACATCACCGGCGCGATGTGGCGGCTGACGCACCCCGCGAATCCAGGTGACTGGGTTCAAATCGTTGGCATCGTCACCTTTGCGATCGTGGGCGGCATGTTTATCGCGGCCACGCGCGTGCGCCGGGCACGCACGTCACCCTGAAAGCTTCTTCGCCAGCGTTCTGAGATCGGCGACAAACGCCTCCATCGCCACGCGACGCTCGTCATCTGTCTGCGCGCGCAATACGGACGACGGATGAACGGTTGCCATCACCACCGGCGCCAGCGGTGATTCGACGAATTTCCCTCTCTGCGTCGACACTTTGAATGTCGATCCAAGAAGCGCCTGCGCCGCCGTGGCACCGAGGCACACGAGCGCGCGCGGCTTGATGAGCGCGATCTCGGTGTCGAGCCACGGCCTGCACGCGCGAATTT
>Ga0207643_10002155_pt1 | contig 10791 bp, 8 predicted proteins | sample KBSMisM62_FD_184313 | JGI IMG/M metagenome (GOLD analysis project Ga0207643, IMG submission 184313) | Miscanthus rhizosphere microbial communities from Kellogg Biological Station, Michigan, USA - KBS Miscanthus M6-2 (SPAdes) (version 2) | ecosystem: Host-associated > Plants > Roots > Rhizosphere...
GACCGGCGAGGCCGTCGCCGAGGCGGACGTGGTCATGGTGGTGCTCCCCGACACGGCGCACGGCGCCGTGTACGCCTCGGATGTCGCGCCGAACCTGAAGGCGGGCGACATGTTGATGTTCGCGCACGGGTTCTCGGTCCACTTCGGGACCGTGAAACCGCCCGCCGACGTCGACGTCACGATGATCGCCCCCAAAGGCCCGGGGCACCTCGTCCGGCGGACCTACGAGGAGGGGATCGGCACGCCCGCGCTCGTCGCGGTCCAGCAGGACGCGACCGGCAACGCCCTGCAACGCGCCCTCGCCTATGGTGCGGGGATCGGCGCCGCCCGGGCGGGGATCCTCGAGACCACCTTCAAGGAGGAGACCGAGACCGACCTGTTCGGCGAGCAGTCGGTGCTGTGCGGAGGGATCTCGACGCTGGTGGAGGCCGGGTTCGAAACGCTCGTGCGGGCCGGCTACCAGCCCGAGATCGCCTACTTCGAGTGCCTGCACGAGCTCAAGCTCATCATCGACCTGATCTACGAGGGCGGCCTGTCGTGGATGCGCTACTCGATCTCCGACACGGCCGAGTGGGGCGACTACCTGAGCGGACCCCGGATCGTCGACGAGGGCGTTCGCGAACGCATGCGCCAGGTCCTGGCGGAGATCCAGGACGGCACCTTCGCGGAGGAGTGGCTGGGGGAGGCCGAGGCCGGCTTCCCCCACTTCCTCGCGATGCGTCGCGAGGCCCGCGGCTCGGAGCTCGAGCGCGTGGGCCGCGAGCTGCGTCCGATGATGCCCTGGTTGCATTCCGACGAGAAGGTGGTCCCCGGATGACCAACGCCAACGACCCGGACGTAGTTCGGATCTTCGATACCACGCTCCGCGACGGCGAGCAGGCACCCGGGATCGCGCTGACCCGGGCCGAAAAGGTCGAGATCGCGGAGCAGCTGGCCCGTCTCCAGGTCGACGTGATCGAGGCGGGCTTCCCCGTTTCGAGCGAGGGCGAGTTCGAGGCGGTGAGCGAGATCGCGTCGAGCGTCAAGGGCCCCGTGATCGCGGCGCTTGCCCGCGTCGTGCCCGGCGACATCACCCGCGCTGCCGAGGCGCTCGCCGGCGCCGAACGCTGGCGGATCCACACGTTCATCTCGACCAGCGACATCCACATGACGGACATGCTCCGGATGAGCAACGCGCAGGTCCTGGACGCGATCCGCGAGGGCGTCAAGCTCGCCGTCGGCTACACCGACGACGTGGAGTTCAGCGCCCAGGACGCAACCCGGACCGAGCTCGACTTCCTGCTCGAGTGCTTCCGCGTGGCGGTCGACGCCGGCGCGACGACGATCAACGTGCCCGACACCGTCGGGTACGCGATGCCGCACGAGTTCGGCGAGCTCGTCCGCACGGTGCGCGAGGCCGTCCCCGACCACATCGTGATCTCGACGCACTGCCACAACGACCTCGGGCTCGCGGTCGCGAACTCGCTCGCCGGGATAGTGAACGGCGCGCGACAGGTCGAGGTCGCCGTGAACGGGATCGGAGAACGGGCGGGCAACTGCTCGCTCGAGGAGGTCGCGATGATCGTGCGGACGCGTCGGGAGGCGTTGGGTGTCTCGCACGGGCTGAACCTCAAGGAGATCGTCCGCACGTCGCGCCTGGTGAGCATGACGACCGGGTACGGCGTCCAGCCGAACAAGGCCGTGGTCGGGTCCTCGGCGTTCGCGCACGAGAGCGGGATCCACCAGCACGGCGTGCTCGCGAACCGCGCGACCTACGAGATCATGGACCCTCTCGAGATAGGGCTGGAGGGCAACCAGCTGGTCCTGGGCAAGCACTCGGGGCGGCACGCGTTCGCGGACGCACTCGACAAGATCGGGATCGAGCTCGACGAGGACCACCTCAATCGCGCGTTCGCGCGGTTCAAGGAGCTCGCCGACCGCAAGATCCAGCTCACGGACCAGGATCTCGCGGCGATCGTCTCCGAGGAGCTCGGGGCCGCCGCCGAGGACGTGTTCGTGCTCGAGGCGCTCCAGGTCGGCGGTGGCACCGCGCTGTCGCCGACGGCGAGCGTCCGGTTGCGACGGGGCGAGGAGATGGTCGAGGAGTCCGCGATGGGCGACGGGATGATCGATGCCGCGATGGGTGCGATCCAGCGAGCCTCGGGGGTCGAGGGGCGCCTCGTCTCGTTCAACGTCTCGGCGGTCACGGGAGGGACCGACGCCTTAGGCGACGTCGTCGTCCAGCTCGACGCGCTCGGCCGCCGGGTCACGGGCCGGGGCGTCGCGACCGACGTGGTCGAGGCGAGCGCGCGCGCGTACCTGGCGGCCGTCAACCGCGCGATGCTGATGGCGAACCTCGAGGCGGAAGCCGCAGAAGCCGAAGCGGAGAAGGTCACCCCGTGAGTTCGGGGGAGCACTCCGTCGGGGTGATCCGGGGGGACGGGACCGGTCCCGAGGTCGTCGGCGAGGCCCTGAAGGTTCTCGGGACCCTCGGCGTCGGGGTCGAGCTCGTGGAGTTCGACCTGGGCGCCGAGCGGTACCTGCGCACCGGCGAGGTGCTCCCGGACGACGAGCTCGAGCGGTTGCGGACTATGGACGCCGTCCTGCTCGGCGCGGTCGGCGACCCGCGCGTGCGGCCCGGCATCCTCGAACGCGACCTGTTGCTGCGGATCCGGTTCGAGCTCGACCAGTACGTGAACCTCCGCCCGATCGTGCGCTACCCCGGTGTCGAGACGCTCGTGCCCAGCCACACGGAGGACGACGTGAACATGGTCGTCGTCCGCGAGAACTCCGAGGGCCTGTACACGGGCGCGGGCGGGTTCCACCGCAAGGGCACTCCGCACGAGGTCGCCGTGCAGGAGTCGATCAACACGCGGCACGGCGTCGAGCGGATCGTCCGCTATGCGTTCGAGCTCGCGATGCGGCCCGAGCGCCGGCGCAAGCTCACGCTCGTCCACAAGACCAACGTGCTCACGTTCGCGGGCGATCTCTACCAGCGCGTGGTCGACGAGGTCGGTGAGGGGTTCCCCGGCGTCGAGCGCGACTACGTCCACGTCGACGCGGCGTGCATCTACCTGCTCGATCAGCCCTCGCGGTTCGACGTGATCGTCACGGACAACATGTTCGGCGACATCATCACGGACCTCGGCGCGATGATCCAGGGCGGGATGGGTATCGCGGCCGGCGGCAACATCAACCCGGCCGGGATGAGCATGTTCGAGCCGATCGGGGGGACGGCGCCCGACCACGTGGGCAAGGAGACGATCAACCCGCTCGCCGCGGTGGGCGCGTTGCAGATGCTGCTCGCGCAGATCGGCGAGGCCACGGCCGCAGCCCGGGTGACCGCCGGCATCCGGTTCGCCTGCTCGAAGCTGCACTCGATGCGCGCCGGCCAGATGGGGTTCTCGACCCGGGAGGTCGGCGATCTGGTCGTCGAGGGGGCCTCGGCATGACCGAGCCACTGCGGGTCGAGCTGTACGACACCACCCTGCGCGACGGCGCACAGGGGACAGGGTTCTCGTACTCGATCGATGACCGCCTGCGGATACTCCATAAGCTCGACCAGCTCGGGGTCCCCTTCGTCGAGGGCGGCTGGCCGGGGGCGAACCCGCGTGAGACCGAGTTCTTCCGGCTCGCGACCGGCGAGACGCTCAAACACGCGACGCTGACGGCGTTCGGGATGACCCGCAAGGCGGGCGAGGCCTCGGATCGGAGCGCCGTCCTACGGGACCTGCTCGACGCGGGGACCGAGGTCGTCTGCCTGGTCGGCAAGGCCTGGGACCTCCACGTCACCGAGGCGCTCCGCACGGACCTGGACGAGGGCGCGGCCATGGTCCGCGACTCGATCGCCTTCCTGCGCGCGCAGGGGCGCCGGGTCTTCTTCGACGCCGAGCACTTCTTCGATGGCTATCGGAGCGACCCGGCGTTCGCGCTCCGGGTGCTGGCATCGGCCGAGGAGGCGGGTGCCGAGCGCCTGGTCCTTTGCGACACCAACGGCGGCATGCTGCCGAACGAGGTCGCGCGCGTCGTCGCCGAGGTCCGCGAGCGGGTCGACACCCCGCTCGGGATCCACGTGCACAACGACGCGGGCTGCGCGGTCGCCAACTCGCTGATCGCCGTGGAGCACGGGGCGTTCCAGGTCCAGGGGGTCGTCAACGGCTACGGCGAACGCACCGGCAACGCCGACCTGATCCCGATCGCCGCGAACCTGGTCCTGAAGATGGGCGCCGAGTGCCTGCCCGACGGGTCGCTCGAACGGCTCACCGAGGTCGCGCACTACGTGGCCGAGGTCGCGAACGTCGCCCCGGACTCGCGCCAGCCCTACGCGGGCCGGTACGCGTTCACCCACAAGGCCGGTCTGCACGCGAGCGGCATCGAACGCGTGTCACGTGCGTACGAGCACGTGGAGCCCTCGACCGTGGGCAACCGCCGCGGGGTCGTGGCGAGCGATCTCGGAGGGGCCGCGACGATCCGGATGAAGGCCGAGGAGTTCGGTCTCGAGCTGGGCGCCAACGGCGCCGGACGCCTGCTGCTGGACCTGAAGGACCGCGAGGCGCGCGGGTACACGTTCGAGGTCGCCGACGCGTCGCTCGAACTGCTGATGCGCCGCGCGGACGGGTGGCGGCAACCCTTCTTCGAGATCGACAGCTACCGTGTCCACGTCGAGGAGCGCGTCGGCGACGACGAGGCATCGCTCGCCGAGGCGACGGTCAAGGTCGTCACGAAAGGGACGCGGCACATCGAGAGCGCCGAGGGCCAGGGGCCGGTCGGCGCGCTCGACAACGCGCTGCGCAAGGCGCTCGCGAACGACTACCCGGAACTCGAGCACATCTCGCTCGAGGACTTCCGGGTGCGTGTGCTGGACGAAACCCCGCCGAGCTCGGGGGGCTCAAGGAGCGAGCGCGAAGGCGCGAGCGGTAGCCCTCCGCGACAAGGGACCGGCGCCGTGGTGCGCGTCCTGATCGACACGTCGAACGGCCAGCTGGAGTGGACCACGGTCGGCGTCTCGGAGAACATCATCGAGGCGTCCTGGGAGGCGCTGGTGGACGGGTACCTGTACGGGCTGCTCCACCCCCGGGACGACGACGAGGTGCCGTCGCCCCCAACGGTAACCTGAGCGCCATGCCGTCAGGGATCCGCGAGGCCGTCCCCAAGGACGCGCGGGCGATCGCCGAGATCCACGTCCGGTCGTGGCAGGCCGCGTACCGGGGCCAGCTCACCGACGACTACCTCGACGGTCTCACCGTGGAGGACCGACTCGAGCAGCACCGCCGGAGCCTGGAGGAACCTCGTGCGGGCTGGACCACGTGGGTCGTGGACGAGGGTTCGGGCCCGGTGGGGTTCGCGGTCACCGGTCCGAGCGAGGACGCCGACGCCGGCGAGCATACCGGCGAGCTCTACGCGATCTACCTGGAGCCCGAGCGGCTCGGGACCGGCACCGGGCGGCGACTGTTCGAGCACGCCATCGGGGATCTGCGATCGCGGGGGTTCGACACGGTGACGCTGTGGGTGCTCGAGACCAACGAGCGCGCCCGGCGCTTCTACGAGACCGCCGGCTGGGCGCACGACGGAACCGTCACCAGCGAGCACGTCGACTGCGAGATGCGTCCCACGATCCGGTACCGCGTCGAGCTGTAGCCGTTACCCGTTCCCGCGGTGGCCATACGCGTGTCCGCGGCGTGCTCCTTGGCGTGGCCGTTCCCGTGGCAGTGGTCGGGGTCGTGTCCCGGAGGAACGTCGCCGTGACCGTTGACCTGGTCCGCGTTGTCGTCCACGTGCCCGTTCGCGGTCGCCTAGGGCGGAAGCCCGCCCTCGCCCTTGGTCAGCTTGTGGCTCTGCCCCCACTCGCGACCGTCGCCCGGACCGAGGACGACGAGCACGTACAGGTTGCCGAGGATCGTCTGCAGGGTCGAGGTCATGTCCGAGGGCAGCAGGGTGGCGGGCCCGGCCAGACGCGCGGATCTCGTTGTCGAGGTCTTGTGTTCGGTCCGCCGGGGACAGCGGCCTAGCCTCCTGGGGAGGGCACCCCACAGCTCGTGCTCAGGAGGAGAGCTCGGTCTCCCGGGTTTCGAGCGTCTGCCGGTTGGTGAGCAGCTCGTCCACGGCGTCCAGTGGGAGCGCCTTGGCGAAGTAGAACCCCTGGCCGAGGTCGCAGCGCAGGGCCAGGAGCTTCTCCAGCTGGTCGGCTCGCTCGATGCCCTCAGCCACCGGGCGCAGGCGCAGGATCCCCGCCAGCTCGATGATCGCGGCCGTGAGCGCCGATTCCTCGCCGCCTTCGTTGACGCCGTCCACGAAGGACTTGTCCACCTTCAGGATGTCGACGGGGAACCGCCGGATGTAGTTCAGACTCGAGTACCCCGTGCCGAAGTCGTCGACCGCCAGCTGCACGCCGAGCTCCTTGAGCTCCGCGAGCCGCTGGATCGACAGATCCATGTCCTGCATCATCACGGACTCGGTGATCTCCAGGACCAGGCTGCCCGGGTCGAGTTGGGTCTGCATCAGTGTCTCCGCGATCTCGCCGACGACCTCCGGGCGCTGGAGCTGGCGAGCGGACAGGTTGACCGCCATCTGGAGCGGGGGGTCCATCAGGTAGAGCTCCAGGAGCCGTCGGGCCTGCGTACACGCCTCCTGCAGCACCCAGCGGCCCAGCGGGACGATCAGACCCGTCTCCTCGGCGAGCGGGATGAAGTCCAACGGCGCGATGAGACCGCGCGTCGGGTGCTGCCAGCGGACGAGCGCCTCGAGCCCCTCGATCCGTCCCGTCGAGAGCTCGATCACCGGCTGGTAGTGCAGGACGAACTCATCGTTGTCGACCGCGCGCTGCAGGTCCGCCTTGAGCTCGAGGCGCTGCAGGGCCGTGTCGTGCATCGCGGGTTCGAAGACCTGGTATCGGCCCTTGCCGGCCTCCTTCGCCATGTACATCGCGACGTCCGCGTTCCGCAGCAGCTCCTCGGCGCCCTCGGGGCCGCCGGTCCGGGCGTCCGCGGTCGCGATGCCGATCGAGGCGCGGGCGAACACCTCCTTGCCCTCGAGGTGGAACGGACCCTCGAGCGACGCGAGGATCCTGGCGGCGACCTCGGCCGCGTCGACCCCGTCCCCGCCGTCTTCGAGCAGGATCGCGAACTCGTCGCCGCCGAGCCGAGCGGCGGTGTCGGCCTGCCGGAGCGAGTTCTTCAGCCGCTCGCCGACCTCGGCGAGCATCCGGTCGCCCGCCGCGTGACCGAGAGAGTCGTTGATCGTCTTGAAGTCGTCCAGGTCCATGAACAGGATCGAGACCGGGAGGTTGTCCCGGGCCTGCCGCTCGATCATGTGCTCGACGCGGTCCTTGAACAGCGCCCGGTTCGCGAGCCCCGTCACCGCGTCGTGGAACGCCTGGTGCTGGAGCTGCTCCTCGAACGCCTTGCGCTCGGAGACGTCACGGGTGTTCAGGACGATGCCCCTCACGTTCTCGTCGTGCAGCAGGTTGGTCCGCAGGGTCTCGACGTGCAGCCAGAAGTCGTCGCGGTGCTTCATCCGGAACTCGGTCAGGCCCGGATGGGCGTCGCCCTCGCGTCCGCCCGAGGTAAGGAACTGCAGGACGCCGGCTCGATCGTCGGGGTTGATCAGGACCGTGAGCTTCGTACCCTCGAGCTCCCCGGCCGTGTGGCCGAGCACGCGCTCGACCGACGGGCTCATGTACCGGATCGTGGAGTCGGCCTCGACGACCATGACCACGTCCGAGGAGTTCTGGACGAGCGAGGAGAAGCGCGCCTCGCTCTGGCGGATCAGCAGGATCTCGGTGGTCAGGGCGCTGTCGAGCGCGAGGGCGACCTGGGATGACAGCGCCTCGATCGAGTCGCGGATCGCACGCGGGATGCTCGCGGGCCCGGCGATCACGAGCAACCCCTGGAGCTCCTCCTTCATGAACAGCGGCGCGTTCAGGACGAACGTCGCGTTGGGGGGCATGCCGAGCGAGCTCGCGAGCTCCGCCTCCTCGGTCGGAACCTCGTAGGACCGGTGGGACTGCAGCCGGTCGCGTTTCCATTGGGGCAGGATCGACAGGGAGACGGCGGTGCCCTCGACGCCCTCGGTCCCGCCCGCGGCCGCAACGACCTGGAAGGCGTCCGGGTCATCCTCGGTCACGACAAGCAGCCGCAGGCCGCCGTCGTCGCCCACCAGGGCGCGCGCCGCCTGCAACGTGGCCGCGTAGATGCTCTCCCGGTTCGTGGCCGTCACGAGCGCCGCACCGGCGTTGCGGAGCGCCTTCTCTCGGAGCGTCGACTGTTCCTGCCGGCGGACGAGCCCCGACATCCGAAGGACGACCAGGACGAACAGCATGACCGACGCCCCGATCAGGACCGGCATGTCGACGGAGTCCGCCCGACTGAGCTGGATCAGCATGACGCCGGGCGCGATCAGCGACGCGCCACCGAGCACCAGCAGTCGGAGCTTGGACATCCGGCGTTCGACGTCGGGGGCCTTGTCCGAGAGGTTCCGCATGGAGGGGTGCAGCGCGGCTGCTCCCCAGAGGAGGTAGAAGATCCCCCACCCCGCCTCGAGGAATCCGGACTGGTTGTAGACCAAGCCCTGGACGGAGATGTAGGTGTACAACGTGTCGGTCAGGAACAGGGACAGCGCCGCCGCTCCCATCAGGTACAGGGACGGAGCCTTCTTGCCCGCGCCCATCGCGAGGCGGATGACCACGGTGAGCAGCACCAGGTCCATGAACGGGTACGCCATCCCGACGAGCTTCTGCAGGAGCGTGGAGGCCGAGTCGTGCGCCACCGGGGACATCAGGAAGACCCACTGCATCGTCCCGATCCCGATCGCCACGATCATCGAGTCGATGACGCTGTCCCGGTCCCGGCCCGGGTTGCGCCGGCGGATCAGGAGCAGCAGGCCCCCCACCAGGCACGGGTAGACGAGCAGGTACGCGACGTCGCCGATCGAGGGGTACGGGAGGTCGGTGCCGAAGAAGTCGTTGTAGTTGTAGGTGATGACGTCCCCGATGACGAAGAACGTCTGACCGAGCGCGAACAGGTACCAGGGGGCACGCGCGTTCGGCTTCCACATCCGGACGGCGACGACGATCGCGACCGGCGAGGACAACGAGATCAGGTTGAAGAACCATCCCTGTCGCAGGTGCGGCAGGGACAGGAATCCGAGCAGCGCCGCGATGCCACCGCCCAGATACAGGAGCCAGGCCCGGGACTTCATCCCATCCAGATATCGGTGGGCCGAACGGATGACCTTAGAGCCGGCTCGGAAGTTCCCGAGGCGGAAAGGGCCCCTGACCAGCGGAGATGGGTGCGAGCGGCCCTTCGAGGGCTCCGAACCCCGTGTCGTCCGTCGGCTCGATCGCCGTGCCCACGAGGACGCCGCTCCGCTCGATGTCGCGCATGCCCGGCAAGAACAGGAACGCCAGGGTGACGGCGCCGCCCAGGAGTCCGGCGCCGACGAGGGTCTGCTTGGCGCCCAGCGCCCCGGCGATCGGGCCGGTGAACGCGTAGGAGACCGGCACAAGGGCGATCGAGATGAACCAATCGAAGCTCGAGACCCGGCCGAGCAGCCGGCCCGGCACCAGGCGTCCCTTGGTCGTCGCCCAGACGATCGTCCCCGCGCCCTCGAGCGCGTTGAACGCGAAGCAGGCGGCCATGGCCTGCCACGGGAACCGCGCGAGACCGTAGCCGGAGATCGCGAGCGTCGAGATCGTCCACACGACGTAGATGAAGGTCATGTTCCGGCGCGGCATCTGCCGGTTGCCCATCACGATCGCGGAGGTCATCGCGCCGATCCCGCCGATGGCGAAGATCAGGCCGAGGTCGGCCGCGGAGCCGTGCATGTCGTTGCGGACGACGAACGGCAGGAGCACCTCGGACGGCCCCCAGAAGATCAGGTAGCCGAGCGTCGCCGCGAGGAAGGTCCCCCACAGCCACACCTGCGAGCGGACGAACGCGAACCCCTCGCGGATGTCGTCGATCGCCGACCCGTGCGGCTCGTCGGGGGTCGTGCGTCGAGCACGCATCAGAGCCACGCAGGAGATCGAGAACAGGAACGTGCACGCGTCCACCACGAACGCGGTCCCTGGGCTGCCCATCGCCACGATCAACCCGCCCAGGGCCGGCCCGAGCATCCGCAGGGCCGCCGGACGAACGAGCTGATCGAGAGAGTTCGCCTGGTTCAGCTCGGTGTCCGGGACAAGGCCCGGGACGATCGCGTCGAACGCCGGGCCGAAGAACGCCGTTCCGGCGCCGAACAGCCCCGAGAGCATGAGCATGTGCCACAGCTCGAGTCGCCCCGAGAGCGCGAGGGCGCCCATCGTGCCCACCGCGAGCGCGCGCATCAGGTCCGCGGCGATCATCACCTTGCGCCGGTCGAAGCGGTCCGAGACCACGCCGCCCGCCAGCAGGAAGACGACGTGGGGCACGGTCATGGCGACGCCGATCGTCGACAGCGCGCTGGGCGTGTTCGAGATCTCGTACACCTGCCAGGCCAGGGCCACGTAGAAGATGCCGTCGCCGAGCAGCGACGCCGTCATCCCGATCCAGAGCTTGCGGAAGTCCGGATGGCGCAGCGGCGTCAGGATCCGCAACCGCCGATCGAGGAACGCGCGACCTTCCCGGTGGTCGCTCATCGGCTCAGCCGGCTTGGTAGGCGGCGCGCAGGGTGGATCGCAGGAGGTCGCGCGCGGCGATCGCCTCATGCGTCGTCGCGAGCGCCGGACGCTCGGCGAGTGACTCCTCCAGGTCGTCGAGCGCGACGCGCAGGCAGCCGCGCAGCCGGTCGACGCCGCCGTTCACGGCCTGGTGGACGCCGCGCGAGTACTCGAGGAAC
>Ga0207643_10002156_pt1 | contig 10789 bp, 9 predicted proteins | sample KBSMisM62_FD_184313 | JGI IMG/M metagenome (GOLD analysis project Ga0207643, IMG submission 184313) | Miscanthus rhizosphere microbial communities from Kellogg Biological Station, Michigan, USA - KBS Miscanthus M6-2 (SPAdes) (version 2) | ecosystem: Host-associated > Plants > Roots > Rhizosphere...
TGGAGGACTGTTTACCAAGATCATCGAGCGCAATTCCACCATTCCGCTGCGTAACAGCCTGACGTTCACGACGGTCGTCGACAACCAGTCGTCGGTCGAGATTCATGTGCTCCAGGGCGAGCGCGAAGTGGCCCAGGGCAATCGTTCGCTCGGCAAGTTTGAACTGGTCGGAATTCCGCCTAATCCGCGCGGCGTGCCACAGATTGAGGTCTCGTTTGAAGTCGACGCGAACGGCATCGTTTCAGTTTCGGCCGTGGACAAGACCTCCGGACGTGAGCAGCAGATGCGCATCACGCCGACGTCGGGCCTGACGCCGGAAGAGATCGATCGGCTTATCCGCGAAGCAGAAGAATTCGCGGACACTGACAAGAGCACGAAAGAGTTGCTGGTGTTGCGAACGAAAGTCGATTCGCTGCTCAGGAACACACAGAAGTCGTTTACGAAATTTGGCGGTTTGCTGCCGGAGCCCGATCAGGATGCAGCGGAGAAAGTGTTTGGCGAGGCCGAGATAGCCATCAAGACAGACAAAGTCGAAGAGATTAAGATTGCTCTGAACAAGCTGGAACGCGTAGCCGGGCAACTCACATCCGCAATGTTGAACTCCACAGCCGACGCAACCACCGAAGTTTAGACATGGAAAGTTCAGAGTTCAGCCTTTAGGCTGCCGTTCGAAAGAGCAAGCTAAAGCTTGAACTCCAAACTGCATCATTGAATACATAGAAGAGGTTATTACTAGAACTGTTATGGAGAAACGTGATTATTACGAAGTCCTGGGCGTTAGCCGCACCGCGACGGACCAGGAACTGAAGAGCGCTTATCGTCGTCTGGCGGTGAAGTATCACCCGGACAAGAACCCGAACGACGCCAGCGCGGAAGAAAAGTTTAAGGAAGCAGCGGAAGCTTATAGCGTGCTGTCGGATCTTGAGCAGCGCAAACGTTACGACCGGTTTGGCCATGCGGGAGTTTCCAGTAGCGCCGGCGCCGGAGCGTGGGGAGCGCCGGGTTTTGGCGGCATCGAAGACATACTCGGCGACCTGTTTGGTTTTGGCGACGTGTTTGGCGGAGGTCGTGGTGGCCGTCGCACGTCGGCACAACGAGGCGCGGATCTTCGTTACGACCTGGAGATCACGCTCGAAGAAGCAGCGAACGGCATGACTGCACAACTCCGAATTCCGCGTCTGGAGGCGTGCGATACGTGCAAAGGTTCGGGCGCGGCGGAGGGAAGCCAGCCGGAGACTTGTTCGACGTGTAGCGGCAGTGGCCAGGTGCGTTACCAGCAGGGATTCTTCTCGGTGGCGCGGACGTGTCACGTGTGTCGCGGCACGGGACGAGTGATCAAGAACCCTTGTGCCGACTGCAAAGGCTCGGGCAGAGTCGAGCGCGAGAAACAGATGGAAGTAAAAATCCCGGCGGGGGTCGAAACCGGCTCTCGTTTACGCGTATCTGGTGAAGGGGAATCCGGAACGCAGGGGGGCGCGCCGGGGGACCTTTACGTGGTTATCCACGTTTCGGAGCACGAGCAGTTTGAGCGACAAGGTAGCAACCTCTACGAGGCCGTTCCGATCACTTTCGCGCAGGCGGCGTTAGGGGCAGACATCATGGTCAAAACGCTCGACGGCGAGGAGAAGCTGAAGGTCCCGATGGGCACACAAACGGGCACGGTGTTTCGGCTCAGAGGGAAGGGGATGCCGGTCCTGGGCGGGCGTGGTCGAGGCGACCTGTTTGTTTCAGCGACGGTAATCACGCCGACGACGTTGACGAGAGAACAACGTCGCCTGCTCGAGCAGTTGGCCGAAGTTGAGAACAAGGATCTGGAGAGCAAGGGGTTGGTTGATAAGGTCCGCGACATCTTTGGATGAAGCAGTTATTAGCCACAGATAAACACGGATGACACAGATCGACTTTTTCTGATCGGTGTCATCCGTGTTCATCTGTGGCTAATTGAAAGAGAGGAATGATGATCGTAAATCCCCGGCACGTGCTGTTGCTCACGCTGATAGTCCTGGTGTCCTTGACGGCTAAAGCGCAGGACCCGATGGACGCGTTCAAAGAGCTCGATTTCAAGAAAACTTCCATTAAACAGGCTCAGGTGCAAAAGCTGAGCCCGGAAGATCTGAAGCTATTGCGTGGGATTATCTTCGGCCGCCACGGACGCGTCTTTAAAGACAACGACATCAAGGTCTATCTCGAAGAGCAGTCGTGGTACAAGCCGAATCCTGAGTTCAAAAACTCGCTGCTCAACGACGTCGAGCGCCAGAACCTCGATCTGATCCGTATTGCCGAGGCTTCGAAACACGAGTTCATTCAACCCGGCGACATGCGTTACTGGCGCGACCGCCAGATCACAGCGCGAAAACTCGGCAAACACAGCGGCGCGGAATGGAAAGTCCTAGTTGCCGAAGTCGAAGCCATCCACGGGAAGCGGTTCGATGACGAGCCGTGGTTACAACAGTATTTCGAAGAGCGTTACTGGTATTTTCCGAGTGACAAGTACGACGGGAAAAAGCTTTCGGCAATCGAGCGCAAGAACCTCGAGATACTGAGCGGCGCGCAGAAACGACAGCGCAAGGTGGCGTTGCTGCCCGGCGACATGGAGTTCTTTGAAAACAGGACGATCTCGGAGCAGTTGTTGCACGGCCTCAGCCTGCACGAGCTGCGCCTGCTGCGGAATGAGATTTATGCGCGACACGGGCGGATGTTCCGCGCCGAGTGGTTGCAGCAATACTTCTTCTTCCAACCGTGGTACGCGCCCGACGAGAACTTCAAAGACGAAGAGCTTTCCGGGAACGACAAGCTCAACGTTGAAACGATCGTCAACTACGAGAACAGGATTCACCAGGAGTTGAGCACGAAGCCGATCACGCGTGCGCTGCTCGATGGTTTGTTCCTGGAAGACGCGAGCCAGATGCGCCAGGAGATCTACGCGCGTCACGGCAAGATGTTCAAGGAGCCGTGGCTGCAGAAGTATTTCTCGAGCTTTGCCTGGTACACGGCCGATCCGAATTTTAGTGACGCGTCGTTGAGCGAGGTTGAAAAGAAAAACATCGCCACGATTGCGGCGTACGAAAAGAGCGCCGTAACGGCGATGAGTACGATAGAGGGTTGATAAGGCCCACCAAGGCCTCGCGTGACGAGGCCACAGATTTTCACGGATATATCAGACACGGATGAACACGGATCTAATCCGCAACTCATCCGTGTTTATCTGTGGCTAAAAAAGCTGAGCGAGGAATCGCCCTGCTTTAGGATTCGAGTCCGCTCGAGCCCACCGATCGCTTCAGGCAATTCCGTTTTGTGATGATGCTCCGCGATCACGAGTGCGTTGTTCCCGAGTAGCTGGAGTGTTTTCAGGTAGTCGTCTTTGTAAGGCGGATCGAAGAAGACGATGTCCCATCGTTCGTCCTTAGACTGCTTCAAAAACTCATTTGCCTCATAACAGTAGATTTCGAATTGCTCCTCCGGAATCCGGCACAACTCGACATTCGCTTCAATCAACTTGCACATCCGTCGCGAACGATCGACAAACGTGACGTAACTTGCCCCACGCGAAATCGCCTCGATGCCCACCGCGCCCGAGCCGGCGCATAGATCGAGAAACCGGGCGTCTTCAATATATGGTGCAATCACGTTGAAAAGCGTTTCGCGTAAGCGATCGGAAGTCGGCCGCACATTCAGCGAGGGCGGGCTCTTGAGATTTCGTCCCTTGTAAGCTCCAGCAATAATCCGCATCTCATTTCACCCGATCGCGGCCAGTCCAAACCGCGGATCTTGTTTGATGCGCGCGATGAGTTTTGCAGTAACAGCCGATTTTTCCTTGCCGAGATAAAACTCCGCTTCCTGCTTCGCTTTCTCGAGCAACGGCTGATCGCGCACGATGTTGCCGATGCGAAACTCCGGCAACCCGGATTGCTTCGTCCCCAACAACTCACCCGGTCCGCGCAACTCGAGATCCTTCTCGGCAATGATAAATCCGTTGCTGGTCTTTGCCATGATGCCCAGCCGTTCTTCCGCGACCGCGGTTTTCTTGTCGCTCGTCAACAGGATGCAGTAGCTCTTCTCAGCGCCACGCCCGACACGCCCGCGCAACTGGTGAAGCTGCGACAAACCAAAGCGCTCGGCGTGTTCGACAATCATCACTGACGCATTCGGCACGTCCACGCCGACTTCGATCACGGTCGTCGAAACGAGGATCTTGATCTCACCGGCCACAAACGCGCTCATCACTTTCTCTTTCTCCGCCGGCTTCATCTTCCCGTGCAACAGACCTACGGAGAGTCTCGGGAAGACAGTGTCGCGTAAATATTCGTAACGGCGCGTCGCATCCTTCAAGTCCATCTTCTCTGACTCTTCGACGAGGGGATAAACCACGTACGCCTGTCGTCCGACTTTGATCTCGCGCGCTATTAGACGTTTCACTTCCTGGCGTTGATCTTCGCCGTAGACCATTGTCTCGATCGGAGTACGTCCCGGTGGGAGTTCGTCGATGATGGAAACGTCCAGGTCGCCGTAAACGGTCATCGCCAGCGAGCGTGGAATCGGCGTGGCGGTCATCACCAGCACGTCCGGATTGAACCCGCGCGCACGCAACCCGGCCCGCTGCATCACGCCAAAGCGGTGCTGCTCGTCGATCACTACGAGTCCGAGCTTCGCAAAACCAACTGCTTCCTGGATCAACGCCTGCGTACCGATGGCCGCATGGATCTCGCCCTCTTTCAGCGCGGCTTGCAGGCGTCGCTTTTCGGCGGCACGAAGCGAGCCGGTCAACAACTCGACGCGGTAAGGTGTCTTCGCGAGCACGCGTTTGATGCTGCGCGCGTGTTGCTCCGCGAGAATTTCGGTCGGCGCCATCATTGCGGTCTGCAAGCCATTTTCCATTGCCGCCAGCATCGCAATCACGGCCACGATGGTTTTGCCGCTGCCGACGTCGCCTTGCAGCAGGCGGTTCATCGGCGCTTTGGATTTCATGTCGTTGAAGATTTGCGCGGTGACGGTTCGCTGGGCCTTCGTTAACTTGAAAGGCATCACCGAAGCGATCCTCGCGTTGACGGTTTTGTCGATGCGCAGCGGCATTTCTTTCTGTTCCTTGATTCGCTGCCCGCGCTTCAAACCGATCGCGAACGTCACCCAGAAAAAGTCTTCGAAGATCATGCGCTGGTGCGCCGCGCTTCTTGATTGCTCGTAGTCGTCCATCGACGCGTCTGGCGGTGGAAAGTGAATCTCGCGCAGTGCTTGCGCGCGGCCGATCAGTTTTGTTCGATGTCGCAAGTCCGGCGGCAACGTTTCCTCGATTGCTTTGTCGGTCAGCAATGAGAGCACAGCGTGGACAATCTCGCGCACGCGCTTGGAGTTGAATTCGCCGAGTTTTCGATAAACCGGCACACGGCGACCGACGTGAATTGCTGCAAGCGACGGATCGGGCAGGTTCTCTTCGGATTGTTCGGGATGCGGATGGTCTTCCGCTGTCTCCGGGGCTATCTCTGGTGCCGGGAGAACTTCGAGCTCGTCGGCGGGTTTGTTCAATCTCAGTTTGTAAGTGTTGCGGCGCGCCTCCCATTCCCACCGGCCAAACGTGATGAACTTTGTGCCGCGCACGAGCTTGGCGGTGTAATACTTGACGATGTCGTAGGCGCGCGGACCTGAGACGAACCACCAGACAATCACTTCGCGGCCGCTCATTGGACCATCGATGCCGGAGACTTCGAAGATGTAGAGCCGGGGTCGTCCGTAACTCCGCGAGTTTCTGACGGCGTAGCCGTGCGCATTGGTGACGCTGAGCTCGAGCGAAGCTTCGACACCTTCATGAAGATCTCTGATCAGTGCCGGACGCGATCGATCTTCGTAACGCATCGGGAAGTAAGTCAGTAGATCTTCGACTGTGACTTCAGCGGCGCTCTTCTTGTGTACTTGTGAAGTGAGCGCGTGGGCGAGTTTGCGCGAAAGAACCGGCCCCAATCGTGCAATCTTAAAATTGTGAAGATCCTCAACTGAAGTGTTGAGGGAGATGGCGCTGGGCATCGGCGGGATCATAACATAGCGAACAACGAGGGAAGGGTCATGACAAACGAGAGAGTATCAGACACCACGCGCGAGAGTTTGAACCTGTTGCGGCAGGGTTTGCTGCGGCTGCACAAGACTTTGCTCGACCTTGAGCGCCGCGACTATGAGCGGGCGCGTGGCCGAATTAGCAACAGTTACGAGTTCTTGCAGTTGGTGCTCAAGGATCCGTGGTTTGACTGGTTACATCGTCTTTCCGAGCTCATCGTGCAGATCGACGAGACGCTCGACACGCACTCGGAAACGCCGGCGACTGAGGCTGATGCCACGGCGTTGATCGAGAGGGCGAAGACGTTGTTGGCGCCGGCGGAAACGGGGACTGAGTTTCAGAAGAACTATTTTCTTGCGCTACAGCAGTCCCCGGACGTGGTGTTGTTGCACTCAGAGGTGGTGAAACTGTTGGGAAGGTAAATTTTTTAGCCACAGATTTCCGCGAAAATCTGTGGCTAAATTCTACCTAAGCGCAATGCTTCTCAAAGGCTTGCGTGAGCTCTCCGGCGATCTGGTTCGCATCCCGACCCTCGATCTGATATCGCTCAAGCATGTAAACCAGTTCTCCATCCTTCAGCAGCGCGATTGACGGTGATGACGGGCCGTAACCGGTGAAGTAGCTGCGCGCTCTGTCTGTAGCCTCGATATCGGCGCCGGCGAAAACGGTGGCCACCTTGTCAGGCTTCACGCCGTGTTGCAGCGCGAGCGCCACGCCCGGTCGCGCCTTTCCAGCCGCACACCCACAGATGGAGTTCACCACGACCATCAACGTGCCTTTGCTATTTCGAACTGTCTCATCAACAGCATCGGCAGTTCTCATCTCTTCGACTCCGAGTCGCGTCAAATCTTCACGCATCGGACGTATCATGATTTCCGGATATGGCATCGTTCTAATCTCCTAATTTAATTTCTTGAATCTTAAGAGTTTTCCCGCAAAGGCGCAAAGACGAACCAGCGGAGCAGCGTGGGTATGCGTGGCTGACCGGCGAAGCCGTGCGGAGTATTGGCCCGGAACCTGCGAAGCAGGTGGCAGAATAGAGCCTGGGGCGCAAGCCCCAGGTACTTTCACAAATAGGCGATCGAGCCCGCGAAGCGGGCGGCAGCCCCACGCGCTGTCGCCCGCTTCGCGGGCTCCGACGCCTTTATTTAATATTTGTCTTGGGGCTTGCGCCCCAGGCTCTATTCTGCCACCCGCTTCGCGGGTTCCGGGCCAAACACCTAGAGGCTGCACGTTTTTCACATTCAAAATGATTGTTCGCCGTGTGGGTCGAGGGAGAGGATGGCGTCGGTGAAGTGTTCGCGGATGTCGGAGGCGAGCATAGTGCGCATGCCGAGTTTGTGTGCGGCGAAGTCGCCTGCGAGGCCACCAATGTAGAGTGCTGCAACGGTGGTCGCGATGGGATCGGCGCGATCCTCTAGAGTGGCGTAGGCTTGGGCCAGGAAGCCGGAGATCAGGCCCGTTAGGGTGTCGCCCGCGCCGGCTGTGCCGAGACCGGCGTTTCCGGTTGGATTGATGAACACACGGCCATCGGGAGTCGCTACCAGCGGTCGCGAGCCTTTGAGAACCAGGATGACTTCGTGGGCGCGGGCAAACTCACGCGCCACAGAGACACGGTCGTCGAGAGCCGATTTGTCCTCCGCGCCAAGCAGTCTGAGCATTTCGCCGGGGTGCGGGGTTAGGACGAGTGGATGCTCGGAAGAGCCCTTCAGGTCGTCGGGCCAGGGCGCGAGTGAGTTCAATCCGTCAGCGTCGATCACGCACGGTGTCGTACGGCGCTCAACCACAGCGCGAACAAATCGTCGCGTGCGTTCATCGTTATGCGTCAACCCTGGACCAACCGCCACGACAGTCGCTTTACCTGCCAGCTTAAGAAAATGCTCGACAGCCTCGTCACTGACAACACCTCGATCGGTTTCCGCCAGCGCCGTGGTTATCACCTCCGGCATCGCGCTACTCGCGACGGACGTTTGCGCGGACGCAGGCGTCGCGATGGTGACGAGTCCGGCTCCGGATCGCATCGCTGCGTTGCCGCTGAGCGCTGCTGCTCCCGAGTAACCACGCGAGCCGGCCGCAAGCAAGACGTGCCCGTGCGTGTTCTTGTACGACTCCGGCGTGTAGCGAGTGCTCACGAGCCACTGCCGCGCGTCTTCTGCTTCAGTCACAAACAGCCAGGGCCGTTGAGCTTGTATTAACGATGCTGGGGAGCCGATGTCAGCAACAATTAACGAGCCGCCAAAGTAGCACGCCGGCGCAAGGACATTCGCGGGTTTGGCGGCAGTGAACGTCACCGTGAGATCTGCCTGGACGGCCGGCCCAATCGGCTTTGACTGATCCGCGTTAAGCCCTGACGGAACATCGATCGAAAGCACGAGGGGGCGCACCCCCGACGCGCGGTCGCGTGCTTCTTTCAGCATCGACAAGTGCTCGATGACTTTAAGAAAGACGCCTTCGAGCGGACGTGTCAGACCGGTTCCGAAAAGCGCGTCGACGATGACGTCGTAAGCGCTACGTGGTTTGGCAATCTGCTCCCAGGCCGCGACGCTTTCACATTCGATAAACGTGAGTGGCGGCGGCGCCTCGGACGAGCCTGCCTCAAAACTCGCGAGCCGGCTTACAGACTCGAAATTGGTATGCGCGTCACCCGAGGTTTCGGAGAGTTTGCCGAAGAGGACGACGCTACAGTGCATGCCGTCGCGCGACATCGCCCGCGCCAGGGCCGCTCCATCGCCGCCGTTATTGCCTTTGCCGCAAAGAACCAGCACGGTCTTACCCGCCACGTTGCCGTCCATGCGGGCGCGAACCGCCTCCATACAGGCAGCGCTGGCAGCTTCCATTAAGAGCAGGGAGGGCGTGTGGTAGTGTTCAACTGTGAGGCGGTCGATCTCGCGGATCTGTTTAGCGGAGAGTACTGGTTGCACGCTACGGATGATACCAAAAGAAAAAGCGGCCATGCCGCCTCCCGCCTGCCTGCCGCTGCACCAACCTTCCGTTTTTCCAGGATACTTAATCTATAGAACCAATGCCCTGAGGTCTCCAGAAAATTCTGAAAAAAGTTTTTTAGGGCAGAAAAATAGGTCCTATAGGATGTATAGGACCTATTTTTAACTATATCGTTATTGCTGCCCGAACGTTTGGGCGAGCGTTGGGTTGTTGCTGATCCATGGCCGGTGATAAACCCGCGCCGATGATGTACATCAGGGTCTCGCAAACCTCGCGGGAGCCTGTGCCCACGACCTGACCCTTTTCATCTTCAAGAACATAGATTCGGCCGGTCGACTCAAGGGGAAGAATCATTGGCCTCGTATACATGCTTTAGTCTCCTGTTATTCCTGTGATTCCGTGTTGCGGTTCTTCAAACGACGGCGAATCGCACCCGCGGCGCCCACGAGCCCACTGCCCATCAGGAATAAGCTCGCCGGTTCCGGAACTTCGTTGCTTTGCGGGGCAGAAAATCCGCCCAAACGCCATTGGTTGATTTCCGCGAAAGTAGTGTTACCCAGACCCTGGACAGTGACACTGTTGATAACCGCGCCCTCCGCAGCTTCAATTCCGAAGAAATTTTGACCGTTTGTGTCGACCGAGAAGACCTGGTTGAAAACTTGCCCGCCGGCGAGGGTGTAGTTCACGGTGAACTGGACCTGGGTCGGTGGTGGTAAACCGTTGGTGACGTCGATGTTAAAGATGAGCTTGGTAAACGTGGCGCCATTCTCGAGCTGAACGGTCACGTTCGAAAGCGGTATGTTGCCAGTGCCGCCAACGAGAACTGCCTGGCCGCCGCTAACGCCGAGGTTACCGCTGCCGGAAGCCGAAGTGAAATCCACGATGAAGCCGGCGCCGGCACCGTTGAAGTCGCCCTGAACCAGCAAGCCGGAGTGAACCAGGCTGCCGTTGTTGAATAGGACGTTGTCAGTGTTCTGATTGCCGGGGTTTCCGACGGTAATCGTAATCGGATCGGCGAAGGTTGTGGACGACGCCACGACCATGATGGCGAACGCCGCAGAGGCGAGAATCAGGCGTTGCAAGTTAAAAATCCGGGGCATGTTTACGAGACTCCTTGTCTTGGTTTCCTAAACTGTAGAGGGAAAAGTCTTAATATGCGGGTAGTTCCAAAGCTTAATCCACAGATTTCACAGATTATCTGCGTAATCTGCGGATTATCTGACGAATGATGAGCTGGGCTTGAGATACGCCAAAGAGATGCTCGACAGCGAAATACGTCGTCCCGTAACCACCGAGAACCACTATCGCCAGCGGGATTGGGTGCCAGGACCCGACGAGCAGCTTGAGTGCCCAACCGACTCCCGCGCCGATCAAAGCTCCAAGCCAGAGTTTCCCGGTGTAACTAAACGTCAGGCCCGTCCTGCCAATCTTCTTGTTGAGACTCCTTCGTAGCAGCAAGAACTCGACCCAGCCCGCCGTTCCCGACGCAACCGTCAAACCCGCCGCTCCGAGTTTTGCAGGCAAGTGGAGCAGACCCGGCAGGTGAATCGAGCAGAAGTAACCAAGCAGACTGCCGAGCCCGACTCGCGTGACCGCATAGACCAACGGCGTGCGAGTGTCGCGCAAGGCGTAGTAAGTCGACGAATAGAGCCGGCCCATCGTCGACGCCAGCAGTCCCACAGATGCTCCGGCAAGTATGGTCCAAACGTAAACCGTATCGCCGCGGTTAAACTTGCCGGTTTGATAAAGCACGGCGGTAATAACGTCGCCGAGCGCCAGGAACGCTACCGCCGAAGGAACAAT
>Ga0207643_10002161_pt1 | contig 10772 bp, 11 predicted proteins | sample KBSMisM62_FD_184313 | JGI IMG/M metagenome (GOLD analysis project Ga0207643, IMG submission 184313) | Miscanthus rhizosphere microbial communities from Kellogg Biological Station, Michigan, USA - KBS Miscanthus M6-2 (SPAdes) (version 2) | ecosystem: Host-associated > Plants > Roots >...
CGAGCGCTCTTCGATGGCGCGGTGGCCGCGTACGGGCGGGTCGATCTGCTGTTCAACAACGCCGGCATGGGTGGGCCGCCGCACGATCTCGACGAGATTCCGCTCGCCGAGTGGCAAGCCGTGGTCGACGTCAACCTGACCGGGGCGTTCCTCTGCAGCCGGGAAGCGTTCCGGGTGATGCGCCACCAGTCGCCCCAGGGCGGCCGGATCATCAACAACGGCTCTATCTCGGCCCACGCACCGCGGCCCCGATCGATCGCCTACACGGCGACCAAACACGCCATCACCGGCCTGACCAAATCGACGTCACTTGACGGGCGCGCGTACGACATCGCATGCGGTCAGATTGACATCGGCAATGCGGCCACGGACCTGACGACGGCAATGGCCGAGGGCATTCTCCAGGCCGATGGCAGCCTCCGATCAGAGCCGCGGATGGTGGTCGAGGAGGTCGGCCGAGCGGTGGTCTATATGGCCAGTCTTCCGCTCGACACCAACGTTGCGACCATGACGGTGATGGCCACGAAGATGCCATTCATCGGCCGGGGATAGCCAACCTTGTCCACTCGTCCGAGGCTGGTTACCGTCGCATAGATGAGCTATCTCAAACAGTTCGGCGAGCTTGGTCGCGACGACATCGAGATCGCCGGCGGCAAGGCCGCCAACCTCGGCGAACTCACCCGCGCCGGCTTCCTGGTGCCGCACGGATTCGTGGTGAGCACCGACGGCTATCGCGAGTTCGTCGCCGCTCGCGGCATCGGCGCGTCGATCTTGGACCTCGCCGGCTCGAACGGCACCGAACAGGCGTCGGCCGAGACCGTGGACGCGCGAAGTGATCAGTACAGCCTCGCAACCGTGCTGTACGAGATGCTCGTCGGCGATCCGCCGTTCACCGGGAAGACCGCGCAGGCCGTGGTGGCGCGGCGATTTGCCGAGCCGGCGCGGCCGATCCGCACGGTGCGCTCCGCGGTGCCCGAATTCGTCGAGCTTGCGGTGCTCCGGGCGCTCGAGCGCGCGCCGGTGGACCGCTATCCCGACGTGGCCACGTTCGCGAACGCGCTGCGGCAGGGGAGCGGGGAGGCGCACCGGCCCGCTCGCGGGACCCGTCGCGTGGCGATGGTCGCCGGTGTCGCGCTCCTCGTCGCGGCGGTCGTCGGCGTCGCGGCCACCTCGTGGAGGTCGCGGCGCACGGCGCTCGCGCCCGCGCGCGACAGCACGGTCGTCGCACTCGACCAGCGCGGGATGCGCGCGTACGACCGCCGCACCCCCGCGGGCAGCCTCGAGGCGGTCGCCGCGTTCAGCGACGCCGTGCGCCGTGATTCCTCGAATCTTCAGGGGTGGACGGGGCTCGCGAAGACGTACGCGCGAATGTACGAGCGCGCATTCCGCCTGCCCGGCGTATCGCCGGACAGCATGCTGCGCCTCGCGGTGACGGCGGTGGAGCGGGCACTCGCTCTCGCACCGGACGATGCCGACGCGTGGGGCACGCAGGCGATCGTCTCCCGGCACATCGATCCGACCGATCGAGCGCTGGCGCTGCGTGCGGCGCGGCGCGCCATCGCGCTCGATTCGACGAACGCCGCGGCCTGGCACTACTTCGCGCTGGATCTCACGGAAAGCGGCGACGCCGCAGCTGCGATGCGCGCCTGGAGACGCAGCGTCGAGGTGGACTCCGCGTACACGCAGGGGCTCGTCTTTCTCGGGCTCGCGCACATGTGGGCGCGGTCCTACGACAGCGCCGCGGTATGGGCGGACAGTGCCATCGCATTGGACCCGAACTACTTCTTCGGCTGGATGTCGCTCGCCGAGATCGAGATGGAGCGCGGCAATACCGGTCGTGCTTCGTCCGCGTACGCCGCAGCGTTTCGGCTCAGCACCGACGTGGAGCGCGTCAACGCCATGGTCGGATCGGCTACCGTCGACGCGCGCGCGGGACGGGTGGCGAGCGCCCGTGCGTCGATGCGCCTGGCGGACAGCCTCGCGTCCGCGTTCCATCCGGTGCCGCTGCACACCGCAGTGTACGCCGCCCACGCGTACGCCGCGCTCGGAGACACCGATCGCGCCATGCACTGGCTCGCGAGCTTCGCGCCGGCCGGCGACCTTCACTTCCAGTTGCATCTGCGCTGCGATCCGTCGTTCGATCCCATCTCGGGCGACCCACGCTTTCGCGCGCTGCTCGTCAGGGAGCGACCCCGGGCCTGTCGCTGAGGGTGCCAACCGGCTCACCTCGGAGCACACCCTTGCGAACGGCGGACGTCCGCTCCTGATTCGCCGCAGCCAAGTCTTCGCCGAGGTCACCATGGGTGCCGCAGTCGCCGTCATGCTCATCAAGGAGCGTCAGCTCGTCGAAGCCTTCACGCGCGCCGGTGCGACGAGCGCGACGTCCGCCGTGCATCCCGGCGACATCTCGGTCGACATCGGTGGCGTCGCCGGCCGGCGACTGATCGAGCACGCGGTGCTTCGCGAAGCGGATGCGGGGCGCTACTACCTGGACCTGCTCACCTGGGAGGCGCTGCGCCGCCAGCGCCGGCGGATCCTCTTCGTCATCCTGCTCGTCATCGCCCTCGGCGCGCTCTTCCTCGCCGGCCAGTTCCCGCCGGGCGCGCGATTGCAGCGCTGACGTCGCCGCGATCGCATGCGCGCGTCGGCATGACGACGACCCCGCACTCGAGCGACGACCTGTTCCACGCCCTCGCGGCTCGCGCCCGAGCGACGTCGGATGGCCGGCTCGTGCTCGCCGTGATCGGTGGCCTGGCGGCGGCGATCGGCGCGGCCGTGTGGCGGCCGAGTGGCTGGGTGGTGATCGTGAGCATCGGTACGTGCGCGGCGGCGGTGGGCGGGTGGGGAATCGCGGATCGCGAGCTCGGCGAGCGTGCGGCGAGGAGCGGCTCGTCGGTCGCCGTGTTGCGAGCCGTGCGCGTCATCTGCATCGTACTCGGCACCTGCGCCGCGCTCGTCACGGCGCTCAAGGTGCTCGGCACGGCGCTCGGTACGTGGATCAGCTGACACTCCTCCACCTCCGCCGCGCTGGAACGACCGTGGCCCCGCCACGGCGCGGTGCGAGTCCTCCGTGACCGCCCGCGCCTTCCTCACCGGCGAGTGGCGCTACCTGGCGATGCTCAACTACCGGGTCGAGCCCGCGCTGCTCGAGCCGCTGGTGCCCTGCGGCACGACGCTCGACCGCTGGCAGGGCGCGACCTACGTCAGCCTCGTCGGGTTTCTCTTCCGCGACACGCGCGTGCTCGGCGTCCCCGTGCCGCTGCACCGCGACTTCGAGGAGGTGAACCTGCGCTTCTACGTCTCTCGCAAGGTGGGTGGAGAGCTGCGTCGCGGCGTGACGTTCATCAAGGAGATCGTCCCGCGCCGCGCGATCGCCGCCGTGGCGCGCATCGCGTACGACGAGCCGTACGTCGCGCTGCCGATGCGGCACTCGATCGGCGAACAGACGAACACGGACGCGGCGCCGAGCGCGGTACGCTACGAGTGGCGACGACGCGGCGGATGGAGCGCGCTCGTCGTCGAGGCCAGCGGCACTGCCACGCCGCTCGTGTCGGGCTCGGAGGCCGAGTTCATCACGGAGCACTACTGGGGCTACACGCGCCAGCGTGACGGCGGCACGGTCGAGTACCACGTCACGCACCCGCGCTGGCGCATCTGGACCGTGACGTCCGCCGCGGTGCAGGGCGATCTGGCGGAGCCGTACGGCACAGCGCTGGGCGACGTGCTGCGCCGCCCGCCCGACTCCGCCTTTCTCGCCGAAGGCTCGGCGATCGCGGTGCACGTGCCTGAGCGAATGAGGCTCTGACCGGCTGGGTGAGCGGCCGTCGTCGCGAGACGACGGCCGCTCGCTCCCGGCTACTTCACGGTGATCGGCAGATACTGCGGCGGCGCGGCCTTCTCGGGGAAGCCATTCTTCTGATACTTGAGTCGGAGCGCTGTTCCGGCAGCCGCCGTCACCTCGACGTCGTACGTCTGGCCGGCCGTCATCAGAAGCGTCGCCGGCCGCGCTGTCGTCTGATTCGCCGCGAGATCGGCTCCGTCCTTGGCGAGCACGCGCCACTGCGTCGTCGCGTCACCGTCGAGGAGCGTCAGGTCGAGATTGAAGTCGCTCTGGATGTTGATCAGCCGCAGCCGCGTCGGTACGCCGGCCTTCAGCTCGATCGGCGCCGCGTCGACGCGCCCATTGAGCATCGTCGGTGGGGGCGGCTTGATGAAGTTCAGCCACGGACCGGCATCGCTGAACAGCACGATCTTGTCGCGCTCCGCATCTCGTGGCTGACCAGGCTCGGTCACGACGAGCGCTCCGTACAACCCGGACGAGATCTGCTGCATCTCGTTGGAGTGTGAGTGGTAGATGAACGTGCCGGCGCGCGGAGGCGTGAACCGCACGGTGAGCGAATCGTGCGATGCGATCATCGGAAGCGTGGTACGCCCCGCGCCACTCCAGTTCGGAACACCGTCGGGAAAGCTCTCGAGCTCGATCCCATGCCAGTGGACCGCCGCCTCGTCGTGCGAGCGGTTCACGATCGTCACGGCGACCGGCTCGCCCCGAACGAGCGACAGCACGGGACCCGGTACGGGCATCGAATCGGCGACCGCTTCCGCCGGAGAGCCGCCCAGCACGAACGAGTAGCCGGCCATGTTGCCGTACACCGAAGCGCGCGACCGCACGATGAGCCGGATCGGCCGCTCCGGCGTCATCGACGCCTGTCGCACCTCGCCGCGCGGCGCGACGCGGATCCCCAGCACGAGCCCACTCATGTGCTTGTGGGGATCGTATCCCGGCATCGCCGAGTGCTTCATCGTGCCCGGCTTCGGCATCACGCGGTCCGACTCGAGCGCTTCCTCGGTGGCGATGTGGCTCGCGAAATGGCAGTGGAAGATCCAGTTCCCGCTGCGTGTCGGCGCCCACGTCATCGACATCGTCTGGCCGGGAACCAGCAGCTCCGTCACCGTGAGCCGACGATCGGCCGGCGCCGTGATGCTGTCTCGCGCGCCGTCCCCGCGTGAGTCGACGCGATAGTAGAAGCCGTGCAGGTGCAGCGGATGCTCGAGTGCGCTCAGGTTGAGGAAGCGCCAGTGCACGGTGTCGCCCTGCACGAGATCGAGCCGCTCGGTGTTGGGCCACGCGAGCCCGTTGAAGGAGAGCTGCACGTGCGGCCCGACGCTGCTCAACCGCGTCGTATCGGGAAACACGAACCAGTTGGAGATCAGGAAGATCCGGTCGGGAGGCGCACCCGCGCCGTCCACGACGAGCACGCCCTGGAGCTGGCTGTCGTCGAGACTGCGAGCCGCGATGGCAGGCGCCACCGTGCGACCCACGTAGTAGAAGAGCCCCGGCGCATCCGGACGGAATCGGAACTCGTGCGACGCGCCCGGTGCGATGGCGACACTGTCGCTCGCGATCCCTCGCTTCGCGCCCAGCCCGTACATCCAGAGCGTCTTCGCGAGCGTGTTGCGCACCGTCGCGCGAACCTCCGCGCCGAGCGGAACGCGAAGCACCGGGCCCGGTGTCGTCGCGGTCTTTCCCGCTTCCGCGAACGCGGCGACGGAGTAGTGATGTCCGTTGGGTCCATCCGGCATCCAGGTGCCGTCGCGCGCGTCGATCCGCACGGTGAGCACGCCGCCGCGCAGCGTGCCGGCGGGATGTCGATTGTCGTTCGACTCGATCCGTGTGTTGGGCCGGACGCGCGTCACCTCGTGCGCACGAGCGGCGAGGGGAAACAGCACTAGCGCGACGCCGGCGGCGGCGTCGATCAGTCGGGGAGAGCGCATGCGCGCCTCGAGGTGGGGGGTGCTCTTCATATACGGCTGCCGGCCCCAACAGTCAATCGAACCCGACCACACGTTCGCGTCCGCCGCGGCGCACATAGGGGATGCGCGCACTCGCGTGTGGTCTCAGTGCAACCCGAATCGGAGAGGATGGAAGATGGAGTCAGCAACGAACGGCGCGTGCGGACGCTGCGCCGGCGCACACGACTCGAACGTCGCAGCCGACGGCATCGGCCGCCGCACTTTTCTCGCGCAGAGCGCGCTCCTCGCCGCCGGCGCCCTGCTCGCCGCCGCCTGTGGCAGCGAGATCGCGACCGCGCCGACGACGGTCTCGCCGACCACGCTGCGCGTCAGCGACTACCCCGCGCTCACCACGGTCGGCGGCATCGCGCTCGTCACCATCTCGGGTTCGCCGTTCGCCGTCGTGCGCACGAGCGCCACTTCCTTCGTCGCGCTGTCACGCGTCTGTCCGCACCAGGGGAACATCGTGAACCAGGAGGGGAACGCCTTCCTCTGCCCGGGCCACGGTGCGCGCTTCAGCGCCAACGGCACCTGGATCGGCGGTGAGCGCACGAGCAACCTGCGCAGCTACGCCACGGCGTACGATGCGGCGTCGGGCACGATCACGGTCGGCTGACGTCTCGCGCCGCCAACACGCCGTATGTGACCGGCGTAGAGGATCCGGGGTGCGTGGTGCTCGGCTGCTGCGGCGGAGGGGATGCGGATGGGCGTGCAGGACCTGCTCGAGCTCGTCTTGTGGACCGGCCTGGTCATGATCAGGACGATGACGCGCGTCGCCGGCGTCCTGCTCGAGTGGCTCTTCGTCGCCGCGACCTGGGTCGCGCTCCTGCTCATCGGCGCCGTCATGGCGTGCCAGCGGGGCGGTCTCCCCTGGGTCGACGGGAGCGACGCGCGTGCTACTTCCAGATCAACTGGTAGCACAGCGCGCCGAGCACCCCTCCGATGATCGGCCCCACGATCGGCACCCACGCGTAGTTCCAGTCGGACCCACCCTTCGCTGGAAGTGGCAGCACCGCGTGCGCGATGCGCGGACCGAGGTCGCGCGCGGGATTGATCGCGTAGCCCGTCGGGCCGCCGAGTGAGATGCCGATCGACCATACGATCGCGCCGACGAGGAGCGGGCCGAGCCCGCGCGACCAGTCGGAGCCCTGCGTGAGATTCGCCGGCGACAGCACGGCGAGGATCCCCAGCACGAGCACGAACGTCCCGATGATCTCGGTGACGAGGTTCGCCATCGGCTTGCGGATCGCCGGCGCGGTCGAGAACACGGCGAGCTTCGCGGCGGGGTCCGGCGTCGCCTCCCAGTGCGGCAGATACGCCAGCCAGACGACGACCGCGCCGAGGAACCCGCCCGCGACCTGCGCCGCGATGTATCCGGGAACGCTCGACCACGGGAACGTGCCGATGGTGGCGAGGCCGATCGTCACGGCGGGGTTGAGGTGCGCGCCGCTGACGCTGCCGACGGAGTACACCGCGATCGTGACGGCCAGCGCCCAGCCGGTGGTGATGATGATCCAGCCCGAGTCGTTGCCCTTCGTGCGCTGCAGCACGACGTTGGCGACGACGCCGTCGCCAAGGAGGACGAGGATGGCGGTGCCGAGAAGCTCTGCGAGAAGTGGAGACATGGGCGCGCGCGGAGGGGGGCAGGGGAATGAAGCGGCGCGATAGTAGCACCGGCGGCGCGGCGAGTCGAGGCTCTCACGCCAGCACGCGCGGATTCCCCGCCAATGGTCAGCGCTCGGGAGCTGGTGTCCGTAGCCCGTACGCCATCCCTCGATGCTCGATTCGACCACTCGCCCGCCACACCTCGTGATGCGACCACCAGCATCTCTCCTCGCCGCAGCGCTCCTCGTCGCATCGGCCTGCGCCCGCCCTGCCGCTGCTCCGAAGGGCCCGAACGGCGAGCCGTACACGCTCGTCTGGTCGGACGAGTTCACCGGCGACGGTCCGCTCGACCCCGCGCACTGGTCGTTCGAGAACGGCTTCGTGCGCAATCAGGAGCTGCAGTGGTATCAGCCCGAGAACGCGACGCGAGTGAACGGGATGCTCGTCATCGAAGGACGGCGCGAGCACAAGCCGAACCCGCGCTACGTCGCGCCATCGGCGGCCACCGCGACCAGCGCGAATACGGCGCGCCGCGGCTGGGCCAACCGCGAGTTCATCGACTACACCTCGGCCAGCGTCAACACGCGCGGCAAGCACGCGTGGGTCTACGGCCGCTTCGAGATCCGCGCCCGCATCGACGTCCGCACCGGATCGTGGCCGGCGTTCTGGACGCTCGGTGCGCGCGGGCCGTGGCCCGCCAACGGCGAGATCGACATCATGGAGTTCTACGACGACACGCTGCTGTTCAACGTCGCGTGGGGCGGCGCGAACGGCGCGAGATGGAACTCGAAGAAGGTGCGCCTCGATCGCTTCCCCGCCGACTGGGCGACGAAGTTTCACGTCTGGCGGATGGACTGGGACGAGCGCGCGATCCGGCTCTTCCTCGACGACTCGCTGATGAACGAGCAGAGCCTCGCCACGACGATCAACGCGCCACGCAGCGGCTTCGGCGGCGCGACGCCGGCGATGGAGAACCCATTCCACGGCCCCGCCTACATCCTGATCAACCAGGCGATGGGCGGCCAGCACGGCGGCGACCCGGCGCAGACCCAACTGCCGCTGCGCTACGAGGTGGATTGGGTGCGCGTGTGGCAGACGAAGTCGCAGATGGCGCGGGGGTCCGGAAGTCCGGAGGTCCGGTAGTCCGGAGGTCCGGAGGTCCGGAGGTCCGGACTACCGGACCAGCACCGCCCCCAACGCCACCAGCGCCGGAACCGCCTGCACGTACAGTATCTTCATGCTCGCCGTCGCCGCGCCGAACACGCCGGCGGCGATCACGCAGAGCAGGAAGAAGATCACGACGCCGCGTCCCGCTGCGCCGAGCGTGAGGCCCCAGATCAGCCCCGCGGCGAGGAAGCCGTTGTAGAGTCCCTGGTTCATCGCCAGCACCTTCGACTGCTCCGCCTGTTCCTGCGTCGTGCCGAACGCGCGGCGGCCGGCGGGCTTCGTCCAGAGGAACATCTCGAGCACGAGGAAGTACGCGTGCAGCAGTGCGACGACCGCGACGAGGATCTGGGCGATCGTCCTCATCGTGCGGCGCGGCGCGGCCGCTGCTTCGCCGAGATCGACTTCACGATCGTGCGGGTCTTCCCGCTCTCCGGCATCGGCGTCTTCGCCTGCGCCAGCGCGGCGGCGAGGAGGCGCTCCACCGCCGGCTCGGCGAGCGTCCTCACGCTCTCCAGCCGCACGAACCGGTTCTGGTTGCCGCTGCCGAGCAGCACGCCGTCGGGATCGGGCAGCGTCGCGCCGTAGTAGAACGAGAGCGACACGCCGTTCGCGCCGCACGCGAGCGACACGACACAGTCCGACGCGCGCTCCGTCGGCGAGTAGCCGATCGCCAGGAAGTTGTAGTTGTCGTACACCAGCTCGAGCGCCGTCGGCAGCCGCTTCCGCATCGCCGATCGACAGGATCGAATGAGCGACGCATTCGTCCGGTCGAACTTCGCGATGAAGGAGGCCACCTGCGCGGATACGGAAGCCGTCGGCATGCGCTCGCGCACCTCACCAACCCACGATCCAACTCACGAACTCACCGCCCTTTCGGAACGAGCTTCAACAACTCCCCCGGGGCCGCGTCGGTCACGAGGTAGAGCAGTCCGTCCGGTCCCTGCCGCACGTCGCGGATGCGCGACTTGCGGTCGGTGAGAAAGTGCTCCTCTCCGACCACGCGGTTCCCGTCGAGCACGAGGCGGACGAGCCGCTGGCCCGCGAGCCCGCCGACGAACAGGTTGCCGCGCCACGCGGGAAACGCGTTCCCCGAGTAGTACTGCAGCCCCGACGGCGCGATCACCGGATCCCAGAAGTACGTCGGCTGCTCCATCCCCGTCACGGCCGTCGCCGACGGGCCGATCGGGCTGGTGATCGGTTGCGCCCCCGAGTACTCGATGCCGTACGCCTGCAGCGGCCAGCCGTAGTTCTTCCCCTTCTGGATCAGGTTCAGCTCGTCGCCACCGCGCGTGCCATGCTCCACCTGCCACAGCCGCCCCTGCGTGTCGAACGCGAGGCCCTGCGGATTGCGGTGCCCGAGCGCCCAGATCTCCGGCTTCGCGTCGGCGCGGCCAGCGAACGGATTGTCCGGCGGAACGCTGCCGTCGGGGCGGATGCGGATCACCTTTCCGAGATGTCCGTCGAGGCGCTGTGCGTTCGGGCGCATCGGCGTGTCCGATCGCTCGCCGAACGACGCGTACAGCATCCCGTCCGGACCGAACGCGATGCGCGAGCCGTAGTGCTGCCGACCGTTGTACGTCGGCACGACGTGGAAGATGACGCGCACGTCGTCGAGCCGGGTGCCGTCGGCCGAGAGCACGCCGCGCGCGATGGCCGTTCCATTCCCTCCGTCGCGCGGCTCGGAGAACGTCCAGAAGATCGTCCGGTCCTGTGCGAACGTCGGGCCGAGCGCGACGTCGAGCAGTCCGCCCTGGCCGCCCGTCGCCACCGCCGGCACCCCCGCGATCGGCGCACCGACCTGTCCCGACGCCGACACGATCCGCAGCGCGCCCGGCCGCTCGGTGACGAGGAACCGGCCGTCGGGCAGCGGCTCGACCGACCACGGCCGGTCGAGCGTGTTCGTGACGACGACGACGTCGAATGCGACGCCGGACGTCACGCCGCAGATGCGCGTCTGCCCGGGAAACGCCGGCGTCTGGCCCGTGGCGTTCGGGGCTCGCGTCTCGAGCGGGGTGCAATTCGCGGGGAGCGCGGCAGGGACGGCGGCCGGCGACGCGGCAGCCGTCGTCGTCCCGCCGATCGCGCCGCTGGAGTTGGTCTTGGTGCCCGGGCTCGCGCAGGCGGCGGCCAGGGTGCAGGCAGCGAGCGCCATGATGCCGAAGCGCACGCCGAATCGGGGAGTCGGATGAATAGTCACGGCCGTGGTG
>Ga0207643_10002168_pt1 | contig 10766 bp, 8 predicted proteins | sample KBSMisM62_FD_184313 | JGI IMG/M metagenome (GOLD analysis project Ga0207643, IMG submission 184313) | Miscanthus rhizosphere microbial communities from Kellogg Biological Station, Michigan, USA - KBS Miscanthus M6-2 (SPAdes) (version 2) | ecosystem: Host-associated > Plants > Roots > Rhizosphere...
TAACTGCGCCCGGAGAGGTGCTCATGGCTAAGGTGATCCTCGGTCTGTGTGGAATAGTGCTCCTGGCATCCGCGATGTCGGCGCAGCAGGCGCAAACGCCGGCGCCCGCGGCCGGGGGTCGCGGACAGGCGACGGCGCCACCGCCAGTCAGCTGGCCGTCTCCGCCCCTGCCCGATGGGCCCCTCTCCATCGACACCGGTCTGGTGCGCCCGATCAAAATCACGATCACCAAAGGACTGAATCAGCCGTGGAGCATGGCGTTCGTGCCCGAGGGCACCAGCTACGCGATTCTCGTTACCGAGCGCGGTGGAAAGCTTCGCATCGTTCGTAACGGTGTCCTCGACTCCACGCCGGTGGCAGGGCTACCCGCGGACATCCAGTCGGCGGGCCTCGCCGGCCTGATGGACGTCCAACTCCATCCGAAGTTCGCGGACAACAAGTTGGTGTACATCACGTACCACAAGCGCCAGGCTGGTGTGACGCCGCCGCCCCCGCCGCCGCCAGGCGGTGGACGCGGGCCAGCGCTGCCTCCGGGAGTGATCACGCTCGCGCGGGGGCGTTGGGATGGCACGAAGCTCGTGGACGTCAAAGACATCTTCTCGGCGTCACCGAGCGGCAATGCCTCGCGCATCCTGTTCACGCGCGACGCGCACATCATCATGTCGATTGGCTACGGCGATCCTCCGCAAGCCAACCAGGGCAACCCCGAGCCGCAGAAGATGCCGCCGCAGGACCCGATGAGCCTTGCCGGCAAGACGCTTCGCCTCAACGAAGACGGCACGGTGCCGAAGGACAATCCCTTCTTCGGCAAGGCCGGGTATCGACCCGAGATCTTCACGATGGGTCATCGCAACATCCTTGGCCTCGCGATGAATCCGGAGAGCGGCGCGATCTGGTCGGTCGAGAACGGACCCAACGGTGGAGATGAAGTGAACGAGCTGCTGCCCGGCCACAACTACGGCTGGCCAATCATCGGCGCCGGACGCTTCTATCTCGGCCCGCGCGTGAGCATCAATTCGTATCGAGAGGACATGGATCCGCCGGTCGCGTTCTGGGTGCCGGCGATTGCGCCGTCAGGCCTGGCGTTCTACACCGGTGACAAGTTTCCGCAGTGGAAGAACAATCTGTTCGTCGGCGGCATGCGGCAGGGCGAAGTGCCGCGGTCCGGACATCTCGAGCGATTCGACTTCAACGAGAAGTGGGAAGAGTTGCATCGCGAAGGCCTGTTGCGGGATCTGCAGCAGCGCATTCGCGATGTCCGCCAGGGGCCTGACGGTTACCTGTATTTGCTGACCGCGGAAAACGACGGCGCCATGCTCAAGATTGAGCCTGGTACTCGATGAGCCGCATACTCGAATTGACGAATCACGACACACCGAGCCACAGAGGACACCGGGGACGGCCATAAGAATTTCTCTGTGCCTCGGTGTGTCACGTTCTGCCACAGTTTCTTCACGCCGGTGCCTTAGCTCCCTCGGAATAATCGACATGAGATCACGAACGTGAACTACTTCTGCAGAGTCGGGCTGAGTTTTGTGGCGGCGGTAGTTCTCGCGTGGCCCCTCACCACCGTGCGGCTGCTTGCGCAGAAGGACGTCGAGACGACGAGTCCAATCGTCGGCGCATGGACGCTGGACAAGAAGTTGAGCGACGTCGCTGACAATCGGCCGCGGGGCGGTGGTGGGCAGCACTCTCGCGGCGGTGGCGGTGGCTCTCACGGTGGTGGCGGCGGATTCGGCGGGCATGGACGAGGCGGCGGGGTTCCGGGAGGCGGCGGTGGATATGGCGGTGGGCACGGCGCCGATCCAGAGGAAGCGACCCGCAAGCAGGAAGCGTGGCGAGACCTCGTTGAAGCACCCGATCACATGACGATCGTGCAGACCGAATCGATGATCGTCGTCACCGCGCGCGACGGCCGGACCACGCGACTGGCTCCAGACGGCAAGAAGATCAAGGACGAGTCGACGAACGTCGAACGCAAGACACGCTGGGAGAACGGGAAGCTGGTGAGCGAGATCAGCGGCACGGCGGGACACGCCACTGAGATCTACTCGGTGAACCCCGCTCAGCACGAACTGCTGGTCATCGTCAGGCTCGAATCCTCAGGCGCCGACGAGAACGTCCGGGTGCTCCATCGTCTCTACACGCTCGACGCCCGCTGACGTAACAACCACTTTTCCTGCAGGTCGCGGACAAGGGCGATCGCCTCGTCGGCTGTCTCGACACATCGCGGAATCCGAAAGTCCTCCGGGTTGGCGAGATGCAGTGTCGGGTCCAGCATCGATGAAGAGGCCCAGTCGACCAGACCCTTCCACATTTTCCCCACCAGAATCAGCGGAACGCTGTCGACGTGTCGCACCTGGAGCAGCTGCCAGATCATGAGCATCTCGAGCACGGTCCCGATGCCCCCGGGGACGACGACGAAGGCGTCGGACGCGATCACGAAGTGCTGCAGCCTCGTGAAGAACGTCTTGTGCTCGAATGCTTGATCGACGAAGGGATTGACATCCTGCTCGAAGGGCAGCTCGACGCGAATACCGATCGACTCCACGCGGGCACCTGCCGTTGCTGCTCCTTCGTTGGCGGCCTGCATCAGTCCCGGGCCCCCGCCCGTGACGATATCGCAGCCGACTTGAGCCAAGGCAGCGGCGACGCGTTTGACTTCGTCGTACACGAAAGTGCCGGGCTGCGCTCGCGCCGACCCGAAGATGGCGACACGGTAGCGGTCGCGGCGGGAAGGCCGGAGTCTCGCGAGATTGTTGACGACGTCCCAGAGGTTCTGGATCGTGGTGCTGAGAATCTCCTTGACCGCTTCTTCGTCGCCGAGGCTCACCAGTTGGGATTGGTCGCGATCGTGTGGCGCGCTCGACATCGTTGTCTCCTGTTTCGTGTTGTCTGTCACTTCGAGACGGCGGATCTGGCCGCGCCAGCGAAGCAAGGCACGTTGCCCAAGCACAACCATGAGGATTTCGGCCGGTTAGCGGGAGGAACGCAGGCCTGGAGCCCGTGAGACTCCACGGGCTCGGAGGTGCTCCTAAATACCGGAGATAGGCGGGTGATAACTCTCAAAGACCAACTCCCAACTCCCAAAGTTTTGGAAGTTGGGAATTGGAGGTCGGGAGTTGACGAGATCACTTAGAGAGAGGATCGGGTCGCATCTGGAAGCGAATGAGCTTGCTCGTCGTGCCCTTGCCGCCTTCCATGTGGAATGGCGCGCGGGTCGCGATCGTCGTGTAGATGCCCTTTCCTTTCCAGCCGGCCTTTGGATCGTCGATGCGGCCGTCCATCCCCTTCGAGAAGAAGCCCATCGGATATGGGACGCGCAGCATCAGGAACTTGCCGTCGACGAGGGCGAGCAATCCTTCGGACAGGTTTCCCGTTGCGAGCGGCACGTCCTTGCCCACACCGAGCATGTCGAAGCGGTCGACGAAGTCGTAGTACGCCGAGTCGGCGCTGCCGTTTTCAACGGCCCCCTTGTAGTTCGGGCCGGGGAGTGCGTGCAGCGTCCAGCCCTCGGGGCAGTGCTGTCCCGTCGCGGCCATTGGCCCATTCAACGGTCCTTTGCACTTGCTGCGATCAAAGCTGGCCAGATGTCCGCTCGACAGAACGGTCCAGACGACGTTCTTGCTGTCGATGTCCATGCCGCGAGGCGCAAACCCCTGCACCTTGGCGTTCGGGTTGTTCCATGGCACCTCGTAGTACTCGGTCAGCGCCGTTTCCGGCGGATGCGCGCCTGGCACGAATCGAACAATCGCGCCCGGCATCCCCTGGACCGATCCCCACACGGAGCCATCGTTCGCCGGCGAGTCGCCATAGAACTGAATGTTGAGGCGCTTGTCCTTCGCTGGATCAGCAGGATCGTTCGGCTCGGTGTAGGCGTCGCGCTTTCCGTTGCCGTTGTAGTCGAGGATGAACGCGCTCCATCCCTGCGCCTGCTTCTCGTCGTGTGTCTTGTCCCAGATTCTCGTGTCGAACCAACCTTCGACACCGGCTGGTCCGAACGACGACCACAACACGTCGTTGTCGTCGAAGTTCACATGGCCCCAGGTGAAGCACGTATCGATCGTGGTCAGCTGTTTGGTCTTCGGGTCGTACATCTCGAGGCCGCGCTGTCCCTGATTGATCGGGAGAAGTTTTGCCGACGGATGATCCGATCCCGCTCGGCACCAGTCCGGCGTCGCAGGCTTGCGCACCCGCGCCGCCGCCCACACGCGCGCCTGCTTGTCCATGGCGAAGCTGTGAACCGTCGTTTGGCTGTTCCAGATCGCTTCGTCGCCCCAATACGGTGACGGTCCTGCGGGCGGCGTGCTCACGGAGCTCGGCGTATCCGGTTCCCGCACCGTCAGTTTGATCATGGATGACGTGTGCGTCTTGGGATCGACAACGGACAGATAGTCCGCGCTCTCTTCGAGCGCACCGTACACGGGTCCGTTCGCATTCACCGTCGGGTTGCGCTTGTCGCTTGCGATCTCGTCATGCAGGTACACTTTCGGGTCGGCCCAGTCCCACATCGTGATCACGACGTTGCGTTCTTTCCCCTGTGGACGTGACGGTTCGGCTGACGGAAGCTCGCCCGCGGCGACGCGATCGGTCCAATCCGCGTACATGCCGAGCGCACGCGCCCGCCCGACTTGGGTGAATCGCGCGCTCATGCCACCGCCGGCCTGACCTGACTTGATTCTCTGATCCCACGCCGCTCGCGAATCTTCCGATCCACCGCGGAAGCTGTCGGGGATCGCTCGAGTCGCCGGGCCGCCCATCTGATGGCATCCCGTGCAGCCGTCGGTGTTGACGACGTTACGGATCCACTCGCCCTGGCTCTTGACCGTCGCGGCGATGCCGTTTCCGTTTTCACCGGTGCCCGGAAAATCGCTCTTGGGCGGCATCTGCATCAGCGCGTACCAATACTGCGCCGGGTAGTAGAAGGCGGCAGCCTTCTTGTCGGGCGCGGCCACGGCCTTCAGATTGACCGTCTGGCCCGGTGTGGCCTTGACCTTGGAGGAGTCGACGAGCCCGTAGCCGCGGACCCACACGTCATAGTCCGCCTTGGGAAGATCGGGTACGACGAAACGTCCCTGGTCGTCGGTGACGACGCTCCTGATAAAGCGCGTCGGAAGCGTGCGCGTCTCGGCGATCACCCAGACCCCGGCCTCGGGGCCACGCGCCCCGGTCACGACGCCGCCGATGTCGTCGTTATCGATGGCCACTGGCTTTCCGCCGCCCTGGCCCGAGATCGCTATGGCGAGCGACGAGAGAAGGATGGTGGCGAACGCCACGGCCGTGGTTCGCCTGCTGAAGCCCTTCATCATATGAGCTGCCCCCTCGACAAGAACCCGAGTGTGCTCCCTTACGCTAGGAATCGTCAAGGAAACATGGTAATGAGCCTGTTCGGAGGGCAGGTATGCAGACATTACTGAAGATCTTTCTGGGCGGCGGTCTGGTTCTCGCTCTAAGCCACCCTGGGCACGCGCAACAAACGCCACCCGATCCCGCAACCCACGCAACGCTGTCCGATCCCGAGGGACGGCCGCCGGATTCGGCCCATATTCCGTTCGTCCTTCCGAAAGACATCAAATGGACGGGCGATCCCAAGCGTCAGGAAACCGCCGTCCTTTTCGGTGATCAGAGCAAAGAAGGCCCGTACGGGGTGCTCATCAAGTGGCATCCGGGTGCGTTTTCGCGGCCGCATTTTCACGACCAGACGCGATGGATCTACGTCGTCTCGGGAACGTGGTGGGTCAGTTCGAGCAACGTGTACGACGAAAAGACGACGTATCCGTTCCATGCCGGGACGTTTTCGACCGACGTGGCCAACACCGTTCACTGGGATGGGGCGCGCTCGGGCGAGAAGGAGCCAGCCGTGATTCTGCTGACCGGGATGGGTCCGGTGAAGACGGTGCAGGTCGACGAGAACGGGAAGCCGCTGCCGCCGCGTGCACCGGCGAAAGAGTAGGGCGCGGGCGCGCGTCGTCGGTCGTCGACGGCGGGTTCCGTTCACGATTCGGTGCCTGACACCGGATTCGTGAATCGGCGTTCACGATTCACTGCCTGACACCAATGCCAGTCAGGGTCGTTCTCGATCATCCGCGACGGTACCTCTTTCGTCGCCTGTGGCTCGCGGTGGCCATGGTTGCCGGCGCTGTACTGTTGGTCCTCGGCATCGCCGCGTCGGCGATCGCAGTACCCGCGAATGTCTTGGCCGCCGGATGGCTGCTGGGGGAGAACATCAATACCGACATCGCGCCCGGACGAAGGATCACGGCCGATCAGGTCCTGCTGGTGTGGGCCATCGTCACACCGCTCGCGTTCTTCGGCGTCTCCCGCGGACTGAGTCTCGTACGGAAGGGCCGTACGTTGGTCCTGTTCCTCCGGCGCTTTGGCTACGATGATGCGCAGAGCGCGGTGACGTATGCGGTGACCAACACGATCGGACGATCGTGGCGAGTGGTCACGCTGGACGATGCAGAGATTGCTGCCGTAGGCGTGCCGACTGGTACGAGGTGGCTGTTCCGCGCCGTGCAATTGGCGACCGCGACGATCAAGGGGCTCGCGAACCTCCTGCTGCGCGTCTTTCCTGCCGCGCAGCTAGGACTGTGGGTCGTGGTGGGGGCGGATCTCGTGCGGTCGCGGATCTGGGAACACGCGCAGAGCGAGCGCGCGTGGATGGCTGTTCTCAATCCGTACTTCCACATCATCTCGACGACTTTTCAAGGGAAACTGCCGATCGATTCGATCGGTCTACACCTGCCCGGGCTCTTTGCCCTGCTGGCTGTCGTGCTCGCAGCGATTGTCATCGCCCTGGGAACGGCGCTCACGGCGGCGCCAGTGGCCTGGGCGGTGGGCGCGGTATTCCTCTTCTTCTTCCAGTTCCCGGCCGATGCTGTGCTCGAGGCCGAACAGGGAAAGACCCGCGAGATCCGCAACGAGACCGACATCGGCAGCGCGACCGCCGCGGTTACCGAGAGGAGCCGCAGAGTGTTTGGTCCACAGCTCGTGGTACTACGTGTGGCCTCGGGCGTGTGGCGACAGACGGTCGGCCGCTTTGCATCGGTGTCTTCAGTCGTGCTCTTCGACGTGTCAGAGCCGACCGAGAACCTGGTCTGGGAAATCGAGGAACTGACGCTAAGGTCGCGAAAGAAGTGCGTGTTTATCTGCCAGCGCGAGCGAGCCGAAGAGATCACGTCTCCTTCACCGCCGAGGCAATTCGATGCATACGTCGCGCGCCTGCTGGAGCTCGAAGAGATCCTCGCCTACACGACCGACTGGCGCGGACGCCGACGCTTCGCGCGCGCGCTGCGGGGCAAGCTCATGTCGATGACGACGTAACGCCTGAAGGCAGCGGCGTGTCTTCAGACCCGCCGCTGCTAGTACGTGAAAAGAACGGCTTCGCCCAGCTTCGCGACGCGGTCGTCGAAATGCTTCACGAGCAGGTCGCGTCGTGCCAGGACCGCCTCTTGTTCTGACTCCGTCAGGGAATTGCCCACGGCCTTCGCAAGCGATTCCGCCGTCATCCGCCGAAGACCCTCGAGCAATCCCTGCTCGCAGCGCGTCAGGTCGTTCGGGCTCTGCAGCTTCTTCTCGAGCCTGAACGCTCGCGTGTGATCGATGAGCCACAGCGTCCAGTCTTTGGTCCACAGCAGGTTGCCGGAGTTCCGATCTTTGTTCTGAATGAGCTCGTCCCAGATCTTCATCACCTGGATCTGCTTGGCGAACCGTTGCGGGTCCGGTCCGACGGTCTTCTTCTTGACCCGGCCGTCCTCGTCCATCATCACGTCGTCGACCCACCAGGTCACAGCGGCTTTCATCCCGTTGATATCTCGTTCGACTGACATCGGCACGGTATTGAGACCGATCAGGTGTGCCAGGCGATAACCGGCAATGTTGAAGCGGTAGGTGTCCTTGAAGTTCACCTCCGAAGCCTTGCCGGCCTGGAAGACGCTTTTGTAGATGTCGACCGCCTGTACCTGCGCATCGTGTGTGATGCGGCCGTCGGAGAGCGTCACGCGGGTTGACCCAGTGACGCCTTTGCCGGCATTGCGACTGTGGGTGACGCTCGCCTTCAGCAGGAAGGCTTCCATCTCCTCTGCCGTAAGTGCGGGCGGCGCGGCCGGCGCCGCCTCTTGCGCGGACAATCCGGCTCGGACGAGGAGGACGATGGCGATGACCAGTGACCGGCGCAGACTGCCCATAACCGCCTCTCTGGACTGGAAATGTACTCGAATTCTACGTCAGCTGCATTTGACGTAGCGTCAAATCCATCCTTCGCTCGTTGATCGGAGGCGAAGGATGCCCACCGTAGCGCAGGGCGCGAAGGTGGGCCGATCCGCGAAGCCGCGAGCTTCGGATGGCAAGCCCGCCGTTCCTCTGGCGGTGACGGTAACTCTGTGCCTGGGTGTGCATCGCCGTCGACTGTCGTGCGATGAGCGATGGCCTGTCACTTGCACTGTGCCCTGACAGCGCTATGTGATGGCGAAGAGGAGCGATGACATGTCCGGCAGAATGACGATTGCCTCAGTGAGTTTCGCAGTCCTCGCAGTGTCGTCGGTTGCTACTGCGCAGGGCAATGGGCCTTTACCGCGAGATGGCGCGTGCTTCTACGAAGACACTCAATACCGCGGCCGGTACTTCTGCGTTGACTCCGGCGACAGTCTCGATTCCATGCCCTCGGGCGCCAACGATCGCGTGTCCTCGATTCGCATCTTCGGCAGGGCAGATGTCCGTGTCTTTCGCGACACGCGTTTTCGTGGAGAGTCTTTGCGGGTGAACACGAGCGTCCGCGATCTTCGAGACGAGAACTTCGACGACGCGATCTCGTCGATCCGCATCGACGGGCGATCGTCCGGTGGCGGGTCGTTCGGCGGCCGATCCGGATCGCAGAACCCCGAGTTGATCGTTCGGCGCGCGTATCAGGACATCCTCGAACGTGATCCCGATCCGGCGGGCATGCGTATATACCGCAGCCACGTCATCGACGACGGCTGGACTGAACAGGAAGTTCGGGAAGACTTGAGAAAGAGCCAGGAGTATCGCGAGCGCACGACGATGACGCGCGCGAAGGCGGAGGAGATCGTGCGCCAGGCATACATGACGGTCCTCAAGAGGGAACCCGACTCAGGGAGCCAGGGGTTCGTCGACGCCGTTTATCGCAAGAGGATGTCGCGCGAGGAGTTGGAGCGCGAACTTCGGAACAGCCCCGAGTACCGCAACCGAGCGCGTTAACGCCGGCGGCTCAGCGTTCACCCCCACGATGGAGCGCGTTAACCAATAAAGGAGGGTGCTCGCCTCGACTCGTCACGCGCGCGCGCGGCGCCGTTGACGCGTATGGTTGAGCTTGGTGCGAAATCTGGATTGCCGGGCGATCCAAGCGAGATACTTAGGGCGCCGCAATGGCCAACGTTTTCCTGAGTTACGCCCGCGAGGACGGTGCGAAAGCGGCGCGCATCGCACACGCCCTCACTGAACAAGGATGGAAGGTCTGGTGGGACCGGACAATTCCTCCTGGCAGAACGTTTGACGACGTCATCGAAGACGCGCTCGACGATGCCGGGTGCGTTGTCGTCTTGTGGTCCAAGGCAGCAATCGCTTCGCATTGGGTGCGTGCGGAGGCCGCCGAAGGCATGCGCCGCGGCATTCTCGTTCCCGCGTACCTCGAGGATGTGAAGCTTCCGCTCGAGTTCAGGCGCATCCAGGCCGCGAACCTCACATCGTGGAGCGGGAGCAGCGACGATTCGAAGTTCGAGCAGTTCCTTCAGTCGGTCTCGATGCTGATGCAACCGACGACGATCGGTCCCGTCGGCACGAAGACCCGGCAAGAGACTCCGGAGCCGAGTTTCGATACGTTCGAGCGCACGCCTCCTCTGTTCCAGGCGCCGCCAGCCGAATCGCCGCGCCGCCATCTCGCGACGTGGGCAATCGCGATCGCGATCGTTGCGGCGGCAATAGTGGGCCTGGCGGCATGGCGGATGACATCGTCACCTCGCGCCGATGTCGTTGACAGCACGCAGAAACGAAACGAAGAGGTGCCGGCGGCTCCGACCGCCGAATCGAGCTCGCCCGTGGCGCCAGCCGATGCGCATCCTTCCGCCGCAGAACGCGTGACCCCAGCCACACCGGTCGACTTGAATGAGGCAGCCGCTCCTCCATCTGTGGCGAAGCCGGAGCCTGTTCGCCCGCCCGCAAAACCGAAGGTCGAGACACGTGTGCCGCAAAATTCGGAAGTGCCTGCACTGACGGGACTCGCAGTCGACGTGGCACGCGATCGGATTACGCGTCGCGGTCTGAGCGTCGGCCGCGTCAGCGTGAAACCGGCGAGCAGATCCGAGATCGATCTTGTGATCGCGCAGGATCCCGCGGCGGGCACACGGCCACCTCCAGGTACTCCGGTGTCGCTCGTCGTCGGCGGACCCTGAGCGGGTACGTGGCTGCACGTCGACACGGACCGAACGATCGTAATGCTCGGGTACGCTGTCAACTGAGGAGGTGGTCGACACGATCGTCTCGGCCTGTGAGCAGGTCAGTTCAGCTTGCTGAAAATCTGTTTGCCATGTTACCAAGCGAGATACACCCACATCTCGATGGCTAACGTCTTCCTCAGCTACGCTCGCGAGGACACTGCAAAAGCGGAGCTCATCGCCCAAGCACTTTCTGGACAGGGCTGGACGGTGTGGTGGGACCGTACGATTCCCCCAGGCAAAACTTTTGTCATCGAGGACGCACTCGAGCATGCTTCATGCGTGGTCGTGTTGTGGTCGAAGGCGGCGATCGCA
>Ga0207643_10002169_pt1 | contig 10765 bp, 10 predicted proteins | sample KBSMisM62_FD_184313 | JGI IMG/M metagenome (GOLD analysis project Ga0207643, IMG submission 184313) | Miscanthus rhizosphere microbial communities from Kellogg Biological Station, Michigan, USA - KBS Miscanthus M6-2 (SPAdes) (version 2) | ecosystem: Host-associated > Plants > Roots >...
GCTCGCACAGACGCTCGACCTCACTCATGTTGTGGGAGGCGAGCAGCACCGTGGCGCCGCGCTCCTCGCGAAAGCGTTCGAGATGGCCGCGCACCCAGTCGGCGGTATCGGGATCGAGCGACGCGGTCGGCTCGTCGAGCAGAAGGACCTGTGGTGAGTTGATGAGCGCCTTCGCCAGCGCGACGCGGGTCTTCTGTCCGGCCGAGAGCTTGCCCGTGGGCCGGTCGAGAAACTCCGTGAGATCGAGTTCCCGCGCTAGCGCGGCGATGCGGCCGTTCAAATCCTCGACCGCGTAGAGGCGCCCGAAGACCTTGAGGTTCTGCCGCACCGTCAGCCGATGCGGCATGTCGATATAGGGGCTCTCGAAGTTCATCTTGTGCAGCACCTGATAGCGCTGGCGCGGCATCGCGGCGCCAAGCACGTTCACCGTACCGGACGTCGGCGTCACGAGGCCCATGATCATCGCGATGGTGGTGGTCTTGCCGGCGCCGTTGCCGCCGAGAAGCCCGGTGACGGATCCCGGTTCGAGCGCAAACGAAATGCCGTCCACCGCGCGGGTGGTCCTATAGACCTTCACCAGCTGGTCGACGGCAATCGCGGGCTCGGCGGCTTGGGTCATGGGTACACGGTTCGCGGAGCCGCACATGTGGCCCGGCCAGTAGCGCGAGGCAAGGGCGTTGGCTCGCCCTGCGCTTGCCGGCTCGCCGCGGACATAGGGCATTCGGCCACGGTTGAGGCCCCCCTGCGAAAGTCTACAGTGTCGGCATGACCGACCAACCCGCCGAGGAAGCCCACAGGACCGGGCGCAGCGTGCGCCTCGATACCCTCGTGCGGTTGCGCTGGCTGGCGGTCATCGGCCAGACCACCGCCGTCCTGGTGGTGTATTTCGGGCTCGACTACGAGCTGCCGATCTGGGGCTGCCTCGCGGTGATCGCGCTTGCGGCCTGGCTCAACGTCGCGCTGCGCATCCGCTTTCCGATGACACAGCGGCTCGAGCCTGATCGGGCGGCATGGCTGCTGGCCTTCGACATAGCCGAGCTGGCGGTGCTGCTGTTCTTTACCGGCGGGCTGCAGAACCCGTTCGCATTCCTTTTTCTCGGACCGGTGCTGATCTCGGCCACCGCGCTGCCCCCGCGCATGACCTTGATGCTCGGCGGCTTCGCCATCGCCTGCGCGACGCTGCTCGTCTTCGTGCATGATCCGCTGCCGTGGGATACCGAGCCGCCACTCGAACTGCCCGCCGTGTACGTGATGGGGGTGTGGCTTTCCATCCTGCTCTCGATCGCATTCATCGGCCTGCATGCGTGGCAGATCACGGAGGAATCGCGCCAGCTCGCGGATGCGCTGGCGGCGACCGAACTGGTGCTTGCGCGCGAACAGCACCTCTCGCAGCTCGACGGGCTGGCGGCGGCAGCCGCCCATGAGCTGGGCACGCCGCTTGCGACCATCACGCTGATCGCCAGAGAGCTCCAGCTCGCGATCACGCCGGATTCCGAGCATGCCGACGACGTGCGGCTGTTGAACGAGCAGGCGAAACGCTGCCGTGCCATTCTGGCCAAGCTCACCGAGCTCTCGAGCGGCGATCCTTTCGACCGCATGAAGCTCTCCACGCTGATCGAGGAGGTGGTTGCGCCCCATCGCGACTTCGGCGTGGCGATCAACGTCGCCCTGTCCGCGGGCGACGTCGATGAGCCGGTCGGCGGCCGCAATCCCGCAATCCTCTACGGCCTGGGAAACCTGCTGGAGAACGCCGTCGACTTCGCCCGCGAGCGGGTCGACGTCGCGGCCTCCTGGAGCGGACAGGACGTCGCCGTCACCATCACCGACGATGGCCCGGGCTTTGCTCCGGAGATCATGGACCGAATCGGCGAGCCTTACGTCACCAGCCGCCGGCAACAACGCCAGAGCGTCGACGGCGAGGCGAGCGGCCTCGGGCTCGGCTTCTTCATTGCGAAGACGCTGCTGGAGCGTTCGGGTGCAACGCTCGATTTCGAGAACCGCGCCTTTCCGGACCGGGGGGCTGTCGTGCGCGTGCACTGGGGACGCAACGACTTTGAGCGCTCCATGGCGTTCGCTTCATAAGCAAAAGCCCGCCGGGTACCGAATGTCAGCCGCCCGGCGCGGATGGAACCGGGCGCTCGCCTTTCATTAGCGATTATTCACTTGAGGTCATGGGGTATCGTTCCTAGACTATACGCGAATTTTATGGGCAGATGGTGCTGTCGCCGGTTCCGTCGGGCCTGCGCAGCGTGTGGCAGCAGGGCCACCTTCTGGAGGCGACCATGGCCATGGCCGATTTCGCGGCAGCGATGCCGAGCGACCGCTCCCTGCTGATCGTCGAGGATGACAAATCATTCCTGCAGCGGCTTGCGCGCGCCATGGAAGGCCGCGGCTTCGCCGTGACCACGGCCGAGTCGGTCGCCGAAGGCCTGACCCAGCTCGAGACCGCCTCCCCCGCCTTCGCCGTGGTCGACATGCGGCTCGAGGACGGCAACGGCCTCGACGTGATCTCCGCGCTCAAGCGCCGTCGTCCCGATGCGCGCGCCATCATCCTGACCGGCTACGGCAACATCGCAACCGCGGTGAACGCGGTGAAACTCGGCGCCGTGGACTATCTCTCCAAGCCGGTCGACGCCGACGACGTGGTGGCAGCCCTGCTCGCCCTTGACGGCCGCAAAGCCGAGCCGCCGGAAAATCCCATGTCGGCCGATCGGGTGCGGTGGGAGCACATCCAGCGCATCTACGAGCTCTGTGGACGCAATGTTTCGGAGACCGCCCGCCGGCTCAACATGCACCGTCGCACGCTGCAACGCATCCTGGCCAAGCGCGCGCCGAAATAGGCAGCCTCGCTCTACCGGCATTTGCCCGCGGTCGTATTGCCCGAAGGCTGGCGCAAGAACAGCATATCGCAGTGCAACCAAAACCGGATCTGGGCGTTAATGGTCCGGAACGGTCGGAGATTTGAGCATGTATCCCAATCAGGACGCCATTTTCGAACGGCTGGAAACCACGAAGAAATTCGGTCTCCTATCTGATTACCTGGTGAGTTGGGTCGGCCGCGCGGGACGGCTCAATCCCAAAGTGACGGTTTGGGGCAGGGACGGTACGCCCGAGGACGTGGTCGAGCACTATGTGGCCCGGCTGCTCAAGGGACTGGTCAACGACCGGCACATCGTCGTCGCTGATTAGCCCTCCGCTGATTAACCTTCCGAGGCAAATGGCCCTTCCGGGTCGGCCAGGGTCGACAGGCGCAGCGCGGCGGCGCGCGCAAAAGCAAGCAGCATATTTTTGCGGGTCGCCGCATGGAGGCGGTGCTCGGGCGCTTCGCAGACAAGCGATGCGCCGAACGCGTCGGCAACGATAAGGCCGGTGTCAGGCGGGAAGATTTCGCACGGCACTTCGAGCGTGGTGGCGAAGAACAGCCGGTCGCAATGAAGCCGGTAGTCGATCCATTTCTGATCGGCGCGTAAGTCGGCAATCGAAGACTTGATCTCCACGATCCACAATTCGCCGTCGCTCGCGAGCGCCACCAGGTCGGCGCGCCGACCCGACGCCAGCGGCAATTCGCCGACCACCGCAAACCCCAGCGAATGCAGGAGCCGCGTGGTGCCGCGCGCGACCGCCAGCGCGGTCGGCGATTGCCGGCGGTCGATCGGCAGAACAGCCGCAATTGAGCTCATGCTCATGGAATGAACGATCCCCGGCAACGGCACGTTTGTAGTGACACGACGCAATCGACCGCCACTCACACAACGACCCTCGATGACGGCACGCAGCAACCGGTCCTGGCAATCGGCAAAGGAATCGCGATCTGACCAATGTTACGGCTTGCCGATTCCGGATATTGCCGCGGCCGCGCGCTCGGCGAAAGCCCCGGCCAGCGCCTCCCGGTTCGGGGCAATGATTCCGCGCTCGGTCACTAGGCCGGTGACGAGGCGGGCCGGCGTCACGTCGAAGCCGTAGTTCGCGACCGCCGTGCCGTCCGGCACGATGCGCACGGTCGCAACGCTTCCGTCGGCAGTGCGGCCGGTGACGGTGGCGACTTCGTCCGCGCTGCGCTGTTCGATCGGAATTTCGGTGAGCCCGTCCGATACCGAAAAATCGATCGTCGGCGACGGAAGCCCCACATAGAACGGCACACCGTTGTCCTTGGCCGCGAGCGCCTTGAGATAGGTGCCGATCTTGTTGCAGACGTCGCCATCGGCGGTGACCCGATCGGTCCCGACGATCACCATGTCGACCATGCCGTGCTGCATCAGGTGGCCGCCGGTATTGTCCGGAATCACGGTATGCGGCACGCCGTGCTGGCCCAATTCCCAGGCGGTCAGCGCAGCACCCTGGTTGCGCGGCCGTGTCTCGTCGACCCAGACATGGAGCGGCACGCCGCGATCGTGCGCCACGTAGATCGGCGCCAGCGCGGTGCCGAAATCGACGGTCGCGAGCCAGCCGGCGTTGCAGTGCGTGAGCACCTGCACCGGTTGCGCCGGCGGCTTCTTCGCAGCGATGGCGGCGATCAGCGCGGCGCCATGGCCGCCGATGGCCCGGTTGATGGCGACGTCCTCGTCGCAGATCTCGGCCGCGCGCCGATACGCGGCGGCAACCCGCTCTTCCCGCGGACGGTTGCGCACCGCCCCGACCATCTCCTCCAGCGCCCATTTGAGATTGATGGCGGTGGGACGCGTGGCCATGAGCGTCGCAAACGCACGCTCGAGCGCCTCGTCGGACGCGTCGGCCCGCAGCGCCAGGCATACGCCGTAGGCTGCCGTCGCCCCGATCAAAGGGGCGCCCCGCACCTGCATGGTCGCGATGGCGCGCGCGGCGTCGTCGAGCGTCGTCAGCCGGATGGTGGCGAAGCGGTGCGGCAGCAGGCTCTGGTCGATGGCGCCGACCGACCAGCCGTCGGCCTCCAACCAGATGCTGCGCATGTTCTTGCCATCGACCTTCATCGCGCCAGACATATAGCGATTTCTCCGCAAGTGGGAACCGGTTCGCCGCGGAAAAACGCGTCAACTCATCGGTCGCGGCGGATCGACCGTTCGACCTGCGTTGCGAGGAAAGAACAAGGCGCGGCTTTTTCTCCGCCTCCGCCCCGCCCTCTCCCCGCGGGCGGAAAGAGATGATACAGAGGCGAGCAGGGGGAGATTACATGCCCATCGACTACGAAGCCGAATACAACAACCGCGCCCGCGTGCCCGAACACCCGGAAATCTTCGCACGCTGGACGCGCGAAGCTGAGGACTATCGCGCCGAAGCCATGAAGGAACGGCGCGCCGAGCTCGGGCTCAGCTACGGATCGTCGCCGCGCCAGTTCATCGATCTTTTCTCGCCTCGCCCGGACGTCACATCGCCGCTCGCGCTCTTCATCCATGGCGGCTACTGGCGCTCGCTCGACCCCTCGCTGTTCAGCCACATGGCGCGCGGACTCAACGCGCACGGCGTGGCAGTCGGGGTGGTCGGCTACGATCTCGCTCCGGAAGTCACCATCGCCGAGATCATCGAGCAGATCCGGCACGCATGCCTGTTCATGTGGCTGCGCACCGGCCAGCGCATGATGGTGTACGGCCACTCCGCCGGCGGACATCTCGCTGGCGCCATGGTGGCGACCGAGTGGCATGAGCTCTATCCCAAGACACCAGAGGATCTGGTGCCTGCCGCCTACTCGGTCTCCGGCGTGTTCGATCTCACGCCACTGGTTCAGATCACCATGGCGCAGGATTTGCGGCTCGGCGAGGCCGAGGCGCGGCGCGTCTCGCCGCTGTTCTGGCCGGCACCGAAGGGCCGCGCCTTCGATGCGGTGGTTGGAGGTCTGGAATCGAGCGAGTTCTTGCGCCAGAGCCGGGTCATCGCCGAGACCTGGGGCAAGGCCGGCGCGCAGACCCGCTTCGAGGCCATCGCGGGGGCAAACCATTTCACTTCGATCGACACGATGCCCGATCCCCAAAGCGCGATGGTTGGCCGGCTCGTCGAGCTGGCGCAGAAGGGTCAGAACCAGTAGCGCCAGGCAAAGACGGCCGTCAGCAGCGCGCCAACGAACACGACCAATGTGCGCGCGGCATGGTTCGGCATCACCTGCGCCAACCGCGCGCCGATGAGGCCGCCCACCAGCGTCCCCGCCATCATCAGCAGTGTCGCCGGCCACGACACCACCCCTTGGGCCGCAAAGATCACGGTGGCGGTGGCGCTGTTCAACCCGGTCACAAGGTTCTTGGTGACGTTGGCGGAGCGGTAGTTCCCGGCGGTTCCGACCGAAAGCACGCCGAGCATGAGCACCCCGACGCCGGCGCCGAAATAGCCGCCATAGACCGAGACCGGCAGCACCACCGCCGGGGAATGGGTGAAGCGGCGCGCGTGGCCGCGGGTGGCGGCGCGGGCGGCAAGCCACGTGCTGATCCGCCCGGCATAGGCGAACAGCACGGTGGCGAAGCCGAGTAGCAGCGGCACCAGCGCCGAGAACACCCGTTCCGGGGTCAGCACCAGCAGCACGGCGCCGATCACGGCTCCGACGATCGAGGCAAGCGCTACCGCGACGAACGAGCGGTCGAACGGCGGCAACTGCGAACGATCATAGATGGCGGCCAGGAACAGGCCGGGCGTGAGCGCGACAGTGTTGGCCGCGGTCGCCATGACCGGCGGCAATCCGGCGGCGAGGAGCGCGGGGAAGGTAATGACCGCAGCCCCGCCGACGATCGCGGCCATGCAGCCGCCGGCGATCCCGGCAGCGACGAGCAGCGCGCCATGGAGAAGGTCCATTGATCGTTATTCCGGCCGGGCGAAGCCGGACCTGGTCCGGCGGAGCGCGCCCCGGTTTCCGTGGCCATCGCAGTTTGTGACTGGCACGGCGTGGGCGAGACGACGGATTTGATGGCTGTGGATGTCCGGCGCGTGGATTTCGTGCACGCGCCGGAATGACGGTGGAGAGGTTTTCAGAAAAACGCCTGGATGCCGGTCTGGGCGCGGCCAAGGATCAGCGCGTGAATGTCGTGCGTGCCCTCGTAGGTGTTGACGGTTTCGAGATTGCACAACACGCGCATCACGTGAAACTCGTCGGAGATGCCGTTGCCGCCATGCATATCGCGGGCGAGGCGCGCGATCTCGAGCGCCTTGCCGCAATTGTTGCGCTTGAGCAGCGACACCGCCGGCGGCGCCGCCCTGCCCGCTTCCATCAACCGCCCGAGCCGGTACGCCGCGTGCAGGCCGAGCGTGATCTCGGTCTGCATATCGGCGAGCTTCTTCTGCACGAGCTGATTGGCGGCGAGCGGACGGCCGAACTGCTTGCGATCGAGCACGTATTGGCGGGCGCGATGCCAGCAGAACTCGGCCGCGCCGATGGCGCCCCAGGCGATGCCGGCGCGCGCCACGTTGAGGCAGCCGAAAGGTCCGGCCAAGCCCTTCACGTTCGGCAGCAGGTTCTCCTCCGGTACCACCACATCCTCGAGCACGATCTCGCCGGTGATCGAGGCGCGCAACGAAAGCTTGCCTTCGATCTTGGGCGTCGAGAACCCCTTGGTGTCGCGCTCGACCACGAAGCCGCGGATCACGCCGTCGAGTTTGGCCCAGACCACCGCCAGGTCCGCGACCGGCGCGTTGGTGATCCACATCTTGGCGCCGTTGAGCCGGTACCCGCCCGCCGTCTTTTCCGCCCGCGTCACCATCGAGCCGGGATCGGAGCCGTGATCGGGCTCGGTCAGGCCGAAACAGCCCACGATCTCACCCGACGCGAGCTTCGGCAGGTACTTCTTGCGTTGCGCCTCGCTGCCATAGGCGAAGATCGGGTGCATGACGAGCGAGGACTGCACCGACATCGCCGAGCGATAGCCGGAATCGACGCGCTCGATCTCGCGCGTGATCAGCCCATAGGCGACGTAGCCGAGCCCCGCGCCGCCGTACTCTTCCGGGATGGTGGAGCCGAGCAGGCCGAGCGCGCCCATCTCGGAGACGATGGCGCGGTCGAAGCGCTCCTCGCGGTTGTCCAGCAGCACGCGCGGGAACAGCTTGTCCTGCGCGTAGCCGCGCGCGGTGTCCCGCACCATGCGCTCTTCTTCCGTGAGCTCGCTCTCAAGATCGAGCGGATCTTCCCAGTCGAACGCGGCGTCCTTGAGTTGCGACGGGGTCCGATGCTCGCGCTTCTCGGCGGTCTGCGACATGGCATGCTCCCGGGCTCGGCGGTGTTGGGCGGACGCAAGCGCCCCGACACGTCGTCGGAAAACGCTCGGGCGATCCTGCGGCCTTTCTTGCCCACGTTCATCCCCCGGATTCAAGGGCCTTGCCGTCGCGGCGGCGTTGCCGACCGATGAAGACGGCGTCCCGAGTTCCCTGATCCATGCGCACCATGTTACGAGCATTGCCCGACAACAGGGGAAACGCCCTCGATGAAAGATCAAAGCGCAGCGCAGAGCGCCGTTTGGCCCGGCGGAAAATCCATCGCGGTGCTGGTCAGCATCCTGTTCGAGACCTGGTCGGACGGGAAGGGCCCGAGCTACTTCCCGCGCACGACGCCGCTGAAGCCGGGCACGACAGACCACGGCGCCATCCAGTGGGCGCAATACGGCGGCAACGAAGGCCTGTGGCGGATCCTGCGTACGCTCGAGCGCCACGCGACCCCCGCCACGATCTTCTGCAGCGGGCGCTGCGGCGAGCTCTATCCCGAGGTGATCGCCGCGGCCGCCAAGGCGGGCCACGACATTGCCGGCCACGGCTACACGCAGGACGGCCTGTTCTGCTACATGACCCCGGACGAGGAGCGCCTTGCGATCCGCAAGACGCTTGACGCGCTCGAACAGGCCTCCGGCATCCGCGCGCAGGGCTGGGCCACGCCGGCCTATAGCTGGACCGACCACACCTTCGCGCTTCTCTGCCAGGAAGGCGTGCGCTGGTACGGCGACGCGCTCGACATCAGCCTGCCGCGCAAGCAGGCGACGACGAGCGGCGACATCGTGGCCTTTCCCTGGAGCGACTTCGTCGACAATCGCGTTCTGCGCGGGCAGCCCCGAAGCTACTACGACGTCTATGCGGACACATTCGAATATCTGCGCGACCACGAGCCGATGGGGCTGCTCCACGTGGCGTTCCACAGCCATTTCGGCGGCCGCCCGCTGATGACGGCCATGTTCGACAAGCTGCTGAAATTCCTGCGCGCGCAGCCGCAGGTGCACTTTCCCGGTCACAACGCGATCGCGCGATGGATCCTGGAGCGTGGCGACGACGAATTGAGCTACGCCAAGCGGTTCTTTGCGTAACCGAGCGAGGAGAGAACGCGAAGCCGGTCGCTCGCTGTCCGACACGCCCCTTCACGCGCCTCACTGCGCGATCTGGATATTCCTGTCCTTGACCAGCCGGCCCCACTTCACCATGTCGCCGGCGAGGACGGCGCGCATCTCCTCGCTCGCGCCGCTCCTGATCTCCATGCTCAGCGCCTCGAGCTTGGCCTTGACCTCGGGAGCGGCGAGCGCCTGCTTGATGTCGGCCTCGATCTTGCCGACGATCGATTTCGGCGTCCCCGCCGGCGCAAACGCGCCGATCCAGGTGGCGACGTCGTAGCCGGGCACGCCCGATTCATCGACCGTCGGCACGTCCGGCAGCCGCGGCGCGCGCTTGAGCGTGGTCACCGCCAACGTGCGGAGCTTGCCCGACTGCATGCCGGCATTGGCGGTGGCGAGGTCGGCAAAGATGAGCTGGGTGTCGCCGGACATCACGCCCGTGACCGCCGGTGCGCCGCCGCGAAACGGGATGCTGGTGATGTCGACGCCGGCCATGGCCTTGAACAATTCGAGCGCCAGCAAGGTCGCGGTGCCGCCGGACGCGTGATTGAGCTTGCCCGGATTGGCCTTGGCGAGCGCGACCAGCTCCCGGATCGATTTCGCCGGCACGCCCTCGTTCACCAGCACGACCTCGGGGATCGAGGTCAGCAATGCTACCGGCTCGAAATCGCGTTGCGAATGGTAGCCGAGGTTGGGATAGACCACGGGGTTCATCGCCATGGTGCCGTCGTGCGCCACCAGGAGCGTGTAGCCGTCGGGCGCCGCCTTCGCGGCGGCTTCCGTGCCGATGATCATCGCCGCACCGGCGCGATTCTCGATCACGACCGGTTTGCCCCACAGCTCGGCGAGCTTGCCCGCGACCACGCGCGCGGTGGTGTCGATCGAACCGCCCGCGGCGGTTGGCACGATGATGCGCACCGTGCGCTCGGGGAAACCCTGCGCGCGCGCGTCGACCGGAGAGCCCAGGACCGCCATCGCCAGTGCGGCCATGAGCGTGCCGCGCGCCAGCCCGCCCGGCAGGCACCGCTTGGTCATCATTGGCTCCTCCCTGGGCATGCGCTATCGCCGCATTGCCGCGCCGGGACTGATCGGCTAATGACGTGTTTTAGCGCGCCCGTAGCTCAGCTGGATAGAGCGCTGCCCTCCGAAGGCAGAGGTCACAAGTTCGAATCTTGTCGGGCGCGCCAGTACTTAGGCGGGAACGGCCAAGGCCCGGGTAAGCAATGGGTAAGCAAGCGGCAGAGGCAGCGCCGACCACACAACGTATTCACCCGCTAACCCGCGATTTCCTTAACCGTACGGACGCGACGCAACCGCCGTCAATGGCGCCGTCGCCTTCGGGCTGTTCGCACAACAAAAAAATACCGACCTCGACCGATCGCGGCGCCGGGCGCCGGTAGCTGGGTCCTAAACTCGCGAACTCCCTGCTAATGGATGGAATCTAACACTTGGGCCCTCGTCTGACGGCGGCGATGATTTTTGTCGGGTCTGCGGTCCATGTGAAGGGC
>Ga0207643_10002170_pt1 | contig 10765 bp, 11 predicted proteins | sample KBSMisM62_FD_184313 | JGI IMG/M metagenome (GOLD analysis project Ga0207643, IMG submission 184313) | Miscanthus rhizosphere microbial communities from Kellogg Biological Station, Michigan, USA - KBS Miscanthus M6-2 (SPAdes) (version 2) | ecosystem: Host-associated > Plants > Roots >...
TGGACGACTACGATTTGGGTGAGGTTCAAGAAGTAAATGAAGATATTGTTATAACAAAGAAAGGAGTTGTTGATAAAGATAAGTTTTATCTACCTAGAAGCAAGGCTCTAAGATTCGAGGAAGATAAACTGTGGTTCGAAGTTAGTAAAGATGAGGCCAAGGCATACAAGCACGATTAGCCACAATATTATTTTTTACATTATTTTAATTTCGTTACTTCAAATTTGTAATCACCATCGTCCATATTTTTAGTGTGACTACTGCCGCTTCTTGACATTCCGACAATTTTATACAATTCTACTTTGGCACACATAAGAGAATATAATATAGACGTACAAAGACACAGAAGCAGGACTGAGATCCCGCATTCTCCTATGCTCCTATGAACAATTTGTAAACTTGGATATTTCTGAACTAAGAGACTTTCTACAGATACAAGTCAATAATCTCCAAAGAGGATAAAGAACTGGGGTCCAGTGATTTTGATTTATGAGATGTAGCGGTGTACTACCCGTGCGATATTGTCCTTTCTTTTTCTGCCATCTTATAAGTGACAATTTAATTTTTAAATATAATAATGTCTAAAAATAATTATGAGTATCGAACCTTTCGATTGGTTTAATCGATTCTTCGGAGGTAATAGACCTTTTGGTAGAAGGAACAGTCTATTTGAAGGATTTGACGAAATGAGAAGAGAAATGGAAAGAGAATTTGAAGAAAATCTCAGAGATATCGAGAATAAAGTACCTAAAGATTTGATAAAGGAATATGTGACAGAAGACGGCGCCAAAGTTAGGGAAATTGGTCCCTTAGTGTATGGTTCTACAACTACAATAGGGGCCGATGGGAAGCCGATCGTAAGAGAGTTCGGAAACGTCAAGCCTAGAATGAGAGCAGGCTCAAGACCAAATATTTTGACCGAACGACAGCCATTGTCCGAGGTTTCTACTACTGATAAAGAGGTAAAAGTTGCAGTAGAACTACCAGGCGTTTCTAAGGAACAAATTAAGTTAGATGCGAATGACAGTCAGGTGGACATAAAAACAGAAGACCCAAAAAGGAAATATCATGAGGTTATCGATTTGCCCGCTGAAGTAGATATTGATAGTGTTAAATCCACTTTTATCAATGGATTGCTTGAAATAACTTTTAACAAGAAGTCAAAGGACAAGGCAAAAAGTAAATCTATAAGAATTGATTAAAGAAATACAAGTTTTTTGACTTCTATTTGTTTACCCAAGTGAAGCCAAAGGAGGTTTGTATTTGTGGTAACCTAAGGTACCAACATTAGTATTATAGATATTATAAGAAGGGTACGGATCCTAGGCATACCTGTCAGAAATGCGAATGCCATTTATTTAGAATTAAAATGTAAGTTGAAAGGGTCCTAATAAGATCTAGGTATAATGCTTCATTCTCCCCTTGTAATACAAAATGTTCTCAAGCAATATATCATTTAGGTCTTTTTTCTCAGAGGATCCATTTTCAGAAACGAACTCCTCAAGGGAGATGATGAAACATAAATTTAAAATTTTATAACCGTATAGTCCAAAAATTTCGTGCAACTATTTCGTATCTGATAATGAGATTTAGCACATGAGAAAGTTTTCGCGAAGTTCCATCACCATTTGGCGACGGTGAATTGGAGGCATTAGATGGTCTTCCGGAGGGATTTGATAACGCAAATGCTAGAGGCACCTCATGAATATGCTCCCGGTCTTGATAAAAATTTGAAAAGGAACGAAGTTTGGAAGAAACGAAGTTAAGGAACTATTTTCTTTTGCTAACTCTGGCAAATATCAGTATTAAGAGATAATGTGCATTCTGTCTTTGTATATGGCAGATCAAGAAATGATACAAGAAAAGATAGGTGAAGCCTTGGGATTGGAAAAAGCAGCACAAAAGGCTGTAGAAGATTTGGACTCAAGAGGACTGTTAAAACCCGAACATATGAAAAAACTAGGGAAAATGAGAGAAGAGGCAAGTGATCAAGAGGAAGAAATGCAACAATTGGTCCAAGAACTCGCAGACAGTGATGGATTTGACACTTCTACTATAGAAGAAAAGGCCGCAGAAACAGCCGAGAAAGGCTCAAAAATAATGGAAACGTATTTAGGAGAAGATCCTGATACTCAAGAAGCGTTGGAATTTTTATGTCTAGCAGAAGGAGGAGAAGTAACGCATTATGAAGTTTTGGTATCTGTAGCAAAGGATGTAAAAAACAAGAAGTTTGGAACAAAAGTTAGAGCCATACTCAAAGAAGAAAAACGACATCTGGACCTATGCACGAAACTGGCTAAGAGCAATGCCGCTTCCGAGTAAACCATCTCCCTTTTTTATTTTCTAAACTTTAGTTCAGAGCTTGTGCATTCTTTAAGTAGCGCAGACGTGGATAGCGCTATCATTGGCAAGACATCAATGATTGCTGTATGTATTTAGAATAAATAATTGATACTTATTCTCCGATAAGTGATCATAGGAGCAATTTCGTTGATCATATTTTTATGAGTATCAATAATCCTTACGATAGGATAGCTGCTCTCTTTAATAATAAGTGTGTATAATAGATAGTATGTCTCATAAAATAAAGATATTTAAAATGAAATCAAATCAGGTTGTCTTGATGTTATTGTGCTTAAGTTTTGCAATCACTCTCAGTGTCGTAATAGCAACTAATCATGGATGGGCTAGTCTTGAGAATAAGACTTTAATGCAGCAGCAGGGAACACAGAGTATGACAGCAAATACTACAAACACGAATATTATTCTAGTTCATGGAGGATGGGCAGATGGATCTTCTTGGGGCAGGGTAATTACCACTCTAAAGGACTCAGGACATAAGATTATTGCTGTAAATCTTCCTCTTCATAATCTAGCTGATGATGTAGCCACAGTAAAACGTGCAATTGACGTAATTGGTAAACCCACAATTTTGGTAGGGCATTCTTACGGCGGCGAAGTAATCACGAATGCAGGTTATAATAATCCCAACGTAACAGGACTTGTCTATATCGCTGCGTTTGCACCGGATGAAGGTCAATCGCTCTCAACTTTTGTAGATGCAAAGAGTTTTCCGCAAGGTTTTTTGATTTTGGATAGTTCAGGACTTGCTTACATAAATCCCGACATGTTCCACGACAGATTTGCTCAAGATGTTAAACAGCCTGAAGCCGACATTATGGTTGTAGCACAAAAACCATTCAATGCTTCAATTTTTGCCGAAAAATCTGGTCCTCCAGCTTGGAAACAACTACCCACTTGGTATCAGATTTCTGATAGTGACCTGATGATTCCTCCAGATGCTCAACGTCAATTTGCAAAACAAATGAATGCTACCACGATTTCGGTTAACGCTAGTCATGCATCATATGTATCACATCCAGATGAGATTGCCAAACTAATTCTTGATGCAGCAAAAGGTAAAGCTACTCAATAGTAAATTCAAATGGCTAATGCAGCTGTTTGTTTTAACTTCTTTACTAAAACAAAGAATTGTATATGCATATCGGAGTCGGTATAATCCTAATTCCTACCATTTTTAAACTTTAAATGTTATCCATATTTTTAATGCTGACTGTTGGTACTATAGTATAATATTGACATGATCTGTTCAGAGTTCTAATACAAAAAAGTTTGCTACATTTCCTATACAAAATTCAGTGCTTACAAAACGAGGCTGATCAATGGTAACTCCAGGCCAAGTCAATATTTTGTTGATTTTCTCTAGTATCAAAGAGTCAACACACCTATGGAATTAATTTTAAAAAGCATTTGTTATGGACGAGCCTCCAATTGTAAAGGCACTTCATAAACTCTGCCATATCTGTTAATAACGACTGTTACTGAATCACTAACCATCTTTTTCTTTCTGATATATGATGATATTTGTGAAGGATTCTCAATCTTGTTTCCATTTATTTCTTCGATTATGTCTCCTCTTCTTAACCCTGCATTTTCTGCCGGACTATATGGCTCGACATTGACTATTAGCGCACCATGTACTAGCGGCAACCTGTAAAAACTAGCTATTCTAGAATTCAATTTTACTGTACTTATTCCCAGCCATGGTCGCGCGACATGTCCATTCTCTACCAAGTCGGTTAATACTGATTTTACAGTATTAATAGGAACTGCAAATCCGATTCCTTGTCCATACGGAATTTTCGCTGTATTTATTGCTACTACTTCGCCCTTTGTGTTAATTAATGGACCACCTGAATTTCCGGGATTTATTGCTGTGTCAGTTTGTACTAACTCCAAGATCCCATTTTCAAATTGTACGTTTCTATTTAATGAACTGATAATTCCAGCAGTTACAGTTGGTCCACCAGTTAGGCCGAATGGATTACCCAGTGCCATGACTATTTGCCCGACCTTGAGCTCCTCAGAGTTTCCAAAATTTGCGGGTTGCAGTTTAACCTCATCTTTACCATTACTGTTTAAATCACGAAGTTCAGCCTTAACCACGGCTAAATCAGTTTCCTCATCTGTTCCTATTACTTTTGCATTAACCTGTTTTGAATCTACAAATGTTACTCTTAATCTATCAGTCCCATCTATTACATGATTATTTGTGAGTATGTGTCCTCTACTATCAATAACAATACCCGATCCAACCCCTTGTACTGGAAATACCCTAAAAAGCTGGTCCTGCATCATTCTAACACTAGCAATGTTGACTACACTCTTGCTGACTTTTTCAACTGCGTTTACAATCGAATCTTCCGATATTGGTATCAACTTACAATCACTTCATCAAAAGCTATATCGGTCATCCGATATAATATAACTATTAACTTATTTATACATATCGCATACCCAACATGATAATACTTTCAACAAATGGATTTTTATAAACAGTAAGCCGGCCATTGTTAAAAGTAGAAAGATATGTTACGTCAACCAAGATAATGATTTATTAATTTAGTAGTCTCAAAATAGAGAGTATATAAACTTCTTTAATCAATGGATACCTTAGTGAGTCACAAATTTTCTAAATAGTCAATATATTCTATATTTACTTTATACAAATCGTTTTACCTGTGAGCTGTGGCATACTCAATTAGCGTTCTCATACTGGTGGGGTTTTTTAATATCGGACCGCCTATCCCCATTTCGTCCGTCCCACCAGTATTAACATCTTAACTGAGATAGATTGTTCCTCGCTAATTCATATCATATCTGCACCATCCAGTTCCCCATTAACAAGGGGTAATCTCAATAGCACTATAATTCAGATGCAATTTAGTTCAAATTTCTTAAGGCTATCAAAAATGAATCTGGCGATATACCTAACCGTCTTTTGCAGAACCTAAGGAATTCATCAAATTTTGCACGTCTTTCTTCCTTTTCAACAGCTATAATTTCCTGAATTTCAAGTGATGATTGTCCTAAAGAGCCAAGATATTCAATCGCAAAATCATAATCATGAATTACGCCAAGTATGTCTTGAAGTTTTTGAAGAGTTTTTCTTGTTTTCAATACACTCTTTTTTTCATCTGCTTGCAATTCCAACAAATATTTTAACTTTTTACAAGATATTCTGAGATCATGTAATTCTTCTAGTTTCGATGGACTGGTAAGAACAACTGGAAATGTAGATTCGATCATCGATATTAATCTTGATACCATTCTATCATATCTTTTTTGCAGCTCCTTTTCTGTCACGCCAATTTTGTCTACGATTTTGATTGTATCTATCCTTTTTATGGAACGTGCAATTGTCTTTGCGTTTTCTAAATTTGCATCTCTCGTTGCCTTCAAGGATTCAATTACGCTATTCCTTTGATCACTTGAAGGATATTTTTGTAGCTTTTCATAGATAATATCTAAATCCCTAATTTTGCTATTAACCTTAAAAAGTTCCTTACATTTTAGTACGTATTCAGATAATGATGATCCACTCCTATTTTTCTTTGGCAATATCAGAAAAGTAGCATCCAGCCGCCTAATAGCAGTTCTAACATCATGAATCTGCTTTGCATTAGGAGACTTCAAGTATTTATTAACTCGATTATTAACCCTTTGAAGATTCTCACTTAATCTTGTCAAGAATGGTAAGAGATTTAACAAATACGTTTAGAGTTGATAGTTTTGATTTATTAATTTTCATAAATACTTAAAAGACTAAACATCTATAAATTCAATATCACAATTCGTTTCTCTATACATTTTTGTCGATCTAATTAGAAAATATTGGAGTAGGATATTCCTATAATAGAACTATATATGAAAAACATGCTCATTTCGAAACCTAGTTCGATATATTGTATTAAAATACTCATTGATTCCATATATAGGATATTGAATGAATTTGTAATCTTGGAAGGTGATCAACAAGAGTTATGGGAAATAGATTATGAAAAGAAAATTGCGATTAATATTTCAGAATTAAACATAGTTAAAAATAAAATGACAAGATATGATGGAACCATACAAGATTATTTGAGAGAAAAGGGTTTCACCGAAGTCCATTTTCATGCAACAGGATCACTTCCTTCACGTGCTCATTATAGCAGCAAACGAAATTGTTCATTTAGATAAGGCTGTTGCAAGATGCTATTGAATACTTTTGTTTTATTTATATGCTCAAATCATGATTAGTAAAGAAAAACGGACTCCACTTTTTCCATTATTGTTAGTTAATTTTATAGGTACATTAGGATTTAGTATCGTTTTGCCTTTCCTCGTATTTTTGGTCATGAAGTTCGGAGGTAATGCTGTAGTTTATAGTCTCCTGGCAGCAACGTATCCAGCTTTCCAACTTATTGGAGCTCCAATCCTGGGTAGATGGTCTGATATTTACGGAAGAAAAAAAGTACTTTTGTTAAGCAATGCAGGAACAGCAATTGGTTGGATATTATTTCTTGTTGCATTAGTTGTGCCATTTGAAGAGAGCTTTAGTATCAACTTAATCTCTTTCGGAACAATTGTTGTAGTAGTTCCATTACTATTCATATTCCTTGCAAGAGCAATAGATGGAATTACTGGTGGCAATATTTCTGTTGCAAACGCCTATCTTTCAGATATTTCATCGGACGAAAACAGAAGTAAGAACTTTGGAAAAATGGCAATATCCTCTAACTTGGGTTTTATTTTAGGTCCTGCGCTGGCTGGAATTTTGGCCGGAACAGTTTATGGGGCAATACTTCCAGTTCTAGCAGCATTAATACTGTCTTTAGTTACACTATTTGTAATATGGTTCCTATTAAGAGAATCCAGGATTAAATCTAATCCAATAATGATTTCTGAAGAAGGAACCATTAGAAAAGTCTTTGCACAAGAATGTAAAGATTGCTACGAACCTACGAGTCCTATAAAACCTAAATTTAGAGATGTTTTCAAACTAAAACATATTTCGTTTCTACTGGTACTATATTTTTTGATATTTCTTGGATTTAATTTATACTATGCTTCATTTCCGACTCATGCAGCAAGTGAACTTAAATGGTCAATAACACAGTTGGGAATCTTTTATGCCGTATTAAGTGGAGTTATGGTTTTCGTCCAAGGACCAGTATTACGTAAAGCATTAAACAAATTTTCTGAAGAAAAACTAGTTATTCTTGGCAGCATAATCTTGGGAACAAATTTCGTTTTATTTTTTTCAAATAATATTATCTCAATATCTTTAGCTGTAGTTTTATTTGCTCTTGGTAACGGCCTTATGTGGCCTTCTTTCATGTCTATTCTTTCAAAACGTGCAGGAACAGCTCTTCAAGGAGCTGTTCAGGGTGTTGCAGGTAGTGTTGGAGGTGTAGCGAGTATCATTGGATTAATTGCGGGTGGAGTCTTGTATAATTTGATTGGAGGAGCAACCTTTCTAGTTAGCGCCGCAGTAATATTTTCAGTTTTTGTTATGTCTTTTCGACTGTTAAGAACATGAGGTTTCTGTCATTTCTGACATAAATGTTCTTCAACTGCTACCTTCGTCATGCTCAAGATATCATCACATATCTTATAATATTACTAATCTATGATTGCGCTGCCAGTGTTTTACCAATAGATTTTGAATTTACACTTTTTCTTATTGAATTCTTAGGTGAGTGATATTCTGTGTCTGATCTCATTCTCATTTTAAGCAGATAGAGTACAAACAAGATAACCCTTTCATTCTAGAAATTGAACGTTGCTAAACGCTGGGCGACCCTTGGCTTGACGAGTTTCCATATTCCGGATCATTGGGATGTGGAGTAAGAGGTGTAATTGTGATCTTCATCCAGATATGAAGGGGTAATGACTCTAGGATTTCGTTGAGCTCTGCTTCGTCGGCGGCTCGGAAAAGTCCAATGCTACGCCATTCACCTGGGTTAAGCGGTGGACGCCAGAGCCGAATCAAATGACCTGTTTTCGTGAGTTCTGCAGCACGTGCTGCCTCAGCCACACGCAATTCATCGACTTTTGCTTGGCTAGTTCCATCGGGAACCGTGGTGATCAGATCAGTGAGGTATTCCATAGGTTCTCATATCGATTGCTAGGATTTAGTCGTTACTAATGCCGCTTGGTTTGCGACCTAGTAACGCTTTTATGCTCATCTTAATATTCGATGAATCTAAATAGATTGACACCTCATGCTCTATGTAGAAAATTTGAAAGTTCTTATTTTAAACAAAAATGTTGGTGAAATTTCACTGTAAATTGTATTACAGTGAAATACGTATATGTTATGGAAGATCACCAGTGATATTTATCAACTGTGAATACTGGAAGTTATAAGGATGATTTACCGCCACGTTTTCGAAATTCATATTTACTTATATCATACTATTCTAATGAATCATATGGATAACTGCTTATTACTTGGAGTTGTGGTGGGGATAGCCTTCATGATTATTGGGACAAGTGCATTAATGTCGGTTCATGTTTCATTTGGAGTTACGAACGTAGAGTCACTTTTTAAAAATCAAAATTCTTTAGACCCAAAGGAAGCGGTTTATAATTCAAATGCTAGTAAATCACTGGGTTCAAAAAACATATCATTAACTCCTTACCGAATGACAGAAGAACATTATTTTGAACATGGAATCCTTAAAGGCGTTGGAAATTTAACTAACAATCAGACATTTTTCAACACATACTTATCAGATGATTTGCTAATCGGGAGAGGGAACGGGACGATGGAAACTTCTGATGGTCAAAAAATTACTTGGATTTCTTCTGACCTTGGAAAACTGCGGGGTAATCAATGGGTCTATTACGGAGTAATGCTATTCAATAATACCAGTAGCGAATCATTCTCTTTACTGAATAATAGTATTGCATTATCCAAGAGTTCATATCCATTAATGGAACCAGAGTATATCTGGCTTTTAGAAAAGTAGCAGTCATGTAATTCAACACTGGATAATGCTTTTTCAGTGATTGACCAGCATTAACCGTTAGGAAGGAAATTTCTTTTGCATTTCATAAGAATGTAGTTGGGTATCCACTTCTTTAAGAAGATCATGTATACTTATTGGCTTTTGAAGAAATGCGTTTATAATTTTCTTTTTGGTTAGTATGATATCAAATTATTTCTTGAGGAATTAAGGTAACTTTAGTTTTATTCTCCAAGAAATTAAAGTTCAGTGCCATTAGTTGAATTTGACATAATAGTTTCGCAAGGTTGATCATCAATACATATTACGGTAATACAGTCTCCACCCGAACTGCATTTCGAAGTCATATTTCCGTTAAGTTGAGCGCTAGCATAATCAGTTGCTTGAAAATCTAGAAAGAAAAGCATGTTGATGCTCATAGTAAGATAGATCAATTGGAAACTAGTCGAATTTATTTTCAGTGATTAGGCCTATCCTATTATGTTTAACATTATATTTATCTAAGTGCAATGAATGTTATAGTAAGTTCCCCAAAATGGTTTATGTTGTTTAGACTTTTGTACTCATGACAAGGAGGTAACAATACTATTTTATGATGTCCGGAGGTTTGTGAATCATTTTTGACATAATTTTGTGGCTCATAATGTTATTTTATATCATTTCCACTAAGCTGTTGTCATCGCATTTAAAAGTCAGGCACTGTCGTTTCGAATAGAGGTGAGCATTTTAAGATATGAATGCATTTTATGTTTTTATTGTAATGGATTTATTTTTATAGATCGTTCCTCAACTAAGTCTTTAGATGAGCGGAGTAGAAGATGTTGTAAACAAATTCAATATACTGGATGACACGTTAAAACAAGTTTATTCAAAGGTAGATCCGCTTTTAGTAGTTTCTTTGATATTCGACAGAAATGCAAACAAAAAATACATCTACACTATAGAGGCTATATTGAAACCCGGCATGGACACTAAAGCTATCCGTGACAGGGTCATTAACAAGACTGGAATGGCTCCTAGCTTCTATCTGACCGGCACTAAGATGATAGTTAGTCATACACTCGACTTGGATTTCTTGAAATGGATAAACGACCTAGAATATATTATAAGTATAAAAGGCAGCAAGTTCAGCGCAGGTGGATCCAGTGACTTCTAAAATATTGTTAAATATTGTTTAACTTCCATTGGCTCTTTATCAAAGCAAATTAGTCATGTATAATACTGCCTTCAGCTATGGCCAGTCTTGCACAAAATCCCATTACACCACCAAACACTATATGTAGCGATAGTGAACCCCAAAAGATGTTACTTGAAAGCTCAATAAGGTTTTTTGCCATTGCATATTGTGAAGATGAAGGATCTGATTCTACTAGCAACTTTTGTAGAGTTGGTTCCATAATTAAATAGTTTATTGGCAAAAACAGAACTCCCCAAACTATTATTCCTGC
>Ga0207643_10002173_pt1 | contig 10744 bp, 8 predicted proteins | sample KBSMisM62_FD_184313 | JGI IMG/M metagenome (GOLD analysis project Ga0207643, IMG submission 184313) | Miscanthus rhizosphere microbial communities from Kellogg Biological Station, Michigan, USA - KBS Miscanthus M6-2 (SPAdes) (version 2) | ecosystem: Host-associated > Plants > Roots > Rhizosphere...
CCCATGCGCTTCAATAATATGTTTGCAGATGGCCAGGCCCAGGCCACTACCCGTGGTGTCCATCGTCCTTCCTGTATCAGTCCTGTAAAATCGTTCAAACACACGCGCCAGGTGTTTTTCTGAAATGCCAATACCATCATCACTAAGTTCCACCAAAATGTGTTTGCCGTCGGTGTTGTACATACTGGCAGTGATCGTGCCATCCTGTTTTCCATACTTAATAGAATTCTCCGTGAGATTTAGCAGCACCTGTCTTATTTTTTCTTTATCTGCAAAAACTACCAGGGGCGATTCGCAGCCCTTTTTTATAGAGCAGCGAATATTTTTATTTTCTGCCATGATGGAAATGCTCTCAAACGTTTCTTTCACCAGTTCCTGGATCACGAAATTTTGTTTGATAAAGGGTAATTCGCCGCGCTCCAGCTTAGATATTTCATCAAGGTCGCTGAGCAGGTTGGTGAGCCTTTCTACATTCGTCGCTGCTTTTTCAAGAAACCGCCGGTTCACTTCAGGATTTTCAAGTGCGCCGTGAAGCAGCGTGTCTACGTATCCCTGGATGGCAAATACCGGTGTCTTGAATTCATGAGAAAGGTTTTGCAAAAATTCCTTCCTGAATTGCTCGTTAGAGCGCAGCAGGTCGATTTCTTCTTTTTTTTCACTTGCCCACGCTTCGACATCTTCTCTCACTTCGTCAATGCTTTTTTGCGGTAATATGTACTTGTAATAGGTTTCCTCTCTTTTAGTGGCCTTTGTCTGGTAAATAAATTTATAAATGAGTTTGATTTTGCGATAAATGAAGCGTTCCAGCACAAAAGAGATCAGGAAATAACTGCAGATAGATAAAACCACAACGTAAACAAGTGCCAGCTGCCATCGCTTTTCGACAAACCACAGCAACAGACCGATCGGCACTGACAAAATCAGGGCTGTAAATGCCGACAACTGGCGAGGCGTGATATTTTTAATGGAGAGCATAGTACGAAGGTACAAGGCACAAGGTACAAGGGCCAAGACAGCAAGGTCATCATGGAATGAGACTAGTTATATCGATATGATGGAGTATTTCTTGTGCCTTGGATCCTGCGCCTTGGGCCTTTTCTGTTACAATTCAAATTTATACCCAACTCCTTTTACCGTGGTGATGCAATCGATACCCAGTTTTTGCCGGATCTTTCGGATATGCACGTCAATCGTGCGATCTCCAACAATAACGTCGTTGCCCCAGACCTGGTTCAAAATTTCGTTACGTAAAAAGACACGACCCGGCTTCTGTGCCAGGAGGTGCAGCAATTCAAATTCTTTCTTTGCAAGTATGATATCGTTTTTATCAACCTGGATCACGAACCTTTCGGGATCGATTACAATATTGTCAATCTCAAGAACTTTGGCTTCTGTTTTATTAAGTCTCCGGAATAAAGCATTTACCCTGCTCAAAAATACTTTTGGGCTGATCGGTTTGCTCACATAGTCATCCGCGCCGGTTTCCAACCCCCTGATCTGCGTGCCCTCGTCGTTAACAGCAGTCAGAAACATTATAAGCGTGTCCTTGAAAATTGCCTGTGCCCGCATGATCTGGCAAACCTCCACCCCTGTCTTGCGCGGCATCATGATATCCAGAATAACCAGGTCCGGCATGTTCCTGCGTGCCTTTTCAAGCGCTTCGTCACCGTCTTTTGCCGTTATGACCTCGTAGCCCTGATCCAAAAGGTTGTATTTTAATATTTCTAATATATCCGGTTCATCGTCAGCAATCAGCACTTTACGGGACTTGTTTTCCATGCTTTTGAGAATTTGCCGCAAACTAACTGGATTTTGCAGCATCGGAAAATTTCGAAGTTTTGTTCATGCAGACTTAATGATAAGTTAACAGGTTCGGATTTGACGGAAAATTTTGCCTATGTTCATCGCCCTGCTACGTTTGGTCGGTAACGATCGTCCTGTAACTATATAAACGGCGTAAAGCTATGAAACTCAATTTTCGTTTACTAAATTTGCATTCCTGACTCTTATGATAGCAACAAGCAGATATTTTTTCCTCCTTGTCACTTCGCAATTAATCTCATTGTGTTTGCTTGCACAAATGATGGATGACACCAACGGTACCAAAATTTTTAAACCCGAATTTCGCCGTTTGATCAATCACGAAGCCATCGATCGGGAGCAAAGCAACCTGCTCGCTTCCGACGGCAGGACTGATAACCAGTTTGTCGCCTCAGCCAACGACGAAATCAATATGATGCTGACCAATGCATTGGTGGCCACCGTAGACGATTTACAGGTGAGGACGGAAACTGATTCGCTGCTCGATCACAGGCTAAAAGTGAACTATCTCAGCGGCATTTCCAATGTGCTGAAATACATCCGGCTCAATTGGCAAAGCAAGAAGGTAAACGTGCTCCATTTGCCAGTGATCATCGAAGCTTATGATTTCAGTATTAAGACGGACCAGTCGGGAAAAAGCATTGAGCCGATCATTACTGCATTGCCCTACGACGTAGGAACGGCAGTATTGGCATCAGGAGTTTTTGACAGGAATCCGGGATATAAAGCCGCCAGGGACATATTGATTTTAAAATATTGCGTGATGAAGCCTGCCGAAACTTTTATTACACTAAAAAATAACCCGAATGTTCCTTTTGTGGACAGCATGGTGAAAGTCGTCGCGAGAAAATATCCATCTCAGCTGTACACTTACGCGCAGGCCAATAACAAACTGGGCGCGATAATCCGCGGAATTCACGATGATGAATTTGTGAAAGCAGTCGTCAGGATGTCAAAAAGTAAGAGCGGGCAACAATATTTCCCTTTCCTGGATAATTTGGTAAAGGGCAAGATGACTTTTGAAGAAATTGATTCCGCAGAAGTAGATTCTGTTCAATATTATCGATTGCTGGTGAGGACCCAGCTGGATTATATGGATCGGCTGTTAAACAAAGACACCGCAGTCGCTTTTAAGGAACTAACCGCAAAAATTGAGAAAAAAGCCAAAGACATTTTTATTACAACGATAAATGGTCTTCACACTGAGCCCGACGCGGTAAGGTTCCGTTGCATTCAATCGTTGACTGCTGAAGAGCTCTATTACCTGGCTGTACTGACGGATGGTTTAATTTATACTTCGAGTTATACCAACGGCGTATACCCGTTGATGATGAAAAAGATCAACAACCGGGGCGATTCATTACTGATGGCCGTTCGTTTTGATCATTACCGGAAATTCATCAGCCAGGCCGCTGCCTATAATACGCTTGGAAATTTTCTTTCTACCTTCCCGACTCATGATGACGCTGCCAATCTGATGAAAGCGTTTGTGGGTGGGCTGGAAAAAACCGAAGGATTGGAAGATGGCGTTGATGTGGCAGACTCTTATGCCAGCATCATAGAAACCAACAAGAAATTGGCTGCCCAGGTGTTGGACCTGGTACAGGAAAATTACCAGCGAAATTTAAACGTCAATAACCGTAAAGGGATTGTTATCTACAATATATTGAACAAACTCTTCCTGTCAGCTGATTCCACACAAAATATCGACCTGACAAAAGAACTCGGAATTCCCCCTGTGTATAATGTTCCATTTTCATCTTTGTCGAATGCAAAGGGTGAGGTCATTGCACAAGTTTTCTTCTACGGCGATAAGGATGGGCAAATGATCTTTACCGGGTTTCAGAATATGTTTGGCGGTGGCAACTGGACAATTGATCGCAGCAATGCCCAGTGGATCGCTATCAAATCTGTTAAAGGCAATCCGGTAATCATTTATGCAAACAAGCCATTGCCAGAGGAAACGGGTGAAGACGACCTGGCTCAGCGGGCCCTGGGGGAATATTTAGAAAAGAACAACCTCCATCCAACTATTACCATTCATCGGGGACATAGTTATTTTGCGACTTCAACAATCGGGTATATGTCGCCAACATCCCGAATCGTATTTATGGGATCCTGTGGAGGTTTTCATTTGATCGATTCTATATTGCATAAATCAAATGATGCCCACATAATAGCATCGAAACAAATCGGAAAAACAGCAATCAATAAACCGTTCTTTTTGTTGTTGACAGAAAAGCTAAGAAATGGCAATAATATTGACTGGATTCCATTTTGGCAGGAGTTCAAATCCAAAGCATCGGTAGAGGGATTTGAAGATTACATACCTCCATACAAAAACCTGGGAGCAATATTTATTAAGGCATATCGAAAGGCGATGGGGGATGAGGAATAGTTAAGAGTTTAAAAGAGAAAAGGAAGTGCGCGGAATATATTTCGATTAGTTATTATCTCCTTTACCTTCTTCAGTGTGATTTCCTGGCAAACCGCAAACCTCCCGTCAAATTTCACGAATCCTTCTCCTTCAACTCTTTTACTCTTTTGATCTCTTAGCCTAAATTTGCCGATTCCTTAAACAACAGTTTTGTCAGAGACCAATCCTAAAAAATTTGATCTTGCGGTATTGCGACGTGTTTTTCGTTACGCATCACCGTATAAGAAAAAATTTTATTTGTCCGTAACGCTGGCCGTCCTGTTGGCAGCTCTTACTCCCCTTCGTCCCTTGCTTGTTCAGTTGACAGTTGATGAATACATCGCGAAATCGATACCGCGCATGGTTGTCCTTATGACGCTCATCCAAATGGGATTGATATTGCTGGAGACCGGGATGCGTTTCTGGTTTTCATTTATGACTGCGTGGCTCGGGCAATCAGTAGTTAAGGATTTGCGCATAGCCGTCTACAAAAAGATATTAGGATTAAATCTTTCGCAATTTGATAAGACCCCGATCGGTACATTAACCACAAGAACCATTAACGATATCGAATCCATCAATGATATTTTTTCTGATGGTCTTGTACCCATCATTGCGGACCTGCTTTCGATTTTTTGCGTGCTGACGTACATGTTTTGGGTGGACGCGCAGCTTACGCTGATTGCATTGATCCCGTTTCCTGTTATGATTGTGGCTACTTATTATTTTAAAGAGACCATCAATTTATCGTTTTTTAAAGTGCGGAATGCGGTTGCTGCTCTCAATGCGTTTGTCCAGGAACACCTCAGTGGTATGCACGTAGTGCAGGCCTTTGCATCGGAAGAAAGAGAGTTCGAAAAATTTAAGAAAATCAACAGGCAGCATCGAAACGCTAATATTAAAGCCATCTTTGCTTACTCCGTTTTTTTCCCAATTGTTGAGATCGTTCTTGCCATGTCCATTGGCCTGATTGTGTGGTGGACCGCACGAGAGGCATTACTATTGCAGCAAAGCCAGCAGGGAGTTGTTATCTCATTTATTCTTTGCCTCAATCTTTTGTTCAGGCCTTTGCGTGTACTTGCAGATAAATTTAATGTGCTGCAGATGGGAATCATAGCCAGTGAAAGGGTCTTTAAGGTAATGGATAACGAGGATTTTATCCCGGAGTCCCATGTTTCGGCATATAAACCGGAAAATCAAATGGAGGGTAAGGTGGAATTTAACAAGGTTTGGTTTTCCTATAACAACGGTAATCCCGTATTGAAAGATATCAGTTTTACAATAAGCCCGGGTGAAACTGTTGCCATTGTAGGTCATACAGGCAGCGGAAAGACTACTATCATCAGCCTGCTGAACAGGCTATATCATATTGAAAAGGGAGCCATCCTCGTGGATGATGTAAACATCGCAGCCTACGATCTCGACTATTTAAGAAAAAATATCGGGGTCGTACTGCAGGATGTTTTCCTGTTTTCTGGCACCGTGCTTGATAACATAACATTACGTAATCCCGAAATTTCAAAAGAAAAAGTAATAGAGGCGGCCAGGCTGATTGATATGCATGATTTCATAATGAGACTGCCGGGCGGTTACGACTATAATGTTATGGAACGGGGCGCCACACTTTCTATGGGACAGCGCCAATTGCTCTCGTTTATCCGTGCATTGCTTTACAACCCTTCTATACTTATCCTCGATGAAGCCACTTCATCGGTGGACACTGAAAGTGAACAATTGATCCAGCACGCTATCGATACACTGATCAGCGGGCGAACCGCCATAGTCATTGCGCACCGTCTTTCCACCATTCGAAAGGCTGATAAAATCATTGTCCTGGATAAAGGTGAAATAAAAGAAATGGGAACCCATGAGCAGTTGTTGCGCGCAGGTGGGTTTTACGCCACGCTCCACGAAATGCAATTCGAAAAACACCCCGCGAGGGTCTGAATACTTTCTTCGGTATTTGCATGGGCAAGGCTGGGGAGGTGAGCGGTGTTTCAATCCGGGCAATGCTGATTGGGCATACACTTTAGTTTTTGTTCAAAATTTTGGGCGCCAACTCAGTTTTCTGAACCACATCCTTATCTTTGCGCCAAATTACAGGACAAGATGGGTTTCGGTCGCTTTAAATCATTGTTAGTCATAGCTTTTGGTGCATTTTTGCTCCTGCCTTCCATTCCCCTTTTTTCGCAGCCTGAAAATGGAAAAAAAGATCACGAAAAACACGAGGCAAATCATGAAAAAAAGGGAAAAAAAGGGTTTAATGCATCTGAAGTCATTTTTGGCCACGTTTTGAATGCCCATGAATTTCATTTCCTGGATATCGGCGGGCATCCTGTCACAATTCCACTTCCGGTCATACTCTATTCTCCCCAACGAGGTCTGACAACTTTCATGTCTTCCAGTTTTGAACATGGACATAAGACACATAAAGGATATGCATTGCTTACGGAACACTCCATAGAGGAAATGAAGCTGGATCCGAAAACTAATTATGTAGGAGACGTTGTCGCAGTGAACGATGCCGGTGAGGTTGATCCGGCCGTAAAAGTTTATGACCTTTCACTTACACGTAACGTAGTGCAAATGCTCCTCGCTCTTGCAGTTTTTGTCTGGATCATGCTGCGCATTGCAAAACGATATAAGACCGGGGTGGGGGTGAAATCCCCTCCAAAAGGATCGCAGAGTTTGCTGGAACCGGTGATAACTTTTGTTCGTGATGAAGTCGCGAAACCAAACCTTGGCCATAAATATGAAAAATATCTACCCTATTTGCTGACTGTTTTCTTTTTTATCCTTATCAATAATATTTTCGGATTGATACCGGGCTCGGCAAACGTTACAGGTAATATTGCATTTACCGGAATACTTGGAATCATTTCATTTGTGGTGATCCTGGCTAGTTCAAATTCACATTATTGGGGACACATATTCAACCCACCGGGTGTGCCCCTGGGTGTGAAATTCATACTGGTTCCGGTAGAGGTTCTAAGTGTATTCATCAAGCCCTTTGCGCTTATCATACGTCTTTTCGCCAACATGGTGGCGGGCCACATTATCATCATTTGCCTCATTTCATTGATATTCATTTTCGGTCAATTGAATCCAATTGCAGGATGGGGAGCTTCGCCGCTGTCCATCGGGTTTACGGTGTTTATCTATTTCATCGAGGTGCTCGTTGCATTTTTACAAGCATTTATATTTACGATGCTGACAGCTGTATTTATCGGGCAGGCATTTGAAGGAGAACATCACGTACCTCATTTAGGGGAGACGGCATCGGAGGCTCATGGACATCACTAATTTGTATTTTTTAACTATCAATAAATAAACATCATGGATTTAATGAGTTTGTTCGTAATGTTGAGCGAAACGCCATGGGCAAATGGTGGTGGTGCTATTGGCGCCGGACTCGCTGCTATCGGTGCTGGTATTGGCATTGGCCAGATCGGTAAAGGTGCGGTAGAGGCTATTGCACGTCAGCCTGAGGCTTCTAACGACATTCGGGCCAACATGATTCTTACGGCGGCCCTTGTTGAAGGAGCTGCGCTGTTTGCGATCATCGTAGGCTTCCTGGCAATGGTATTATAAAAATATCTTGTCAAAAAATTACTGCATCCAAAGCACAGGGCGGAGGATGCAGTATTAATTGAAAAGTCAAATTACATTCCAGGTGCCTTTAATTAGCTTATTGGTATTTGGAAATAAACCGGGAACAAGGTTATGAAACTTCTTACACCTGAATTTGGATTGCTCATCTGGACGTTGCTTGCTTTCCTCATTGTGTTTTTTATTTTGAAAAAGCTGGCGTGGCCGGCAATCATCAAAGGCCTTCACGACAGGGAAAAAGGAATTGCCGATTCATTGTCAACGGCTGAAAGAGTTCGTGCTGAAATGGCGCAATTGAAAAACGAAAATGAAGCGTTGCTTGCACTGGCACGCGAAGAAAGATCAAAGCTATTGAAGGAGGCAAGGGAAACCAAGGATAAGATCATAGGTGACGCAAAAGAGCAGGCGAAGGTTGAAGCCAGCAAAATAATTTCGGAAGCGCTGGCGGCAATCGAGACTCAAAAAATGGCTGCCATCACCGATGTAAAAAACCAGGTGGGAAAATTGGTAATCGAGGTGAGCGAAAAGATATTGAGAAGAGAGCTTTCCAGCAAAGATGCCCAGGAAACATATGTTAAGGAACTGGTCGAAGGAGTGAAATTGAATTAGTCAAATGTTCAGATTTGCGAATGAGTGAACATGAATTTCATATTAATGATAAGTAAATAATAATGCCGAATCCAAGATTAGCATCGAGATACGCCAAGTCACTGCTGGACCTTGCAGTTGAGAGAGGACAATTGGAACAAGCCTATGCTGATATGCAGGTGATGCAACAGATCTGTAACGGCAATCGCGACTTTGTGAATCTTTTGCGTAGCCCGGTCTTAAAATCTGACGCCAAGCGGAGAATTATCGAAGCGGTCACAAAAGGAAAAATTTCCGAATTAAATACAGCCTTCAATGCATTACTTGTAAGTAAAGGACGGGAAAGTGTCCTGCCGGAAATCATAACTGCGTTCATCAGCCAGTATAAAGAGCATAAAAATATTCATACTGTAAAGCTGGTTACCGCTGTTCCCGTAAGCGACTCGGTTAAGACCGCCATTATCAACCAGGTAAAAAAAGAGGGCGGTATCGAGAATGTAGAATTAGTAGACTCCGTGGATCCTGACATTATTGGCGGGTTTGTGTTGCAGGTGGGCGACAAGCTGGTAGACGCCAGCATTTCTTATGATCTGAGAACTATTGCAAGGCAATTTGAGAATAATGATTTTATCTATAAGATAAGGTAATAACTAACCAATGAAAAACAATCAAATTAACCGATAAATTATAGAATATGGCTGATATTAAACCGGATGAAATAAGTGCGATACTGAGACAGCAGTTGAGCAATTTTAATGCAACTGAAGATCTTGAAGAAGTGGGAAATGTATTGCAGGTAGGAGATGGTATTGCGCGGGTGTACGGTTTGGGTAATGTTAAATACGGAGAGCTGGTGGAGTTTGATAATGGCGTACGTGCTATTGCGTTGAACCTTGAAGAAGACAACGTCGGTGCGGTGTTAATGGGTGACAGCGGTGACGTAAAGGAAGGGGCTAAAGTTCGACGTACCGGCCAGATTGCATCGATAAAGGTGGGCGAAGGAATGGTTGGCCGTGTTGTGAATACTTTAGGAGAGCCCATCGATGGCAAAGGACCGATTACAGGAGAGCGATATGAAATGCCACTCGAGAGAAAAGCACCCGGAGTGATTTTTCGGGAACCGGTAAAAGAACCTCTTCAGACAGGTATTAAAGCGATTGACGCGATGATACCCATAGGTCGCGGTCAGCGCGAATTGATTATCGGCGACCGTCAAACAGGTAAGACCGCTATAGCAATTGACACGATCATTAACCAAAAAGAGTTTTATAAAGCCGGTAAACCTGTTTATTGTATCTATGTTGCCATTGGACAAAAAGCGTCCACGATTGCCGGGGTGATGCAAACGCTAAAAGATGCCGGCGCTCTCGAATACACCACCATTGTTGCTGCTTCAGCTTCTGATCCGGCACCGTTGCAATTCTATGCACCTTTTGCCGGAGCGGCAATTGGTGAATTTTTCCGCGATACCGGAAGGCCAGCACTTATCATCTATGATGATCTTTCAAAACAAGCAGTGGCGTATCGTGAAGTATCACTGTTGTTACGTCGCCCGCCGGGAAGAGAAGCATACCCTGGTGATGTATTCTACCTGCACAGCCGCTTGCTCGAAAGAGCCGCAAAAATTATTTCCGATGATAACGTCGCCAAGAACATGAACGATGTACCGGAAAGCATCAGGCATTTGGTAAAAGGTGGTGGGTCACTCACCGCCTTGCCTATTATTGAAACCCAGGCCGGAGATGTGTCTGCGTACATTCCTACCAACGTGATTTCTATAACTGACGGTCAAATATTTCTTGAAACAAACCTGTTCCTGTCAGGTATAAGGCCTGCCATCAACGTTGGTATTTCTGTAAGCAGGGTAGGTGGCAACGCCCAGATCAAATCAATGAAGAAGGTGGCCGGTACATTAAAATTGGACCAGGCTCTATACCGTGAAATGGAAGCATTCTCGAAATTCGGAGGAGACCTTGATGCAGCAACCAAATCAGTTATCGACAAAGGAGGGCGCAATGTGGAAGTCTTGAAACAACCTCAGTACGCTCCCTTTCCCGTGGAGAAACAAGTTGCTATCATCTATCTTGGCACTAATGGCTTATTAAAGGATGTGGCGGTAAAAAAAGTGAAAGAGTTTGAAGAACACTTCCTGATGGAGATGGAAAATAAATTGCCCGATGTTTTAAGCGAGTTCAAAAATGGACTGTTGCCTGATAGCGGTTTAAAAAGAATGGTAGACCTGGCGAATGAATTAATCCCTCAGTATAAAAAGTAGAGTCATTTTATATGTGACCTGAAAAAAAGAAGCTG
>Ga0207643_10002175_pt1 | contig 10736 bp, 10 predicted proteins | sample KBSMisM62_FD_184313 | JGI IMG/M metagenome (GOLD analysis project Ga0207643, IMG submission 184313) | Miscanthus rhizosphere microbial communities from Kellogg Biological Station, Michigan, USA - KBS Miscanthus M6-2 (SPAdes) (version 2) | ecosystem: Host-associated > Plants > Roots >...
CGCCGACCCGCGTTTCGCCGCGGACACGAAACCCCACCGTCGCGCCGACCGACTCGCCCAGCGAATCGGCCATGCGTCGCGCCGCGGCACGGGCCGCGAGTCGGCGCGGCTCGAGCATGATGATCCGCTGCGAGTCCAGCCAGGCCTCGCCGAGCAACGCGAGCGGCACACGGGTCGTCTTGCCGGCACCGGGCGGCGCCTGCAGCACCGCACTCGATCGATTCGCGAGCGCGGCACGGAGCGCGGGCAGCACGTCATCGATCGGAAGGCGGGGCAGGGAAGGGGACGTGCGCGCCATTCGTGCAATCTAGCGCTCGGCGGCGCGCGCCCATCGAACTCCGGCGTGACGGCGGGTATGATCACTGCACGTCTCGCTGGCCGCGCCTCGCGGCACGGCCGGCAGCTCGAATCACCTCACGTCCGAAATGGCGAAATTCGGCATCTTCCGCGATACGGAGCTAGCTACCGACTGCGATCAGTGCGGCGGCCGAGTCGACCTGCTCAAGGGAGGCGCCTGTGTGCGTTGCCGCCGCATCCTCTGCTTCAGGCATCTTCACGGCTCGTTCGTCCGGCGACTCGCGACGGACCTCGGCGCACAGACGCTGTGCGTTCGCTGCCGTGCGGCTGGTCGAGACATACGAGCTGATACGAGCTCCTGATCGACGCCCCGCTCCGGTACTGCTATCTTGCAGGCCGTCCCCATCGCTGCTCGCACGCTCCTCTCCCCCGCTGACCACGGACATGATCCGTCGGCCACTCCTGATCGCGCTCGCTTCACTCGCGACGCTCGTCGCGCCCGCTCTCCATGCGCAGGAGAGCGACGCCGTGCGTCCGATCCGAATGGCGATCGCGACGCAAGGGACGTTGGTACCAGTGACGATCTCGGGCCGTGCGACGGTATCGGCGGGACAGATGCAGTCGCGTGCGTTCGAAGTCGCGTTGCAGGACACGAGCGGCGGCATCCGCATCTTCTCCCGCACGGTCAACGTCCCCGTGCGCGAGGGCGACAGCCTCGTGGCGACGGGAACCGTGAAGCGCTACCGGGGCGATCTCGAGCTCGTCGCCACGCGAGTGACCATCGTGCCGGGCGCGCCTCGTCTCATCGAGCCACGTGACGTACCGATCGACGTCGCGAAGATGGAGCGCTACCGCGGCCAGCTCGTGCGCGTACGTGGCCGTGTCGATGCGCTCGGACCCAGCGAGGGCGGACAGTGGTTGCGCCTGAGCGACGGCGGGACCGCGCGTGACACGATCTACGTCTGGGTGCCGGCCAATCACGGCGTGCCGATCGATCTCTCGCACGCGCGCCCGAATGACCGTCTCACCGTCGCCGGGATCGTCACCTCCTACCAGGACAACGTCGAAGATCCGGTCGTGTGGCAGCTCGTGCCGCGCACGGGAGCCGACGTCGTCATTTCGGCTACCGCCGCCGTCTGGCCGATGTGGCTGCTCTGGGCACTGCTCGCCGCTGCGGCGCTGGTGCTCGGCGTGCTCACACTGACGCGGCTCAACTCGCGGCGGCACCTTCGCGCCTTGCGCGAGACCGACGCACGCTATCGCCAGCTGCTCGCGATGACTCCCGAGGCGGTGCTGGTGCACAGTGCCGGTCGAATCCTGTTCACTAATCCCGCCGCCGCGGAGTTGCTCGGCGTGGCCAATGAGCAGGCACTGGTCGGCCGGTCGATCGCCGACTTCGCCGCGCCGGAGTCGCGGGATGCGCTCGAGGGGCTGACCGATGCACAGGGCGGTCGCCCGCCACGCGTGCGAGGCCGTTTCGTGAAGTCCACCGGCAGTGCGCTCGACGTGGAGATCAGCTCCAGCCCGTGCGTGTACCTCGACCAACCGGCGGTCGTGGTGCTCGCCCGCGACATCAGCGCACAGCTACGCTACGAGCGCGACCTCCACACCCTGGCCCTCGTCGACGAGCTGACGGGTCTGCACAACCGCCGCGGGTTCACGCTCTTCGCGGATCAGGAGATCGCACGGGCACGCCGGAGCGGCCGCTTGCCATCACTCGTCTTCGCCGATCTGGACGACCTGAAGGGGATCAACGACGTGCACGGCCATGCAAGCGGCGATGCCGCGATCCGCCTCGTGGCGACGGCGTTCAAGAGCATCCTGCGCGAGACGGATATCGTGGCCCGCTGGAGCGGCGATGAGTTCGTCGCCCTGCTGAGCGATGGCGATCCAGGCGCGGCCGAGCATGTCGGTGCGCGACTCGCCGCCGCGATCGCGAGCCAGGCGCCGCCGGATCTGCCGTACGTGGTGAGCGCGACCGTCGGCACGTGCACTCTCGATCCGATGCTCTCGCTGCGCGACGCCATCGAGCGCGCCGACGCCGAGCTCTACACTCGAAAGAAGCACGTTCGTCGCGGCCGGCTCTCGCCGGTCGACGTCGACGCGATCCCCGAACGGCAATAGGTTCGTGGGGTAGCAGGCCCGCATGACATCCGCATCCATGACGACCCATCAACGCACCAGGAGATCAGGCCGATGACCGACCGCCCACTGACGCGACGCGCCTGGATCGCGCGCGCGGCGACGACCGCGCTGGGGGGTGCGGTGATGACGACGTTGCTGCCACGCATCGGCGCAGCAGCCCCGAAGCCGACGCCGATCACGGTGTACAAGGACCCATCGTGTGGATGCTGCAAGAATTGGGTGGAGCATCTTCGCGCGAACGGATTCGCCCCCGAGGTCCACGACCGCTCGGACATGAACGCGCTGAAGGACAGCCTCGGCGTTCCTGCTGCGCTGCGTTCCTGTCACACCGGCGTGGTGGGCAAGTACGTGATCGAAGGACACGTCCCTGCGGCCGACGTGAAGCAACTGCTCGCGGCGACGCCGGCGAAGACGATGGGTATCGCCGTGCCCGGCATGCCGGCGGGATCGCCGGGGATGGAGATGGGCGGTCGCGTCGATCGCTACGACGTGATCGCGTTCGCGCCCGGTGGCGCGACGCGCGTGTTCGCGCGACACTAGCGCGCGACACTCGTGATCGTCGCGAGCGCACCACCGCTCGCGACGATCACCGCTTCTTGCCACGTGGGGGATCGCGCGAGAGATTCGCGCAGCCGATTCGAGCAGCGTACGTCGTCGGCGCTCCACGCACGGTCGGATCCCGGTGCTCGTCCGGGCTCTCCGGCGCGACACGGTCGAGGTGCCGTCCGGGCGGTACCCGGCCGTGTCGTGCGTTGCGACGGTCCGTTTCTCGCACCGAATTATCGGAGCCCTTCGAGGAGCGACGATGGAGGTGACCGACCTTCGAGAGCAACTGTGCGCCGCGATCCGAGGACGCTCGCTCGTCATGTTCGAGTACGGCGATCTGATCCGCGTCGTCGAGCCACATCGATTCGGCGTCAACAGCGCGGGACACGAGATGCTCAGCGGATGGCTCCGCGCGGGCTACAGCCGGTCCGATCCGGCCGGCGGTTGGCGCAACTATCTGCTCAGCGACGTCAGCGCACTGCAGGTGCTCGACGCACCGTTCGCCGGTACGCGGCCCGGGTACGTCGCGCACGATCCGCGCATGCGCGAGCTCTACTGCGAGCTCGAGCTGATTGAAGCAGTCATACCGACGGAGGGCCCATTCGTCGTGCGCGAGCCGGCGAGTCCATCGGCCACGCCGAGCGGCCAGGCGGCGGAAGGGCCGGCGCCCACTGAGCATCCGACCGAGTCGTCGCACACGCGCGACGGCGAGCTCGATCCGCCGCCGGCCGCGCGGTAACGCGCGCTACGCGACCGCGTTCGTGGAGCGCGGCGTCGGCGGCGGAGCGAGCGCGGCCTGCGCCGCGTCGATCTGTGCACGCACCGCCGCCGGGCCCGTACCGCCTTCCACCTCGCGCTGGAGCACGGAGCGCTCCGCACTCAGGGCGTCGAGCACATCCTCGGCGAATCGCGGATGCGCCGCGGCGAACGAAGCGAAGGGAAGGTCCTGCAGCTCGCGACCCGTCGTCTCGCTCTCGCGCACGAGCTGCCCGACCGCGCCGTGCGCCTCGCGGAACGTCGCGCCTTTTCGAACCAGATAGTCGGCGAGATCCGTCGCCATCATCGTGCTCGAGAGCGCGGCACGCATCCGCTCGGGGCGGAAGCGACACTCGCCGAGCGCGCCGGCGACCGCGGGCAAGACGAGGAGCAGGGTGTCGGTCGCGTCGAACAGAACGCGCTTGTCGTCCTGCAGGTCCTTGTTGTAGCTCGTCGGCAGTCCCTTGAGCGTCGCGAGCAGCGTGGTGAGGTTGCCGAGCATGCGTGCCGCCGAGCCGCGCGCGAGCTCCAGGGCGTCGGGATTCCGCTTCTGCGGCATCATGCTCGAGCCCGAGGTGTAGCCCTCGCCGAACTGCACGAACCCGAACTCGCTGGACCCGTAGATGATCAGATCCTCGGCGAGCCGCGACAGGTGCGTCCCGATCATCGTCGCGGCGAACAGGACCTCGGCGATGAAGTCGCGATCGCTCACGGCGTCGATCGAGTTCGGCGAGAGTGCATCGAATCCGAGCGTCCCCTGGATGAGGATGCGCGAGATCGGATAGGCGCATCCGGCCACCGCGCCGGAGCCCAGCGGCAGGACGGCCGCCGAATGATGCGCGGCGCGAAGCCGCGCACGGTCGCGCTCGAGCGGCCAGAAATGCGAGAGCAGCCAGTGCGCGCCCGACACCGGGATGGCGCGCTGCAGGTGTGTGTACGACGGCATCAGCGCCGTCTCGAGCGTGCGTGCCTGCTCCAGCATCACGCTCTGCAGCCCACGCACGGCACCGTCCAGCTGCTGACACACGTCGATCGTCCAGAGCCGCGCGGCGGTGGAGACCTGATCGTTACGGCTGCGACCGGTGTGCAGCTTCGATGCGACGTCGCCGATCTCGTCGTGGAGCAGGCGGTCGATCAACGTGTGGACGTCCTCGTCGGACGGAAGCGGCTGCTCGCCTGCGTCGAGACGCGATGCGACGGCATCGAGCCCACGCTCGATCGCCTTGCTCTCCTCGAGCGTGAGCACGCCGGCGCCCCAGAGCGCCACGGCCCACGCCTTCGACAGGCGGACATCGTACGGCCACAGCCGGAAGTCGACGCCGATCGAGTTGTTGAGCGCGTCGAACTCCGGCGTCGGGCCAGCGCCGAACCTTCCCCCCCAGAGCTTGTGCGTCCGCTTCCCACCCTGGGGCGCGGCGGGTGCTCCCACGTCGATGTTCGTCATGGCGACGCCTCGACGCGTCGCCTAGACGCCGGCCAGCTCGCCTGCCGGCGCCGACTCGACGTCGGGCACGGGCGACGTGCCGTTGCCCGACGTGTGCGCCGCGGCCAGTTCCTGATCCTTGATCGCCCGCACCCGCGCCGGAAGCGCGAACAGGCGAATGAAGCCGGCAGCGTCGCTCTGCTCGTACACGTCGTCCTCGCCGAACGTGACGAAGCGCTCGTCGTACAGCGCGTGCACGCTCTCGCGGCCGACCACGTTCACCGAGCCCTTGTACAGCCGGAGCGTCACCGTGCCAGTGAGACGCTGCTGCGTGACGTTCACGAAGGCGTCGTAGCCCTCCCGCTCCGTCGTCCACCAGCGACCCTCGTACACGAGATCCGCGTAGCGCGGTGCGATGAGGTCCTTGGCGGAGAGGGTGCGGCGGTCGAGCACGAGCTGCTCGAGCTCGGAGTGCGCCGCGTAGAGCAGGGTGCCGCCCGGCGTCTCGTACACGCCACGCGACTTCATCCCCACCATGCGATCCTCGACGAGATCGATGCGGCCCACACCGTGCCGCCCGCCGATCGCGTTGAGCTCCGCGACGAGCGCCACCGGACCGAACGCCTTGCCGTTCACCGTCACCGGCGTGCCGCGCTCGAATCCGATCACCACATCCTCCGGCGTGTTCGGCGCCTGAGCGGGCTCGGTGGTGAGCATGAACATGTCCGGCTTCGGCGCGGAGTTCGGATCCTCGAGATTCCCGCCCTCGTGGGAGAGATGCCAGAGGTTGGCGTCGCGCGAATAGATCTTCTCCTTCGTCGCGGCGATCGGGATGCCGCGCGAGGCGGCGTAATCGATGGCATCCTCGCGGCTGCGGATGTCCCACTCGCGCCACGGCGCGATCACGGGGAGATCCGGGGCCAGCGTAGCGAAGGTCATCTCGAACCGCACCTGATCGTTGCCCTTGCCGGTGCAGCCGTGCGCCAGCGCGTCGGCGCCGACGCGACGGGCGACTTCGACCTGCCGCTTCGCGATGAGGGGCCGGGCCATCGCCGTGCCGAGCAGATACTTTCGGTTGTAGACCGCGCCCGCGCGCAGCGTCGGGAAGATGAAATCGCGGACGAACTCCTCGCGGAGGTCCTCGATGTAGCACTCCTCGGCGCCGGAGGCGATCGCCTTCTCGCGGACGCCCCGCAGCTCCTCACGATCCTGTCCGATGTCAGCGGCGACGCAGATGACGCGTGCGTCGTAGTTCTCACGCAGCCAGGGGACAATGATCGACGTGTCGAGACCACCGGAGTAGGCGAGGACGATGGTGCGCGGCATGGCTGCTCCTGAGATAAGAATTTATGCAGTCTGGCTGCATATTTACACAGAAACAGAACACCAGTCAAGCCTCAGGGTTCCCCGGGAACCGACCCGGTTTCAGCCCGCGCCGGCGAGCGCCCTCAGCCGCTCCGTCAACTGGACGCGGGCGCCGGCCGAGCGCGTGACGATGAGAATCGTATCGTCGCCCGCGATGGTGCCGAGCACTTCCGGGAACTCCTCGAGGTCGATCGCCTCGGCGATAGGCTGAGCACCGCTGGCAACCGTATGCAGGACCACGAGCTCGCCGACGCCGTCCACCTTCGAGAACAGCTGCGGTAACAGGCTGGCCAGCAATGGCTTATCGTCGTCGGCCGCGAACGATTCCGGCAGAACGTAGCGCGCGCCACCCGCCTCGGGGACCCGCGCCAAATGGAGGTCGCGCAAGTCGCGCGACAGTGTCGCCTGAGTGACGTCCATCCCGCGCGCAAGCAGAAGTCGGCGAAGATCCTCCTGACTGCCGACGACGTGCTCGGCCACCAGATCGAGGATCGCGGCTTGGCGTGCCTGTTTGTTCGTCATCGCTTTCCTCTCGAGTCGCCCCATTCTATCATCCCTGGCTTCGCCAGGGAAGACCGTTGACCCCGATTCCATGCATGATTATACATAATATCGTGAATAAGATCCCTGTGGGTGTCCTCGGCGCCAGCGGCTACGCGGGGCGCGAGCTCTGTGGCCTCGTCGCGTTGCATCCCGAGCTCGAGCTCGCGTTCGCGACCGCGAACGAGCAACGCGGACAGACCGTGCGCATCGGCGGGCGCTCTCTCACGTTCCAGGGCCCGGACGACGTGGCGCTCGATCGTGCGGCGATCGTGTTCTGCGCCCTGCCGCATGGCGCGTCGCTGCCGTGGGTGAACCGCGCGCGCGAGGCGGGTGCCCGCGTGGTCGACCTGTCCAGCGACCTGCGTCCCGGCCACGCCAACGGGGAAGCCGTCTATGGAATGCCCGAGCTGCGGTCCGGCCCGTCCGGCGCGCTGCTGCGCGAGAAGATTCGCACGGCGAACATCGTCGCGAACCCCGGCTGCTACCCGACGTCCATCCTGCTCGCGCTCGCCCCGCTCGTTCGCGCCGGCGTCGTCGCCCCCGGCGCAACCGTGATCGCGAACTCCGCGAGCGGCGTGACCGGGGCGGGGAACACCCCCAAACGCGAGTATCTGTTCGCCGAGGTGTCGGACGACTACCGCGCTTATGGCGTCGGCAACACCCACCGCCATCTCAAGGAGATGACGGCGACCCTCGGCACGCTCGGCGCCGATGCGGATCTGGTGTTCACGCCGCATCTGCTGCCGGTCGCGCGCGGCATCCTGTCGACGATCACGATCCCGCTCACAGCGCCGCTGGCAGATCCGCTGGCGATCTACCGCGACGCGTATGCCGGCGAGCCGTTCATCGAGGTCGCCGAGCAGCAGCCGACGCTGCACGACGTCGTGCAGCGCAACGTCGTACGCATCGCGGCAACGATGATCGAGGGGACGCGCACGCCCACGCTGCTCGTCACGTCGGCGATCGACAACCTCGTGAAGGGTGCCGCCGGCCAGGCACTGCAGAACGCCAACCTGATGCTCGGGCTCGACGAGACGCTCGGGCTGCCCGCGTGACGCGCGTCATCAAGATCGGCGGACGTCCGCAGCTCGATCCGGCGCTCCCGGCGGCGGTGGCGGCCGCGCAGCGCGCCGCGCCCGGCTCGCTGCTCGTCGTGCACGGCGGCGGCGACGAGGTCAGCACGCTGCAGCGGCTCTACGGCGTCGAAGCGCGGTTCGCCGGCGGACGGCGCGTCACGAGCGCCCTCGACCTCGAGATCATCCGGATGGCGCTCTCCGGCTCGGCGAACAAGCGTCTCGTCTCCGCCCTCATCGACGCAGGTGTGTCGGCGATCGGGCTCTCGGGAGAGGATGGCGCGCTGCTCACCGCCGATCCGCTGGACCCGGCGCAGTACGGTCACGTGGGCACGCCAGCCGCCGTGAACGCCGTGCTGCTGCGCCAGATTCTCGACGCGGGCCATCTGCCCGTGATCTCGCCCGTGAGCCGCTCGACCGACCCGGCGATGGGCGTCACGCTCAATGTGAATGGCGACGACGCCGCGGCGGCGATCGCCGCCGCGCTGGGTGCGGAAGAGCTGCTGCTCGTGTCCGACGTGGCGGGCGTGCTCCTCCGCGAGCGGGCGGTGGCCGCACTGAATCCCGAGGAAGCGCAGCGTCTGATCGACGACGGAACCGCGCGCGGCGGAATGGCTGCCAAGCTGCAAGCGGCGCTCTCGGCGCTGGACGGCGGCGTGCAGCGCGTTCGAATCTCCGACATCGCCGCGATCACGGATGCACATCGTGGCACGATACTCACCCGAGTGGGGAGCATGGCCGTATGACCGCACCGACCCTGAAGGCGACCAGCGATACTTCCGCCCAGACCGGCGCGCTCGCCGCTCGCTCGAACCCGACCCCGCTCGACAGCGCCATCCTCGGTACCTACAAGCGCGCGCCGATCGAGCTCGTGCGGGGCAGCGGCGTGTATCTGTACGACGCCGAGGGGAAGTCGTACCTCGATTTCGGCAGCGGCATCGCCGTGAACTCCCTCGGCTACGACGATCCGGGCCTCAAGGCGGCGCTGCACGCCGCCGCCGAAGGACTGATCCACACGTCCAACCTGTACCACACGGCGCCAGGCGAGCGGCTGGCGGCGGAGCTGATCGCACGGTCCTTCGCATCGAAGGCGTTCTTCTGCAACTCGGGGGCAGAGGCGAACGAGGGCGCCTTCAAGTTCGCGCGCCGCTGGGCGCGCACGCTGGGCGAGGCGAAGCACGAGATCATCGCCCTGCGCGGCGCGTTCCACGGACGGCTCTTCGGCTCGCTCGCCGCGACCGACCGGCCTGGCTACCGACTTCCCTTCCGTCCGCTCGCGCCGGGGATCTCGATCTTCGAGCGCGATCTCAAGGAGCTCGACGCCGCGCTCAACGAAGACACCGTCGCCGCGTTGATCGTCGAGCCGATTCAGGGCGAGGGCGGCGTTCGCGTCATCGACCAGGGCTTCCTGCGTGAGTTGCGCGCCGTGACGAAGGCGCGCAACATCGCGCTCATCTTCGACGAGATTCAGTGCGGTCTGGGACGCACCGGGACGCTCTTCGCCTATGAGCAGGTCGGTGTCGAGCCCGACATGATCACGCTCGCGAAGCCACTCGCCGGCGGTCTGCCGATGGGCGCCGTGCTGATGACGGAGCCGATCGCGGCGGCGATGCAGTACGGCGATCACGGGACGACGTTCGGTGGCGGGCCGTTCGTGGCGTCGGTCGCGCTGCACGTGCTCGGCCGGCTCGCCGACCCGGCCCTGCTCGCCCACGTGCGCGAGACGGGCGCCTGGTTCGGCCGCGAGCTGAACGAGATCGCGCATCGCACGAGCCGCATCCGGCAGGTGCGCGGCGCAGGGTTCATGTGGGGCGTCGACGTGATGGGCACGGCGGCCCACGTCGTGAGCGAAGCGATGGCGCACGGGCTGCTCGTGCTCACTGCGGGCGAGTACACCGTTCGCCTGCTTCCCCCGCTCGTGACGACGAAGGAGGAGCTCGCACGCGGGCTGCACATCCTCGAAGAGGTCCTCTGATGGCCCCTGACGTGTTCGTGCGTCGAGCACGTCCGCAGGACGCGGTGGCGATCTCGAGACTGAACAACTCGTTCGCCAACGAGGGGCTGATGCTGCTCCGCACGCCCGAGATGATCTCGCTCGCCATCGACGACTACGTCGTCGTGCAGGGGCCGAGCGGCGAGATCCTGGCGTGCGGGGCGCTCAAGGAATACTCGCCGAGCGTGGCGGAGATCGCCGCGATCGCCGTCTCGCGCGACGCGCGCGGCCAGGGCCTGGGGCGCGCGATCGTGCACGCGGTCGAGGATCTCGCGCGCATGCGAGACATCTACGACGTCTTCGCTCTGACGCTGCAGCCGGAGTTCTTCGCGGCCATCGGCTACCAGCGCGTCGACCGCGCACGCTATCCGGAGAAGATCCGCCGGGACTGCCTCTCGTGCGCGCGGCGCTTCGCGTGCAACGAGATCTGCTTCGCCAAGAACCTGCTGATCGACGAGCTCCCGCGCGCGGCGTAGGGCAGTCCGCGCCGAGTGCGCGGTTGCCACGGCGCCCGCGCCGACCGCTGCCGCTTGGACTCCGGTACCGCGCATCGGGCATCGCGACGCGACGCGTATAGATTCTCCGGAGTCGCATT
>Ga0207643_10002176_pt1 | contig 10723 bp, 9 predicted proteins | sample KBSMisM62_FD_184313 | JGI IMG/M metagenome (GOLD analysis project Ga0207643, IMG submission 184313) | Miscanthus rhizosphere microbial communities from Kellogg Biological Station, Michigan, USA - KBS Miscanthus M6-2 (SPAdes) (version 2) | ecosystem: Host-associated > Plants > Roots > Rhizosphere...
ACGAGCGAGACGACCGGCCGTGCGGCCCGCTCACCGAGCTTGCCGGGGAGCTTCGACGCGAGCCGGTTGGGGAGTCGTAGGGCGTCCACCCCCACCACGCTACCCAGTGCGCCGGCCGGGCCGGGATCGAAGCAGGGTGACATCGCTGCGACTGAGTCGCTGCGGGGTGACATTCCTCCAATGTGGGGCGGGTGCCCTCCGCTGTGGGGCGGGTGCCCCGCCAGCGTGGGGGCGACACCGCCGAGCCTCACACCCGGATGCCTGCCCGGAACTTCGGCACGCGCAAGGTGATCTTCATGCCCTGGCCGATGTTGGTGTCGACCACCAGGCCGAAGTCGTCGCCGAACGTGGAGCGCATCCGGTCGTCGACGTTGCCCAGCCCGACGTGCGCGCCCGACTGGTGCGCGTCGGCCAGGTCCTCGTGCAGGCGCGACGGGTCCATGCCGACGCCGTCGTCCTCCACGATGATCACGCACTCGTTGCCCGCGTTCTCCGCGGTGATCGTGATCGTGCCGCCGTTGGGCTTGCTGCCCAGGCCGTGCCGCACGGCGTTCTCCACGAGCGGCTGGAGCGCGAGGAACGGCAGCACCACCGACAGCACCTCGGGCGCGATCTGCAGCTTGATGTTGAGCCGGTTGCCGAAGCGGGCCTTCTCCAGGCGGACGTAGCGCTCGATGTTGGTGAGCTCGTCCTGCAAGGTCGTGTACTCGCCCGCGGTGCGGAACGAGTAGCGGGTGAAGTCGGCGAACTCGATGAGCAGCTCGCGGGCGCGCACCGGGTCGGTGCGGATGAACGACGCGATCGTGGTGAGCGCGTTGTAGACGAAGTGCGGGCTGATCTGGGCGCGCAGGGCGCGCACCTCGGCCCGGTCGAGGCGGGCGCGCGCCTCCTCCAGCTCGGCCAGCTCCAGCTGCGACGAGACGTAGCGCGCGACCTCGGCCGTGGCCCGCAGGATCACCGGCCCCGCGGTGTTGGTGGTGACGGCCCCGAGCGTGCCGATGATCGTGCCGTCGCTCTCCAGGGGCATCACGACGATGCCGCGCACCGGGCAGTCGTTGCGCTCGCAGACGATGGCCGAGTGCGACAGCATCTGCTGCCGCCCCGTGGAGATCACCTGCTCGGCCAGCGAGCGCACGTCGGGCTCGTGCTGGTCGGCGGCGCCGTCCCAGCCCAGGGTGTTGCCGCGGTTGTCGGTCATGGTGAGCGCGCAGGTGTCGAGCAGCTGGCGCAGGTAGGGCAGCGCGAACGACGCCGACGACTGCGACAGCCCCTCCCGCAGCGACGGCGCGGCCAGCGCCACCGTGTGCAGCGTGCCGAACGTGGCCCGCTCGAGCGGGGTGGCGAAGTTGTTGCGCCGGTTGCGCAGGAAGTAGAAGAGCGCGACCAGGCTGGTGACGAACGCCAGCCCGATCGCCGACAGCAACACGGTCGGCGAGGAGAGCAGGTCGTTCATCTGAGCTCCTACCGGACCAGTCGCGAAAGCCGCCGGTCGGCGAGGGGTTTGCCACCGGTCTGGCAGCCCGGACAGTACTGGAACGACCGGTTGGCGAACGACACCTCTCGCACGGTCTCCCCGCACACCGGGCACGGCAGCCCCGTGCGCGCGTGCACCCGGAGACCGGAGCGCTTCTCCCCCTTGAGCGACGCGGCGCCCTGGCCGACCGAGCGCTCGACGGCGTCGGTGAGCACCGAGCGCAGCGCGTCGTAGAGGACGTCGACCTGCTCGGGTTTGAGCCGCCCGGCGACCGCGTAGGGCGAGAGCTTGGCGGTGTGCAGGATCTCGTCGCTGTAGGCGTTGCCGACGCCCGCGAGCCACGTCTGGTCGACGATCAGCGTCTTGATGCGCTCGGTGTGCCCGGCGAGCAGCTCGGCGAACTCCTCGCGGGTGACGGCCAGCGCGTCGGGCCCCAGCCGCGCGATGCCCGGCACCTGCGGCGGGTCGGCGACGAGGTAGATGGCCAGCCGCTTCTGCGTGCCCGCCTCGGTGAGGTCGAAGCCGGGGCCGCCGACCTCGTCGAGGTGCAGCCGGAACTCCAACGGGCCCTTGCCGGGCTTCGGCGGCACCGCGGAAGCGGTGTCGTGCCAGCGCAGCCAGCCTGCCCGGGACAGGTGGGTGATCAGGTGGAGCGGGTCGTCCGGCCGGTCGAGGAACTCGACGGCGAGGAACTTCCCGTAGCGCGCCGCGCCGGTGACGACCCGCCCGACCAGGGCCTGCACCGGTGGGTCGAAGGTCTTGACGGCGCTCATCGACGCGACGTCCACGCGCGCGACCGGGCGGTAGAGGGCGTGCTCGCGCAGGTGGTGCGCGAGCGCCTCGACCTCCGGCAACTCGGGCATCAGTTCACCGGCTGCAGCGGACTGTCGGCGTGGCCGGGGGTGCCTTGGGTGCGCAGGCGGCGCACGACGATGCGCATCTCCTCCCGGGCGCGGGAGCCGCCGCGGATCAGGCCGGTCCAGCGCTCGGCGGGCTGCTCGTAGTTGCCCTCGGTCTCGGCGACGACCGTCCAGGGCCTGCGCAGCCACCAGCGGATGGGGAAGAACAGCACGATGAGCGTGGCGACGATCCAGATGTACCACGGCACGTGCACGCCGCTCGGCGACCACACGATGATGATCACCCAGAACAGGAACAGCGAGGAGAGGATCAGCACCGCGGCGCCGCGGCCGCCGTCGACGTCGTGCTCGAAGTCGTCGCCGGTGGCGGGCAGCGACCACGCGACGCTCCGGCGCACCGACCACATGCGCCCGTCGACCCCCGCGACCGTCTTCGCTCCCACCTCGCCATCATCCCACAGCGCGGAGCGACTTTCGGCGACCGTGCGCGCCGACCGACCGGTCCTTGAGGTCGATGCCTCTGGTCTCCGGCAACGTCAGGACGACCAGGCCGGACAGCACGCCGAGGATGATCCCGTACCAGATGAACGTGCTGGTCATGTTCTGGCTGGCGAAGAACGTCTGCAGGTACGGCGCGGTGCCGCCGAAGAGCGCGACCGCGATGGAGTACGGCACCGCGAGCCCGATCGCCCGGATCCGCGTCGGGAAGATCTCGGCGTAGACGGCGGGCCCGATCGACGAGAACGCCCCGAGGAACACGAGCGCGATCGACATCGCGACGAACAGCGACCACGGCGACGTCGTGAGCATCGCGTTCAGCGGGAAGCTCAGCACCGCCATGCCGAGCATCGCGGTGAGCAGCACGGGCCTGCGCCCGATCCGGTCGGAGACGATCCCCCAGATCGGCAGGACGACGAGGAAGACCACCTGGGCCGCGGTGCCCGCCCACAGCGCGCCCGCCGCGGGGACGTGCACCACGTTGATCGCGTACGCGGGTGCCGAGATCGCCCACACGTAGTACAGGACGGTGGCGCCCATCGTCAGGCCGATCACCTGGAACAGCAGCTTGGGGTGCTCCTTGAGGGTCTGCCAGATGCCGGTCTTCGGCTCCTCGTGCACGACCTCGTCGACGAACACCTCGGTCTCGTGCATCCGCAGGCGCATGTAGAGCGCGTAGAGGCCGAAGAGGCCGCCGAGGATGAACGGGATGCGCCAGCCGTACGCGGTCATCGCTTCCTGGGTGAGCACGGTCGACAGGATCGCCGCCAGGAGGGTGCCCGCGAGCTGGCCGATCGTGCCCGAGAAGTAGATCAGGCTCGACCACAGCCCGCGCCGCTCCCGCGGGGCCGCCTCGGCGATGTAGGTCTGCGCCGAGGGCAGCTCGCCGCCGTGGGCGAGGCCCTGCGCGAGCCGGGCCAGCACGAGGATGATCGACGCGCCCACGCCGATCAGCGCGTAGCTCGGGCTGAGCCCGATGACGAGGCTGCCCGCCGCGGCCAGCGCGACCGTGAGCGTCATCGACAGCTTCCGGCCCTTCTTGTCGGCGATCCAGCCGAACAGCCAGCCGCCGAAGGGCCGAGCGATGAACCCGACCGCGAAGACGATCAGCGTCTTCAGCACGTCGGACACCGGGTCGCCGCTGTGGAAGAACTGGGAGGCGAAGAAGGGCGTGAACGTGGTGTAGACGCCCCAGTCGAACCACTCCATCGCGTTGCCGGAGCCGATGCCGAACAGGGTGCGGGCCTTGCTCTGGTTCGCCGCGGTCGGGACGGTCACGACGCCACCTCCAGTCTCTGTGCGGCCAAACCTGCGTAGACGGCGGCCGCGTCGGACAGCACGTTCGGCTCGAAGTCGGCGCGCGGGGAGTGGTTCATCGGCGCGGTGGCCGGGTCGAGCCCCGACGGGGTCGCCCCGATCACGACGAAGGCGCCCGGCACCTCGGCGAGCACCCGGGAGAAGTCCTCCGAGCCCGAGATCGGGACGGGCAGTTCGGCGTAGCGCTCCGGCCCCAGGACGTCGCGCACGACGTCCGCCGCGAAATCGACCTCGGCCGCGGTGTTCACGGTGGTCGGGTACTCCGACTCGAACCGGAACTCCACGTCGACGCCGTGCGCCGCCGCGACCCCTTCGAGCGTGCGCTTGATCGCCGCGCCGAGGCGCTCCTCGTTGGCCTCGCTGTAGCGGCGCACGGTGGCCTCGAACGTCACCGTGTCGGGGATGACGTTGCGCTTGGTGCCGCCGTTGATCGTCCCGACGGTGATGACGACGGGGTCGAAGATGTCGAACGTGCGGGTGACCGTCGTCTGCAGCGCCACGACCATCTGGGCCGCCGCGACGATCGGGTCGCGGGCGTGGTGCGGCGCCGAGCCGTGGCCGCCCTCGCCGTGCACGGTCACGAAGAGCCCGTGCGACGCCGACAGGATGGTGCCGGGACGGCTGGAGAACAGGCCCGACGGCAGGTGGTTCGAGAACACGTGCATGCCGAAGGCGGCGTCGACGCGCCTGCCGGCCGCCTCCAGCACGCCCTCGCGGAGCATCACGCCCGCGCCGTCGAAGCCCTCCTCGCCGGGCTGGAACATGAACACGACGTCGCCCTTGAGCCCGTCGCGGTGTTCGGAGAGCAGCCGGGCGGCCCCGACGAGCGCCGTCGTGTGCAGGTCGTGCCCGCAGGCATGCATCGCGCCGTTGGTGGCAGCGAACTCCAGGCCGGTCTGCTCGTCGACGGGCAGCGCGTCCATGTCGCCGCGGATCAGGACCGCACGGGGGTCGCCGTCGTCGCGTCGCCCGCCGCGCAGCACGCCGACGACCGAGGTGGTCTCGGTTCCGGTCGTGATCTCGAGGCCGAGGCCGTCGAGCTCGGCGAGCACCCGCTCCTGGGTGTGCGGCAGCGCGAGGCCGACTTCGGGGCGGCGGTGCAGCGCCTTCCGCAGCTCGACGAGGTCTCCCTGGATCGCGGCGGCATCGTCGCGGAATGACACGCCCATCGAGGCATGGCAACACGCCGTGTGGACAGCGTCAAATCGTGACGGGCAGGCTCGTCAGCCCGTTGATGAAGTTCGACGTGAGCCGCCGCGGCTCGCCGTCGAGGCGCAGCTCCCCGAGCTTCAGGAGCTCGCCGACGAACGCCTGCATCTGCAGCCGGGCGAACGCCGCGCCGAGGCAGAGGTGCGGTCCCTGCCCGAACGCGACGTGGTCGTTGGGGCTGCGGGCGACGTCGAAGCGGAACGGGTCGGGGAAGCGGCGCTCGTCGACGTTGGCCGACACGTGGTAGACGACCACCTTGTCGCCCATCCGCATCGCCTGACCGCCCAGCTCGAGGTCGCGGGTGGCGGTGCGGCGGAAGGTCAGCACGGGCGGGTGCAGGCGCAGCATCTCCTCGATCGCCGACGGCAGCAGCGCCGGGTCGGACCGCAGCCGCGCGTACTGGTCCGGGTGCTGCAACAGCAGGAGCACGCCGCCGGGCAGGGCGCTGCGGACGGTGTCGTTGCCCGCGATGACCAGCAGGAAGAAGAACATCTTCAGCTCGGCGTCGGTGAGCTTCTCGCCGTCGACCTCGGCCTGCACCAGCGCCGTCATGACGTCGTCGGCGGGCTCGTGGCGTTTGCGCTCGGCCAGCTCCTCCGCGTAGCCGAACATGTCGGCGAGCTGCGCGGGTGATCGGGGGTTCACCGGCTTGCCGTCGGGCCCGGTCACGACGACGCCGTGCTCCGGGTCCTGGTAGCCGATCACCCGGTTCGTCCACTCCAGCAGGAGGCCGCGGTCGGCGTCCGGCACGCCGAGCAGGTCGCACAGGTTGGCCAGCGGCAGCTCGTCGGTGACGTCGCGGGGCAGGTCGAAGCGGCTCCCCGCGTCCTTCAGCAGGCGCGCCGCGCGCTCCCGGATGACGTCGGCGAACCGGGTGAGCCGCCGCCGGGTGAACGCGCCCGTCACCAGCGTGCGCAGCCGCACCTGCTCCGGCGGGTCCATGTTGAGGATCATCCGGCGGATGAACGTGAGGTCGGCGGGGTCGGGGTCGCGGATCTGCGTGGCACCCAGCGACGACGAGAAGTCCGCGGGCGCGCGCAGCACGTGCCGGACGTCGGCGTGGCGCGTGACCGCCCAGTACCCCGGCCCCGACGGCCAGATGCCCACCTCGTGCTCGTCCTGCCAGCTCACCGGCTCGTGGTCGCGCAGCTCGCGCAGGGCCTCGTGGGGTACGCCCTTGGCGAAGAGACGGGGATCGAAGACGTTCGGCACGGGAGAGGCATATCACTTGCCGACCGCCGCCACCGAAGAGCATGCTTGAGGCACGCAAGTTGTTGCTTGCTACAAGCAAACCAAAGGTAAAGGGATGGACGACACCGCGGCCCTGATCGGCCAGGACCTCGCGCGGCTGCTGCGCGTCGTCGCACGGCAGCGCCACCAGGCCGAGACCTACGTGCTCGGCGTGCTCCTGGAGAAGGGTCCGCAGCGCGTCGGGGAGATCGCGCAGGCACTGGGCACGGACCCGTCCACGGTGAGCCGCAAGGTCGCCGCGCTCGTCGACGCGGGGCTCGTGGAGCGCCGCGTCGATCCCGCCGACGGTCGCGCCCACCTGCTCGCCGTCACCCCCGCGGGCGAGCAGCGGTGCGCCGACGGCCGCCGCCACCGCATCGCCATGGTCGCCTCGGTGTTGTCCGGGTGGCCCGAAGACTCCCGTCGCCAGCTGGCCACGCTGTTGGGCCAGTTCGCCGACGGTCTGCAAGAACACGGAGCGAACCGATGACCACAGCCGTCGCAGAACGCAACCAGGCCGACGGCGGTGAGCTCAGCCACCGCCAGATCCTGACGATCCTCGTCGGGCTGCTGCTGGGGATGTTCCTGGCCGCGCTCGACCAGAACGTCGTGTCCACGGCGATCCGCACGATCGCCGACGACCTCGGCGGCCTGTCCCAGCAGGCCTGGGCCACCACGGCGTTCCTCATCACGAGCACGATCGCGACGCCGCTCTACGGCAAGCTCTCCGACATCTACGGCCGCAAGCCGTTGTTCCTCGCCGCGATCTCGATCTTCATCGTCGGCTCGGTGACGTGCACGTTCGCCCAGTCGATGTACCAGCTCGCGGCGTTCCGCGCGCTGCAGGGGATCGGCGCGGGCGGGCTGTTCTCGCTCGCGCTGACGATCCTCGGCGACATCGTGCCGCCCCGCGAACGCGCCCGCTACCAGGGCTTCTTCCTCGCGGTGTTCGCGACGTCCAGCGTGGCGGGCCCAGTGATCGGCGGCCTCCTCGCGGGCGCGCCCACGATCCTCGGCATCGACGGCTGGCGCTGGATCTTCCTCATCAACGTGCCGATCGGGGCGGTCGCGCTGGTCGTCGTCGCGAAGGTGCTCAACCTGCCGCACACCCGGCGCGGGCCGCGGCGCATCGACTGGCCCGGCGCCACGCTGCTGGCGGTCGGACTCGTGCCGCTGTTGCTCGTCGCCGAGCAGGGCCGCGCGTGGGGCTGGGGCTCCGCCGCGTCCGTCGCCTGCTACGTGCTCGGCGGACTCGGGCTGCTGTTCTTCGTGCTCGTCGAGCGCTGGTACGGCGACGACGCCCTGCTGCCGCTGCGACTGTTCCGGAGCAGCGTGTTCTCGCTGGTCACGGCGGTCGGCGTGATCGTCGGCATGACGATGTTCGGCGGGATCGCGGTGCTGCCGCAGTTCCTGCAGATCGTGCGCGGGGCGTCGCCGATCGAGAGCGGTTTCCTCATGCTACCGCTGGTTGCGGGGATCATGACCGCCTCGCTGGCGTCCGGCCAGCTGACCTCGCGCACCGGCCGGTACAAGGTGTTCCCGGTGCTCGGCACGCTGCTCATGCTGGGCGCGCTCGTGATCATGTACTTCCGCGTAAACGTCGACATCCCGTTCTGGGAGCTCGACCTCTACATGGCGATGTTCGGCCTCGGGCTCGGCGGCTGCATGCAGACGCTGGTGCTCGCCGTGCAGAACGCGTCGCCCGCGCGGGACATGGGCGTGGTCACGGCGTCGTCGACGTTCTTCCGCCAGCTCGGCGGCACGCTCGGCACGGCGGTGTTCTTCTCGATCCTGTTCTCCTCGCTGCCCGACAAGATCTCCACCTCGCTCGCGTCGGCCGCGAAGACCGACCCGGCGTTCCAGGCCGCGATGGCCGACCCGGCCGTGCGCGACAACCCGGCGAACGCGCCGTTCTTCGCGCTGGCCCAGGGCGGCAGCGAGAACGTGCTGAACGACGCCGCGTTCCTGCAGACGATCGACCCGCGGCTCGCCCGCCCGATCCTCGAAGGCTTCTCCAGCTCGATCACCTTGGTGTTCCTGGTGGCGGCGTGCGTCATCGCCGTCGGGTTCGTGCTGGTGCTGTTCGTGCGGGAGCTGCCGCTGCGCACGATGTCCGGGGCGCGGGCCGCGGCGATGGAGGAGGCCGCGCGCACGGGCGAGGTGCCCGTCGCGGTTCCGGCCGAGGCCGTGGCCGCCGAGGCACCCGGGTCCGCGCCCGCCGGGGCGGGCGCCGGAGGGCGACACGCGCTCGCAGGCGCGCCCGCATCCCCACCGGACGGCGCCACCACGCAGCCCCACGGCTTCACGGCGCGGCACGACGACGCGCCCGGCGCCGGGACGGCATCCGCGGCGTCGGAGGAAGCCGCGGCGACCCACCCCGAGGTGGCCACAGGGTCTGCGGCGGACAGTCACCCCAGCACGGTGGCCGCCGTACCCGTCGCGGCCGGTCGACCCGGGCCCGGGGACCACGCTGCTCCTCGACCCGCGGGCGGGGAGCCGTCGCCCGACGCGGCCGTGCCCACCGCCGCCGAGGCACCCGGCGCACTCCCGGCCGTAGCCGCATCCCGGTTCGAGGACGAGGCCGACGGCTGGTTCGCGCCCGCGACCGCCGTGTCCTCGACCGAGGGGCCCGGCGTCGCGGGCCGGGCCACCCGGGCCGACGGGCGGGGGCTGCCGACCGTCATGGTGACCGTCGCCGACCCGGCCGGGCACCAGGAGGCCCGCACCACCACCGACGCCGAGGGCCGGTACGCGGTCGCGCTCCGCGACGCGGGCACCTACCTCGTCGTCGCGGCCGCGGGTGCCTACCAGCCGCACGCGGCGCTGGTGGTGGTCGGGCCCGACGCGGTCACCCGGCACGACGTCACGCTCGCGGGCACGTCCGGCGTGCACGGGCTGGTCCGGCACGGTGGCGAGCCGGTCGCCGACGCCGCCGTCACGCTGATCGACGCGCACGGCGACGTCGCGGCGGTCGGCGTCACCGACGGCGCAGGCCGCTACCGGCTCGCGGGCGTGCCCGACGGCGCCTACACGCTCACGGCGGCGAGCGCGGGCCACCAGCCGTCGGCGTCGAGCGTGTGGTTGGACGTCGGCATCACGGTGGAGCGCAACCTCGAGCTGCCGCAGCGCGCCCGGCTGGTCGGCACGGTCACGGCGGCGAGCTCGGGCCGTCCCGTCGAGGAGGCGACCGCGACGCTGGTGGACGCGGGGGGCGTGGTCGTCGGCACCGCCGTGACCGACGCCGAGGGCGCCTTCGACTTCGCCGACCTGCCCGCGGGCACCTACACGCTCACGGCGCGCGGCTACGCCCCCGCGGTGCAGACCGTGCACGTCGAGGCGGGTGGCACGACGGCCGCCGAGATCACGTTGAGCCCGGGGTCGCGCGCGATCGCGCTGCCCTGAGACGGGGGACCGCCCGCGCCGGCCGGGGGGCGGCGCGGGCGGTCAGGTGACCGTCAGCCGAAGTCGAGCGCCCCGGTGAGCACGCCCTCGTGCGCCAGGAGCCATTCCTTGGTCGCCCGGCCGCCGCCGAAGCCGCCCAGCCCGTCGGCGGCCATCACGCGGTGGCAGGGCACGACGACCGGGAGCGGGTTGCTGCCCATGATCGCGCCGACCCCGCGCGCGGCGGTGTAGGCGCTGCCCAGCTCGCTGCGGGCGGCCAGCTCGCCGTAGGTGGCGGTCGCGCCGTACCCGACCGTCGTGAAGAGCGTCTCCAGCACCCGGCGCTGCGAACTGCGGGTGAGCGACCAGTCCAACGGCACGTCGAACAGCCGCCGCCCGCCCGCGAAGTACTCCCCCAGCTGCGCCACCGCTTGCTCCAGCACCGCCTCCGCGTCGGGCGCGCCCGCGGCCCCCCGCGACCCGGGCGCCGCCGCCTGCCGGTTCGACCGCGCGGGCTCGTGCGCCACGGCCGGGAGGCCCAGCCGCTCGGCGGCCTGCGCCGCGGCCTCGGGGTGGTCGCCGAACGCGACGAGCGCGAGCCCGGCCGCAGTCGCCCCGACCGTCAACGCCCCGATCGGGCCCGGGGCGGGCATGACCGTCCACGTGAACACGCCGCCAGTCTGCCCCGCGTCCGGGACGACGGCCACGCCATTGCCGTCTGCCGCTGCGACGACCGCTCAGCCCGGGAACAGGT
>Ga0207643_10002177_pt1 | contig 10719 bp, 9 predicted proteins | sample KBSMisM62_FD_184313 | JGI IMG/M metagenome (GOLD analysis project Ga0207643, IMG submission 184313) | Miscanthus rhizosphere microbial communities from Kellogg Biological Station, Michigan, USA - KBS Miscanthus M6-2 (SPAdes) (version 2) | ecosystem: Host-associated > Plants > Roots > Rhizosphere...
CCGGAGGCGATTCGTCCAGCCCTGCTTTTGAATGGAGATGCCCTCATTGCGGAGGGCTACGCTCCGGGGCCCGTCTTCAAGGAAATTTTGTCCGCTGTTGAAGACGCACAACTGGAAGGACAGTTGCATTCGAGCGCCGATGCGATGTCGTTTGTGCACGATAAATTCCCCCGTGGTTCATCTTCGTAGTCACGCTGTGCAGAGAAGGCGACGAAGTTTTTGTGATGCTAAAATCTACGTCTCTTAGAAATTGGAGCACATTACATGCGTCGTTCAATCGACATGGAGCGGGCAACCGCAGGCTTGAACAAGATTCTTGGGCGATCTCTGAATCAAGCTCCTGCTGGAGATGCACCCGTGCTCGCATGGCCGATCGTGTGCGGCAGCACGGTTGCTGAACGAACTCGCGCGGTGGCGTTTGCAGGTGGTGTGCTTCGGGTTGAAGTGCCGGACGACGGCTGGCGATATGAATTGCGATCGCTGGCGCCGCGATACTTGGCATTACTGAACCAGTATGTTTCTGACGGTGTGAATCGGATCGAGTTTGTGGTGAGCGAGCGATGAATGAAGGCAAAGTCACCGAGGAGGATGTTTCGCATGTCGCGGAACTCGCAAACCTGGATCTGAGCGAAGAGGAACGCACACGCATGGTGCGCGATCTGAACTCGATTTTGGGATACATTGAACGCCTCAACGAGCTGAATACCGATAAGGTTCAGCCGATGGCGCAGGTTTCGGATCGGTATGGAGTCGATGAGTCCAAGCAGGGAAGCGAGCGCTTCGCGTATGCAGCCCGGGAAGATGTACGAGAAGGTTTGCGCTCTTCCCTGCCGCACGAAGAGGCTCTGAGGAATGCGCCGGACGCAGATGGGACGTTCTTTCGCGTGCCGAAGGTGATCGAAAAATAATTCCCTCAACCTTTCGTTGTAGGCCAACCCACTTTTATTTCGTGTATCGATGAATCTCAACACTCTGACGATCGACACTGTGCGCTCTGCTCTTGCCGAGGGAACCGCAACAGCAACCTCACTCGCGCTGTCTTTCTTCGACGCGATCCAGAAGCAGGACGGTGAGATCGGCGCATTTTTGACGTTATCCAAAGAACGTGCGCTGATCAGGGCGGCGGAGATCGATGGGCTCGTCAAGGACGGCAAGCCTCTTCCTCCATTGGCGGGAGTTCCGGTCGCGATTAAAGACGTGATGGTCACGCGCGGAGTGAGAACGACTGCCGGTTCGCGGATTCTCGACAACTTTGTTCCTCCTTACGACTCAACGGCCGTGGCCCGCCTGGAACAGGCAGGCGCGGTGGCACTCGGAAAGCTAAATTGCGATGAGTTCGCGATGGGGTCATCGAACGAGAACTCGGCTTACCACCCGGTGCGCAATCCGCGCGACACCAGCCGCGTTCCGGGTGGATCATCCGGCGGCGCTGCTGCAGCCGTTGCTGCCGGGATGGCAGTGGCAACGCTGGGATCTGATACAGGTGGTTCGATCCGTCAGCCAGCATCTTTTTGCGGCGTGGTCGGGATGATGCCGACCTATGGCCGCGTGTCGCGCTATGGCCTGATCGCGTTCGCGTCCTCACTTGATCATATCGGTCCGTTGACTCACAGCGTGAAAGATGCGGCGCTTGTTCTTCGCACGATCGCAGGCCGCGATCCCATGGATTCGACTTCTGCCGACGTGCCAGTTCCAGACTATGTGGTGGAACTCGAAAAGCCGATAAAAGGTTTGCGCGTAGGCGTGGCGAAAGAATATTTCGGAGAGGGACTTGATCCGGAGGTTCGGGGTTCGGTTGAGGCAGCGATCGACCGATTGCGCGATCTTGGGTGCGAAATTGTGAAGGTTTCGCTTCCCCATACCGAATATGCCATCCCGACGTATTACATCGTTGCAACTGCTGAAGCGTCTGCGAATCTGGCGCGTTTCGATGGTGTTCGCTACGGATACCGTTCCAAGAAGACTCGCTCGCTTTCCGAGATGTACCAGAGGACGCGCGACGAGGCGTTTGGAACAGAAGTAAAGCGACGTATCATGCTGGGGACGTACGCGCTCAGTGCCGGGTACTACGACGCTTACTACTTGAAGGCTCAAAAAGTTCGCGCATTGCTGACCCGCGATTTCGACGAGGCGTTCAGAAAGGTAGATGTTATTGCGACGCCAACGAGTCCTACTGCAGCGTTTCGTCTAGGAGAGAAAGTAAATGATCCGCTGGCCATGTACTTGGCGGACATTTACACGGTGACAGCCGATTTAGCTGGCATCCCCGGAATTTCGGTGCCTTGCGGCCAGACTAAAGAGAATCTACCGATTGGGCTGCAGATTCTCGGCAAGCACTTTGATGAAGCAACGGTGCTGCGTTTAGCCCAAGCGTATGAAACGGGCGTTCGAGGATAAGAGTTTGGCTTAAGCCTCTGGCTCGGGCATCGGCGTGTAGTAGCTTTCGCCCGCGCACGAACGACAAAGTATTTTTCCGTCCTTTAGGAGCTCGCGGCGAAAGTTGATCCCTTCGCCACATGCTGCGCAGACGACGCGAGTGCTCTTGTATCCGGGCAGTTCCTCTTCGGGCAATTGGACTTTGACCCATTGCAAGGTGAAGAGGTCGTCTTCTGGCATATCGCGGTATGCGCGCATCTGTTGTTGATTTTTGTCTGTAAGCTCCGGGTACATCTCGCGAGCGCGTTCCTTCGAGGACTCCTTCGCAGCAATTCGAATTGCCTTGCCGCTTGAGACGTCGATGAACGTCGCCGCCATTTTTCCCCAGTCGCGGAATTTCAGCGCGCGTTTGCCAAGGCGGCAGCCCGTGACCACGGCAATGGCATCTGTCGCGCAGCGGTCGATTTCGACAAATGTAAATAGGCGCTTGCGATCTTTGCCATGCGCGTCTTCAATTCCGAGCCTGTTAAGACCTAGCATGGCCATTCGCACGCCAAGAATCTGTCCGGCACACAGGTGGCCATGGGCTTGTTCGGCGTCTCGCAGGTATTCGTCGAAGGTCTTCATCCTTTGCTAGGATACCGCGAGTTGATTCCAACCCACAGACACATTACCTACTTGCAGCCATGGACGCAGGAAACGCAATTGAAGAGCTAATACGAGATATCAATGACGCGTGGCTCAGCGGCAATGTCGCGCAACTAAACCAGTATTTCCATGAAGACATGGTCATACGTGGGCCGGAGTTTCAGGAGCTCTGTCGAGGCAAAGCTGCGTGCGTGAAAAGCTACGAAGAGTTCCTCAGTCAGGCGACAGTTAAGGACTATAGAGATGCGCCCGCTTCAATTGATCTATTCGGCTCGACTGCTGTTGCTACTTTCCAGTGGGAGATGCGCTACGAGCTCTCAGGCAAGGAATATAACGAACCGGGGTCAGACACGCTCGTACTGACGAGACAGAATGGCCAATGGCTTGTGTTGTGGAGGTTGGTGCTGGTGAATCCGAAGAAGTGAACCCTACTTGCGCCGCCAGCGTACGCCATCTTTTGTAATTTCGACGATAATGCCTGCCGTATTTAACTCGGCTCGGATCGAGTCCGATTCTTTGAACTTACGTGCTTTTCGGGCTGCGTCCATGGCAGCGACCTTCTGATTGATGACTTCGTCCGAGACCTGAGCGGATCCGGCAATCTCTCGGAGTTCGCGGCTGATGTCAGACTCCCGGCCAACTGCCACGGCCCACTCCATTACAGAGCGCATTTTTGGCGCATCGTCGTCTTTTAGAACGGCGAAGATCTCGTCAAACTTGTGCAGCATGGCGAGAAGTGGCTGAGTATCGTCTTTCTTAAGAGATCCGCCATCTGCCGCTGCGTTCGCCGCACGGACCATTTCAAAAACTGCGGCCTGCGCCTGCGCCGTGTTCAGATCATCGTTGAGAGCGCCTGTCATGCGCTCGCTTGCGTCGTGGGCGAGTTGAGTCATCTCGGGAGATGAGCCAGCGGGGAAGTGTCCAGTTTCGAGACGTGTCTTGAAATTGCGCAAACGTTCTACCGAGACAGCTGCCGCTTTGAGCCCGTCAAACGTGAAGTTGAGTTGATTGCGGTAGGGGGCCGAAGCGAGGAGATATCGAATCGAAGACGGCTTATGTCCTTTAAGAACCAGGTCGCGCAGCGTGAAGAAATTGCCGAGGCTCTTGGACATCTTCTCGCCTTCGACCAGCAGGAACCGTGCATGGAACCAATGACGAGCGAACGGTTTGCCGGTCAATGACTCGGATTGAGCGATCTCGTTTTCGTGATGCGGGAAAATGAGATCCTCTCCTCCCGCATGGAGATCGAAAGTGTCGCCGAGTTCTTCCATCGACATGACGGAGCACTCGATGTGCCAGCCGGGTCGCCCGGGGCCAATCTTCGTGTCCCACGAAGCCTCGCCGGGCTTGGGTGCTTTCCACAACGCGAAGTCGCGAGCGTTGTCCTTCTCGTACTCGTCAACGTCGACGCGTGCGCCGTCCTCCATTCCCGCAAAATCTTTCTTCGATAGTTTCCCGTAAGAAGGAAATTTTGCAATTCGAAAGTAGTACGAACCATCCTCGGTTCGGTAGGCGAGGCCCTTGGCTTCGAGCCGAGCGATGAAATCAGCCATCTCCGCGATGTGATCCGTCGCGCGAACAAGATGTGGCCGTTCGATGTTTATCGCTGCGGCATCCTCAAAAAACGCCTGCTCGTATTTCGCCGTGTACTCGCCGACACCCACTCCGTCCCGTGCCGAATTGCGAATGATTTTGTCATCTACATCGGTGATATTCATTACATAACGAACGTTGTAGCCACTCTGCCGGAGGAACCGGAAGAGCACGTCCACCGCGACGAACGTCCGAAAGTTCCCGATGTGCCCGAAATCGTAGACAGTGGGACCGCAGGCATACATCCGCACCTCGCCCGGCGCGAGCGTACGAAAGTCTTCGACTGTTCCCGAGAGTGTGTTGTAAAGGCGCAGGGCCATTGCGTGCGTTTGTTGAGTGTCAGCGAACCTGCAATTTTAGGGGCTGGCTGGAGACAGGGTCAAATGTTCAACTCAACTTGCTCGACGTACAGGCGTCGCCGTCGAGGGCGCTGGCTGATTGTGTTCTCGCAGACGGTGCTGGACTAGAAAAACATAGTGAACGGCCGAAATGATAGTAAAGAAAAATGTGGCGCGTAGAAAAAACTTGCGTGCGATTACGATCCAGGGATCCTGATTGACCGCAAACAGCAGCACAAAGAAGATGGCGGCGACTTGCGCGAACGTGTTGGCTTTTCCGAAAACGCTGGGCCGGAAATCCCGCAGGCCCGCAATCATGTAGAGAACTGCGCTCACCGCGAGAATGGAAATGTCGCGGCTGAAGACAAGAACGGTGTACTTCCATGGAATCATGTGGAGAATCGAGAGCACGAGGAACATCGTGCTTAACAACAACTTGTCGGCAATGGGATCAAGGTACTGTCCAAGCAGTGTCTGTTGATGAAGTTTCCGAGCCAATAAGCCGTCGAGCCCATCGCTCAGTCCCGCGAGAACAAAAAGCGTGAGCGCCCATCCGTAGTGCTCTTGCACAAGGTTAATGACGATGAACGGAACGAACAACATGCGCAACAGCGTGAGCTGATTGGGAGCAGTGAAAAGTTGAGTTGCCTTCAACCGCGACCTCCGCCCAGTGTGCGGGAAGCAGAGGCGAACAACTGTACGGGGTCAACACCAGTTTTTGAAGCAAAACGGTCGGAGAGGGAAGGGATTGCCCCGTCGGGCAGGTCCCGTTCCATGCGCTCAACACGATGCATCGGAAAGAAAACGACGCCACAAGTGAAGGGCTCGCCGTCTTTAATAATGTTAACGACATCCTCGAATGAAGCCAGTTCGGTACCTCTCAGCGTCAGCCCTTCAGGGGCGAGCGACAGTATTGCGCCCCAAAATTTTTCGCGCGGATTGACTAGAGTGAGGACCACCATACTTCCCGGTGAGAACGGGGAGAAGTCCGCTGGGTCTTGGGAGGTCCTGGAACTATTCACGCAACGATTCTCCCCTGCCCCCCGTTTCAATGCAACTCTATCGGCTAGGGAATGCGGCGAGGGGACGAAAATCATTGCGCAACATTCCCTGAATCGGCCCCGGCTGCAGGATGACCAGTTCAATACTTCTTGCATTGCACTCGACGGGAGGCACGGTGAAAGAGTAAAAAGGGAAGCTGACGTATCACGTCGCACTATGTCCAAGGAGAGCACGCCATGCATTACCGGCCGCGTATCAAGACTGCACTCTCGCCTCTCGCCCTTTTACTCATCATTCTGATCTCTCAATCCCTGTTTGGCCAAGTCACCTCCGGCACTATTTCAGGATTTGTGAAGGACCCAAGCGGCGCCTATGTGAAGGGGGCGTCGGTAACAGTCGAGAACCCAACGAATGGATTGACCCGTACAGTCACCACGTCGGACAGCGGAGAGTTCGTATTTCCGGGTTTATATCCTGGAACCTACACCATCAAGGTTGAATCGCAGGGCTTCTCGAAAATGGAGAAGTCCGGATTCGTTCTGAGTGCCGCGGGTAAGCTGGACGCCGGCGAACTCACGCTCTCAATGGGGGCCGCAACGGAGTCCGTCAATGTTACAGCCGACGCGGGCCAGGTGCAGCTGCAATCCAATTCCGGCGAACGTTCCGATCTCATCAGTAGTAAGCAATTGAACGACGTCGCAATGAACGGCCGAAATGCTTTGGACTACATGAAGCTGATTCCCGGCGTGACGAGCAGCTTCAACGGCGCCGTTTCGGGTACTGGTGGCGCCGATGCGTTCAATATCAACGGAACGCGCGCGAATCAACATGAATTTACGATTGATGGCGCCTCGAATATCGATACGGGAAACAATGGTGGCACACACGTGACCATCAATACCGACGCGATCGAAGAGATGAAAATTCTCACGTCCAATTACCAGGCTGAATTCGGCAAGGCCGCGGGCGGGCAGATTGCGATCACAACAAAAGGTGGTACCAATCAATTTCACGGCAACGCGCGGTTCTTCCATCGTAACGAAGGAATGAATGCCAACGACTGGTTTGCAAACAACAACGGAACGCCTATCGCCAAGTATCGATACAACTACATCGGTTATCAGGTTGGCGGACCGATTAAGAAGGACAGGCTGTTCTTTTTCTGGGGTCAGGAGTTTTATCGGCAATTTATTCCAGTGAATGGAGTCGCACAGTTCTACACGCCGACTGCGCTTGAGCGACAGGGTGATTTTTCGCAATCTACCGACGGAAACGGGAAGCCCATCGTCCTCGCGGGGCCGGGCATTACGGGCAACAAGATCGATCCCAGCGTGATCAACCCCCAAATGCAAGCCCTCCTTAACTTGTTTCCTCTGCCAAACGTGGACGGGTTTGGTGTTAATGGGCAGAACTATAATTTCTCGCAAGCGTTGTCGGCACATGACCCGCGCCGTGAAGACATTTTGCGGGTGGACTTCCAGGTCAATGGCAGCAACCGGCTCTATGGTCGGTGGGTACACAACTCCGATACCAACACATCTCCATACGTTCCATTCCCAGGTCCATTCGGCATTTTCGCGTGCTCATCTCTGATTCAGTTCGAAGGCGGATGCGTACAGGAGCACCCAGGGTGGAATTTCTCGTTGAACCTGGTGAGTACGATTACGCCCACCCTGCTCAACGAATTTTCAATAGGCCCGAGCCATACGCTGTCGCTTGCAGAGAGCGTCAATGGCAACGTGTCGCGCGGCAAAAATGGCCTGGAAAATCTGGGATTGCTATTTCCGCTGAGTCCGGACGAATCGATTCCCGACCTAGGCTTTGGTGGACTCGACAACGTGAATTTGCCGGGCAGCTACTTTGGCGGTACTCCCTGGAAGCAGTCGAATACCACCATCAACGTGAATGACAATGTCACTTGGGTGTTGCATAACCACACGCTCAAGGGCGGAGTCTTCTACCAGCGCAGCCGGAAGGACCAGCCTGCGTGGGGCAATATCAATGGGCAGTTCGATTTTCAAACCGGGCCGACGAGCGGTGGAAGCTGCCCGGGAGGCGTTGGAACTTGTACGCTTGGAGATCCATTCGCCAGCACTTTGATCGGCGAGTTCAATGGCTTCAGCCAATCGACTGCACGGCCGCTGGGAAAATTCCGGTATAACCAGCTCGAGTTTTACATCCAGGACACCTGGAAAGTCACCCCGCGGTTAACGCTGGATTACGGAATGCGCTTCGCGTGGATTCCGCCACAGTACGATGACGACAATCAAATTGCCCTCTTTGATCCAGCATCCTACGATCCGGCGAATGCTGTAACCATCGATCCCAATACGGGCGCCATCATCCCGGAAGACGGTGGCAATCCGCTGAATGGCATGAGATTCGCGAACAACGGCACCTTGCCGAAGGGCGGATGGGATAGCCGCGGGATCATGCCAGAGCCGCGTATAGGTTTTGCCTACGACGTATTCAGCAATAACAAAACCATTCTCCGTGGCGGTTTTGGAATGATGCACGACCGCACCCAGGGTAACTTGATCTTCAACACCGTCTTCAATAACCCCGCAGTTGTACAAACCGCGTCCGTGTCAGCTAACAACGTCGTCAATCTTCCCACGCTGCAGGGCTCGTTTGGCAACGGAGTGCTGTCGAATGTGTTGGGCGCGTCGAGAGACGGCAAGGTTCCAACGGTGTATAGCTTCAGCCTCGGAGTACAGCATGAACTGGGTCGCGATATGACCCTCGATGTGGCGTATGTCGGGACGATGTCACGTCATCTTGTAACGTCGCGCGACATCAATGCGATCCCTTATGGGGCGGCTTTTAGCAAAGATGTTCAAGACCCGAACTGCGTAGACAACCAGGATCCTGCGCAACCAGTTTTTCCCGGTGGTGTTGTACCGGATGTTCAGCCCGGACTTCAGCCGGAATACGCTGCGGCAGGTTTCAATTTCAACGGGTTCTGCACGTTTGGTTATCACAACTTCACGTCTGCGTTCCTGGTTCCTTACAAGGGGTATGGCCAGATCGCGTACCTGGAATTCAACGGGACATCCAACTACAACTCATTGCAGGTTTCGTTGCAGAGACGGTTTAGCCAAGGATTGACGTTTGGCGCCGTGTACACCTGGTCGAAGTCCTTAGCCACGGCAAATTCTGACCAGGACACGCAAGATCCCTTCAATGCTCTTCTCGATTACCGTGCGACCTCGTGGGATCGAACGCACGTATTCGCTGCCAACTATGTCTACGACTTGCCAAGCGTTACTAAGCACTTCGGTGGCCCGAAGTGGCTCTCTTACGTTACAGACAACTATCAACTGAGCGGCGTAACTCAGTTTATGACCGGAACCCCGATTGACTTAAACAGCAGTTTCTCTTTCCCTCCAGGTAGTGTCACCGGGTCCAATCAATATGGCGCGTTGCCGTTTTATTACAGCCTCGACGACAGCGGAAATCCGATGCTGCCTGCGATCGGTGCTCCAAATCGCGGATCACGGGACACGCTTCGAACCGGTGGAATGCAGAACTGGGACATGTCTTTGTTCAAGAACATTCCATTCGGAGAGAGATACTCCATTCAGCTTCGGCTGGAGGCTTTCAACGTCTTCAACCATCCAAACTTCAATGACAAAAACTATGGCGCCAATGTGACAGGTCCGTGGGCCTATACCAGCCCAACAGATCCCTTAACAATCACCAAAAATGATAACTGGGGAACGTACTCGGACACATACTCCGGAGCCGGCGGCTTCCGGGTTCTGCAACTTGGCGCAAAGTTCTATTTCTAACTTGAATGATCAAAAACGCCCGCGCTGATTGCCGCGGGCGTTTTTGTTTTGTTGCGCACTCAAACTGGGGACCGGTTGATTGGACTACCGATCGCGTGGACCTACCCTATTTGGGTTCACCGCGAACCGCTCGACGTAGGATCACAACGTAAAATCGAAGCTGTTGCGGAAGCCCGGCAGCACGCCCGTGGCTGTTATTTGAAGCGCAATAGGCGCGTAGCTCAGTTGGTTAGAGCGCTGCCTTGACACTCTACTCAGAATCGTAAAATCAAAGAGTTAACGGGCCCAATCGAGCGTTTCCAGGCACCACCAGAGCACTCAGTTCCCACATAATCGCCTTCTACGCCTCGCAATCGTAGCAACATGATTTTTCCGCCGCCCGCCCCGTTGGATCCGAAGCGTACCGTTCAAAATCAGAGATGAAAAGGTCTGTTATCCGACGAGCGTTCATTGAAGAAGAAACCGTGCTTTGGTTGTCCAAAAAATGCCCCCCGGCACCGATTCTTGACAAGTAAGGCACTCGGGCATACAAGGTGGGCAACAGTAACCGGTTCAGAAATTGGTTACAGCGAATGATCATTCTTGGCAGCTCCGTGTTTTCCGCAGGCAGCTTATCGAAGCATAGTTGTCACCCTAAGAGCCCGACATCTGCGAGAGCCTCGAGAGAGGAATTTAATTTCTCCATGCCGCGGAGAATGCTATGACGATCCCGCGCACGCCCGGTTTCCTTGTTCTCATTACATTCCTTTCTTGTCTTGCGACGGCTCAGGACACCGCATCCCTTACCGGAACGGTACGAGATACGACGGGCGCAGTCTTGCCAAGGGCGAGCGTCGTCTTAAGCAATACGGCGACCGGTGCAATGCGCAGACTCGAGACAAATTCCGATGGCGAATATCTCGCGGCTGCTCTACCTCCCGGACAATATGACATTTCTGTAGTTGCGACTGGTTTTCGAAAGTATCAAGCGC
>Ga0207643_10002178_pt1 | contig 10711 bp, 6 predicted proteins | sample KBSMisM62_FD_184313 | JGI IMG/M metagenome (GOLD analysis project Ga0207643, IMG submission 184313) | Miscanthus rhizosphere microbial communities from Kellogg Biological Station, Michigan, USA - KBS Miscanthus M6-2 (SPAdes) (version 2) | ecosystem: Host-associated > Plants > Roots > Rhizosphere...
AAACACCGGGGTTGGTGAACGAAGCCGTCGTAACCGGCGCATTTGCATTGCCAAACACTACCGGTCCTGGCCCACTCACGAGGCTCCACGTAGACGTCACCGTGACGCCCGTAGGCCGCCCATCATCTGTAATTATGCCCTTCAGTAATGCTGAATCAGGGAGTTCGATTGTTTGATCCGGTCCAGCATCCACTGTAGGCGGCTTATTGTCTGGCACCACCGTAACTATCAACGTGTCGCTGGCACTCAACTGCCCGTCACTCGCCGTCAGCTTCAACACGTACTCGCCCGCCGTTGTGAACGTCGCGGTGCTGATCGCTTTTGTCGGATCGCTGAACACGACCGATCCCGGTCCACTCACCACACTCCACTGCAGCGCCAGCACACTGCCCTGCGGCAAACCATCGTCAGTCGCCGTGCCGTTCAGGCTTACCTGGTTGGTAGGCAGAGTTATGGACTGATCGCCGCCCGCATCCACGATCGGCGGACGATTCACCGGCGGTGGCGGCAGATCCGCCTCGGTGATCTGCAAGACACCATTGCCGTTGATAAAGAGGTAGTTGCACGACACGGTGCCGCGCACGCGTCCAGTACCTTCGATCGTGATCGTGCCCTGCGGCGCGCGCACAATGCCGTACAGCACAGCACTGCCCGTTACCTTCAACGCATCTTCCGCATCCGTTAGCGGCGTCGCGATCTTCAGCAGCAACCGTTTCGGATTGTCTGCGGCACCCAATGTCGAGCCGCTCAACGTCACGCGGTTCTTCACCGTCAACACAACTGGCCCGGCCAGGCGCAACTCACTGCTGCCCGTCAGGGTCAGCTCTTCGAGGTTGTAGATCGTCGGCGTCTGCGAGCTCGCATCGCCAAACACCAGGACGTTGCGTCCCGACACGGTGAACTGCCCGTATGTTCCCGGCGGCACTGCAATCGTGCCTGCACTGCCTGAGATCGAGAGGTTCCTTAGCGTCGCTGGATCGCCAATCGTTTCTCCAGTGTGATTGATGGACACGTCGCGCGTGCCTGTAGGCGCCGGCGGCGCACTCACGTTCTCCAGCTCGATCGGGTTCGTGCGCGCCACTACGTGTCGCAGACTCGAACTGCCCTTGATAGTGATCGTGTAATTCGATGGTTCCGGGTTCTCCGTGCCGACGAGAGTTCCGCCATACGTCGCCGGATTGCTGTGCAGCACTACCGGCGTTCCCGGCACCAGCAGGTCTGTTGTGATCGTGTCTGTCCCATCCAGAGTCACGTCCTCCGGCAACAACTGCCACAACGAGCCTTCCACACGTCCGCTGTTCAGCAGCGTCACGCTATGTCGCACCACTGCGATCTTGTCGTACAACTGTTTCACCGCCGGGATCGGATTGATCCCCGCGGGCGCAAACGTCACCTGCTTGAACTCCGCCGCGCTCGCTAGCTGCGAACCGACAAACTCCACTCCATTCCAGCGCAAGCGTTTGATCACGCCCGGCGCCTCTTGCGTCACGAGGATGTCGCCAATGATCCCTGCAAACGCGCCGTCGCTCGCGCCCCACACTTTCCTGCCCACCGTGTCTACCGCATAGAAGTTCTCCTGCGCCGGCACTATGTCGATGTCCTGCGGGTGTACGTCCAACTGCATTGAACTCGACTGACCCGCTGCATCAATCGCATAGACCAGCGACAGGTCTTTCGCGCCCGCGAGGATCTTTCCCGACCATGGTCCATAACGATCCGGATCTTCAGGCACGCTCGCCACGCCCGCGAGTCGCGTATCCAGACCAGCGATCTTCGTCGCTTCGGCCGCCGCATTCACGCGCCACACGCCGCCAGTGCTTGTCACTGCCAGCAGATCGCCGCCGTAAACTCCCGTGCGGTCCAAATACAAACCGCCAATCTCGCCCGTCTCACCCGGCAACGTCACCCACGGGTTCTGCACCGTCGCGCCTGACGCACTCAGGCGTGCGATCACGCCTGCTACACCCGTCGTCGCGAACAACTCGCCCGCCGGAAACCCACCGCGACTCATCCCCTGCCCCTCGTCGCGGCTCGTCGCGATCAATAACGCGCCATCCAATCCCGCCACGTTCGAGAACGCCGCCCTGCTGCCATCAGCCGCCACAGTTTCGAAGTTGTTCGGCTGGCCACCCGGCGTGTTCGCCGCCAGTAGCAGCTTGCGACTCGACGCGTGATAATCCACGCCCGCGTAGTCTTTGAATTCCGCACTCGTCGCAGTCAACACCACGTTCCACTGTTCCTGCGGCGTGAACGTCGCTCGCAGAAACGACACCAGGCTCTCCTCTACCAACGCCAGTGTCGTCATCACACTGCTGGACGCTTTACCAAGCGTTACCGAGATCGGCGATGGCCCAACCGGCGCCGCCATTGCCGGCGGCGTGATCACCTGCATCCACAGGCTCAACATCAACAGAACTGTAATTGGATTTCTCTTACTAATGGGGAACATGGGGTGGGTTTCCTTTCTGGTTTTCCGGTTCTATAGCCGCCTAACTTTGGTCCAGCGCATCGGATCGGTGATGCCGAGCGAGTAATCGTCGAAGCAAGCATGTACGCGCGCTTCTATGGGCACCGCGCGCGTTGGCGTGATTGCGTATCTCACGAGCGAGCCGCAGTCTTCCGTGCCACGTCCTTTTGTGTGAAAGACGAGTTGCTTCTTCTTGTCGTCGAACGTTGGCACACCTTCAACCTCGAACGACTCCTTGGTCGAAAGCGTGCCCGCCTCGTCGTCGTCGCGCTCGTAGGTTTTGAGCTTCAACAATCGAGACCGCGTCTTTGCTGACTCGGCGTAAAGCATGAATAGATAACGGGGCTGATATGAGCTCTCGTGTACCTCGATCTGCACGAGATAGTTCCCATGGCCCAAACTGTGAAAGGTGAGCCCGCTCTGATCGCGATCGTTGGTGGTTCGGGAGCGTCGCCACTGCTCTTCAAACTCTACGGGCCAACGCAGCACTTTGTGCCACGCTTCACGATCGGCAACGGTGAGCTCCGTCTTCTTCGCAGGCACTTGCGCCATACAAATCGAAGCGCCGGCGACTATGAATAGACTGGTGATCAGTAATTTCATTGTTTGTGGTCTCAGAAGTTGAGTACGAGGGTGCCGTTTAATTGCGTTGGGTTCTCGGCGTTTGCGGTAATGGTTATCGTGGCCGTGCCGGAAGTCACCGAAGCAAATTCACCGGTGCCGCTTTGGATCGTTACCTGCACGTCTGATGCTGACGCCAGCGTCCCCTCCGCATTGAGAGTGAGCGTGCCGCTGCCGATCGTTCCGATCAGGTGACCGCGTTCATGCGAAGCGGCGTCGGCATTCTGCGGAATCACAATCAGGCGGAAATTTCCGCCGGTCACGTTCTGACCGTTCCGGTGCAGGTTTACTTTGCTCATTCCCGGCAGGTCGCCACTAGCCGTCAGATTGAGCGCGATGCCTTCCGCTTCCGGCGCCGCCGTTTGTGAGCCACTCAAAGCATTGTTGTACGTGGCCATGTTCACCATCACCAGTGCCAACAAGATCAGCAATACTTGTTTCATCTCAAACTCCTCCGGATTGATCTGCGTTTTTAATCCGCGTTCATCCGCGGCTAAAATCTAAACGAGTAGCGAACCGCCGCATTCGTCCCTGGACCATCAATACCCGAGCCCATCGTGCGGTAGTTCTTGTCAAAAATATTTTCGAGAATGAGCGTTACTGACGAACGCTCGCCGATCCGGAAACCACCGCGCACGTTGAACAGCGCGAATCCAGGATTCTTGCTGAATAACGTATTTGGCTGGAGACCTGGCCCGAGAATGCGCAACTGCACCTGGGCCAGCGTTTCGCCGGTGGGCAACAGAATGCCGTTGCGCACCAGACCACGCGGCACGGCGCCGCCGTTGAAAAACCCTGCGATCTCTTCTTTCGTGCGCAAGCCGCCGATGCGCGCCTGTGAGATATCGTTATCCGAGAAGCGACGCTGCGGCGCCGCGAAATTCGAGTAGACCTCGATCCACACCGGCAATCCGGCGCGCTCCCACTTCACACCGGCAAAACCCGTAGCAGGCGGGATGCCGTTTTCAAGCGAAGGCGGCGCGCCGGTGCGCAGGTCCGTACCACGCACGTAAAACATGTTCGCGTTAAGCGCCAGATCGCGACGCAGCTTCACTGCCATGCTGCCTTCAATACCGCGCATGCGAACTTTGTTTGCATTGGTGCGCACAAAAACTGCCGAGCTCGAGAGCGAAGTGAAGACTGCCCCCGTCGCATCCTGGCGAATGATCGGCTGGCCACCGACGAGTTGGCCCACGGACCCCGCCGGCAGGAGCAATGTGCGACGCTCGATCAGGTTTGAGATCTCGGAATCAAACGCCGCGACACTGCCGCTGAAGTGCGAACCGTGAAAACGCACCGCGAGCTCGTAACTGTAGAGTTGTTCCGGTTTGATCGGGTCGAGAAGTCGTACGTCCGTGAGACGTCTCGCACTGTCGAGGGCGCCAGTCGAACCGCCAAGTCGGACGCCCTCATCCGGCGAGACTTCAAAACCCAACCCTGAAAGCCCGGTGGCAGCGAAGTCGCTTACGTTGGGAGCACGAAAACCGCGACTGACGTTGCCGGTGATGTTGATGTGCGAGTTGATCGTGAGCGTGAGCCCGGTGTTGAAAGTGACGTCGTCAAAGTTCTCTTCAACATCCGGCACTGTCGGTCTGCCAGTCGCATCCAGCGGATTGTCCTGCGACGACTGGCTGAAATTGAACAGGCTGTAGCGTATGCCGAGATGAGCAGTCAAACGTCGCGGCACGAGCGAAGCAACGTCCTGCGCGAAGATCCCCAGCGTTCGATACTTGGATCCATTCGGGAAACGCGCGCGTACGTCGGCGACGTTTGTGAACGCGAGCGTTGTGTTGCTGAAGCTAAAGTCCTGCTTCAGCGATGTGATCCGTTCGTCGTAAAACTCCGCGCCAAACGTTAGCGAATGACTGCGCTTCACGCGCGTGGTGGCTTGTGCCTGGTAGCCAAACGCTCTCGCCAGGTTGAACTCGTCGCTGATCCGCGAGCGCAGTCCCTGCGCGTTGTTGATACTCTGCGAGCGACGATCGTCACGCTGGCCGTTGTAAGAGAAGATGGTCGAGATTGAGTCGAACGGACCGGCGCCGATCCGATCGTAACGCGCGGTGAAAAAGTCGAGCACCTGCGGATCGAAACTGTTGAGCAGGTTGCCGATGCCGCCGTCGAGTTGATCGTAACGACGCAAGCCCAGTTGCGTTCCTCGCAGGTATTCGAACGAGAGAACGTCAGCTTCCGAAGCCTTGAATTGAAGCTTTGCGTTCGCGTTGTATTGACCGTAAGCCGTGTCCTGCAACCTGTCGCCGAGGAATTTTGAAGAGATGCCGAGCAGGCGTGTAACGACGGAGTGTGAGTCGAGACCACCGCCCGTTCGCAAGTCCTGCGTGCGCCGTCCTGAAGCGCCGAAGAGAAAGCCCCAGTTGGCGGAACCACCGCTAATCTTCGCCGACAATCCCGCGGAAAGATCCGCGCTTGCGAAAAACGTGTTGACGTTGCCGTGAATGCCGAAACTGTCAGCGCCTTGCGCCGAACGAGTCAGCACATTGATTGTGCCGCCCAAAGAATCCGAGCCGTACTGTGTCGAACCTGGCCCGCGAACAACTTCAACTCGATCGGCAAAATCGTGCTCGATCAAGGCCGTGTACTGGTTGGCGCCGGGCCGGAAAGTCGAGTTGTTGAAGCGCACTCCATTGATCAGGTGGACCACTTGTTGGCCGGTTAATCCGCGAACGAATGGCGAGCCCTGGCCTGAAGTTGTTTGCTGAATGTGTACGCCGGGCGCGTCGCGCAGTGCTTGCGGCAGGATGTTAGCGTAGTGCCGGGCCATCTCATCGTCTGTAACCACAACGGGCGACTGCGGCACGTCAAACACTTCCTGCGGTTGGCCGCGCGTAGGCGTGACGGTGACTGTCTCAAAGATCGAAGCCACGCTGAGTTGAACCTGGAGTTGCAGAGTCTCGCCTGGCGTGACGTGAAGCACGCGTCGAACTTCGCGAAAGCCTCTCTTTCGCACACTCACAACGTAATCCGCTGCCAGGACCTTATCGAGTATGAAGTGACCTCGCTGATCCGTGAGCGAGCGATGAGCTTCGAGACCCGCGGCGCCGAAGAGAACAACCGCTGCGCCGCCGATGGAAGCGCCATTGTGGTCCAGCACGGTCCCGTCAATTTGTCCGGAAACAGATGAATTTGCGCGCGCGCTGGTATGAAAAAGTGAGACGAGCGCGATCAGAGCGATCGCGAAATAAAACTTACGATTGATGCGAGGCAGACTCCGGACAGATCCGGACCAGGCCTCGGTAGCCAGGATTTTCATCAAAAGCTTCCCCTGCCGAAACGAAATTACGTACTACTAGCCGGGTTCGTAGTAGTTGGTATTTGATCTAGACTGTTACTTGATAGATCGAGGAACCCCTCTATTGTTCTTTCTGTAAAGACTCCGCAAAGGCTGGAATCAATGCGAGGCGACCCACGTTTAATTTTTCCGGCGACACACTAGACGAGTCGCAATTGTGTTGCAAGAAAAATTCATTGGCCGAATTTACTATTCATTGGCCGATTTTGGTTGGTTGGAATCGCACTTGGATCGGGTCAGTACAGAGAGCGGTAGCGACCTGGTCAAACTGTAGGAACCAAGAATCGTGAGGAGTATCGCATGCTAGTCACTGACCAGGTCGCTATCGCTCCCCGTACTGACCCGATCCAAGAATGATTTCGGACTTTTGAGGCAAAACTACACCGTTTCTATATTCACTTGGCGTCATTCCGTAGAATCGTTTGAAATCTCTGACGAAGTGACTTTCATCAGTTAGACCAACGCGTCTGACGATCTCTTTCACGCTGAGAAATGTAGTCGTGAGTAACATTGCCGCTTGCTGCATACGCAATGTTTTCAAATACTTCGCCGGAGGAACACCGGTGATCGTTTTGAATAGATGACAGAAATAAGGAGGCGAAAGATTAACGGACTCGGCCATCTTTCCCAGCGTGAAGGACCGGCTGGGATCCCCTTGCATTAATTCAATTACACATTTAACTCGCTCTGGCATGCGTTCCTCCGTCAAAGATAGTTAAGCGTCGTTGTGAGAATAACTGGCGAATGTTGAATGGATGTTTCGGTCTACCGCAGACTGTCGGGGGAAGTTCAAAAGCGGTTGGATATATTTACCACGGATTACACGGATTGGAAAAGTTGATCTAAGGTCGCAAACGGATGCGTCCGAGGATGTCGTTGAATTGGCGTTGAGAGCGTAGTTTTGCGAAGACGGGATCGACTTTGAGATTCATCAACCAGATGTCGCGTTCTTCAACGGCGGTTTCCAACCACTTGAACGCTTGCGCCTGATCGCCGAGTCCCGCATAAATTGCCGCAACCGTGTATGGCGATACGTAGCGCTGGGCCTGCAACTGCTGCAAATCGTTGAGCACTTGTTTCGCTTCAGCAGTCCGCCCTGACGCAGCGTAAGCATGTCCGAGCAGCGCGTGCATCAACGGGCTTCCCGAGAGCTTCACGCCGGTTTGAAACTCCGCGATCGCTTCCGGATACATTCCCTTCGCTTCATATGCCAAACCGAGATAACGACGCGCGGGGAACGAGCTCGGATCGCGCTCGAGAATTTTCCGGCATTGCTCGATCGCTTTGTCGTTATGTCCTGACAAGTAGTAGATCCAACCGAGGTGCGAACTGGCGACAAACGACAGCGGCTCGAGCTCATCGGTACGCTTTGCTTCCGCGATCGCTTCGTCAAAACGTTCGACTGCTACGAGATAGGAGCTGTACCACTGGTGCGCCGGTGCATAGCCGGGCTTCAACCTGATCGCTTCCTGAAACTCACGCTCCGTCGCAGTGCGGTCCCAGTCCCAGCGAAACTTGATAAACGCCATCGAAGAGTGCGCTTCGGCAGAGTTTTCGTCGATCTCGAGCGCTTTTGTCGCCGCTTCTTTCGCTTTCGGAAAACCTTCCTTCGGCTGCAAGCGGCCGTAAACAACGAGCATGTTGTAACAGTCAGCCAGTCCGGCGTAGGCGGCGCCGTAATTCGAATCGATAGCGATTGCCTGGTTGAAGTAGTCGATCGCCTGCAGCAGCGCGTCGCCGGTGCGCTTATTCCAGGCGTTGCGTCCTTTTAAATACAGGCCATAGGCTTCGAGCTGTTTCTTCTCTTCGACATTCAGCTTCAGGCGCAGGTTCTCGAAGATATCGCGTGAAATGTCGTCCTGCACCAGGAGCACGTCGGAAAGTTTGTGATCGTAGTGCTGGCCCCAGAGCTGTGCGACGTTTTCGAGATCGATCAGATCGGCTTGAATACTGATGATGTCGCCGTGGCGGCGCATGCGTCCGGTCACGACCGCGCGCACGTTCAACTCCTGCCCTACTTTCCGCGGGTCGAGTTCCTTGCCTTTGTAACCTGCAACCACGCTCCGCGGCACGACGCGCAATTGCGGCAACTTCGAAAGGCTGTTGATCAAGCTCTCGGCGATCTTGTCGTTGAGGTATTGGGCGTCAGGGTCAGACGACTCGTCCACAAACGGCAACACAGCGATCGAATTAATCGGTAGCGGATTTCCTCCAGCGTTGCCAAGACCCGTGTAGTAGAAAAAGCCGATGAGACTGACGACTACGATGCCCGCGACTAAAGCAAAGATAGGAGTTCGCTTGATTCTCCCAGATTGACTGGTAGTTTGGCTCGTCGTGTTGGGAATCGAGACGACCGGAGGGGTGACAGACGGCGGACTGTCCTCGACGGAAGTGTGGATTGGCTCCTCGTGCCACGACTGGTTCGTGTCCGCGACAAATCGATACCCGCGGCGTGGCACGGTCTCAATAAACTGCACGCCACCCGGACTCTCGCCCAGTGCTTTTCGCAGCAGCGAAATGTTTTGAGTCAGATTTCCTTCCTCGACAAAGGTGTTGGGCCAGACTCGCCTCATCAGGTCGTCTTTGGCCACTACCTGCCCGCCGTGCTCGACGAGCGTCACGAGAATGTCGAAGACCTTAGGAGTGAGAGGAACTAACTCACCCTCGCGCAACAGGACGCGTTCCGCGACTTTAAGGCGGAAACGACCGAAATCATAGCTGTGATTGTCCTGCTGACCCATAAAAACCGGCCTTGAGAAATATCTTTGAGGAAATCTTGAGTGCAGCCTGAGGACTTGTCGAGCGCGCGAGCCTAAGATTCGGGCGTTCGAAAGGTAAAAAACGAGTTTTAGACCAAGTCGTTAGGCGAAGTGATTGTAATGCAAGCACTGGACACGAGCAACGCGCGTTTAGAGTTCAAGCTTTAGCTTGCTGTTTGGCAGACGAACAACCTGAAGGTTGAACTCTGAACTTTCAACCCGACGAGGTATCTCCCCATGATGAATGAAAAAAAGACATCTGAGTTTCTCGAAACCTCACTGATTTATCTTTTGAGTGCAGCAGTAGCGGTCGGCGCCTTCGTGCTGGTGTGGCTAATCTCGATGCTGCTGGGCCTTGGCCAGGCGTGATTTTCTGATAAAAAACCAGGCGCTCGCGGCGCTCGCCAGGGCCAGCGCCGCCGAGGTCCACATGATTACCCGAAAACCAAACACAAACGAATCGGCAACCGCTCCCTTTAACTGCTCCCGCGTGCCAGGATCGACATCTGGCGGCAACTCGACGCCCGCCAACTTCACCCGTTGCTCGTAAACCTCATGCTTAAAGCGCTCGTCAACCTGAATCTCGTTCATGCGCTGCGCCAGCGTCGCACTGAACGCGTGCAACATCATCACCCCAAACACGGCAATCGCAAGCAATCCTGCCGTGCGCGACACCGCATTGTTAATTCCTGATGCCACCCCGGCCTGTTCCTCACCAACAGAACTCATCACGGTGGTCGTTAAAGGCGCCACTGTGATCGCCATTCCGAGTCCAAGAACCACGACTGCCGGAAAGAAACTAGTCCAGTAGTTTGGACTGAGCGATGGAACCGTAAATAACACCAAACCCACGGCAGCTACGATCGGACCGATGGTCAACGGCACGCGCGCACCGAAACGCTCGATCAATCCACCAGACCAGCGCGACAACGAAAACATGATCACTACAAACGGCAGCAACGAAGCGCCGGCTGCGGTCGCCGAATAGCCCTGGATCTGAATCAGGTTCAGAGTGAAAAAGAACATCATTCCGCTAAGCGCGGCGTACAAAAACAGCGTCAGCAGATTTGCGCCGGAGAAATCGCGACTGCGGAACAGCCGCAAGGGCACCATCGGGTTCTTTGTGCGTGCTTCGTTGAAGAGGAAGAGCGCCAGCGAGATCAAACCACCTGCCAGCGACAACAAAACTATCCAGTTTGAGAAGCCGAGCCGCGGCGACTCGATTAACCCGTAAACCACACCGCCGAGACCGATCGTTGCGAATGCAGCGCCGGGCCAGTCGAGATGTCCGCGATGGTTCTTCTCACGACTCTCCGGCACTTTCCATATTGATATCAACAGCACCGCCAGCGCGAGCGGTAGGTTCAGAAAGAACGCGGCGCGCCAGGAAATATTCTGGACTAGCCAGCCGCCAAGCACGGGACCGATCGCCGTTGTCATGGCTGAGAATCCGGACCACGTGCCGATCGCTTTGCCACGTTTGTCTTCGTCGAAAGAAGAACTGATGAGCGCCAGACTTCCGGGGACGAGCAGTGCGCCGCCAATTCCCTGCAGCGC
>Ga0207643_10002179_pt1 | contig 10698 bp, 8 predicted proteins | sample KBSMisM62_FD_184313 | JGI IMG/M metagenome (GOLD analysis project Ga0207643, IMG submission 184313) | Miscanthus rhizosphere microbial communities from Kellogg Biological Station, Michigan, USA - KBS Miscanthus M6-2 (SPAdes) (version 2) | ecosystem: Host-associated > Plants > Roots > Rhizosphere...
CGGGTGTGGGCCTGATCCGATGGCGGGAAGACGAAGGTCGTCTCCGAGTAGTTGAACTCGCGAGCGATGTCCTGAAGCCGGTCCTCGGGGATGCGGGCGGCGTCGGGGAAGACCGCGAGCTGATTGCCGCCGAACGGTTGATCGGTGAACACGTCGGCGGTGAGGTAGCGGAACCTTGGCATGCTCGGGAATGTATCGCTCTACGCTACGGCAGGGTCCTAAGGTCTGCTTGCAGCGGCGTGCATGGGTCCCCAACTTCGCCGCCAAGGCACCAGCCTCCGGCGGAGCGAGGATTGCACGCCGGTCGTCATCGCAGTCCCGACCTCCAACATCGCGTCGGTCCCATGCGCACGCACATCGCGCTCGCTCTGGTCGTCTGCGTCGGCTCGCCGCTCGCCGCGCAGGGCAAGTCTGGTCGCATCGAAGGGCAGGTCACCGACAGCGTGCACGTGAGCCCGCTCGCCGACGCCATGGTGACGGCGACGCGGGTCGGAACGGCTCGCGACACGACCTTCTACGCGAGGACGGACAGGCGAGGCCGCTATCGCTTCGAGTCGCTCGACTCGGGCCGGTACGCGATGCGGTTCGTCAGCAAGCTGCTCGACTCGCTTCAGTATGGTGGCAGCTCGCCGATCGTCGACGTCTCGCCCGACCGCCCGGCGCGCGTCGATCTCGCCGTGCCGTCGGGCAAGACGCTGCGTGCGATGGCGTGTCCGGGCGTGGCCTTCCCGGAGGGTACCGGCGCGCTGCTCGGCGTCGTCACGGACGCCGAGACGGACAAGCCGCTCGCCGGCGCCCAGATCGCCGTGGCGTGGAGCGACCTCGCGATCGACTCGTCGAACGCGATCGTGGCCGACGACCGCGCGGCGAAGATCACGGTGGACGCCACCGGCCAATACCGGTTGTGCGGACTCCCCACGAACGATCCACTGCTCCTTCAGGTGCAGCACAACGGGCGCGCCGGCGCGGTGCTGCGCATGCGGATCTCCGACGCGGCCGGCGTGCTCGTGCGCGACCTGTCGTTCAGTGCCACGGGTGCGTCGCGGCTCACCGATACGACGAGCCTGCCGAACGGAGCGACCGGAACGGCGCGCCTCTACGGCACCGTGCGCGACCCGAACGGCAATCCGGTCGCCGGGGCGCAGGTGAAGCTCCTCGGCACCGTGGCGAGCATGCGGTCGGACGACAAGGGCGCGTACGCGTTCAACGATCTTCCCGCCGGTACGCAGGAGCTCGAGGTGCGGCAGTTCGGGTTCGGCATCGCGCGCGGACCGGTCGATCTGCGCAACAACCAGCGCACGCGGCTCGACGTCCAGCTGGAGAAGGTCGCGTCGCTCACCGCGGTGAACGTCGTCGCGACGCGAACGTCGCAGTACCCGGAGTTCGAGGCGCGGCGGAGGGAGGCGATCGGCGGGCGCTTCCTCGACGAAGCCCAGATCCGGAAGCTGAATCTCAACACCGTCACCGACTACGTGAACGTGCTGCCGGGATTCCGCGCCGTGCACGAGCGCTGGGGCGCCACGCGCTTCTTCAGCATCCGCGATCCCGACTGTCAGCCGGTGGTGTTGGTGGACGACCAGCCGATCGCGAGCCTCACCGATCTGCCGACGCCGACGATGCTCGGTGCGCTCGAGGTGTACACCACCACCGCGGGTGCGCCGCCCAGCCATCGGTCGCCCTGTGGTACGCTCATCTTCTGGACGAAGAGGTGATGGCGTGTCGGCGCGGCCGCGTCGTCCGTTGCTCCGTGCGCGCACCGTCGGTGGTGCGCTCGCGCTGACGCTGTTCGCGGGCCCCGCGACGAGCATCGACGCGCAGTCCGTGGGCAGGCTCGAGGGCACGGTCGTGGACAGCCTGCGTGCCGCGTCGCCGATCGCGGGCGCGTCGGTGAGCGCCACGCGCCTCGGCAGCCAGCGGGAGACGACGCTCGTGGCGCACACCGATTCGCGCGGCAGGTTCGCGTTCGACCGGCTCGACGCGGGCGAATACGCGATCGGCTTCGAGCACGCGCTGCTCGACTCGCTCGAGTTCGGCGGACCCGCGCGCCGCGTCGTGGTCCCCGACGCCGGCGTCGCGCATGCGGACCTCGCCGTTCCGTCGGGTGGAACCCTGCGATCGCTCGCCTGTCCCGGAATGCCGCTCGCCAAAGGCACCGGCGCGCTGCTCGGCATCGTCAGCGACGCCGACACCGACCGTCCGGTGGCCGGTGCGCAGGTGGCCGCCGCCTGGACCGAGCTCACCTTCGACAAGGGCATCCTGCAGGCGATGACGCTCGAGCACTCGGGGGGCGCCATCACCGACTCGCTCGGCCAGTACCGCCTGTGCGGTCTGCCGACCGACAGCTGGCTCCTCGTGCAGGTGCAGCATGCAGACCGCATCGGCTCGGCGTTCCAGATCTCGATCGCCGCCGCGTCCGGTGTGCAGGTGCGTCACATCTCGATCAGCCGCGAAGGCTCACGGGAGCGCGCCGCACTCGACTCGGCGCTGCGCGACAGCACGCGTGTGCTCGCTCCACTGGCCGGCACCGCGACGCTCGCCGGCATCGTGCGCGGGAGCAGCGCTCGTCCCGTCGCGAACGCGCAGGTGCGCGTCGTCGGCGCCACTCCGGTCACCCGCACGGATGCGAACGGGTGGTTCTCGCTCACGGGGCTGCCCTCTGGCACGCAGGAGATCGAGGTGCGCGAGCTCGGCTTCCCCGTCCAGCGCCGGCCGGTCGATCTGAAGCGCGGTCAGACCCTGCGCCTCGAGATCGATCTCGCGGGCGTCCAGACGCTCGAGGGGATGCGCGCCGTCGCCGTGCGGACGCCGTACGAGCGGTTCGAGACGAACCGCCGACTCAGTCTCACCGGGCTGTTCCTGACGCAGGAGGAGATCGAGAAGCGCCACGTGCAGAACACGAGCGAGCTGTTCTCGTCCATGTCGGCCTTCCGCGTCATCGGCAACGGGCCCGACGCGAAGATCATCAACGCGCGCGGCGGCTGCCAACCCAACGTCGTCGTGGACTACATGCAGTTCCAGGAGATCAACCAGATCCAGCCGTCGCTGATCGCCGGGATCGAGGCCTACCCGACGACCAACGGCGCGCCCGCGGAGTTCACGAACCTCTGCGGCGTGATCAGAATATGGGTGAAGCGGTGAGGTGGACGCGCTGAGCACGGACACTCGCCACGTGATCGAACTCCAGTGACCCGTCTGGTGTCTCAGTGTTCATGATCGCCCACTCGCCCACTCGCGCCGCGCTCGCGTCCCTCGCGCTCGTGACTCTCGCGCTCCCCCGCGTCCCACTGCTCGCGCAGTCGGCGCCCGGGCGCATCGAAGGCACCGTCACCGACAGCGCCCACGCGCGCTGGCCCGAGGGTGCGAACGCCCTCGCGATCCGCGTCGAGCCTCCCGAGCATTCCGGCGGTGCGACCGTCGACAACCGCGGTCGCTATCGCATCGACTCGCTGCCCGCGGGGCGGTACATGGTCGAGCTCGCGAGCCCGTTTCTCGACTCGCTCGAGATCGCGCTGCCTCCGCGTGAAGTCACGGTCGAGGCCGGCCGCACTGTGCGGGCCGACTTCGCGTTCCCGTCGGGGAGGACGCTGCGCGCCGGCGCGTGTCCCGGTGTGGCGCTCGCCGCCGGCACCGGAGCGCTGCTCGGCCGCGTCGTCGACGCGGATACGGACGCGCCGCTCGCCGGCGCCCGTGTCGCCGTCGCCTGGCACGAGACGACGATCGATCGCAAGTCACTGACTCCGCGCGTGGCGGAGCGCACGGGTGCCGTGACGACGGACAGCCTCGGCCGTTACCGGATGTGCGGTGTGCCGACCGACGATTGGCTCGTGCTGCAGGTGCAGCAGGGCGGGCGAGCGGGGAGCGACTTCAGGATCATGGTGCCGGACAGCGCCGGCGTCAGCGTGCGGAACCTCTCGCTCAGCGTCAGCGCGTCGCGTCCCCTCGTCGCCACCGAGGTCTCTTCCACGGACAGTCTGGCCGAGGCGCCGCTCACCGGCACCGCGTCGGTCACGGGCGTCGTCCGCGGCGTGGGCGGGCTTCCCCTCGGGGAGGCGCAGGTGCGCGTGGTGGGAGCCCGCGGCACCACGATGAGCGACGCTCGAGGACGATTCTCGCTCGGTGACCTGCCTTCCGGGACTCAGGTGCTCGAAGTGCGGCGCATGGGATACCTGCTCTCCCAGCAGCCGACGGAACTGCGTGGCGGCCGGACCGTAGTACAGGACATGCAGCTTCGCCGGATCGTGACGCTCGACTCCGTCCGCGTCCTGGCCCAGCGCTCGCTGTATCGGGAGTTCGAGTTCAACCGCAGGGCGAACCGTTTCGGCAAGTTCTTCACGGTCGACAGCATCGATAAGCGGCACCCGCTGTACACGAGCGATCTGTTCCGCGTGACCCCTGGATTCAGGGTCGCCGGCTTCGGCCTCGACGCCGTCGTCCTCAGCTCGCGTGGGCAGTCGTCGATCCTCGGGGGCGCGTGTGCCGCGAACGTCGTCATCGACGGAATGGCGCATCAGGAGATCAACCTGATCAGTCCCTTCGACATCGGCGCGATGGAGATCTATCGACCGGGGGAGCCGGCTCCGGCGCAGTACAACCAAGGCAACTGCGGCGTGATCGTGATCTGGTCGAAGCGAGGATGAGAGCGAATCCGACGAGCGGAGGCATCCATCGGCGGGCGCGGATCGGCGCCCGCCTCGGTCGCGTGCTGCCGTTCGTCGCGCCGCTGCTGTTCGCCGTGCCGCTCGCCGCCCAGACGGGGCGCATCCAGGGCACGATCAAGGAGACGACGCGGCCGCGTGGAGTGAAGGGCGCTTCCGTGCTGGTGGCGCGGCTCGATCCCGATCCGCCTCTGGCGTTCGATGCGAAGCCCGACGATCAGGGCCGCTATCACTTCGACGCGCTTCCCGTCGGCCGATACATGATCCAGCTGACGCACCAGGCGCTCGACTCGCTCGAGCTCTCGCTGCCGGCCTCGGAGGTGTTCATCGTCGCGGGGCGCACGGCGGAGGTGCCGTTCTCGCTGCCGACCAGCCTGGCGCTGCGCGACGCGGTCTGTCGCGGGCTGACGCTGGGAAACAACACCGGCGCGGTCACCGGGCACGTCGTCGACGCCGACACCGAGCAGCCGCTGGCGAACGCCGACGTCGCCCTCTCGTGGACCGATCTCTCGTTTGATCGGAAGACGCTGCACTCCACCAAGGAGCAGCACGACAGCTGGGTGCGCACCGGCCCGCGCGGCGAGTATCGCATCTGCAACGTGCCGACCGGGAGCTGGCTGCTGATCCAGCTCCAGTACGCGGGACGGGCGGGCAACGCGGTGCGCGTGTCCGTGTCGGGGGAGGAAGCGGTGGTGGTGCGCAACCTCTCGCTGAGCGTCGCCGAGGCACCGACGCTGACGACGCTCGACTCCGCCGGCGCCACGGTGCGCGGCCTCGACAGCGAGCCGTCGGCCGACGACTCGGTCGCCAACGGGCTGTACCTGACCGGCACGGCCGCGGTGAGCGGCGTCGTCCTCGGCGAAGGAGGCCGGCCGCTCGACGACGTCGAGGTCCGCGTCGTCAACGCGCGCCCCGTCACCCGCACCGACGCCGCGGGGCGATTCACGCTCAACAACCTGCCGTCGGGCACGCAGCTGCTCGGCGTGCGCCGCATCGGCTACCTCGTCGGCGACGTCGCGGTCGAGCTCCGCCCGAACCGCACGGTGACCCAGAACGTCCTGCTGCGGCGCGTCGTCTCGCTCGACTCGATGCGCGTCGTCGGCCGGCGCTCGCGCTACGCCGACTTCGAGTACCGCCGCAAGAGCAGTCCGACGGGCCGCTTTCTCACCGCCAACGATCTCGCCAGGGAGCACGCCACCGAGCTCGCACCGGTGATCCAGCACGTGGGCGGCTTCACCATCGTCGGCGCAGGGCCGAACACCCAGGTGTTCTCGACTGCCGCCAAGTCGGGCCGGCCGAACTGCAAGGAAGTGAACGTCGTGATCGACGGCGTCGACCAGGCGGCGATCAACATGGTGCCGCCGCACGACATCGCCGCGCTGGAGATCTACCCCGAGGCCGCCGGCGCACCCGGACAGTATCGGTCCGAGTGCGGGCTGATTCTCATCTGGACGAAGCGGTGGAAGTCTACGCCTCCGACATGAACGGATAGCGGTAGTCCGTCGGCGGCGAGAACGTCTCCTTGATGCTCCGCGCGCTGATCCAGCGCACGAGGTTGAGCTTCGAGCCCGCCTTGTCGTTCGTCCCCGAGCCGCGCGCGCCGCCGAACGGCTGCTGGCCCACCACCGCGCCCGTCGGCTTGTCGTTGACGTAGAAGTTCCCCGCGGCGTTCCGGAGCGCCATCATCGCCTCGCGCACCGCACGCCGGTCGTTGGCGAACACGGCGCCGGTCAGCGCGTAGGGCGACGTCGTGTCCACGACGCGAAGCGTCTCCTCCCACTTCGCGTCGTCGTACACGTGCACGGTGACGACCGGGCCGAAGATCTCCTCGCACATCAGCCGATATCCGGGATCCGTCGTCTCCACCAGCGTCGGACGGATGAAGTAGCCGTCGTTGCTGGCGGCTGCGCCGCCAGCAACGATCGTTGCATTTCGCTTAGCATCGTCGAGGTACCCCGAGATCTTCGCGAACGACCGCTGGTCGATCACGGCGCCCATGAAGTTCGTGAAGTCGGTGACGTCGCCCATCTTGATCTGCTCGATGATCCCGACGAGGCGCTCCTTGAGCGACGGCCAGAGCGAGCGCGGGACGTAGACGCGGCTCGCGGCGGAGCACTTCTGCCCCTGGTACTCGAAGCCGCCGCGCGCGATGGCGACGGCGAGCGCCTGCACGTCGGCCGACGGATGCGCGACGATGAAATCCTTGCCGCCGGTCTCGCCGACGATGCGCGGATAGCTGGCGTACCGCGACATGTTCGTCCCGATCGTCTGCCACATCTTGTTGAACACCGCCGTGCTGCCGGTGAAGTGCACGCCGGCGAGATCGCGATGCGCCAGCGCGACGTCGGAGATCGCGACGGGATCGCCCGGCACGAAGTTGATCACGCCCGGCGGCAGCCCGGCCTCCTCGAGAAGCTTCATGATGTAGTACGCGGACAGCATCGCCGACGCGGCCGGCTTCCAGAGCACGGTGTTCCCCATCAGCGCCGGCGCCGTGGGCAGGTTCCCGGCGATCGACGTGAAGTTGAACGGCGTCACCGCGTACACGAACCCCTCGAGCGGCCGGTAGTCGAGCTGGTTCCACATCGTGTTGCTGCTGATCGGCTGCTCGTCGTACAGCTCCTGTGCGTACGCGGGGTTGAACCGCCAGAAGTCGATCAGCTCGCACGCCGAGTCGATCTCGGCCTGGAACACGGTCTTCGACTGGCCGAGCATCGTCGCGGCGTTCACCGTGTGCCGCCACGTCGTCGTCAGCAGCTCGGCGGCGCGCAGGAACACCGCCGCGCGGTCCTCCCACGCCCAATTCGCCCACTCCGCTGCCGCGCTCTTCGATGCCGCGATCGCCTGCTCGACGTGCTGCTTCGTGGCGCGATGGTAGTCGGCGAGCACGTGCCGGTGGTCGTGCGGCATCACGCTCTGCGCCAGGTCGCCGGTGCGGATCTCGCGCCCGCCGATGATGATCGGGATGTCCACACGCTCGGCCGACATCGACGCGAGCCGCTCCTTGAGCCCGAGCTTCTCCGGCGAGCCCGGCGCGTAGCTCTTCACCGGCTCGTTCACCGGGGGCGGCACGCGCCTCGTGCCGGAGAACCCGGCGAGCGGCGCCGACGGAGGTGCGACGGTCTCGGTCGCCTGCAGCGATTCTGCGGCGGCACGCGCCGGCGCGGAGCGGTCGGGTGCGGTAGTGGTGCGGCTGGCCATGTGACGCGGGACTGAGAGTGGGAATGGGTGCGGGTGGGATCGGGGGGGTTATGAGTGACGGCGAACGCTCTCACCCATTACTCCCCACGCCCAACTCCCCACCCGGAAAGATACACGGAGCATCGAGCGACTCACGGAGTGCGCTTCTCCGCCGAGAGTCCCGCAACTATCCTCACTCAATGCATTACCGCTGCGCTCGCCTGGGCTCGTTGCGCATCGCCCGCGCGCTGTGCGCCGCCGTCGCGATCGCGGGCCTGGCGATGGCGTGTTCCGATTCGCCGGTCGCCTGGAACGAGACGCGCTCGGGTTCGTCGCTGATCGGCGATGCGCTGGCGTCCGACGGCAGCCTCCACGTCGATTCGATGGCGCTGCTCGCCGCGCGCGTCACGCCGCCCGAGGCGACGGTGTGTCCGGGATCGCTCGTGCTGACGCGTGCCGGACCGCGCCTCTTCGCCGCGTGGTGGCGCGTGCGGACCGACAGCGGCGCGGTGCTCCTCGCCGCGGACAGCAAGGACGGTGGGCACACCTGGTCGGCGCCCTCGCCGGTCGACACGACGGATCGATCGGTGACGGGATGCCGACGTTCGCCACCCGCCATCGCCGCCGACTCGGCGAGCGGTTACGTGCACGTCGCCTTCGCGCTGCTCGGCAGGGAAGGACCCGGGCTCTTCTACGCGCATTCGATGGACGCCGGCGAGACGTTTCACTCCGCCGTGCCGATCTTCTACGGGGATCGGCTCGGCCGCGCGAGCGTCGCCGCCGACGGTGACGTCGTGGCCGTCGCGTTCGAGGATCCGAACAGCCGCGCGCCGCGCATCGGTCTCGCCCTTTCTCACACGATGGGACACATTTTCGAGGATCGCATGCTCTCGATCTCCGACGACAACGAGATCGCGACGCGGCCACTGGTCGCGGTGAGGGGCAGCCGGCTCGCCGTGGCGTGGCTCCGCGGCGACCCCTCGGACGACCGGCCCGACGCGCTGACCGTGCGCACGGGTACGCTGCGCTGAATCATCGAGCTTCCATGCGCGTTCTGTTCGCCGACGACGACGTCATCTCTCGCACCCTGCTCGCGGCGGTGCTGACGCACGTCGGCCACCAGTCGCGATCCGCCGGCGACGGCGGCGAGGCATGGGCGCTGTTCCAGGCCGAGCCCGCGCCCCTCGTCGTCCTCGACGTGGACATGCCTGTGCTCGACGGCCTCGAGGTCTGTCGCCGCATCCGCGCCCATCCCGCGGGGCGCGAGACGTTCGTCCTGATCCTCACGGCCCACGATGTGCGCGACGACCTCGCCGAGGTGCTCGACGCGGGCGCCGACGACTACGTGTCGAAGCCGACCACGCCGGAGAACCTGCGGGCACGCCTCGAGATCGCGGCGCGGCGGATCGCGCAGGCGGAGGCGCGGCGTGCGGCGGAGGCCGAGCTCGCGCGGGCGCGCTGGCTCGCCGGCATCGGCGAGACGACCATCGCGCTCGAGCACGAGATCAACAACCCGCTGTCGGCGCTGCTCGGCCACGCGGAGCTGCTGTTGATGGACCGCGAGCTGACGCTCGGTCAGCGCGACGAGCTGCAGCTCGTGCGCGAGCAGGCGGCGCGCATCGCCGACGTCGTGCGTCGGCTGGCGAAGCTCAAGAACCCGAGCTCGGTGGAGTACTCCTCGGGCGCACGGATGATCGATCTGTCGACGGGCACGACTCACAACGAATAGCCGCGCGCGGCGCGGACACGAGGCGACGAGTGGAGCACTATTTCGGGGCACACACGATCGATACGGGCGGGATCCACATGGCCGTGCGCCGCGCCGGCAACGCCGACATGCGCGCCATGCAGCTCTTCACGGCGATCCCGAAGTACTACGGCGACAAGGTGTCGATCCGCGCCGAGCGGGTGGCGCGGTTCAAGGAGGCGCTCGCGGCGACGAAGATCGCCCCCGAGCGCGTCGTCGTGCACGCGGCGTACGTGCTCAACGTCGCGACGCCGGACGAGACGAAGTGGTCCCGCGCGCGCGACGGGCTGGCCAAGGAGCTCGAGCGCTCCACCATGCTCGGCGTCGGCGCGGTGTGCTTCCACCCCGGCGCCGCGACGGACGACGACCGCGAGGCGGCGGCGGAGCGCATCGCCGCGGCGATCGTCAACGCGCTCGAGGGCACGAAGGGCGACACGCGCCTCCTCGTGGAGAACACCGCCGGCGCGGGGCGGACGATGGCGCGCACGGCGGAAGAGGTGGGATCGATCCTCGCGCACGTGCCGAAGCGGCTCCGCGCGCGCACGGGCTACGGGCTCGACACCTGCCATCTGTTCGCGAGCGGCTACGACCTCCGCGCGTCGCGAGCGGAGGTGACGAAGGTGCTCGACGCCTTCGAGGCGTCGACGGGCGAGGCGCCGGGATTCTTCCACCTCAACGACAGCGAGGGCGCCCTCGGCTCGAACAAGGACCGCCACATGCTGATCGGCGACGGCGCGATCGGCGCCGAGGCATTCGGCTGGCTGCTCGCCGACCGCCGCACCCGCGACGTCCCCCTCATCCTCGAGACGCCCCAGCTGAACATGGAGATCGGCGAGGACGACGACACACCGGATCCGTACGACGTGCAGATGATGGAGCTGGTTGGTCGGCTGGCGTGACTGGCTGGGCACTGCTGTACGACTGCGTACTCCGTACTACGACGTACCGGGACCCGCGCGAACAGCTCCACGAATGCACCGGCGCCGCTCTACCGGGACGTTCAAGGGGTCAGAGTCGTTGATCGGTTCAACGACTCCGACCCCTTGAAACTGATCAGGGCATTTCCGCCCGAGCGGCGTCCAATCATTCGTGGGGCCGGTATGCCAATCCTGATGC
>Ga0207643_10002183_pt1 | contig 10678 bp, 10 predicted proteins | sample KBSMisM62_FD_184313 | JGI IMG/M metagenome (GOLD analysis project Ga0207643, IMG submission 184313) | Miscanthus rhizosphere microbial communities from Kellogg Biological Station, Michigan, USA - KBS Miscanthus M6-2 (SPAdes) (version 2) | ecosystem: Host-associated > Plants > Roots >...
GGCCCGTTCGCGTTCGCGATCGCGGACCGGTCGCATCTGGATGCGAGGCAACGCGCGCTGGAGGGGACGTGAGCTTGGCGGTCTGGCAGGGCACTGCTGTACTACTTCGTACCTCGTACGACCCCGTACGCAGGACTGGCATAGCGGCCCCACGAATGCTTGGACGCCGCTCTTCAAGGGGTCAGAGTCGTTGATCCGATCAACGACTCTGACCCCTTGAAGCTGAACAGAGCGTCCCGGTAGAGCGGCGTCCGTGCCTTCGTCGGGGTGTTCGCGCGGGTCCAGCTACGTCGCGGTACGGAGTACGAGGTAGTACGGCAGTGCCCTGCCAGTCACACTCATCATACGCCCTAGCTAGTCATACTCATCGGACCCCTGCACCCAGATGAACCCCTGCAGATCGATCATGTCCTTCGGGCGCAGGTCGCTCGTGTCGCGACGCACGGTGTTCGCGAAGTCGAGCAGGCTCTGATAGGTCGCCCAGTTCGGTTTCGATCGATAGGCGAAGTCGAAGCCGTACGCCTCGGCGGCGATGCGCGTCACGTTCGGCTTGAGGAAGATGTGAGTGTCCGGGCGCGCGATGAAGCCGAACACCGTCACGAGCGGCCACGTGAGCACGCGCGTCTGTCGGCGCGGCAGGGTCGCCACCGCCTCGCACCAGCGTTCGAAGCGCGTCTCGTCTCCGCCACGGCCCCACAGGAAATCGTACAGTCCCTCGGCGAAGATGCGCGCGCCGGCCTTCGTCCTGATCGCGTCGCGCAGGGCCATCTTCTCGAACGAGAAGAGAAGGTTCGTGCGCGACTCGATGCGCACGGCGGTGCCGGCGATCTCCTCGAACGCCTCGTCCGCGAGGAGCTTCCGATACGCCGACGGTTCGAGCAACTCCTCCCAGCGCTCGTGCGCGATCCACTTGTAGTCGCGCTCCCAGTCGATGTACGTCTCGTCGGCGAATCCGCCGGGGAAGTACTTGAGGAACTTTCGGCGCGCGCGCGCCGCGCCTGGTGTGACCTTACGCGGCGCAACGATCGGAATGCGGCGGCTCTGACGTCTCGTGCGCGTGCTCATGGCGGGATCGGCTATACTGTGAGTGTCCGGCGAGCGACGATCCCTCACGTGAAAACAAACGACGTGCCAGTATGTATCGCGGAGCCGGGCCGAGCCGTCTATCAATGTTGGGAGTAGCGCCCGATCGTGAAATCAGGCCAATTGCGTCGATGTACCCGGCCCCTTCTATTTTCTTGTAGCGGCCTCGCGCATTCGTCATCGCGCCGCACCACATCCTCAGAGGAACCATGGCGACGAAACTCGACAAGTCGATCAAGCGAGAACTGGAGCACCAGGGCAAGCTGTACACGATCACGCTCGCGCCCGACGGCGTGAAGGTCGTGGAGAAGGGCAAGCGCAATGGCAAGGAGTTGTCGTGGGCTTCGATCATCAGCGGTGACGCGTCGCTGAACGAGGATCTGAAGATCTCCGTCGACGCGAGTCGTCCGGGGATGTAGCGGTCCGTCGCGCGCCGCATCGCGCGCGCGACATGCCACTGGCGCGTCAGCCTGATGCGCTGACGCGCCCGGACTGCGATGCCGCGCCGAGCGCTCGCGCACGCTCGTGAAGCGGCGGCCCGCCGGCGAGCGGCGCACCGAGCAGCAGGTCACGCACGACGATGCGCGTGAGCTCGGCCTCCGACGCCTGGCAGAGCGCGGCGAGCAATGCTCGCCCGCTCACGATCCCGAGAGGGCCGACGACGACCTCGACGAGCCCGGCTCGACGGCCCGCCACGCGCAGCTCGGCGACGATGTGCTGCCGGCCGAGCGTGAATGCGGGTACGGAGTGTCCCGCCTCGACGATCATCGAGCGCGGCGCTCCTCGCGGGCGACCGTCCTCGCTCCTCCACACCGAGGCCGCGACCCGGTCGATCACGTCGGCGATGAGAGCGACGAGCGGATGGTCACGCTTCCACAGCGCGGTCGACAATGATCGGACCTCGGGATGACGCGCGAGGTAGCGCGCGAGCAGGTAGTCCCCCCACTGCTCGGCCACGGCGGCACGAATGGCGTGCGCCGACACACGCCGCTCGATCGGCTCGAGCTCGATCGCGCCCAGCACGACTCCCTCGAGCTGCACGCGGAGCTGCACCGACTGCGCAGCGGAGTCGACGAGCAGACCCTCGATCGGCGCAGCCGCGTCGACGCTGCCAAGCCACGTGCCGGCCACGGCGGAGGGAAGTGTCGTCCCGAGATGAGGCAGGATGCGCCGCTGCATCCTGGCCGCGATTGCGCGTGCGGCTCCGGGGCGCACGACACGCTGCTCGAGCGCCTCGAGAAACGCGCCGAGCGACTCGTGACGCTCGTCCCAGTGCTCCGCCCACCACGTGAACGGACGCGCGAGCGCCAGCGGAGCACCTCGAACGATCTCGGCCGCCGCCGCATCGGCGTCCACCGAACGGCGGCGGATCGGCAGCAATGCGACCAGCCGCACCGCATCGCCTCCGGTCGCGAGCTCGCGTGCCGCCGCAGCGCACACGGCGTTCACTTCCGCGGAATCGGGAGGAACGAGGCGACCGGAGGCGTAGTGCGCGCTGCTCGGGACGCGTGCGCGGTCATCCACCCTGTGGCCAAGCGCGATCGCGCGCAAGGCGGCCACGACCTCCTCCGCCGGCGACGCCCCACGATCCGCCCGGGCACGGCGCGACACCAACGCGTCACGAATCCGACCGAATCGCGCGCCGCGGCGCGCGATTCGTTGCCACAGCACCCAATCCGCCGCCACGCCCATCGCGCGATCGAGCCCCCCCGCAGCCTCCACCACCGTCCGGCGCACCACGCACGCGCACGATGGGAACGCGGGCCGACACGCGAGCAGATCGAAGAGGTCACCGTCGGCCTCGCACCGCTCTTCCGCCAATGTTTGGCTCGCGTCGTCGACGAGCGTCCAGCCGCAGTGTACCGCATCCAGCGTGGGGTTCGCCGCCAGCGCGCCGCGGATGCGGGCGAGCATTCCGGGATGAAGCGTGTCGCCGGAGTCGAGGAACAGGAGCCACGGGTGCGAGCCTCCGGTCTCCGTCGAGCCGGACGTCTGGACCACCAGCTCCCAGCCGGCGATCGACTGCTCGCAGAGCGAGGCTAGCGTCGTATCGGTCGTGGTGGCGTCGCCGTACGTCGTCATCACCACCGACACAGCGAACCGACTGCGTCCGGTCTCGATGGCGTGACCATGCTTCGCCTGCAATGGGCCACGAGGCGATGCCGGGCTCGGCGCTTTCACTGGCGGCGAAGTGTTCGAACGCACGTGAAAGTTGTGACGGTGGGCAGGAGCAAGAGTCGATTGGCGTAGGAGTCACGCACGATCTCGCGCCGGATACTCCTTGACGAGACGTCCGGCGGGACCTGCGGTCACGAGCTGCCATCAGCCGCTATTACCCAACGACGGGGTGCGAGGGGTTCGCAGTGGCGGACGTGCGACTGGACGACTCGATCGAGGACACTGGCGCAGCGATCAGGGTGCGCAGCCAGACGGTCCTCGTCGGCTGGAACCGGGTCGCCTTCGCGCTGCTGACGGCCTTCCTCTTCGTCTCGATCGCGTTCTTCGCGTGGTACTGGCTCCGGCTGCCCGATAACGGGGCGCATCCGGTGATGTTCGCAATTGCCAGCATCGGCGTCGCATACCTCATCGCCGTGTGGACCGCGCCGTGGCTCTCGCTGGCGCGCATGAGCCGGCCCGTGCCGATGCTCGCGCGTCCGGGGCTTCGCGTCGCGGTGGTGACGACGTTCGTCCCCGGGGAGGAATCGCTCGAGCTGCTCGAGCACTCGCTCGCCGCTCTGGTCGCGCTCGAGTATCCGCACGACACGTGGGTGCTCGACGAGGGCGACGGTCCGGCGGTGCGCGCGCTCTGCGCGCGCATGGGCGCGCGCTACTTCTCCAGGCGCGGCAGGCCGGAGTACGAGACGGAATCCGGACGGTTCGCCGCGCGCACGAAGTTCGGCAATCTCAACGCGTGGCTCGCGGAGACGGAGTCGGACGACTGCGACGTGCTCGCCTCGTTCGATCCCGATCACATACCCGAGCGATGCTATCTCACGCGGACGCTCGGATACCTCGCCGACCCCAGCGTGGGCTACGTGCAGGCGCCGCAGTTCTTCTATAATCAGCAGGCGAGCTTCATCGCGCGCGGCGCGGCGGAGGAGTCGTACGAGTTCTACTCGTCGCTGCAGATGGCCAACCATGCGTTCGGCGAGCCCGCGATCACGGGAAGCCACGTCGTCTACCGCACGTCGGCGCTCCGCGCCCTGGGCGGGTTTCCTCCGCACGACGCGGAGGATCTGTATCTGACGCTGCTGTTCAGCGCGTCGCCGTGGCATGGCGTCTACCACCCCGAAGTGCTCGCCATGGGTACGACGCCCGTCGACTGGCGCGGCTACCTGCGGCAGCAGCGCCGCTGGGCGCGCGCGCTGATCGACCTGAAGCTGTACGTGCTTCCGGGGCTCGCCGGGCGAATGACCCTCGGGGAGCGACTCGTTGGGCTACTGCACGGCGCGTACTACCTGCGGCCGCTCGTGCTCCTGCTGTGGTATCCGATGCTGGTGTACATGCTCGTCGCCAACGTCCAGCCGGCGTTCTACCATCGGCACGTGCTGTTCGCCGGCTTCCTGCTGACGATGGTGTTCTGGATCGCCGACCGCTTCCGCCAGACGTTCTACCTCGACCGCGACCGCGAGGAAGGGATCCACTGGCGCTCGCTCGTGCTCCAGTACGCCAAGTGGCCGTACTTCGCGCAGGCGTTGTGGAACGCGCTGGGACGATGGCGGGGCGGTTTCGACGTCACACGCAAGTCGGGCACGGCCAGCGCTGGGACGAGCATCGCGGTCCCGCACGGGGCGCTCGCGCTGGTCATGGGGCTCGCGCTGGCAACACGCGTGACGCTGCACGGTGTCCCGCGCCCCGCATTGCTCTGGAGCGCACTCGCCTTCATCGCGTTCTCGCTGGCGCTCGTGTGCACCGAGGCGGTTCGGTTCCCGCCGCAGTTCGAGCCCGGACTGCACGCGCGACGACGCGCGCTGCTGGCCGACCGGCTCGGTCCCCCGTGACGCCCGGGAGTCAGCCCTCGTAGGGCTGGTCGCGTGGGCGCGCCGGATGCGCCGCCTCCCACTCCGCCATCCGCGCCGCGACTTCGGCGTCGTTCTCGGCCAGCTCCCGCAGCTGCCGCAGGACGTCCTGCTGCGTCGGGCCGGTCGCCTCGGCGATCAGGGGCGCGGTGCCGAAGAGCTGCCGCGACGGGTCGCGCCGCCGCTCCACCTGCAGGATCCCGCGTACCTGTCCGTCTTCGGCCACGTCGAGGGAGACGAGAACGATCATCCCTCCGGGAAGCACGCGCCGGAACGCGAGGAAATGTGGACGCATGAGACAAAAGTGCGGCTCGTGCGCGTGGAGCGCAAACGCCGGGCGCCGCGCCGATTGCGTCTCCGCGATGGACCGATGATTCTTCTCCCGTGAAAATTCTCGTCATCGACATCGGCGGGTCGCACGTCAAGCTCCTCGCCTCCGGCCAACGCACCCCGGTGAAGGTCCCGTCCGGTCCGCGCCTCACGCCACGCCAGATGGTGGACGAGGTGCTCGAAGCGACGGAGGGTTGGAACTTCGACGCCGTCTCGATCGGCTACCCCGGTCCCGTCGCGCGCAACAAGCCGACGAAGGAGCCGGTCAACCTCGGCCCCGGGTGGACGAAGTTCAACTACCAGCGCGCCTTCGGCTGCCCGGTTCGGATGATCAACGATGCCGCGATGCAGGCGCTCGGCAGCTACGCCGGCCGCACGATGCTCTTCCTCGGCCTCGGCACGGGGCTCGGCAACACGCTCGTGATGAACGGCGTCGTGGTGCCGCTGGAGCTCGCGCATCTTCCCTACGAGAATGGGAAGTCGTACGAGGAGATGATCGGCGAGGCCGGGCTGAAGCGTCTCGGGAAGCGGAAGTGGCGGCGCCACGTTCACACGATCGTCGAGCTGCTCGCCGCGGCGACGAACGCCGATTACACCGTGATCGGCGGCGGGAACGTCCGCTTCCTCGACGAGCTGCCGCCCGATACGCGACGTGGCCGCAACGCCAACGCCTTCCGCGGCGGCTTCCGCCTCTGGGAGGACGCCGACACCCGGGGCAAGCGCACGCCCAGGTCCAGGCGCTAGGGCGGAGGGAGCAGCGCCGCGATCCGTCTGGCGCGTTCGTGGTGGCGCCCGCCCAACAGCTCGAACTTCGCCGCCGTGGCCCTGTCGCCCGTCTCGCGATGGTGCCGGGCCATCACGGCGCAGTACTCGCTCACCTCGTCCTCGTCCTGCACGTCCTGCTGCGTGAAGCCGAACGGCTGCTCGTAGAGCAGCAGCGCGGCGATCGCGTGCGCGGAGAAGGGGAGGGCGCCGAACTGCTCGCGCAGGTGTGCCAGCCCGTCCTGCTGGGCGAGCACGCCGGTCCATTCCGCCGCCGACAACGCCGGCGCGATCTCGCTCGACATCGCGTGTGCCTCCTCGAGGTGAACCGTTGTGTGGCTACGCCGCCCGCTTCGCGCGGAGTCCGTCGAGCACGGCGGGGATGAGGCCGCCGAACGCGCCGTTGCTCATCACGAGGATCACGTCGCCCGGCTCAGCGTGCGACACGATCCGATGCACGATGACGTCGACGTCGGGAGTCGCATCGGCGTCGATCCCCTTCGCGCGCAGCGCGTCGACGACCTTGCCGATGTCGAGCTGCTCGTCGATCGGCACCTTGTCGTGCGGCTCGGGCACGCGGATCGACGCGAGCGCCGCCCCGTCGAACGCGCCCGCATACTCGCTCTGATGGATGTTGCGGCGGCTCGTGTTCGACCGCGGCTCGAACACCGCCCACAGCCTCCGGTCGGGATAACGCTGCCGGATCGCGACGATCGTCTCGCGCACGGCCGTCGGGTGGTGCGCGAAGTCGTCGATCACGAGGACGTCGTCGACGGTACCGCGGATCTCCTGCCGCCGCTTCACGCCGGCGAACGACGCGAAGCCGGCGCGGATGTCGTCCGCCTTCAGGCCGAGCGCGCGCGACGCCGCGTACACGCCGAGCGCGTTCTCGACGTTGTGATGCCCGGACATCGGCAGCAGGAACTGGCCGGTGCGGCCGCGCGGCTCGCGCACGACGAAGCGCGCTCCTTCGGGGCCGAACGTGAGATTCTCGGCCGTGTAGTCCGCCTCGCCGTGCACGGCGTAGGTGGCGACGTAGGCGCGAGAGGCCTTCTGCGCGATGCGCACCGCGTTGGGATACGACGACGCGACAGCGAGGAAGCCGTCCTCCGGCAGCGTCGCCGCGAACTTCTCGTACGCCGACTCGTAGTGCGCCATGTCGCGGTAGATGTCGGCATGGTCGAACTCGACGCTCGTGAGGATCGCCGTCTTCGCGCGGTAGTGCAGGAACTTCGGTCCCTTGTCGAAGTAGGCGGTGTCGTACTCGTCCCCTTCCACCACGACGAACGGCCCGCCGCCGTTCCGGAAGTTCGAGTTGCCGTTCTGCGCCACGCCTCCGACGAGGAACGACGGATCCGTGCCCGCGTCCACGAGCACGTGCGCCATGAGGGCCGAGGTGGTCGTCTTGCCGTGCGTGCCGACGACGACGACGCTCTGCTTCCCCGCGAGCACGAGCGAGCCGAACGCGGCCGGGAAGCTCATCTGCGGGATGCCGCGCTCGCGCACCGCCGTCGCCTCCGGATTCACGCGGCGGATCACGTTGCCGATGATCACGAGGTCGGGGCGCGCCACGTCGAGGTTGGCCGGCGAGTACGGCGTCATCACCTGCACCCCCCACGCGGCGAGCATGTCGCTCATCGGCGGATAGACATTCTCGTCGCTCCCCGTCACCTCGTAGCCCGCGGCCTTCAGCATGCCGGCGAACGAGCCCATCCCCGTACCGGCGACTCCCACGAGGTGGATGCGGCGGATGGACCCGGGAGCGATGTCGGTGAGGACGTTTCCGTTGTCGTCGGACATTTCGTGTGCAGGGGGCGGTCGTTGGCGGAGGATCGAACTCTCACGGGTGCTCGCAGGTGACGCAAGCGTGCCGCGGACGTCACGCTGGCCGATCGTCCGGCGCGCCGATAGTGTTCTACCGCTTCCCCTTCCACCCCTGGTTCGAGCGGACGGCATGGACCTGCGCGACGAGCTCGAAGCATCGCTTGGCGAGCTCTACTCCATCGAGCAGGAGCTCGGCGGCGGAGGGATGAGCCGCGTATTCCTCGCGAAGGAGACGTCGCTCGGCCGGCGCGTCGTCGTGAAGGTGCTGCCGAAGGAGCTGACGGGCGGGGTGAACGTCGACCGGTTCCGGCGCGAGATCGTGCTCGCCGCGCAGCTGCAGCACCCGCACATCGTCACGCTGCTCTCCACGGGCCAGGTCGCGGGAGTTCCCTACTATACGATGCCGTACGAGGAGGGCCGCTCTCTGCGCGCGCACCTGCGCGAGCAGGGCCCCCTGCCGATCGCCGAGGTGGTCGGCCTGCTCGGCGACGTCGCGAAGGCGCTGTCGTTCGCGCACGAGCGCGGCGTCATCCATCGCGACATCAAGCCGGACAACATCCTCGTGTGCGGGGGCGCGGCGGTCGTCTCCGACTTCGGCATCGCCAAGGCCGTGTCGGACGCGAAGGACCAGCCGCCACCGCACGAGACGGGCGAGACGCTCACCCAGATCGGCATGTCGGTGGGCACGCCGACCTACATGGCGCCGGAGCAGGCCGCCGCCGATCCCGACGTCGATCACCGCGCCGACATCTATTCATTCGGCATCACGGCGTACGAGATGCTCACCGGGCGGCCGCCGTTCTGCGACAGCTCGCCGCGCAAGCTCCTCGCGGCGCACCTCACCGAACCCCCGGAGCCGATCCTGGCCCGCCGCCCGGACACGCCGCCCGCACTGGCCGCGATGGTGATGGCCTGTCTGGAGAAGGAGCCGGCCGATCGTCCGCAGTCGGCGAGGGCGCTCCTGCACGTGCTCGAGATCGTGCAGGCGGGCGAGCAGCGCGCCGCGCGCGCGCAGGTGCAGCGCGGCAGCCTCGCGCGACAGCTCGCGCTCGGCCTCGTCGCGCTCGTGGCCGTGTCGATCCTCGCACGGGCGTCGATCATCGCGATGGGGCTGCCCGAATGGGTGCTTCCCGCGACGCTCGTCGCGGCGGTGCTGGTGATCGTCGCTCTCGTCGGCCGCGCCCAGGGGATCGCGCGCGCGATCACGCCGATGACGCCCGCCCGCCGCCGCGAATAGCCGGCGATGCACGAGCTCGATCGCATCCGGCTCGCGCTCGTCGACGCGGCCGATCGTGGTGAGGGCGCGGTGCTCGCCACCGTCGTCGGCGTGGACGGTTCCGCGTACCGCGGCACCGGCGCACGGATGGTCGTCCGCGCCGACGGGTCCACGACGGGCGCCGTGAGCGGCGGCTGCCTCGAGGCGGACATCGTGGCGCGCGCCGCCGAAGTGCTCGCGTCGGGCTCCGCCGAGCGCGCGCACTACGACATGCGTTCGTCGGACGACGACGTGCTCGGTCTCGGAATGGGCTGTCGGGGCGTGGTCGACGTGCAGCTCGATCCGCTGGCCGGCGACGCACTGCGCGCCGAGATCGACCGGCTCGCCGAGCTGCGCGCGCGGAACGCAGTGCGATTGCTCGTCTGCGGCGCCGGTGCCGACGCGATCCCCGTCGTGCGGCTCGCCGCCATGACGGGATGGCTCGCCACCGTCGTCGATCATCGGCCGAGCTTCGTCACGGCCGACCGCTTCCCCGACGCCGAGCGCGTGATCCGCCTCGACGCGTCGCAAACCGGGGCGACGCTCGCGTCGGCGGTGCGGCTCGACGAGTTCGCCGCCGCGGTGGTGATGGGACACGCCGCATCGCACGACCGCGCGCGCCTGCACGAGCTGCTGACGGTGCCCAGCCTGCGTTACCTGGGCGTGCTCGGCCCGCGCCGGCGTACGATGGAGCTGCTCGAGGGCGCCCCCGGCGTAGCACCGGGCGCGATCCCATCCCACGTCTACGCGCCGATCGGCCTCGACATCGGCGCCGAGACTCCGGAAGAGATCGCGCTGGCGATCGTGAGCGAGTGCGCGGCGGCGCTCGCGGGGCGCACACCGCGGTCGCTCCGTCAGCGCGAGGGACCGATCCACGAGAGCCGCTGAACCGGTGAATCGGTCGAGAACCTGGTGAACTGGCTTGCCGAGGCACTCGCGGAAGGCCGCGCAGATGCCGAGGCTGTATTGGATCAGCTGCAGCCTGAGGAGATGAGGCAGCGCTGAACGGCGCTTCGGCGCCCACCGTCGGGCTCGTGTCGCCATCCTGTCGGCGAACAGAGCCGCGATCGCCCGCGCAACCAACAGTTGCTCCACGGGAATCGTACCTAGAGTGGCGCTCCGGCTCGGTGCGCCACCGCTCGCCGTCCTACGCTACCAGACCGGTCCGCCGCGCTTTGCGCCGACCGTCGAACTCTCACCAGACGTACTGTGATCTCCCGCCGCATCGCTTTCCTGATCGCCGCGCTCTTCGCGCTGATGCTCGTCGTTCCACGAGCCGCCGCGGCCCAGCAGCTCGACGTCATCCGCGGTCAGGTGACGGGCGACGACGACGATCCGATCGAGAATGCCAACGTCACCGCGACGTCCGTCGGCGGGGGCGTGAACCGCAGCGCGCGCACCGATC
>Ga0207643_10002185_pt1 | contig 10674 bp, 9 predicted proteins | sample KBSMisM62_FD_184313 | JGI IMG/M metagenome (GOLD analysis project Ga0207643, IMG submission 184313) | Miscanthus rhizosphere microbial communities from Kellogg Biological Station, Michigan, USA - KBS Miscanthus M6-2 (SPAdes) (version 2) | ecosystem: Host-associated > Plants > Roots > Rhizosphere...
GAAGCCGTAGCCGGGATGGACGGCTTCGCAGCCCGTCGTCTCCGCAGCCGCGACGACGTTCGCGATGCGCAGGTAGCTGTCCGTCGCGGACGGCGGCCCGATGCACACCGCGCGATCGGCGAGCTCGACGTGCAGGGCGTCCCGGTCGGCCGTGGAGTACACCGCCACCGCCTCGATCCCGAGCTCGTGCAGAGCGCGGATCACGCGCACGGCGATCTCGCCCCGGTTCGCGACGAGCACTCGCTCGAACACCGCTGTCCTCAGACGGCCGGAGGCGCGAGGACGGGCTCGAGCTCGAACAGGAGCTCGCCGTACTCGACCGGCTGCGCGTTCTCGACGTGGATCGAGCGCACAATGCCTGCCGTTTCCGACTTGAGCTCGTTGAACAGCTTCATCGCCTCGAGGATGCAAAGGATCTGGCCCGGGACGACCGTGTCGCCGACGTCCACGAACGCCGGTGCTCCAGGGTTGGGCGCCCGGTAGAAGACGCCGACCATCGGCGACTCGATGCGGGTGGTGCCGTCCGTGGGCCCGGATGGCAGCGTTGAGGCCGTGGTCGCGTCCGTCTCCTGCGAGGCGGAGACGGGGAGTGGAATCGCGGAGAGAGGCTCGTCCGCGCGACGCACTGACACGCGCATTCCTTCGTCCTCGATCTCGATCTCCCCCACGCCCGACTCCTGCACGATCTTCACGAGCTCGCGGATGCGCTCGCCGCGCTCGGCGTCGGCATCCTCGGCGACGAGGACCGAGCCGCGGTCGTGCCGTGCGCGAATGACCTTGAGCAGCTCCTCCGCGTCCGAGCCGAACATCGCGATGAGGACGAGCTCCTCCTCGCTCGCCGCAAGGCCCTCGGCCTTCTCCCGGACGTCCTCGGTCGTCACAGGGTCCTCCATGAGTTGCGCACGTGGAGCGAGGAGCTCGACCGCACGCTCCACGGTGGGGTCGATCGGTTCGGGCGTGACGCCGTAGCCGCCCTGCACGAGCTCCCGGAACTCGTCGATGACCGAGCCGTAGCGGCGGGACTCGAGCACGTGGAGGAGCGCCTGCGAGGCGAGGATCTGCCCGATCGGGGCTGCCAGCGGCGGCCAGCCCGCCTCGGCACGAACGCGTCCGACCTCCTCGAGCACCTCGAGCAGGCGGTCGGCGGCGGCGTGTGCCCTCAGGTGGACCTCGAGCGCGGCGACGAGACCCGCAGGGAGGTCGTACTCGGCGGCCCGAACGGCGATCCGCGGCGACGTCGGGGCCACCGGTTCGTCACCGATCCACTCGTCGATCACGTCGGCGGCCTCCCAGAGCTTGTCGACGTCGAGCCCGGTCGCGTGGCCGAGGCCTTGGAGCGACTCCGCGACCGACTCGCCCGACACGCGATGAAGCGTCAGCGCGAGCGGGTAGACCGCGGTCGCGACGAGGTCGGCGCCCGAGTCGACGGCGGCCAGCGCGGAGGCGAGACCGATGCCGGCCGAGCCCTGGACGTAGAAGCCGACCGGGAGGTTGCTCACCTCCCGGATGCGCCCCACGAGCTCCTGCGCACGGTGCGGGACGAGCGCGCCGGTCGGGTCGTTCACGAGGATCCGGGTCGCGCCGAGGTCCGGAAGCTTGCGCGCCTGCTCGACGAGGCTGTCGGTCTCGCTCTCGCCCGTGCGACCGGGGCTGTACACGAGGCCTGCGTGGAAGGCGCCGCCGGCACTCGTGATCGCCGCCCCCGCCTCCCGCAGGTTCGAGACGTCGTTCAAGGGGTCGTGCAGACGGAACACGTCGATGCCGTTCTCTGCCGCGCACGAGACGAAGCGGCCGACGATGTCGCCGCTGACGGGGCGCGACCCGACGAGGAAACGGCCGCGGAGCGCGATCCCGAGCGGCGTCGAGACGCGCGCCTTGATCGCGCGGATCCGCTCCCACGGGCTCTCGACGCGTCGTCGCACGGTCGCGTCGAAGACGCCGCCTCCCGAGACTTCGAGGCAGGCGAATCCCGCGCCGTCGAGGATCTGCGCGACGCGAAGCACCTCCGCCGTCGGGAGCTTGCCCGCGAGAGGTTCCTGCGAGAGCAGTCGTATCGTCGTGTCGACGAGCTTCGGCACGGCGCTGGACCTTAGCGAGGCGCCGCGGGGGGCGAGGTCAGGCCCTGCTGATGTAGCGACCCTCGCGAGGGTCGACCTTGACCCGCTCGCCCGTGTCGACGAAGAGCGGCACCTGCACGACGGCGCCGGTCTCCAGCGTGGCCGGCTTCGTCACGTTCGTGACCGTGTCGCCGCGCACCGCCGGCTCCGTCTGCGCGACAGTCAGCTCAACCGACGCGGGAAGCTGGATTCCCGACGGCTTGCCGTCCACCTGGAGCATCTGCACCGTGCTCGACGGGGGCAGGTAGGCGAGCTCGTCCGCAACCTCCGTGTGCGGGAGCCCGAACTGCTCGTAGGTCTCCTCGTCCATGAAGTGGGCCTCGGAGCCGTCGTCGTAGAGGAACTGGACGTTCTTGACCTCCGTGTGGATGCGCGCGAATTTCTCCCCCGCACGGAACGTGCGATCGACGACCGAGCCCGACTCGAGCGCCTTCAGCTTCGTCCGCACGAACGCACCGCCCTTCCCGGGCTTCACGTGCTGGAACTCGACGATGCGCCAGACGACGCCGTCGACCTCGATATGCATCCCGTTGCGAAACTGATTCGTGGAGACGGTCTCGGCCATTGCAGCGGCGCAGTGTAGTTGCTGCTCTCGGAGGATCCGAACTCGACGAGCGAGTTCGGATCGCGGCACCCCTGCAGCGGCCGCTTCCCCGGCCTGTCGGGTCGACTTCCCGGGCTATGCGACCGTCAAGAGCTCCTTGGTGAACTGCGTGAATCGCTCGGCGCCGTCCTCCCTCACCACGACGAGATCCTCGATACGGACACCGCAGCCCTCCTCGGGCAGGTAGATCCCCGGCTCGACCGAGACGACGTTCCCGACCGCGAGGACGTCCTCGCTCTCGGGGCGGAGTGTCGGCGCCTCGTGGATCTGCAGGCCGACGCCATGCCCCATGCCGTGCCCGTACGCGTGCCCGAGCCCCGCGGCCTCGATGAGCGTTCGGGACGCAGCATCGGCGTCCCGCCCATGCACGCCTGGCGCGACCGCTGCGAGGCCAGCGAGCTGCGCCTCGAGGCACAGGGCGTGCAGTTCCTGAAGCCGTTCGGAGACGTCGCCGACCGCAAACGTGCGTGTGCAGTCCGAGCAGTAGCCGTCGACGACACAGCCGGCGTCGATCGTCACGAGGACCCCAGGCTCGATCGGATCGTCCCCCGGCATGGCATGCGGTGTCTCCGCCGTCGCGCCGGCCGCGACGACCGCTTCGAACGAGACCCCCTCGGCGCCACGCTCGCGGAAGTTGCGCTCGATCCACCACGCGAGCTCCTTCTCGCTGCGCCCGCTGAAACGCTCGTTCGCGAGCGCGCCGAAGACCTCGTCCGAGAGCGCGCTCGCGCGCCGCATGATCGCGATCTCCTCGGTGTCCTTCACCGCACGCAGCCCCTCGACCAGTCCGGCACTCGGCACCGCGTCGACCCCCGCCTCGACGAGCACGCGATAGAGCGCGTGCGGGAGATGCTGCTCCTCGAACTGGATTCGCCGGCCCGAGAGAAGCGCGCCAACTGCGGGGATCAGGCCTCGCGCGACCTCGGTCACCTCGACTCCATCGAGTGATCGCGCACGGTTCGCATAACGGAAGTCGGTGTACAGGGTGGCGCTTCCGTCGGGCTCGACGAGCACCGCCGAGTTCGAGCTCTGGAGACCGCTGAGATAGCGGACGTTCGCCTGCCCGCCGAGGACATACGGCGGTCCGGCGACGAGCAGCGGCTCGTCGAGCAGCGACGCGAGTCGCTGGAGCCTGGTCATTTCCGCTTGTCTATCAGGAACTCGAGCGCCTCGCGGTAGCCGTCCGGCCCCTTGCCGATGAAGCGCGCTGCGGCGATGTCCTCGACCACCGAGAATCGCCGCCACTCCTCGCGCTCCGCGATGTTCGATAGGTGCACCTCGACGACGGGCACCGTGAACAGCTCCAGCGCGTCGTGGATCGCCCACGAGTAGTGCGACCATGCAGCGGGGTTCGCGATCACGCCGTCAGCCCACTCGTACGCCTCGTGGCACCACTCGACGTACTCTCCCTCGTGGTTCGTCTGTCGGCAGCGGACGGAGCACTCGAGCTGGACGGCCCACTGATAGATCTTCGTCTCGAGCTCGGAGAGTCCGACGCCCCCGTACACCTCGGGATCCCGCTGCGAGAGCACGTCGAGATTGACGCCGTTGAGCACCGCGATCCGCACGGAGTGACCCTATGCGATGAGTGTGTCGAGGGCGGCTCGCACGCGCTCGGGCTCGACCTCGGACGTGACATGTGGCTCACCCGGCCGCTCGAGGAGGACGAGGCGCGTCCGCCCCGCGAGCGCCTTCTTGTCGCGCTGGAGCGCAGCCCAGGCGCGATCGCGGTCGACGGCCACGGGAGCCGGCTCGAGGACGTCCTGCACGACGCGCGCGTCGTCTTCGAGCCCTGACAGCCGCAACGCGGCGAGGAGCCCGAGCGCGACCGCGTGCCCGTGCGAGATCGTGTAGTCGGAGGCGGCCTCGAGCGCGTGCCCGAACGTGTGGCCGAGGTTGAGCTGTGCTCGGTCCCCGGCCTCGTACGGGTCCCGCAGGCAGACGGCCGCCTTGAACGCGGCGCAGCTGCGCACCATCTCCTCGGTGTCGAGCTCCCAGTAGGACTCGCCGGCCAGGAGCCCGGTCTTCACGACCTCTGCGAGCCCGTTCCGACGTTCCTCCTCGGGAAGCGTCTCGAGCAGCGAGGTGTCGATCACCGTGGCCACCGGCCAGTGGAACGCGCCGACCAGGTTCTTTCCTTGCGGCGTGTCGATCCCGACCTTGCCGCCGATCGACGCGTCGACCTGGCCGACGAGCGTCGACGGAACGGCGATCCAGTCGATCCCGCGCATGTACGTCGCAGCCACGAAGCCGACGAGATCGGTCGTCGTCCCACCGCCGACCGCGACGAGCGTGGACGACCGGTCGATCCGCAACGCATCCCAGAGCCGCTCGGCCTCCGCGAGCGTCTTGCTGTCGACGAGCTCCGACGCGGCGATCCGGTGGGCATCCGCCGCGCGCGCATCCGCCACGACGGCGTCGCCGCCGGTGTCCGCATGCGAGCCGAAGCGAATCGCAGCAGCGGCCAGCAGCGCGCCCTTCAGGTCGCGCGCGCTCGCGTCGGCGGCATGGTCGTAGAGAGGCGCGCGCTCGTCGTAAAGGGCGAGGAACGCCTCCCGGTCCCGCGCGAGCGGTCGCCCGCTGTCGGCGACGCGCTGCCACGCCTCGTCCGGCTCGACGTCGAGCCGCAGCGTGAAGGCGTGCTCGGCGAGCGCGTCGCGCGTCCCGGTCGAGCCGAGGGCACCGCCACCGAGCTCGACGACCGCCGGCGGCCGCCGTGACAGCACGTCGCGCGCGGCCGTCTCCTCGAGCTCGCGGAACGCGGTCTCGCCTCGCGTCTCGAACAGCTCGGCGATCGACGTTCCGAAGCGCTCTTCGACGACGGCGTCCACCGAGATGAAAGCGCGGCCGAGCCGTTCCGCGAGCCGCGGCCCGAGCGTCGACTTCCCGGCGCCCATGAAGCCGACGAGCGCGAGATGTTTGCCTAGGACGTTGCGGGCCACGCGATCCGCTCGAGGTACGCCGCGTGCGCCCCGGCGAAGTCCGTGAGCGCGTCGCCGCCGAACTTCTCTCGCGCAGCGCGCGCAAGCTCCCAGGCGACGGCCGCCTCGGCGACGACGGCGAGCGCCTCGACCGCCTGCACGTCGCTCCGCTCCACGAGTGCCGTGCCGGCCTCACCGGTGGCAAGGTCGACCGACCGCAGCGGCTGCATCAGCGTGGGCAACGGCTTCATCGCGGCGCGGACGACGACCGGGGAGCCGTTCGTCACGCCTCCCTCCAGCCCGCCCGCTCGATTCGTCAGACGGCGGCGGTCCGGCTCGATCTCGTCGTGCGCGTCCGATCCGCGCATGCGGGCGAGGGCAAAGCCGTCCCCGACCTCGACACCCTTGACGGCCTGGATGCCCATGAGTGCGCCCGCGAGCCGGGCATCTAGACGGTCGGTCTTCTCCGCGTACGACCCGAGCCCCGGCGGGACGCCCTCAGCGGCGACCTCGACGACACCGCCCAGCGTGTCGCGGTCGCCGCGCGCGGCGTCGGTCGCCGCCTTCCATCTTTCCTCTGTGTCCGCCCCGCCGATCTCGACGACGCGGCTCGTGACCGAGATCCCGATCTCGGCGAGGAGCGACTTGGCCACGCCGCCGGCTGCGACGTGCACCGCCGTCTGCCGCGCGCTCGCGCGCTCGAGCGCGTTGCGGACGTCGTCGTGCCCGAACTTGAGGACGCCCGCAAGGTCAGCGTGTCCGGGACGAGGCAGCGTCACGGGCTTCGCGCCCTTGCCCTCCGGGTCGCCTTCCGGGGGCCACGGGCTCATCCCCCACCCCCAGTTCGTGTGATCGCGGTTCCGGACGACGAGCGCGAGCGGCGTTCCCAGCGTCAGCCCGTGACGAAGCCCGGCGAGGACCTCGAGCTCGTCGGCCTCGAACTTCTGTCGTGGGCTCCGACCGTAGCCCTGACGGCGGCGCTCGAGGTCGCGCGCGATCGCGTCCGGATCGAGTCGGAGTCCCGCCGGCAGGCCGGTGACGATCGCGACGAGCGCCGGGCCGTGCGATTCGCCCGCCGTGGTCAGACCCAGTGTCACGACGGCAACCCTAAGGCCTTCCTCATGACCTCGACCGGTGCCTGGCGGCCGGTCCACAACTCGAACGCGGCGACGCCCTGCGCGAGGAGGACTTCGAGCCCGGAGACGACGTGAGCGCCCCCTCGGCGAGCTGCCTCCGCTGTGGCGGTGTCCGGGTACGGGAGATCGACGAGCGTCTGACCCGGGCCGAGCTCGACGAGCACCGCATCTCGCTCGGACGTCGCGTTGACGACGAGATCGGCGCCGTCGACCTCCGGCGGCCAGGTGCCTCGCCGTGCGAACCGGCGCGCGCTCGGAAGCGCCTTCAGGAACGCCGTCGCGACGCCTCCGTCCCCGATGACGACGGGGCTCTCGCGCGGCAGACCGTCGAGGATCGCGGCATCCGTCGTCCAGCCTTCGACTCGTCCTTCACGGACGACGAGCGTGTTGACGGACGGCGCGTCCGTGTCACAGAACTCCGTCACCGCCAGCTTGTGGGGCGTCGTGACGTTCGCGCCGGCGAAGCCGAGCGCGGCGAGCCCGCGCACGGCGTCGCCGAGCAGTTCCGGCGGTGTCGGCAACACGACATACGCCCAGTCCATGTCGAGCGCGGCGAACGCCGCGTTGTGCATCGCGGGCGACAGCGACTGCCGCCCCGGCCAGCGAAGGAGGCCGACGAGGGTTGTGTCCGCGGAGATCGCGCGAGACACGGGGTCAGCAACCGCCGAAACCGTACTCGAGCGACTTCTGACAGAACTCGGACTCGCTCGCGGTGAAGAAGTGATGCACGCCGTCGGGCTTGCGCACGAAGTAGAGGTAGTCCACCTTGGCGGGGCGGGCGGCCGCTCGCATCGACGCGAGGCCGGGATTGGAGATCGGCGTCGGCGGCAGCCCGAGGCGCTTGCGTGTGTTGTACGGGTTGTCGCTCTCGATGTCGGACTGCTTCAGCGGCTCGGTCCCGGGGACGTTGCGGCCGTAGCGGATGGTCGCGTCGATGCCGAGCGGCATCCGGTTGTGGAGCCGGTTGTAGATCACGGCTGCGACCAGCTTGCGCTCCTCCGGCGCGACCGCCTCCTTCTCGATCATCGACGCGATGATGAGGACGTCGTACGGCGTGAGGTTCTTCGACTTCGCGTACCCCAGGTTCACCTTCCGCCAGTTCCGGCGAAACGCCCGAAGCTGGTCGCTCACGAGCTTGTTCGACGACGTGAGCTTCGTGAACTCGTAGGTCGCCGGGAAGAGGAAGCCCTCGATCGAGCTCAGCTTCCAGTCCTTCCGGAACTCGGCCGGCGGCACTGCCGCGCCGCTCGCCTGCAGGTACGCGGTCTTCGTCAGCCGCGGCGTGACGCCGCGCTCGGCGATGGCGATCTGACGGACGGCCGCGACCCGGTCGGCCATGTCCCGACGCGTGAACCCCTCCGGGAAGATGATTCGCAGCGTCTGGAGCGGCGGCGTCGTCTCGACGGCCGCCGGCGCTTCCTTGCCCCCCATGCAGCCCGCGACGGCGAACCCCGCTCCGAGCAGCACGCACGCGAGGAGCGCCTTCATGTCCCGACAGTCCGCCGCAGGTAGCTCTCGAGGAGGAATGCCGCCGCCCGTGCGTCCTCGTCGGCGGCGCCGCCGGTGCCCGCGGCGAGCGTCGTCGTGAATCGTTCGTCGTAGAACTCGACCGGTACGGGGAGGATCCCGCCGAGCGCCTCCGCGAACGCGAGCGTCTCCCGAGCCTGCTCGCCGACCTCTCCCCTTGGGGTCAGCGGCAGCCCGACGACGACGCGTTCGACGTCATGCTCGCGCACGATCACCGAGAGCCGCTCCAGGCCGTCCTTCGTCGCCGCCCGCTCGACGACACCGATCGGAGTCGCGATCGTCCCCGACGGATCCGAGACCGCGACGCCGGTGCGCGCAGCTCCGTAGTCGAGCGCGAGCACCCTCACAGAGCGCCGATGATCAGCTCCTCGGCGCGCGCGAGCGCGTCCGGGAGCTTCTCGGGGTCCTTGCCACCGGCGCGTGCCATGTTCGGGCGGCCGCCTCCGCCGCCGCCGACGATCGCGGCGGCCTCGCGCACCACGTCCGATGCGCTCACGCGGACGGCCACCGAGTCGTCGAAGTTGGCGACGAGGTGCACCTTGCCGTCCTCCCTCGAGCCGAGGACGACGGCCGCGGGCGCGTGCTTCTGCTTGTAGCGATCCGAGAGCTCGAGCAATGCGTCCGCATCGAGGCCCTCGATCGGCTGGACGATCACGTTGACGCCACCCTCCGCGCGGATGTCGGGGTCCGGGACTTCGACACGGACGTCCGCCGGAGCGGCCTTTGGCGCCTTCCGCAGCCGCTCGACCTCGCCGCGGAGTGACTCGAGCTCCCGTGCGCGTTCGTCGAGAATCGCCCAGGCGGCGCCCGAGGTCACGGCCTCGACGCGGCGGACACCGGCGCCCACCGAGCTCTCCGACAGCAACACGAACGGGCCGACCTCGGCACTCGAGGAGACGTGCGTGCCCCCGCACAGCTCCACCGAGTAGCCCGGCACCTCGACGACGCGGACGATGTCGCCGTACTTCTCGCCGAACAGCATCGTCGCACCCAGCTTTCGTGCCTCGTCGATCGGCGTCTCGAAGATGTGCACCGGACGGTTCTCGAAGACGAGCTCGTTGACGCGGCGCTCGACCGCGTCGCGCTCGTCGCTCGACAGCGCCTGGTCGTGGGTGAAGTCGAACCGAAGTTTGTCCGGCCTGACTGCCGAGCCTGCCTGCCGTACGTGCTCACCGAGGACGTCCCGGAGCGCCTGTTGGAGGAGATGCGTCGCCGTGTGGTTCGCCATCGTCGGGAATCGCACCGTCCACGGCACACGGGCACGCACCCGGTCGCCGGAGGCGAAACCCGATCCGCGAAAGAGCAGAACCTGGTCGGCGTCGAGGCGGTACGCGTCCACGAGCTCCGCGACCGCGCCCGAGCCGTCGTCGAGCTCGAGGGTCCCCGCATCCGTCACCTGTCCGCCCCCGGCGGCATAGAACGGCGACTCGCGCAACTTCGCGAGGAAGTGGCCGTCGTCGAGCTCTTCGAGCGCTCCGATCTGCGTGATCACCTCAGTCTTCGCATAGCCGACGAAGTCCGTCGTGAAGTCGGTCGTCCGAGCGAAGTCGACGGCGCGCTGCAGCTCTCCGGACCCTGCCGCCCGCGACACCTCGCGGTGACGGGCCATCTCGGTGCCATAGCCGTCCACGTCGACGACCTGGCCGCGCTCCTCCGCGAGCTCGACGGTCAGCTCGAGCGGGAAGCCGTACGTCGCCGCGAGCGCGAACGCCTGCTCGCCGGTGATCGCCTCCTGCGAGCCGAGCTCCTCGAACAGCCTGAGGCCCCGCTCGAGGGTCTCCAGGAAGCGGTCCTCCTCGAGGCGGAGCGCACGGTCGATCTCGTCGTGATGCTCCCCGAGCTCCGGGTACGCGTCGCTCATCTGCTCTGCGACGACGCCGGAGAGCCGGTGGACGTCGTGCAGGCCGATGCGTTGGGCCTGTTGTATCGCGCGGCGGACGATGCGCCGCAAGACGTACCCGCGCCCCTCGTTCGAAGGGGTCACGCCGTCGCTCACGAGGAAGGTCATGCCGCGGCCGTGGTCGGCGAGGATGCGGTGCGCCTTCGTCGCCGCCGCCGAGTCGCCGTACGCGACACCGGACTCGGATGCGATCCAGTCCATGATCTGCTGGTATCCGTCCGTGTCGTAGACGGTGCGCACGTTCTGCAGGATCGCGGCGCCGCGTTCGAGACCCAGTCCGGTATCGATGTTCTGCTTCGGAAGCGGCGTGAGCGTGCCGTCGGCGTGCTGCTCGTACTCCATGAACACGAGGTTCCAGAACTCGAGGAAGCGGTCGCACCGCGTGCATGCAGGCGCGCAGTCCGGCTCGCCGCAGCCGTGGGTCTCGCCCCAGTCCCAGTAGATCTCCGAGTCGGGGCCGCAGGGACCA
>Ga0207643_10002191_pt1 | contig 10654 bp, 11 predicted proteins | sample KBSMisM62_FD_184313 | JGI IMG/M metagenome (GOLD analysis project Ga0207643, IMG submission 184313) | Miscanthus rhizosphere microbial communities from Kellogg Biological Station, Michigan, USA - KBS Miscanthus M6-2 (SPAdes) (version 2) | ecosystem: Host-associated > Plants > Roots >...
AAACTTTGAATCCAGTGATGCGTCGAGGCATCCGGGCGGGTTTAGAGCCCCGTCAATACACAAATGGCTCGCAGAAGATTTCGCAGCAACCAGCGTCACGAACCGACCACGGAGCGTTCCTTTCAGGAATACATCCTCTCCACTCCCGCACCGCAAACTTCCCGAACCGAACTACTGCGACTCATTCGCGGCGGTGAAGACACTTTTCTCGAACTGAAGGTCAAACTCTCGAACACAGAGAAGATCGCGCAGGAGATCGTGGCCCTTGCAAACACCGGCGGCGGCGTGATCGTCTTCGGCGTAAACGATCAATTACGCGTCGAAGGTGTTGACGATCCGGAAAAGGTCCAGGAGGACCTGGTGAGGATCTGTCGCGAGGAGGTTCAACCGCCACTCGTGCCATTCATCGATCGCATCGCGCTCGACAACGGGCGTCGCATCGTCGCGCTGGATATCGAGAGCAAAAGACGTCCATACCGCACGCGTGACGGTCGCTTTTATCTGCGCATCGGCGCCGAGAAGCGCGAGGCCTCGCGTGAAGAGATCTCTTCGCTTCTCGACGAATCACGTCCGCTGCGGTATGAAGACGTGCCCGCGCTCGGCGCAACCATGGCTGACATGGACGAAGCTCACTTGTGGAGCTACCTACGCGAGTTTGAAGGCGGCGCTTTCGAGGAAGCCACTGTCGTTAGCTACCCGACTGCCGAGGTGCTCGAGCGCGATCTGTTGCTGGCAACAAACGACGGCCAGGAGATCGTGCCGACCGTCGCTGGATTGTTGTTGTTTGGACGTGACGAGCGCGTTACGGAATTGCTGCCACGGGCGGCTGTGACTGCAACAAGGTTTTCCGGTGATTCGCAACAGTCTCCGATCGTCGAACGCGTCAAGTTTGCCGGTAACTTGCTCTCGGTTTACGAAGGACTAACACGCTTTCTTCATCGCTATTGTGATCTCTCTGAAGTACGTCCGAAGAGTGTTTCGTACACAGCGGAAGAGTCTCCGGTGCCGGCACGTTCGAGCTATCACCGCGGTGTCGTGGCGGAAGCGATCGCAAACATGCTCGCTCATAGGGATCTCGCACTGCGAGATCTGCCGAGCCGTTTGCACGTCTTCGATCATTCGCTCGAGTTTGTGAATTCGCGTCGCAGCACCGGCTTCTCGCCCGTAGCGCAAAAAGCGATTCGTTATGGAATGCCGGAACGTTTGAATCCGCGCCTGGCCGCAGTGCTGACCAGTGCTGCGTACGGTTTGAAACTCCCGCTACAGGGATTGCCGGCGCTCTTGCGTGAGGCGAGACGCTTCTCGAATCGAAAAGCAGAGATCGTTTCGTTTAATGATGAATTCCGGCTGCGGATCTACGGAGTTTTTTAGCCACAGATAAACGCGGATGAACGCGGATAAAGGAACAATTCTTATCCGCGTTTATCCGCGTTCATCTGTGGCTAAATTTTACTTCGAGTCGGTCTTCTCAGGCTTGGGAGAGTTGTAGAACTGGCGCGCCTGGACCACGTATTCCTTATCGTCGTAAGTGCCGTCGCCGTTGATGTCCACTCTCACCTGGAGCTTATGCTGCTTGCCGTCGCGGACGTCGCCCGGGTTGAAGGCAAGACTGTACTGACTACGCAGCAACGCATTGATACTCCCGAGCACCTTCGGCAACTCTCCTTCAAACGTCACCGGAAAATATGCGCCGCCAGTTTCCTTCGCGAAAGTATTTAGCGTGTTGTCAGCCTGCAACCAGCTCATTCGTCCGGGCATTCCCAGCAAGCTATCAGTCGCCGGCAATTGGTCTCCGTAGATCTTCTTGAACATGTTCGCGGTGCCGATGATGTAAACCGGAACGCCGGAGTTCTGCAGCACTTTGCGAGCATCGCCGTAGTTGATCTTACTGAACGTGTCGATCCCCGACGCAATCAGGATCACTGCACGCCGCCGTCCCTGCACAGACGCCAGCCCCGCATAATCCGCTTTCCGCGACTCTGAATTTTCGAGCACGACCGCATCGCCTCGACCACCCTGAAGCACAAACTTCAACGCGTCAAACAAGTTCGTCTCGCGAAACGCGGGCTGGTTCCGCAACAACAAACTAATAACCTGCTGAAGTCGGGTCGGATCATTCGTGAAGTCCGTCAAAGGCGTCGGACGAATATCGAAAGCGATCACGGAAACGTAATCGTCAGGAGGCTTAATAAATTGCGACAGAAACATCGCAGTCGGGCGGATTACTTCGTACGTTCCAGGCTCCATCCCTCGATTTCCGTAAAGTCCAAAAATCTCCGACCACTTGCTGTACTCCACGACCATCGCCACCGTAATCGGCGCTTCGGGCGTTGAAAAGTTTGTAATCGTTTGTTGTACGCCGTCGGCAAAGAGCGCGAAGTTGGGTTTCTTGAGGTCGGTAACAATCTGTCCGCTCTTCTTGTGATAAACAACGGCATCGACGTTGACGATCTGCGTCGAGATAGTGACTTTTTCGATGTCCTGCGGCTTGGACGGTTCCAGGTCGCGCGGCAGGGGTTCCTGCTGTTCCTCGCCAGGTTTTGGAGTTTCGCTGGGACGTTTGTTCTTCTTATCGTTGGAAGTGGGTGGCTGACGTCTGGACTGCGACCACCCGGGATTCACAGTTGCGCCGAGCAGCATCAACGAGAGCGCGATGGCAAAAAGTGGATAGAATCGTTTAAATCTCATATTTCAACTCCCGAGGCGTAGGGCGGAAGGCAAGCCACAGATTACACAGATTAATTTAATCTGATGCTGGGGATCCGATGTGAGTTTACCACTAACGGCCGCTGGCTTCAGCTTCGATCACGATATCGTAACTACCGGTATTATCAGCCAAATCGCCCTCATTGACACCGAGAAACAGCACTCCATCGCGTTGCGCGACAAAGTCTCGACGCGGTCCGATCAGGATAAAATCGTCGTTATCGTCGCCAATTACAGCGATCAGCGCCCCCGTGGCTTCGTTGCGCATCAGCTTGTCGTTGTCCTGAATACTGGACATTCCACCCGGTGTCGAGAAGCGTCCTCGGCCCAGTGAAACGCGACCCGAAGCACTGATGCGGAGCCGTTGACCTTTGCGCACGACCAGCCCGCTGTTAGTCCAACCGTTGTTTGAGTTGTCGGCCTTGACGCCGACTTTGATCGTAAAGAAGGTCGGATTTGCAGAAACAGGCGGCGTGTCGATCGTTCGTGTATCCGGAACGCCGTTGTCAGGCGGATTCGTCGGACTCGACGGACGGCTCATGGGCACGTTGTTACGCGCCGTTTCGTCAGTGGCCGTGCCTGAGCTGCCGGGGTTGGAATCGAACTCAATCGATTCAACATCCTCCACGTAGACAGTGGTCTGCCCGCGTCTGCCTCTTGCGCTTCCACCGATCAGGATAGTGAACTGCTGGTCCTTAAAGCCGATCACCTGGCCACGAATGACACTGCCGTCTTTGAGACGAATGGTATCGGCGAGTAGTGGTGTCGAGAGTGAAACCAACAACAAAGTGGAGAGCAGAAGTTGAAACGTTTTCTTCATAATACTTCTCCCTAATGGGCATTCCGTTGACGAGGTTTAGCAAGACTCGAATGCTTTTGCAAGCGGGAGAGGCATGATTCAAACGGGTTTGATGGCGGTTGCGTAGACCACGTTTGCTTCGACGGATCTTACTGCCGAGTTTTGAATGAAATCAAGGTTCTGTTGGCGGGAAAAAAAGGGCCACGGATGACACGGATTAGATCCGGATTTTATCTGTGTCATCCGTGGCTTGGCTTTTACGCAAACTCGGTTCGAGCACGTGCCACGAGGTCGCGCATATCCATGCTGCCACTGGCGCCGTTGTTTGATGAGTTCTGCCAGGATTGCACGGCGATGGCGCGTGGTCCAACGTCGCCGTCCCAGAAACCAAAGACAGGACCACCGGACTGTCCCGGAAATACATCTGCCTGGTGGAGGATCGATTGCGCGGCGGCATCAGTGCCGTCGACCGTGAAACCGCCCTGCCACGTCGGACGTTGGCCGCTGTTCAGGTCAACGGGATAACCCATGTGCGACCACGCGGCGAGGCTGTCCCAGTCGTCGTTATAGCCACGCGCGCCCATCCAGCCGGTGGTGTCACCCAAACGTCGGTCGAGCACTACGACGACATAGTCGAAGTCGCCTTCGTTGCCACTGATGAAACCATCGCCGTCTTCCTGGACATACCAGTAGATGTGAATGCCATAGGATTCTCCAAAGGGTGCGTTGCCGTCGAAGTATGAAGGAGTGAATCGTACCCAATCCGCGGCGAATCCCGCCGGTGCGCTCCAGTCGATCACGTGGCTAACAGTCAGGAGATGGCGTGGACCAATCATCACACCTGAACCGGAACCGCGGTTAGTCTGGACCAGACCGACAGTGGACCACGGATAGTGGGTGTCTTGAAAAGTCATCCGGTTATCGGTGCCAAAGATCGTGGTCGCAACGCGGCGGCGTTCTTGTGGTGGGCGGATAGTAAGCCTGCTTTTTAGCCGGTCGCGAGGAATAGCACTGAAGCCGAGATGATCGGGAATGAAGCCGGTCAGTTGCTCCGCGAGCTTCTCCTCGCTGACTTCTCGCTTGGTGATCTTGGTGGCTTCCCCTTTTAACAGGGGAGGCAAAGCGCGCCCGCCTGCGCGGACTCCGTCGACTTCAACAATCACTTCCCAATCGCTCTTATCGCCGCGCTCAACACGCTCCAGCCGTGTCCTGACTCTTGGCTCCTGATCGGCGGCGATATGAAAGCGGCGCTCGAGCCCGATCGGCTTATTAGTTTTCGGATCGCGTGCCTCGAAGCGTCTCTCTAATTCTCTAAACTTAATGGGTTTTTCATTACCGTTTGACATTTTAGGTCTCCTGAAAAGTTAGAAAGGGGTGGAAAAGATCGGTTTATGAAAACTATGAGATTTTTTCGGTAAAACGTGTCTGAGCGTGCCCGACATGGTGTATTGCCGGTCGCAAATGGGCAGTTACTCTCTGAAATCCGCCTACTATCAGCTAAATCCCTATGGGGCATGGTCATTGCTTTTGGCGGCTTTAACTCAACGCTGGGTCCCCTTCAGCGAGTGTTAGCGAGGAGCAGAGCAATGAAACACAATCTCAACGATCCGATTCATAATCCCTTCCACAATCGATTTCAGGTCCCCGTGCATTCACGACTTGACGAGATGCAGGCCCACAAGCACGTGATCTGGCTGAGAGATCCCGCACCGTTGAATGACGAAACAGAGACGGAACAAAATGGTCGACCCTGGCTACGCGCGGTCGCAGGCGCGTTTGCGCTGGTGTTGGTGGTGGCGTTCTCCGCCGCTTTCCTATCGCACTTTCTCAGTTGATGTGGCTTCGCTGCTGCGGTTGGGATCCGCAGCAGCTAAAGCCTGACTGCTCTAGCTGGGCATCAAGGTTGGGAGTGCTGATCGATTCTCACTGCTTTTTGGCGGTGCCGCTCGCAGGGCCGATAACTACGGGATCGGCGGGCACCACCAGTGGAATCACGTACCGGTTACTTTTCGTCGGGTAGACTACAACGTCAATTGAGACCGCATCGGTTCCGGCAGGCTCGGCACGGTAAGTATAAATACCTTCCACGTCGAGCGGATCAAACGGAATACTAGGCGGAATTGGATTAGGAAAGTACACTTCGAAGATCACGAAGCCTTCGATATAGGGTGGCTCCGCATCGACCTGCGGCCATATAGGAATGCCCAGGTGATTGTAAATATCTCGGCAGACAACTTCCATCGCCCAATCTGGGTTCAGTCCCTCGAGTCTCATCCAGGCAGGCGCTGTCGGTACTTGCCCACCCTTGAGCGGGATTATCTTTTTGCGAAACTTGATACCGATCCCGGTGTTGTTGTGTACGTTGATCTTGCTTGAGTAGTGACCCGCCTGGGCGTCGGGCACGATTATAGTTGAAGGGTCTTTTTGGATGCCGCAAATGAATTTTGCCGCGTAAGTGTTGGTAACGGTCCCGGTATTTTGAGCCATCACCGTTACGCTTGTGAGCAACAAACCGATAACGCAAGCGAATCCGATAGTGATGGTTCTCTTCGCTAGATTTTTCATGTTCTTCTCCTTTTTATTCACTTAAGGTGAAAGGGAATGCGCCGCCCCCGGACGCTAACAATTCAGCGCCGGACGCATACGCAGCTAAAGCGAGATTCAGGAGATCTGCTGAGGAGGTGGAGGCAGTATCCGTTTAGGAATCACGCGTGAGTTCAAATTTCTGAGCGTGAACATCCATTTATTGGATAGCGCGCATAATAACACGGATGACACGGATAAAAAATCAGGATTTTATCCGTGTCATCCGTGGCTCGTTTTAACTTTGTCGTAGAGCTGGCATTGGGATCGGAATGCCGTACGTTGTTGCGCCAACACCTACTCCACCTTCGCACGAATTTGGAGGAACGGTGCAAACGCGACGCGTCGCCGGGCATTCAGAAGCCCAGAACATGTAGCCCAACATTCCACTCGTTGTCCCAGCGCCGTTTGGAGCAACTGTTTGCACGTATGCGCCGGTTGAGTTGATCAGTGAGCTGCTGAAACTAACGCACTCGGGCGCGGCCTTTGAGCCGGTCACGATATAAAGTGCGCCCGTGAATTTCGCCGGCGCGAGCGGCACGATCGGAGGAGCAAACTGCGGCTTGCCGTCGACGTGCTCCTGCCAATCGGCTTGGGCCGTCGATGCAGAATTAGGTTGACGTGCAGGGACCATCGCATTCGCGTAATCAAGCACGGGCGTGGTCGTGTTCAACCAATCAATAGTCGCTTTCCGCGTCAAAGCGATCAACCAGCGGTCGCCCGCGGCGAGATCGATAGTTAACCGCGCTGCATGATTGTTTCCTGAAGCGTCGTACGGATGAACTGAGCGATAAGCATTGATGAACGCCTGTAACCCGGTAAGATTCGGGTCCGTGTTTTCTTCGTAGTCGATCTCGAAACCGACACCCAAGCGTTGCGCCGCTTCGGCTGCGTTCAACCCAAGCTGAGTCGGATTAGTTGCGAGAGCCTGATTCCACGCATCGGTATAAGTGATCCCTCCCATGGACAACTGGACGCGGACACCGCGGGTTTTGAAGTAATCAACCACTGCCTGGTTCATTCCGATCGGTATGCCTTGTGACGTGCCCGCATCGTTTGTCTTGTTCAGCAGTCTCAATGGATGAACAAAACTCAGCACCACCAGGTTGACAGATGGTGTGCCGTCGCCGCGGTCTATCAGCCAGCGGTTGCGGGTATTGAAGTCGGTCATGTTGCGAACGCTGGACCAGGTACAGAAATCATTACCACAATGCCAGGATCCGTAAACCGAAATTCCGGTAAAAGCAGCAACTGTTTTCGGCTTTGCAGAGTACACGCCGAAGAGTGCAGCAACTATGAGCAAGCTCAGAACAAACATTCTCAGCATCCCAGTTCCTCCTGTTGAAGAGTTTGAGTTTGAGGGGGACCCACGTATATCAGCGCTTATCCGTGGCTAAGAGTACTACATCTCTGAAGTTTGTACTGCGTTCTACTGCGCTCGGAGACATCGCTTCCACGCAAATAGAGCGGTCTTCCAGGCGTCGTCCCACCACGACGGCGCCGCAGTCGGCCATATCAAACGGTACTCCTACATTCCAAGCCTCCCGAAACATAGTGAAGAAAGGTTGACAGTGCTTGCGAACGGCTGTTAAGAATCTCGCCGCCTCGGGGTCTTACGAATGCCACGCAAGCTTTCCAAAACATTTGTTTCGAATGAAGTGTTCTTCATAGACGGGTTCGTTTCGGAAACGAAGTGTCGAGATATACTCGAAGAATTGAAGTATGTGTCCTGGCAGCCCAGCCTGACATATCGGAGACAAGCGGATGGCAGTCGTCGAAATCAGTTGACTGAGCATCGAGTGAGCGAAACCGCTCATCAGGAATGGTTCGGCGGTAAGTTGAACACGATGTTGAGGCAGATCGAAATGCGTCTGCAAAGATTGTTTGCTGTTGAGAGTGCGAACCTTGAATACTGGCAGGCGACAAATTATCCACGTCATGGCAAATTTGATTATCACCTTGATGCCGGATACTGGAGTACTCACTATGCCGGCGAACGGATTCTTACGTTCCTGCTGTATCTCAATACGCCGTTGAGGGGCGGTGGCACACACTTTAGAGCGCTCGATGTAAATGTGGAAAGCAAGGCGGGCAGATTGCTGGTTTGGGAAAATCTGTTTCCCAATGGGAATTGTAATCACCGGATGATCCACTCCGCCACACCTTTATTAGGCGGCAGAAAGACCACGCTAGTGACCTGGCAAAGGCAAAAGAAATTCAGAATTCATGAAAAGAGATCTAAAGGAGGAAATCATGGTAAGCCGTAAAGCAAGTACAAGCAAAATCCAACAGAGGGACCGGCGAATCGTGAAAGAGATCGAGAAGAAGTATGGCAAAGTGATCGACTTAGAGCGCTCGCCGTTGGTTTTGGCTGAGATAATTCGAGAATTCGGTCGTCAGTTTGATGAAGACGATGGTACTGGCGGAGTTTCGCCTGGAGTAAAGGACAGCAGTATCGCAGTCGCTGGTCCACCTGATCCTCCGGAACCGCCGTCCCCGCCCGATCCGCCGGATCCGGGAGATCTGGAAGCTGTGGTGACGAGACTGCTTCTCACCATGCAGAAGGACATCAAAGCACTTAATCGAAAAATTGATCAGATCGCGGCGACTAAGACCAGATGAAGGCCTTGTCCCCGCGTTTATGTTCTGTCGAGTTGTCTGATAGCGCTGGACCTGGCTGGGGCATCTACGGTTTCGTGAGCCGCCCGTAAGTGTTTGAAACTTTTTGGCTGGGAGGCAGGGACTCGAACCCCGATAGCCAGATCCAGAGTCTGGAGTCCTACCATTGGACGACCTCCCAGCAGGAGGTTTGAAATTTACGTATCGAGGCGGCGCTTGTCAACTAACGGAATTGAGCCACGGATTTTCACTGATTCCTTGGAGACGGTGCGGACGAATCCGTGCGCTGGTCCGTTGCTCTTTAACCACTCGTAGATCTTGTCGGAGCCGTCAAACACGCGGCGCCAGTCCAGCGGTTTCGTTCTTGAAGCCACCTTCCAAATTCATCGACGAGGTCCAACCAAACTGCCGATCGTCATCGGCAAGCAACAGCGAAGAAAGAAGTAGAGTTCATGGCCTGGACCTCCCGAAAATTAAATGCTTGAACTCAAGTGCACTCCAGATGCACAATGTGCGCGTAGTACCGGCTTGTGCGGCACACCTTTCGAAAACAACTGACAATCGCTTTTAGCCTTCAGTTCCCTGAGACACGACGGAGCGTCGATGACTGAACACGAAGACCAGATTGCCCAATACCGCCTGAAACTCGAGGAGACGGCGGCACTCGTGGCCCGCATTCGTCATGAGATCAACAATCCCCTAACCGGTGTGTTGGGCCAGGCTCAACTCCTGTTGCGTGAAGATCTGAGTGAGCGGTCGCGGAAGCGAGTGCAGACGATCGAGGACCTGGCGCTACGTTTACGCGACGTAGTGGCCCAACTGCGGGAAGTGCAAAAGCCCGGCGGCGAAGCGGACGGCGAAAACTCTAACTCGTAAAACTGTGGCTAGACAGAAATGATTTCCTCGTCTTCGACGAGATAAGGAGTTGCCACGGGAGATGGTTCGGCGTCTTCGGCGAGCACGGCCTGAATGACCGGAAGACTCAAGGAGTGTTTGGTAGTGCTCAAGGGCACCGGCTTGCCTGCTGCGTAGACTTTGTGCCGCCCGTTCTCTTCGTACCATTCCGCTAGGTTTGCGGTCTTGTGCATGTTCTCGATGATCTGCCGCCAGCCGACTCCGGTGTTATAGGCGCAGAATGAGATCTCGCCTTCCTGAGTGCCGTAAGGAATCACGCACATCTCGGTGCGACGAAAGTCGTAATTGAAAAGATCCTGGAACCACATGCCTTCGACGCAGAGCACGCGCCAGGCATCGCCGGCCTCACTATTTTTCTTCTGGGCCATGCGATCATTGCGATCGGAGTTCGAATTCGTTGACGAAGGTTTGAACAGGTTGACGATCTGCGAGATCGGAAATCCCTGCGGCGCTTTCTCGGCGTTGTAGTTGCGCATGATCGCCATACCGAGCTGCGCGTACGAAAGCTTGCGGCCACGCGCGGTGTCGGTAATCACCGCCACGTCTTTCATGAACTGTTCGTAGTTGAAGAACTCAAACAGGGACTTGAATTCGCCGGTTTGCCTGTTCACCACGAGCAACGTGAATATGCCGCAGTTTGGATGGCAATTACACGACGACCAGCCCCACGGAGCGTCAGCGCCCTGCAACATGTCCATCACGCTCGTGAAAGCGGAGTACGAAGAGAGCGGGAACCAGTCGCGCAGCGGTTGAATCTGTCCGCGAAGCTGGTCCTTCAGATCGTGAGTCATGCCGGCGAGCGTGTAGCGCCACTTCTTGCGCAGCTCATCGGAGATATCTTCGTCGCGTCCGGTGAATGAAACCGGTTGGAACGCGATGGTCTGGACCTTGTCGATGTTCTTTGCGGCAAAGTCGACGATCTGACCGATGCCATCGTTGTTCAGATTGTTGACGATGGTTACGACGAGTGTGACTTTGATACCAGCTTCAGCGAGGTTTTCGATCGCCCGCAACTTAACGTCGAACAAGTTG